>Ga0316622_100002431_pt1 | contig 12874 bp, 13 predicted proteins | sample OWC_Aug_OW2_C1_D_FD_207646 | JGI IMG/M metagenome (GOLD analysis project Ga0316622, IMG submission 207646) | Wetland soil microbial communities from Old Woman Creek delta, Ohio, United States - OWC_Aug_OW2_C1_D5_C | ecosystem: Environmental > Terrestrial > Soil > Wetlands | place: USA: Ohio... | reverse complement strand
AACCGCGTCCCCACCTTGTCGGTGAGCGGCACCAGCGGCACGTCCTTGATCCGGTAGTAATACTTCCGCGTCTGCTCTGGCATGTCGCGCCTCCTTCGTGAATTGGGAGAGGTCTCGCAACGCGCGAACGACGGACTGGCGCGTCGTCTGCGCTGTCGAGGCCAGGGCTATGCGCGCGCGCGTCGCCGCGTCGCGCGCTCTGGGGCCGGTCCGCGGCCTTCGCTCTCCTGGGTCGTTGCGCCGTGAAGCTCAGCGGTAACGGCCGCGGCGCACCGGGTCACGGCTCGGACTTCGCTCTCGATCCCTCGCTCCTCGTCGATGGAGGCGGGGAAGGCCACGCTGATAGCGCCGACCGTGCTCCCGTCCCCGCTCCTGATCGGCGCCGCGACGCACATGATGCCCCGCGTGATTTCCTGTCGGTCCAGCGCGTACCCGCACCGCTGCACCTCGCGCAGTTCCCGCTCGAGCGCCGCGGCGTCGGTCACCGTGCGCGACGTGACGGCATCCAGCTTTCGCGCGAGGATCTTTCGTCGCTCCGGCGGCCGCGTCCCCGCCAGCAAGACCTTGCCCATCGCCGTGCAATGGAGGGGAAAACGCTTTCCAATGGCCGAATACAGCTTGATCCCGAAGGCCTCCGGCGACTCGATCTTGTCCAGATAGACCCCGGCGTCGCCGCTCAGCACGCCAAGGTTGCAGGTGTGCCTGGTTTCCTCCTGGAGCTTGATGAGGTGTGGCCGGACGTAGCTCTTCAGGTCGAAATGCGACGTGACGGCTGAGCCGAGCGAGGCCAGCTTGAGATCGCCGAAGTACCGCGCGGTCTCGACGTCGAACCGGAGGTACCCCGTCTGCACGAGCGACTTGAGCACCCGATGCGCGGTGGCCTTGGGGAGCCGCGTGTTCGCCACGACCTCGGAGTAGGCCAGTCCGCGCTCCTGATGCGAGACAATCGCCTCGAGGACCTGGAAGACCTTGGCGACGCTGCCCATGCGCGATACCCCTTCGCCTCGGCCGGCGCGTTCCCTGACGAATGACGACATCGTGGCCGTTTCATATTTGGAACGCTGTTCCTGTTACGGAGAATTCCTATCCCTCCCTCTGACGATTGTCAAGTCCCATTTTCGACCGTTTTTCGACCGTTGACATGTTCAGATGTATGAGATACCGTTCAATACCTGATCTCACTATGTGAAACAGAGGGATCCCTCCATGGACATCCACCGCCCCCAGACCCACCAATCCCTGGAACGCGGGCTGCGAGTCATCGAGGCTACTGCCGCCATCGGTGGGGCCGCGACGCTCGCCGAGATCGCCCGCAAGACCGCCCTACCTCGGAGCACTGCCCACCACATACTGCGCGCGCTCGTGGATATCGGCTACTTGGTGCAGGACGGCGGCGCAAGACCCTACCGGCTTGGCCCCCGGCTGTTTCGGCTGACCGGGCAGACTTGAACCAAGGAGCAGTTGGCCGAGATCGCCATGCCCTCCCTTGACGAGCTGAGCCGCCGGACGGGCGAGGGCACCAGCCTCGCCATCCTGCGGGACGGTGTCGTGACCATCGTGGCCAAGCGCGAATCCGAGGGCGCAGTCAGGGTCGTTCAGGAGGTGGGCGCCCGACGGCCGATCTACTGCACGGCGGTGGGCAAAGCTCTGGCGGCCTGGTTGCCCGCCGAGGAGCTCGACGGCATCATCGCCCGGACCGTGTTCGCCAGACAGACGCCGCGGACCATCACGACGCCTTCCGCCTTCCGGCGAGAGCTGGCCCGCATCCGGACGAGCGGCTTCGCCGTTGACAACGAGGAGCACATCGCCGGCATTCGGTGCATTGCCACACCCGTCCGGGATCATTCCGGCGATGTGCGCGCTTCGCTGTGCGTGGTGGGCCCGACCAGCCGGTTTCCGCAGCGGCGACTGGCAGAAATCCGCGCAGCGCTCGCGGCAGTGGCAGCGGGCTTGTCGGCGAAACTGGGACACGGGTCGTCCGACACGGCGGTTCGGGTGGACGCAGGGCATCGCGCACCGCGATAGCCCCGCCCGCGCGGCGCGAGACCGGACGCAAGCGGGAGGGAAACGAGGGACGCCATTGGAGGACAGTGATGCACGGGTGGCATATCGTGAAAGGAGCGGGAAGATGAAGACGGGAGCGAAGCTCATACTCTGTCTGGCGGTGACGGTTCTCTCGGCGGCACTCGCGTGCACGACGGTCCAAGCCGGCACGCATGTTTTGAAGTTCAACCACGTATTGGGCGCCAAGGAGCCGTATCACCAAGGATTCTTGGAATGGGCGAAGGCCGTCGAGCAGAAGACCAAGGGCGGTTTGAAGATCGAGGTCTTTCACAGCGCGCAGCTGGGCGTCGAGGAAGACATCATCGAGCAAATCCGGCAGGGGGCCAATATTGGGCAGAACACCGACTCGGCCCGTCTCGGGAATTACATTCCCGGGATCGCGATCATGAACGGGCCCTACTTCGCCGAGACGCTGGAGGAGGTGGCGAAGCTCAGAACGTCCCCCACGATCAAGGCGTGGAGCGACGAGTTGGCCAACAAGTTCGGGCTGAAGGTCGTCTCCTTCAACTGGGTCCAGGGGTACAGGCATTTCTTTACGAACAAGCCCGTCAAGAATCCTGAGGATCTGAAGGGCCTTCGCATCCGGACCCCCCCAGCGCCGATCTGGCAGGAGTCCGTCCGGGCCCTCGGGGCCGCGCCGGTCGCCCTGGCCTTTGGAGAGATGTATCCGGCCCTCCAGCAGAAGGCCATCGACGGCGTCGAGTTGGTCTACAATAACATTCCTGCGGGACGATTCTACGAGGTCCTGAAATACGTGAGCGAGACGCGCCACATCATGCTCATCAATTTTGAGGTGATCAGCGCGAAGTTCTTCAATGGCCTGCCGGCCGACTATCAGAAGATCCTAGTCGAAGAGTGCGACAAGGCCGGCGAGGAGACCTCGAAGCGAATCTTCAAGCTGGAAGCCGAGGTGAAGGAGCAGTTAAAAGGTCGAGGGATGACCGTCGTGGAGGGTGTCGATCTCGCCGCGTTCCGAAAGGCCGGCGAGAAAGCGTACGAGGTCCTGAAGATCACGGATGCGAAAAACACGGTCCACAAGGAGATCGGCAAGAAATAGCGACGGCCAATTCTTTCCGGTTCGCACAACCGGCTCCTTGCCCGTCTAAGGGGCCGGTTGTGCGTTCTCCGAGAGACGGCCCGGACAGTCTCCGGGCTCTTGGCGTGAAGAGCGTGGAGCATGCAGATACTTTACAGATATGTATGCACGGCAGAGGCCTTCATAGCGCGCACGTTCCTGATCGTCATGGTCATCCTGATTTTCAGTGCGGGGCTGGCGCGCGTCCTCGGCCATCCCATTAACTGGGCGGTTGATGTGGCGACCTGCCTCTTCGCCTGGGCATGCTTCCTTAGCGCGGATATCGCTTGGCGAAAGAGTCGGTTGATGTCGGTTGACGTCCTGACCGTTCGCCTGTCGGAGCGCGGGCAACGGGCGTGTCGCCTGCTAAACTACTGCATACTGACGGCGTTCTTGTTGTACTTGATTCCGACAGGCCTTTGGCTCTCGTACATCAGCAGGGCCAGAAGCTTTCAGGGCATTCCGGAGTTCAGCTACTCCTGGATAACCATGAGCCTGCCCGTGGGAGCAATTCTCTTGTTGATCACAACCTTCCTCAAGCTTCGCGAGGACATTACGGGGCGGGCGGGAGGGCAGTGACCCACCACCGCCCCGTTGTCGCCAGGGCCGCCATTATCGGGGAACGCGTTCAATGCTACTCGTGTCGTGCGCTTTCATTGTCCTGATTCTCCTGGGCATGCCGGTGGCCTTCTCCATCGGAATCGCGGGAACGCTTTTCTTTCTCCAGTATCCGGAGTTGCCGTTCACGATTCCCATCCAGCTTGCGGTGTCCCAAACCCAAAACTTTGCGCTGCTGGCGGTCCCGCTGTTCATCTTGTCGGGCAACGTGATGAATCACGCCGGGATCACGGAGAGGCTCCTCCGGTTGTCCACGGTGCTCACTGGACACATGCGAGGCGGATTGGCGCAGGTGTCCATCGCACTGGCCACCCTCATGGGAGGCGTATCCGGCTCCTGCATCGCCGATGCGGCCATGCAGACCCGAATCCTCGGACCCGAGATGCTCAAGCGGGGATTCTCTAAGGGGTACGCGGCAGGAATCCTGTCCTTCGGTTCGCTCATGACGCCCATCATCCCGCCGGGCATCGGCTTCATACTGTATGGCACCGTCGGCCAGGTCTCCATCGGCAGGCTTTTTGCTGGAGGCATCCTGCCGGGGCTCATGCTGTGGCTATCCCTCGCCGTCGCGGTCTCGTTCACCGCCAAGCGGAGAGGGTATCGACCCGAGCGCGTAAGGCGCCCGTCCGCGCGGGAAGTCGCGCGGTCGACGTGGAGCAGCCTTTGGGCCGTCATGTTCCCGGTCATGTTGCTCGTCGGGCTGCGGTTCGGGATTTTTACCCCCTCGGAAATCGGTGCATTTGCGGTGGTCTACTCCATCTTCATCGGCGTCCTTGCATACCGAGAGCTCAGGTGGAGCACGTTCACCGAAGCCCTCGAGGGAAGCACGCTCGACATCGGCGGCGTGATGTTTCTCATCGCGCTGTCCGGAATTTTTGGGTATGGCATTGTGTGGGAGCGAATCCCGGAGCTCATCTCCAGTGCGATGCTCGGAATTACCGACAATCCCTACATCGTCATGTTGTTGATTGTCGGATTTCTTCTCGTCGCTGGCTGCGTTGTGGATGGCTCGGTGCTCATCATCATGCTGACCCCCATCTTCCTGCCCATCGCCACCGAGTTGGGTTTTGATCCTGTCCATTTCGGCCTTGTTTTCATCATCACGATCACCATCGGCAACTTCACCCCGCCCGTTGGATCCGCCATGTACGCCGTATGCACGATACTCGGCTGCCCGATCGACGAATACACCAGAGAATCTTTGCCATTTCTCGCCACCGTATCGCTCGTCGCGATCGTGCTGATCTTTTTCCCCGATGTCGTGCTCATCATTCCGGATCTGATCTTTGGAAAAGGATGAGTCGTTTTCCGCCCCGTGCCCGCAGGCCGTCAAAGGCGCCGCGCGAGCGGCGAGGGGACGTTTCGAGGAGCGTCCACAGATTGGCTTGACAGCGCAGAACGGGACGGAGTATCTCTCAGGCTGTGTGGTTGAAACGGCGCGGACCGCGTCCGCACGCAGTAACCATTTCCAGCGACACAGGAGGTGTGCCATGTCACGTGGTAGTCGAAGGTGGATCGTCGGGGCGCTGATCCTCGGCCTCGCCGTCGCTCTGGCCGCGCCAGCAGCGGCCCAGGTCAAGATCCGGTTCCAGACCTGGCACTGGAACGAGAAGCCGGTGTTCTTCGCGCTCGAGGAATTCCAGAAGGAGTTCAACAAGAACAACCCCGGCATCGAGGTCGTCCGCGACGACAGCCGCTACGGCGACAAGGAAACGGTCTACATCGCCCAGTCGCAGGCCAAGGCAGCGGCCGACATCGCGCACTTCCAGCATCGCGCCATTCCGATGTTCGCGGACCGCGGATTCATCATGGACCTCACTCCCTTCATCGAGAAGGAAGGCGGCCAGAAATTCCTGGCCCAGTGGGATCAAAAAGCCCTTGAGACCTGCAAGTACAAGGGCAAGATCTACTGCCTCAACGACTACGTGAATCCCCTGGCCCTGCTCTACAACACGCAGCACTTCAAGGAGGCCGGCTTGGATCCCAGCAAGCCGCCGACGAACCCCGCGGAACTCCTGGATTACGCCAAGAAGCTGACCCGCGCAGGCCGGTATGGCATCGGCCTGATCGGTGCCCGTCAGGAAGGCCTCTTCATGCGCCTCAACCCGTTCATCTGGGGCGCCGGCGGGGAATTCCTCACTCCGGACAATAAGCGCTCCGCGCTCGACTCGCCCGAGGCGCTGGAAGGCTTCCGGGCGTATGTCGAGCTGTTCAGCAAGCACAAGGTCGTGCCGCCCGGCGTCATCGAGCAGGGCGCGCAGGAAGTCCGCACGCAGATTGCCCACGAGAAGGTCTCCATGGAGATCGGGGTCATCCAGGCGCCCCTCATCTACAAGGCCATCAACCCCAACTTCAAGGTCGACGAGGTGATGGCCGCGGCGGCCATCCCGTCGGGCAAGAAGCGCGTGAGTTCGGTCGAGTACGGCATGCGCGTCATCAGCGCGTTCACCAAGAACCCCGAGGAAGCCTGGAAGGCCTACAAGGCGTGGGTCAGCAAGGACGTCCAGTTGCGGAACTTCAAAATCTACGGCGTTATGTCCGCGCGTCTGGATGTCAAGAGCTCGCCCGAGATCGCGAACCACAAGTTCGCCAAGGTCTTCGCCGCGCAGGCCCCGTACGGGAAGATCGAGCCGTTGATCCCCGAATGGCCCAAGATCGGGGACGCGCTGATCACCGGCGCTCAAGAGGCGTTCTCGGGGACCAAGACCACCGAGCAGGCGCTGAAGGATGTACACACGGCGACCAACAGGGCGTTGGGGGTGCAGTAACATTCAGCGAACAGCGGTCAACCCACGGTCGAGGTGCCGAGTTCGGTGTTTTTTTGGTCCGCGGCTGACTGCTGACCGCTGAAAGCTGACGTTGCTTCTTCACGATTGACTCCGAACGAGCCAGGGGAGATCATTCCCTGGCTCGTTGTCTGCCTGCGAGGGCTCGTGATGCGTTCGGGGCATACGTGGCACGACCGCCACCTCGGATACTTCTTTGTCCTTCCTGCCACGCTGATGCTGGTGGCGGTTCTGGTCTTTCCCGCGTTCATCACGCTCAAGCTCTCCGTCACCCCGGAGGGCGGAAGCGGCTGGAACCTCACGCTCATCCATTATCAGAATGCCATGCGCGACCCGGTGCTGCTCCAGACCTTCAAGAACACCTTCGCCTTCGTGGCCTGGAGCCTGGTGGGCCATTTCGTCCTGGGGCTCGGCCTCGCGCTCGCGCTGAACCAGGCGCTTCCCGGACAGACGTTCTTCCGGCTGGTGGCCCTGATCCCCTGGACCATTCCGGACGTCGTCGCCGGCATCATCTTCCGGTGGGCTCTGAATCCTATCAACGGTTGCCTTAACCCGCTCATACGGATGTTTTACCCCGACTTCCCGGCGGAGTTTCAGTGGCTGTCGAGTCCAACGCTCGCCTTCCCCAGCGTCATCGTCGCCAACGTCTGGCGCGGGTATCCCCTGGTCATGGTTATGCTTCTCGCAGGCCTCATGGCAATTCCGCGTGAGTTGTACGAAGCGGCGGCCGTGGACGGTGCTGGGAGACTGAAGCGGTTCTTCCACGTAACACTGCCTGGCCTGAGCACGATCATTCTCATTGCTTTGGCGCTGGACATGGTCTGGGAATTCCGACGGTTCGCCCTGGTCGTCACCATGACGGGGGGCGGCCCCGGAACCCTCACGGAGGTTCTCTCGACCCTCGTGTACAAGACGTATTTCCAGTTCTTCACCTTCGAGTACGCGTCGGCTATGGCTATCCTGATGAGCGTGGTCCTGTTCATTCTCAGCCTGCCGTACATCTTGCTGGTGGGGAGGGAACGCCAATGAGCGGCGCCTCCCTGACGTCGAACCAACGAGAGCGGCGCCTCGACGCCGTGATGTCGTACAGCCTGCTCACGGTCTCCGCCCTGTTCGCCCTCCTCCCGGTGGTCTGGATGCTCTCCACCTCGCTCAAGAGCGAGTCGGAGGCCTTGAGCCTTCCCATCCATTGGATCCCCCAGCAGCCCACGATCGGCGCCTATGTCGAGATGTGGACGCTGAAGCCCTTCGCGCTCTACTTCTGGAACAGCATCGTCGTCTCCGGTGTCACGGCCGCCCTGTCTACGATCGTGGGAGGTCTTGCCGGGTACGGATTCTCGCGCTTCCACTTCCGCGGCCGGACCAGCCTGCTCGCCTTTTTCCTCGCCACCCAGATGATCTCGGGCGTCTTGGTGATCGGGCCGTACTTCCGCATCTTGGCTGCGGTGGAGCTGTACAACACCCTGACCGGCCTCGTCATTGCCTACGTGACCATCTGTTTGCCCTTTGCCGCCTGGATGTCCAAAGGGTACTTCGACTCCATCCCAAGGGAGCTGGATGAGGCCGGCCTGGTGGACGGCGCCTCGCGTCTGCAGATCTTCTTGCGGATCATCTGCCCGATCGCCGTGCCAGGGACCGTGTCCACGCTCCTCTTCGCCTTCCTCCTAGCTTGGCAGGACCTGCTCTGGGCTCTCTGTCTCATCTCCATCGACGAGAAGCGGACTGTCACGCTTGGCGTGGCGTTCAGCGTGGGCGAGTTCATCATCAAGTGGCCCATGCTGACGGCCGCCTCCCTCATCGGAAGCCTCCCGACCATCATCCTGTATCTCTTCCTGCAGCGCTACTACGTGGAAGGCCTGGCGCGAGGCGCGGTGAAAGGCTAGACCCGCCCGAAACGCTCCCTTCCCCTGACAAGGCGTGTAGTCTCGGCGCGCAGCAGGACCGACCAAGATCAGGATCCTCCATCGGAAGTTCGAGTCCCACTCGGGGAGCCAATTGGGACTCGGACCTTCGCAAAGATCCCGCGAACCGCTCGTGGTGTCTCCGTATGCACAATGACACTACCTGCGCGAGGTGGTAGACTCCTCCCGATCCTTGCATCCTCACCTCAGCACGGGAGTTCCTATGGCCCACACGTGCATCATCCAAGGTGAGCCCGGTATGCCGGACGACGGGTACCGGACCGTGATCGAGATCACCGCGCACATCCCTGTCCCCGAAAACGACAAAGCCGTCCGGAGCCTCTCGCCCTGGATCACGACAGTCCTCCCTTGCCCGGATTGCGGCCAGACTATGATCTGGGCCGAGAGGGACTACGGGACCTGGCACCGCATCTGTAACGGCTGTGGCTCGCATTGGTCTGTTACGCCTGAGGCTCTAGTCGAGGACCGGCAGCGCATCGTGATCGAACGCGCCAGATTCGCAGAGGCGCCCCTGGACGACCGGGGATAGGTGCCAATGATTCCCTGGGTGTTCCTGGAGAGTGCGCAGGTGCCGGGCAACGGCGGCGAGCTTGGCCTCTACCGGCGCGGCGACGAATTCTCGATCCGGGTGGGCAACCGGGAGCTGATGAACAGCCGCGTGCACGGATCGGAGGAGGCGCTGGCCGAGATGGCGTGCGCACGGATCGCCGGCCGGTTCGCGCCCCGGATTCTCATCGGGGGACTGGGCATGGGGTACACGCTGGCCGCCGCGCTGCGCGGGCTCGGGATCGAGGGGAGCGTGACGGTCGCCGAGTTGGTGCCCGCGGTTGTAGCGTGGAATCGTGGCCCCCTGTCGGTACTTGCAGGTCATCCGCTACAAGACGGGCGGGTTACCGTTCAAGAAGTGGACGTCGCCCAGGTCCTGCGTGCGGCGAGTCAGGCCTACGACGCCATACTATTGGATGTGGATAACGGCCCCGAAGGGTTGGCGCGAAAAGAGAACGACTGGCTGTACGCGCGGCCCGGCCTCGAGGCGGCGCATACCGCTCTCCGCCCCGCCGGTGTGCTGGCAGTGTGGTCCGCCGCTCCACATCAGGTTTTTGCCCAGCGCTTGCGCCGCGTCGGTTTCGCGGTGGACGAGGTTCATGTTCCTGCGCGCAGCTCGGGCAAGGGACGGCGGCACATTATCTGGCTGGCCAGACGAACATTCTGACCTTCGACCCCAAAACAGGATTCTTGAACCGTCATGACGCCAGGGGTGCGAAGCGCGTCACGGCTCCGAACGCCGACTCGTGGTGGAGGGTTGTAGATCTCCATCCACTTTTCCGGATCCCTGAGCTCCGCCCACCCGAACTGCATGTACAATCCGTGAGCATCGCGCGTGGCCAATGTCCAGCGGCGTAACCCTTGCAGGTCGGGGTGATCCATGACAGCGGACATCAACCACTTCCCTAATCCTTGGCCGCGATACGACTCGTCGATGAAGACATCGCACAGGTAGGCAAAGGTGGCGCAGTCTGTCACCACACGGGCGAACCCGATTTGGCGGTCGCCGGCGTAGAGACCGAAGCAAAGGGAGTGCTCGATCGAGCGCTCGATGACTTCTCGCGTCCTCCCTTGCGCCCAGTAGGCTCGCGAAAGGAAGGCAGCAATCGCCTCCGACTGGAGGCGTGCTTTCTGCGTGCTGATCGTGAACCCGCCCCGCTGTAGCTCGTACGCCGGCATCCTGTGCTTCTTCCCTTCTGGTGCGGAGACGTTCTGCGTGTGCCGCAGCCCGGCACCGGCCAACGCGACGCGTCAACACGTTGCTGAACAGCCCGCTTCCCCAGGCTGCCCAAAAAGGTCCAGACAAAAGGCGGCGTCACCCACGCTGCGGGATGGGTACCCGGCGCGGTGCGAGGAATACTGAGACGGTACGTCGCTGCGCCGCACCCGTCGGGACGATGGGTACCCGGCGCGCCAAAGCTGCAGATGGGCCTTTTTCAGCAGCCTATCAGATCTTCCCGACGAAGTGGGTGCCGGCGCGGCCGTCCATGGCGTCGCCCAGACGCGCGGGACTGGTGATGAGGCCCCGCTTGCCGCCAGCCTTGAGGAAGTTGACGATCGCCTCGACTTTCGGGCCCATGCTCCCCTTCCCGAAGTGCCCCTCGGCCTGGAGCGCTTCGATCTCTTTCAGTGTCACGGCGTCCAGGGCGCGCTGCTCCGGTTTCCCGTAGTGGACGTACACCTGGGGCACGTCGGTGAGGATGATGAGCAACTCGGCCCCGATCTCCGCTGCGAGCACCGACGACGTCAGGTCCTTGTCGATGACCGCTTCGATCCCTTCGTAGTCGCGGTCCGCGCCCCGGACAATCGGGATTCCGCCCCCGCCGCACGCAACGACAATGTGCCCGGCGCTCGCCGAGTCGTGGATCATGTGGCGCTGGACGACGCGCACCGGTCTGGGCGAGGCCACCAGGCGCCGCCAGCCGCGGCCGGCGTCCTCCAGGATGTTCCAGCCCAAGCGATCGCGCCGCTCCTCCGCTTGCTCCTTCGTCAGGAATGGCCCGATGGGCTTGGATGGGTTCTGGAAGGCGGGGTCGTCCCGCTCGACGAGCACCTGCGTGATCATCGTCACGACGTAGCGCTTGATGTCTCGGCGGCGCAGATGATTGAGCAGGGCCTGCTGCAGGACGTACCCGAGGAACCCCTCCGTGTTGGCGACCAGCACGTCCAACGGCATGGACGGCACGCTGTCCTTCGTCAGTTCGTTCTGCAGGAGCAGGTTGCCCACCTGGGGTCCGTTCCCGTGCGTCACGACGAGATTGTAATTGCGCTCCACCAGAGTCATGAGCGAGCCGCAAATCTCTTCGGCGTTCCGCTCGTGGTCGTGGATGTCCCCCTTCTCGCCGCGCTGCATGAAGGCGTGTCCGCCCATGGCCACCAGGACGATCGGATGGGCGCTCGTTTCGGTCATAGTGCTCCTCCGTGAAAACGCGGGAGGGTGTGCCGCCCTCATCGCTCGACGCGCATGCGCGGGTCGAGGACGTCGCGCAACCCGTCTCCCAGCAGGTTCAGGCCCAGAACGGTCATCGCGATGGCGATTCCCGGAAGCAGCGAGATCCACGGCGCCTCGCGGATGTAGTTACGTCCGTCGGCAATGATGTTGCCCCACGTGGGGGTCGGCGGCGGCGGCCCGACCCCGATGAAACTCAGCACCGCCTCGGCCAAGACCGAGACGGCGAAAATGAATGTGAGCTGGACGATGATCGGCGCCATGCTGTTGGTCAAGATATGACGGAACAGGATGCGGAGATATCCGGCGCCGGCGGCAACGGCCGCCTGGACGTACTCCAGTTCCCGGATCACCAGCACCGAGGCGCGCACGATGCGCGCAGTCCGCGGCGTGTAGGCGGCCGTCAACGCCAGGACGACGTTGATCTCCGAGGCACCGAGGACCGCGGCCAAGGCAATGGCCAGCAGGATGGCGGGAAAGGCCATCAGGCCGTCCATGATCCGCATGATGAGGTTGTCGAGCCGCCGGAAATATCCCGCGCTCGACCCGATGAGGATGCCGAGAATGCCGTTTAGGACCACCACCATCAGGCCGATGCGCAGCGACACCCGAGCTCCGTGCAGGACCCGGCTGAGGACATCTCGGCCGAAGCCGTCCGTGCCCAGCAAGTACACATTGGTGGGGGCGCCGAGACGGTACCGGAAGTTGTTTTGAAGCGGATTGTGCGGCGCAACGAGGCCGGCACTCAGGGCCATCGCAACGGCGAGGGCAAAAAGGATCAACCCCATCATGAAGAGACGGTGGCCTCGGAGGCGCCGCCAGACGCTCGACCGCCGTGCCGGCGCGAGGGCGAGCGGGGAGGATGCGGAAGTGGCGCCCACTGCCTCACTCATAACGCACCCGCGGATCCAGCCACGCGTAGAGGACATCCACCAGGATGTTGACAAACACGTATATCGACGCCGTGAGCAGGAGGCCGCCCTGGATCACCGGATAGTCCCGACGCATGATCGCGCCGATGATCAGGCGGCCGACGCCGGGTAGGGCGAAGACCGACTCCACGACGACGGCCCCGCCCAGCAGGATGCCTACGATGATCCCGATGACCGTCACGACGGGAATCAGCGTGTTGGTCAGGGCATGTGTGTCGATGACCCGCCGCTCCGGCACACCCTTCGCGCGCGCCGTGCGAATGTAATCCTGTCGCAGGACTTCCAGCATGGTCGCCCGGGTGATCCGGGCGAGGAGTCCAAGTTGCGCCAGACCGAGGGCCACTGCCGGCATGATCAGGCTGCGGAGCCACGGACCGACACCCTTGCTCAGCTCCACGTATCCCCCGGTCGGAAACCAGCCCAGTAGGACTGCGAAGAGGTAGATCATGACCAACCCCACCCAGAAATCGGGGAGGGACAGC
>Ga0316622_100002430_pt1 | contig 12875 bp, 12 predicted proteins | sample OWC_Aug_OW2_C1_D_FD_207646 | JGI IMG/M metagenome (GOLD analysis project Ga0316622, IMG submission 207646) | Wetland soil microbial communities from Old Woman Creek delta, Ohio, United States - OWC_Aug_OW2_C1_D5_C | ecosystem: Environmental > Terrestrial > Soil > Wetlands | place: USA: Ohio... | reverse complement strand
CACAGGTGATTGGGGCGCGGTTCATGCCGCACACGCGCGCGCATCGCCCGGTGATCGCTCTTCCCAACTGGCCCGCGGCGACCCGCGAGCGAACCAAGGCCGCCGTTTCGCGCGCCCGCAACAAGTGTCCGGACATCCTCTTCGCTTTGGTTAGCTCGGGCATCGTCATGGGTGGGAGGCGGGCGACGCGTCTCCGGCTTGCGCCGACGATGGCTGGCTTGAGGGCGACCGCAGGATGAGCGACCCTGCCATTACCCGGGACGTCGTGATCCGGAATCGCCTGGGCCTGCACGCTCGGGCCTCGGCCCAGTTCGTCAAGACCGCCGGGAGATTCCGGGCCGAGATCACGGTGGAGGCGGGCGCGCACGGGGTGAACGGAAAGAGTATCATGGGCCTGTTGCTGTTGGCCGCGGCACAAGGAACTACGCTGAAGCTGCGCGCAGTCGGGGCGGACGCGTCGGCGGCGCTTGACGCGCTCACCGCACTCATCGAGGGCCTGTTTGGGGAGCCGGAGTAGTGCGGGCCGGTGGCGGGCATATTCCCGCGGACGATGGCGATCCCTCAGGGATCGCAACCTGGCGCGTGCTGTCTGACGTGGCGCAGGACGGCCCGCGGAACATGGCGCTGGACGAAGCCATCGCCCACGCCGTAGAGGCGGGTCGGGTAGCGCCCACGGTGCGCTTCTACGCGTGGGATAGGCCGACGGTGTCGCTGGGATGCCTGCAAGCGGCCCGTGGGGCGGTGGAGCGGGGGGCGTGTGACCAGTTAGGAGTGAGGATCGTTCGTCGCCCGACCGGTGGACGGGCCGTCCTGCACGATGACGAGATCACGTATAGCGTGTGCGTTCCACTGGACCGATCTTGGGTGCGCTTATCGGTGGGGGAAAGCTTTCGCCGGATTGGCGAAGGGCTCGTGGCGGGTCTGCGGAGCCTGGGTATTGCCGCGACGCTCGGGAGAGCGGGCGGGGCTCTCGCCACCCCTGGGGAGGCGGACGCGTGTTTCCAGACGCCTCGGATGCCGGCCGTCCTCGCGGCGGGGCAGAAGCTCGTGGGATCGGCGCAGCGGCGGTTGGGAGGCGCTATCCTTCAGCACGGCTCCTTGCTTCTGAGCGCGGATCTCGCGATGCATCAGGCAGTGTTTCCCAGTTGGCCCCGGGAGGATCCGGGCAAGGGCGTGACATGGCTGAAGGCCCTTCTGCGGGAAGTCCCCCCCCGCTCCGATATAGAACGGGCCCTGTTGGACGGCTGGGCGGCGGTACTGAACGTCCGGGGCGTGCCAGGCGAACTTACGACGTGGGAGCGGCGCGAAGCAGAGCGCCTAGCCATGACGCGGTATAACACGCCGGCCTGGACCTGGCGGCGCTGATCACTCTACGGAGGCGCCGGGATCGGGGTCTCATGATGAATCCGAACGGTCCGCGCGGCAACGGCAGCTTGCGCAAGCCGGGCAAAGCGCTTGACACTCCGGTGGCGCTTTGGTAGCCTGAGTCTTCGATTCTGCTAAATAATCCAAGGGATTTCCAACCTATGGCGTTCGACAAGCGTAAAGCCCTGCAAAACGCCCTCGCCTATACGCAACAAGGCAGGTGGGATCGCGCCATCGTGGAGTACCAATCCATTCTGAAGGCGGATCCGCACGACGTAACCGTCTGCAACAACCTGGGCGACCTGTTCGCCAGGGCGGGCAAGACCGCAGAGGCCATCGATCAATATTTAAAGTTGGGAGAACTGTACCGGGCCGACGGGTTATCGGTAAAGGCCATCGCGGTTTACAAGAAAATCGCCAAGCTCGACCCGGCCCGGACCGAGGCCTACCTCGCCTGTGCCGATCTGTATTGGGAACAGGGTTTGGTGGGCGAGGCCAAGATTCAGATGGCCACGGTCGTCGAACACTTCTCCAAGTCGGGCGAAACGCAGAAGCTGGTCGATGCATACAAGCGTTTGAGCCAATTCGACCCAACGAACGCCGCGGTTCTCGCGCGGCTGGCGGACCTCATGCTGCGGGAAGGGATGCGGGAGGCCGCCGGTGCGGAATACGAGCGGGCCGCCCAGGCCGCCCAGGCCGCCGGCCAGACGGCGGAGGCAAAGCGCCTGCTCCAGAAGGCGCGTGGCCTCTCCCCTGGCGCGCCCGAGCCCAAGGCAATCTTAGCCGAGCGACTGATCGGCGAGGGTAAGCTTGCGGAAGCGGTCGACGTCCTAACAGAGATCACCAGCGCTGAGCCGGAAAACGCAAAGGCGTGGCGTGCCCTGGGGGAGGCGCAGGCGTCGCAGAAACGCGCGCGGGAGGCGATTGCCGCCCTGCAGCGGGCCGTGGCGCTGGGCGTCGCTGAAGGGGAGGTCGCCCGGCCCCTCGGCCTGGCGTTGCTGCAGGCTGGACGGGCTGAAGACGCCGTGGCCCTCTGCCAGCGGGTGACCGACGCCGGCCTTGCGAGCGGTAAGCCGGATGCGGCCATCGCCTGCTGCCGAGACCTGGCGGCGACGGCACCGCAACTTGCCGCTTTGCACGCACACGTATCCGCGACGCTCCAGAACTTGGGGCGTATGGAGGAGGCCCGGGTCGCCCTGCGGTCATTGGCGGCGGCGCAGGAAGCGGCCGGGCAAACCGAGCCGGCTGTCGCGACCTATCACCGACTGGTCGAGTTGGATCCGTCGGACGCAGACGCGCGGGCGCGGCTGGAAGCGCTGGAGCCGCCGACCCCCACTCCAGAAGCGGAAGCGCCACCGCCGTCTCCCTCTCAGGACGAAAGGGCCGAGCCCCTGACAGAATCCGCGAAGGGGCTCCCGGTCGAAGCGCCGGATACATCGCTCTCGTCTCTGGAGGATCTCGGGCTATCCCTCGGGACGGAGGACGCGGCCCTGCTCCTGGAGGAGCCGGAGTCAGCGATGTCAACTGGCGCCCTGGAAGTCACTCCTCCAGTGCTGGAGTCAAACCTCGGCGGGACAGAGGCAGGCTCGGATGAGGCGTCCCAGGCCACCGATTGGCTGACGCAGGAGCTCCAATCGATTGATCTGGAGGAGGCGGCTGCGGGCGGTCAGGCGGCAGACGTTGCATGGGCTTCAGGTGGGCCGGCCATTGAACTGGAGGATATCTCCGGAAACCTCGGCGGGTCTGGCCTGGCGGCACTGGAGGCCGATTCGGCACTACAATTGGGCGGGTCCGCGGGATTCCCGGAGGGCGACTCCTCGCTGCTGGACGTTCCGGTGGTCGAGTTGCCAGAGGGGTCCGCTGAATCGGCCGCCTCGCTCCTCGACCTCCCGCCCTCAACGGGAGAGGCGGGTGCGGTGGACCGGCCGGAGGAAGACGCGCATTCGAGTCACGTCGCCGAGCAGTTGGCGGAGGCGGACGTCTACCAAAAGTACGGTTTGGAGGAAAAGGCGCGCGAGCGCCTCCTGGAAGTCGTTCGCATCGCCCCTGACAATCTCACGGCTCGACGGCGTCTGAAAGCGATCTATAGGGATCGCCGGCAGACCGGGGAGGCCTGCGCGGAAACGCTGGCGATTGCTCGAATCCTGCGGGCGCGCCACCAAGGGGAGGCGGCCTTGGCCGAGATCCGGGACGGCCTGTCGGCGGTCCCGGACCACCCGGATCTGCTGCAATTCTTGGTGGAGGTGGCGCCCGCGGATGAGCCGGCGGGTGCCGCATCGGCTTCCCCTGTCCCGTCCGGGGTGGTTCAGAGGCGAGATGACGTTGGGGCATCGGCCGCGTCGGAGAGCGTCCGGATCGTGTTGCCCGGGAGCGGGGGCGACAGTGTGGGCGGGGCTCCCCCGCCCGACGTGCCTCTCTTGCTCGACCTGGACGAGGCGGCCTTGGCTGCGGAGCCCAAAGCAGAGGCGGGTCACGGTCCGGCGCTTGCCGACGGGGAGACGTTACCGACGGAGTTGCAGGCCCTCTTGGATGGGAATCAGGCCGAGCCGGAAGTCGCGCTGGCGGAGCCCGGCACCGAGCGCGACCGGGCCATGGCGGATGATGTGGCGGAAGCGGAATTCTACCTTTCACAAGGCATGACCGAGGAAGCTCGGGCCGTACACCGCCGCATGCAGGTCCGCGACCTACAGCATCCGGCGGTTGGCGCGCTGGCAGAGCAGATCGAGCGCGCAGTGGCCGCGCTGGCCACACCACGTATGGAGGCGCCCGAGCCGACCGCACCGTCGGAGGTGCCGCCCATCGACGAACCACCCGGCGCCCAGTCGACGTCACCGGAGGTGCTGGACGCGCCGCCGCACGAGATGAGCCCGCAATTCACCGTGACCAGCGAGCCGCTGGCCGAGGCGCCGGCCGGGTTTGTGAACCTAGGCGCCGAGCTGGACCAAGAGTTGGACGGGGGTGAGCAGCCGGCTGCCGCGCCGGCCGCTGGCCCGTTGGTGGATGGGCTCCTCAGGGAGTTGCAGAAGGGCGTCCGGGAGCACCTGGACGAGAAAGACTACGAGACCCACTACAACCTGGGCATCGCCTACAAGGAGATGGAGCTCTACGACGAAGCTATCCAGGAGTTCCGGCTGACCGCGCGCGAGCCGAAGCGCGCCCTGGAATGCGCGGATCTGGTGGGGCTCTGTTATCTGGCCAAGGGACAGCCGGAGCAGGCCATTCAAGACCTGCAGACCGGCCTCGCCATCGAGGGGCATCCTCCCGATGCCTATCACGCCGTGCGGTACGACCTCGGGACAGCGTTCGAAGCCGTCGGGGACCTGCCGCGGGCGCTGGAGCAGTTCGAGATCCTCCAATCGGAAGGGGCGCGCTTCCTCGACGTGAAAACGCGGCTCGAGGCGCTCCGCGCTCGGTTGCCCCAGCCGCCGGTCCCAACGACACAAGCCGAGAAGCCGCGGCGCAAGAAGAAGATCTCGTTCATTTGATGCTGACTCTTACCAGGGCGGGTCTGCGATGAGCTACGAACAGTTCTATCAGCTGCGGGAGCAGCCGTTCTCCAACACGCCGGACGCCCGCTTTTTCTTCGAGGTGGACCAGCACGCGGACGTGCTGGCCCGGCTCATGTACGCTGTCGACACGATGAAGGGGCTCGCGGTGGTGGTGGGGGACGTAGGCACGGGGAAGACGACTCTGGCCCGCCGCATGCTGGATCAGTTGGACGATGAGCACTACGAATCGGCGCTCTTGGTCATCATCCACTCGGCGATCTCGGCCGAATGGCTGCTCCGACGCATTGCCTCCCAGATCGGCATCGCCCAGGTGGCTGAGGAGAAAGTCGCGATTTTGACGCAGATCTATCAGCGTCTGATGGAGCTGCACGAGGCCGGCCGAAAGGCGGTGGTGCTCATTGACGAGGCCAATATGCTCCAGCAGCGGGAGTTGATGGAGGAGCTGCGGGGTTTCCTCAACCTCGAGGTGCCAGGCAGCAAGCTGATCACCTTTATTCTCTTCGGGCTGCCGAGTCTGGATGCCCTCCTGGCCCTGGACACTCCACTGACGCAACGGGTCGCGGTGAAGTGCCGGCTCAGCTCGCTCAGCCCGGAAACCAGCAAGGCATACATCCGGCACCGGCTCAAGGTCGCGGGCGCAACGCGGGAGATCTTCGCGGACCCCGTGCTGGATCAGATCGCGCAGGATTCGCGGGGGATCCCCCGCCTGATCAACACCATCTGTGACAACGTGCTGCTGGAAGGCTTCCTGCGGAAACGGGACAAGCTGGATGTGGAGCTGGCCAAGGAAGTCGTCCGGGACCTGGGAGCGACGGCGTAAGCGAACCGCGAGGGTGGCGTGAATCTTCCCAACGCGCTCAGCCTGGTCCGGATCTTCCTGATTCCGGTCCTGGTGGTGTTCCTCATTGCGGTGCCGCGGCCGTACAATCTCACGGCCGCGGTTGTGTTTCTGGCGGCGGTCCTGACGGACTGGCTGGACGGGCGAATTGCCCGCAGTACCCGGCAGGTCACGACGCTTGGCAAGCTACTCGATCCTGTGGCGGACAAGCTGTTGATCGCCGCCAGTCTCATCTCCTTGGTCCAGGTCGGGCGGGTCCCCGCCTGGATGGTGGTGCTGATCGTCTGCCGCGACCTGGCGGTAACGGGCCTGCGGGCCATTGCGGCTTCCCAGAACCTCATCATCCAGGCCAGCGACTTCGGCAAAGCCACCATGACGACCGAGGTGATCGCGGTGGCGCTCATGATTCTGAACTGGCCGCCCGCGTCCGTGACGCTGGGCCAGGCGGCGCTTCTCATCGCGATCGCGCTGTCCTTGGTCTCCGGTTTGCTGTACTTCCAGAAGTTCTGGCGCTCCATTGACCTGGCGAAGTAACGCGAGGCGGCGGCTCCGCGGCGGCGGGCAACCCAGTGGCCGGCCCGCTGGCCGATTTTTCCGAGGACGACGTGTTTCGTGACCTGGTGCTGCTGGCCGCGGGGTATCTGCTGGGCTCCATTCCTTTCGGCGTCGTGATTGCCCGCGTCGCGAGCGACGTGGACCTGCGCCGCGTCGGGAGCGGGAACATTGGCGCCACCAACGTGTTGCGAGCCGTCGGGAAGGGCGCGGCCGCTCTCACGCTCTTGGGCGATATCGGCAAGGGCGCGCTGGCGGTTGGGCTGGCGCGCTGGACAGGCGCGAGTGCCGCGCTCGTGGCCGCGGTGGGCCTGGCGGCGGTTCTCGGGCACCTGTTTCCGGTGTGGGCCGGCTTTCGGGGCGGCAAAGGCGTGGCGACGACTCTCGGGGTGATTCTGGGGGCGATGCCGATCGTCGGCGGTTTGCTCCTCGTGATCTGGCTCGCCGTCGCGGCGATCACGCGGTACTCGTCTCTGGCTGCGCTGGTGGCGACGGCGACGATGCCGCTGCTTGCCTGGCTGGTGGATGGCAGGCCGGCGATGCTCGGGCTGAGCAGCGCGCTGCTGGTGCTGGTTGTCGTGCGACATCGGGAGAACATCGGACGGCTGCTGGCGGGAACAGAAGGGAAGATCGGGCAGAAGGGCCACCAGGCGGCTTCGGACGGGTAGTCTGGAACGAGGTGAGGTGTGCGATGGGACTGATCGTCCAAAAGTTCGGCGGGACATCCGTGGGGGACGTCGACCGGATCAAGAACGTCGCCCGTCGGGTGACCCAGGCGCGGGCGGGCGGCCACGATGTGGTCGTCGTCGTCTCGGCCATGGCCGGGGAGACGGACCGGTTGATCGGCTTGGCCCAGAAGATGGCCGATCGGCCCAACGAACGGGAGTTGGATGTGATCTTGGCCACGGGAGAGCAGGTGAGCATCGGCCTTCTCTCCCTGGCTCTCCACGGCCTGGGGCAGCGCGCCCGAAGCTTCACCGGCGGTCAGGTGCGCATCCAGACCGACGACGTCCACACCAAGGCTCGCATCGTGAGTATTGACAGCGAGCGTGTCCGGCAGGCGCTGGCCGAGGGCGAGATCGTTATCGTGGCGGGCTTTCAGGGGGTGAGCGCGGAGGACGAAATCACCACCCTGGGGCGGGGCGGCTCGGACCTCACGGCGGTGGCGATGGCGGCGGCGCTCCAGGCCGACGTCTGCGAGATCTACACCGACGTGGACGGCGTCTACACCACGGATCCCAACATCGTGTCCGAGGCACGGAAGCTGGATCGGATCTCGTACGACGAGATGCTGGAACTGGCCAGTCTGGGCGCCAAGGTCTTGCAGACCCGATCCGTCGAATACGCCAAGAACTACCTGGTGCCGGTGCACGTCCGGTCCAGCTTCAACGACAATCCAGGAACGATGGTGGTGAAGGAGGACGCAGCCATGGAAAAAGTGGTGGTCTCAGGCATCGCCTACAACAAGCAGGAAGCCAAGATCACCATCACGCGGGTGGCGGACCGGCCCGGGATCGCGGCCACGTTGTTCGGCCGCGTCGCCGAAGCCAACATCGTTGTGGACATGATCGTTCAGAACATCAGCCAGGACGGATCGACGGACATCTCCTTCACCGTGCCCAAGACCGACTACGCGCGGACGCAGGACATCGTGCGTGCCGTGGTCAAGGAGATCGGGGCGGACAAGGTGATCGGAGACGACAAGATCGCCAAGGTCTCCATCGTCGGGGTGGGGATGCGGACACACTCGGGCGTTGCGGCCAAGATGTTCGAGACGCTGGGACGGGAAAAGATCAACATCCTGATGATCAGCACGTCGGAGATCAAGGTCTCGTGCGTGATTGAAGCCAAGTATGCCGAGCTCGCGGTGCGGGTGTTGCACGAGGCCTTCGGGTTGGCGGGTCCGCCCGTTTCCGAGGAGAAGGCGTGAGCGACCTTCGAGCGCGGGGCGAGCCGTTGGGCTCTCGGGCGGACGGCTACGGGGCGGCCGCGGCCTGCCTCGGGGTGTGGCTCCTCGCCGGGACGGCGCTGTCCGGCCTGATGTCGTCGGCTCCGCCCTTTTCGGTGGTCGGCCTCCCGGACGCGGCGTGGGAGCGCGAGGACGGGACGCGCGAGGCCCTTGGGCGACGGCCAACGGTGGGACCTGCGGCGGCGGGCAGATACGCTGAAACGTCGGACGAGCGTCGGGAGGCGTTGCCTCCCCAGACGCTGGACATTAACCGGGTGGACGTGATGGCCTTGCAGGCCTTGCCCGGCGTCGGGCCGGCGCTCGCCCGGCGCATCGTGGCCCACCGCGAGACGCACGGGCCGTTCCGCAGGCCCGCAGACCTTCTCCACGTATCGGGCGTCGGCGCCAAGCGGTACGCCCGTCTGCACGGGCTGATCGGGACGGCGGAGGCACCATGATGTTTCAGATCAAGCTGGACATGTTCGAGGGTCCCCTGGATCTCCTGCTGCACCTGATCCGCGAGCACCAGCTTGATATCCTCGACATCCCCATCGCCACCATCACCGACGAGTACCTCCGCTATCTCGCGCTTATGCAGGAGTTGGACCTGGACGTGGCCGGCGAGTTTCTCCTCATGGCGGCCACGTTGATCCACATAAAGTCCAAGATGCTTCTGCCGCCGGACGAGACCGTCGAAGGCGAGGACGCCGAGCAGGAGGACCCGCGCGCCGAATTGGTGAGCCGTCTCCTGGAGTACAAGAGATTCAAGGAGGCAGCCCAGACGCTGGGCGTGCTGGAGTCCGAGACCGCATACCTTCACCGCCGGGGGGCTCCCGCCATGGACATGGAGGTCGAGGGTCCCCTGCAGGTCTCCATGGTTGACCTCCTGCGGGCGTTGCGCGACGTCCTCTCTCGGACGGACACAGCCGCTCCCCTGGAGATCACACCCGAGGAAATCAACGTCGGGCAGCGGATCGTCATGCTCATGGATCGGTTGGCAGCGGAGAGCCCGGTCGAGTTCAGCCAACTCTTCGGGAATGCCACTCGTCGGGTGGAAGTCATCGTGACTTTCTTGGCTCTGCTGGAGTTGTTGCGCCGCCGGCTGGCGACGGCGCGGCAAAGCGAGGCCATGGGCCCCATTATGATCTATCGCACCGTGGAGCGGATCGACGAGGCTCCGGGAGCGAGCGGTGCCACGGCCGGCGCCCCGCAAGCCTTACAGGCCTGAGAACGGGGAGGTCCGCCGGGGCGCCCCGTGATGTGTGCGTGGGGAGGAGAAGCGGGTGAACGCGGAACCGGATCGCCTGGCCATCCTGGAGGCTTTGCTGTTCGTCGCGGAGGAGCCGCTTCCGCTCCCGAAGCTCCAGGAGATCCTGGGGGACGCCGAGGCGGGCGAAACCGAGGCGTCGTTGCACGACCTGGCCGTACGGTTGGAGGCAGACGGACGCGGGTTGATGGTCCAGGAGGTGGCAGGCGGATTTCGCCTCGCCACACGCCCGGAGGTGCACGTCTGGGTCCAGCGACTGCAGCAGGTCAGGCCCGCGCGGCTGAGCCGGGCGGCCTTAGAGACCCTGGCCATCATTGCGTACAGACAGCCCATCACCCGCGCGGAAATCGAGGCCATCCGCGGCGTGGCGGTAGACGGCGTCTTGCGAACGCTGTTGGAGCGGGAGCTCGTCCGCATGATGGGGCGCAAAGCGGAAGCCGGCCGGCCGATGCTCTATGGGACGAGTCAGCAGTTCTTGGAACACTTCGGCCTGCGAGAGTTGGGCGACCTGCCCACGCTGAGAGAGATCAATGAACTCATCGGCATCACGGAGAGCGGGGCGGGCACGCACCCGGCCACCGACGGACCCCGACCGGCGACAGAAACGGGCCAAGGCAGCGTCGAGCCGCGGCCGGACGCGGACGGACCAGCCGTTGCGAGCGAGGCGTCCGAAGGTTCGTGCGTCCTCGAGTCCCTTTCGGGAGACGAGCGACCGGCCACCGCTGCTCCCGCGGCCGACGGCGTCGCCGCGACGGGAGCGCCGGCCGATCAACCGCCTGGGGAGACCTCGCGCTAAGCCGCAAGGGGCCGCGGGCGCCGCACCTGGTCACGCCAAGGTGCCGACGTCCGCGCTCGGACCGGGAGAGCGGCTGCAAAAGTTCCTGGCGCGTGCCGGGGTCGCGTCCCGGCGGCAGTGTGAGGAGCTGATCGCGGCTGGGCGGGTGCAGGTGAACGGGGCCGTCGTCCGGACGACCGGGACGCGGGTCCGGCCGGAAGTGGATCATGTGCTGCTGGACGGAGTCCGCCTTCGCGCGGAGGCGCCGGTCACCATCATCTTGCACAAGCCAGCGGGGTACATCACGGCGGTCTCGGATCCCGAGGGACGGCCGGTGGTGCTCTCTCTTCTCCCCAAGGTTGGGCTGCCGCGGCTGTTTCCCGTTGGTCGCCTGGACTGGGATACCGAAGGCCTCCTCTTGCTGACGAACGACGGCCAGCTGGCCAATCTCCTCACGCATCCCCGGCATGAAGTCTCCAAGGTCTACCACGCCAAGGTCAAGGGCCGGCCGACATCAGAAGCGCTCCGACGGCTCCTCCACGGCGTGGTGAGCGACGGCGAGCGGCTGTCGGCCACGGCCGCGTCCGTCCTGCGGACGACGCGGGAGAACGCCTGGGTGATGGTCAGCGTGCGTCAGGGACGTTACCGCCAGGTCCGCCGCATGTGCGAAGCCATCGGCCACCCGGTCCTGAAACTGGTTCGGGTGGCGCTCGGGCCGCTCGCCCTGGGTCCGCTTCCCCGCGGCCAATGGCGGACGCTCCTGCCGGCGGAGCAGCGCGCGCTGGAAGCCCTGAAGGCTGAACGCGCGCCAGAAAGGCCTTGAAGGAGTTGCGTCGCTTGGCTATGATCAACCCATGACTGATCGCGAGCCCTCACCGCACATCCACGGTCTTCGGGGGCAAATCGACGGGATCGATTCGGAGATTCTCCGGCTCTTGAACCGCCGCGCGCAGCTGGTGCTGGAGGTCGGCCGCCTGAAGGCGGAACGCAACCTCGACTTCCACGTGCCGCAACGCGAAGAGGAAATCTACAGGCGCCTGGCGGCCGAGAACCCCGGGCCGTTTCCCGCTGACGCGGTTCGGCCGGTCTTCCGCGAGATCATCTCTGCCTGCCTATCCTTAGAGCATCCCTTGCGCGTGGCGTTCCTGGGGCCGCGGGCGACTTTCTCACACCTGGCCGCTATGGAGCGGTTTGGCCTCTCCGCGCAGTTTCTGGCCATGCGCAGTATTGCCGAGGTCTTCGCGGAGGTGGAAAAGGACAACGCGGACTTTGGCGTCGTTCCAGTGGAGAATTCCACCGAGGGCGTGGTCAGCCACACCCTGGACATGTTCGTCGACTCGCCGCTTTTGATCTGCGGGGAGGTGGTGGTCGAGGCGGCGTTGCATCTCCTGAGCAAAGCCTCGAGCCTCGGCGAGCTGCGAAAGATCTACTCCCATCCGCACGGCTTGGCCGAATCCCGTAAATGGTTGGAGCGGAATGCGCCCCACGTTTCGGTGGTGGAGACCAGCAGCACGGGCGCCGCTGCGGAAATCGCCGCGTCCGAGCCGGGCGCGGCGGCCATCGCCTCTGAACTGGCGGCTTCCCTGTATGACCTGAGCGTCCTGCAGCGCCGGATCGAAGACCATCCCAACAACTTCACCCGCTTCCTGATCATCGGGAAGAAGAACGCGCCCCCGACGGCGGCTGACAAGACCTCCATCCTGTTCTCCATCAAGGACCGGGTGGGTGCTCTGCACCGCATGCTGCTGCCCTTCGCGGAGCGGCAGATCAACCTGACCAAGATCGAATCCCGGCCGTCCAAGAAAAAGGTGTGGGAGTACGTTTTCTACGTAGACTTCGAGGGGCACGCCAGCGAGCCTCGCGCGCGCGAGGCGCTGGCTCGTCTTCAGGAGGACTGCATATTTCTCAAGGTCTTGGGGTCTTACGCTGCGGCCCAACGCAAGGAAGCCTGAGTGTGACTCGTCCACGTCCCCGCACGGAGGTGTTGCGTTGACCCGTCGTCTGGAGGACTTGGCCTCCCCGTATCTCTCCGGTGTGATCCCGTACTCCCCCGGCAAGCCGATCGAAGAAGTCGAACGCGAGTTCGGGATTTCCGACTCAGTGAAGCTCGCCTCCAACGAGAATCCGCTGGGACCCTCGCCCAAGGCGCTTCACGCGATCGCTGGTGCTCTTGCCGGGCTCCATCGGTATCCGGATGGAGGCGGTTACGCCCTCCGGCACGCCCTGGCGCTTCACTGGAATGTCCCCGCCGATTGGCTGATCCTCGGGAACGGCTCCAATGAGCTACTCGAGCTGGTGGGGCGGTTGTTCCTGATGCCCGGCGACGAGGTGCTCTACGCCAAGCAGGCCTTCGTCGTGTACGACATGGTGGCCCAGGTGACCGGGGCTACCAAGGTCGCCGTGCCTCTGAAGGAATTCACGCATGATCTGCCGGCGATGCAGGCAGCCATCACACCGAAGACCAAGCTGATCTTCCTCGCGAATCCCAACAACCCGACGGGGACCTGTGTGGACCCGCGGGCGATGGAGGCGTTCCTGAGGGCCGTTCCACCGGACGTCGTGGTGGTTCTGGACGAGGCGTATTACGAGTACGTACCACCCGAGCGCACGCCGGACGCCCT
>Ga0316622_100002429_pt1 | contig 12877 bp, 14 predicted proteins | sample OWC_Aug_OW2_C1_D_FD_207646 | JGI IMG/M metagenome (GOLD analysis project Ga0316622, IMG submission 207646) | Wetland soil microbial communities from Old Woman Creek delta, Ohio, United States - OWC_Aug_OW2_C1_D5_C | ecosystem: Environmental > Terrestrial > Soil > Wetlands | place: USA: Ohio... | reverse complement strand
GCACGCCCGAGGGCCGCCGGCTGGAGCGGACGCCCGCCTTCGACCCGGCAGCCAACAAGGTCCGGATCGAAAACCAGGCGCGGCTCGACGCCGACGGCAATCTCTCCGGCACGCTCGTCGTGACCGCCCTGGGCGTCGCCGAGCAGCGGCTGCGGCGTGAGATGGCCATGGCGAATGCGACGCGCGACCGACAGAGCTGGTTCGAGCGGCTCGTCGGGGGGATCGCGCCCGGCGCGGAGCTGGAGCCGGTCAAGACCGACACCGCCGCCCTCGAGGACATCTCGAAGCCGGTCCGCTTCGAGGTCCGCTACCGGATCCCCCGCTACGCGCTGCGCGGCGAGCGCACGCTCGCCTTCGCGCCCCCGGGCGCGCGTCACCCGCTCCGGGTTGCCTCCCTGGCCCCCTACCTCGACGCCGTGGAGCTCGACGAGCGCAAGCAGGCCCTGCAGCTCTCGGCGCCGCGCTTGATGGAGTTCGTCGAGAGGATCCGACTCCCCGAAGGCTGGCGCGTCGGGCGGCTGCCGGCGGCGCGCGCCATGGACGGCAAGGCCGCTGCCCTCGCCGCCAGGGCGGAGCTCGGGGACGGCGCGATCGCCTACGACTACCGGCTCACGGTCAAGCGCCGGATCGTGCCGGTGGAGGACTACCCGAATTTCCGCGACGTCATCCGCGAGGCGAAGGCGCTGGCCGACGACCTGGTCATCCTCGAGAGGGAGGGGAAGTGAACATGGACCGCAAGAGCGCCGGGCTTGTCCTGCTCACCGTGGTTCTCGCCACCTTCCCGCCCGTCCGTCTCGACGGCGCCGACACCGCGGCGGTCCCGCGTGCGGTCGCCGAGGCTCCGGGTCCCGATGCCTACCCGGACGACGACGGTCTCGTCGTCCGTCAGATCACGACCATCACGCTCGCGGCGGACGGCAGAGTGACCCGCCGCGAGGAGTCGTGGGTCAAGAACTTCACGCCCTGGGTCAACGCCCACGGCGTCTACGACCCGAACATCAACTGGAACGACGCCCGTGCCGGGCTCACCGTGGACCTGGCGCGAACCGTCACCCCCGACGGCCGCGTGCTCGACGCACGCCCCGAGAGCCTGGTGCCGAACACCGCCTCCGCGCTCGAGCCGGCGCCGGACTTCGCCTACCTCCGGCAGATGACGGTCTCACAGATCGGGATCGAGGACGGGTCGACGACCGGCCTCGGCTACACCGTTGCCGACCGGAAGCCGGCTGGCCTGCCGCTGTGGGGCGTCGCCGATTTCGGCCAGGCCCTGCCGATCGCCGAGCGCGTGGTGTCGATCCAGGTTCCGCCGGGCGTCGAGCTGAAGTGGACTGCGGTCGGTTGCACGCTCCCGCACGAGACGCGCAGCGAACCCGGCAGTACGCGCCACGTCTTCGAGCGCAAGCGGATCCCGGCGGTCAACACCGCCGAGCTGGCCGGCGGGCACACGGGTCTTTGCCGGCTGATCTACTCGACCGCCGGCGACTGGAGCCGGGTGCGCACGCTCCTCGAGGACCGGGTGGCAGCCGCAATCGCCGCCGGCGAGAGGGCCGGCTCCGGCAAGAGCATCGCCGACAGGGCGAGAGAGATCGTCGGCGAGAGCGGTCTCGACGCCGAGCGGATCGCCAGGCTCCACACCTTCGTCGTCGACGGCGTCTTCACCGTGCGCTGGCCGCTCGACGCCTTCGACTACGCCGTCCGCCCGGTCCCCGAAGTCCTGGCCACGAGCGTCGGCCACTCGCTGGAGAAGGCGGCGTTGCTCGCGGCGCTCCTGAGGTCGCTGGGCTACGACGCCCAGGTGGTGCTCGCCGCGAGCGAGCGCGGGGTGCCGCTCGACCTGCCGGCTCCGGTGCTGCTCGACGAGGCCTGGGTCCGGTTGGCTCGTGGTCCGCACGCCATCTGGCTCGACCCCTCGGCGCCCCTCGACAAGCGCAGCTCGTTCCATCTCGCCGGCCGCGCCGTTCTCGTCCTCGACGGCAAGGCACCCGGGCCCGAGGTCGAGACCGGGCCGGACCCGGCCGCCAACCGCGCCGCGGCGCGCTACGAGGTGAAGCTCGAGGACACCGCGGACGCGCTGAAGCTCAGCGGGCGCGAGGAGCTCGACCTCGGCGGGCTCTACAACCCGTTCCCGGCCTTCGACCGGGCGAAGGATCGTCTGGTCGGTGTGGCGTCCTCGGCCGCAGCCGCGCTCGCCGGCAAGGTATCGGCGCAGGACGTCGTCGTGGGCCAGAAGAGCACCGAGCTCACCGCCTTCGCCGCCGGTCTCTCCGGCTCGCTCGCGTTGCCTCGTGACGGGCGCCCGATCAAGATCGTCCTGCCGCGCGTCCCGGGCGCCGTCTCCGCCGAGTCGCTCCAGCTCCACCGGAGCCGCCGCACGTTGCCGCTCACGGTTCCGGCGCCGGCCGAGGAACGCGTGGACCTGGTTCTGACGCTGCCCGAGGGCGCGGAGCCTCTCGTGCTTCCGGCCGAGGTCCGCATCGACGAGCCGGCGGCCTCGCTCGCCCGCACGGTGACGCGGGACGGGACGAAGCTCACGCTCCGGACCGTGCTCCGTCTCAAGCAGCCGGTGGTCGCTCCGGCGGACTATCCGGGCCTGCGCCGGGTCTTCGCCGCGATGGAGGCCGAAAGCGGGCGGAGCGTCCTCTTCCAGATGAAGCTGCGCTGAGCACGCCCGCCTGGACCGGATCTGCGGTGACTCCGCGTGCGGGTGCCGACGGTCCCTCCCCGTCGCGACGCTCGGCATGACGTGCGTCCGAACACCTCGACAACCGTTCGATCAGGCCTTGAGCGCAGCGCTCGCGAGCCACGCCCTCACTTCGGCCTCGTTCGGCACGCGGCCCGCGCATACGACCTTCTCGTTGATCACGAGTCCGGGCGTGGCCAGGATCGCGTACTTGGTGATATCGGTGATATTCGTGACCTTCTCGATGCCGGCCTCCACGCCCAGCGAGGAGACCGCCTTCCGCGCCACCTTCTCCACGTTTCGGCAGTTGGCGCAACCGGGCCCGAGGACCTTGATCGTCAACATGATCGAGCTCCTTACGTCACACGAGTTCGAGCGTGGGCTCCACGATGATGTCGGACTTGACGGAATTTGCGACGAGGCTGTACTTCCGCGCGGCGGCGAGCGCGCGGCGGACGCGGGCTTCGACGGCCCCCGGATCTTCTCCGCCGACGCGGACCCGGATGACCGGGTGGAAGCGAAGCTCCGTGAAACTCTCGGTGCGATCCAGCTCGATCCGCTTCGTCCCGTCCGTTCGGCATTCGTAGGAAACGAGGTCCAGCCGGAAGCGCTCGGCGGACCAGAGGAACATCAGCATGATGCAGGTGTTCGCGGCCGCCACGAAGGCGTCCTCCGGGGTCAGTACGCCGGGGTGACCGTGAGCGTCCGGAGGCGCCGAGAAGTCCATCTCGGGACCGTTTCCCAGGGTCAGGTGGCCCCAGTGTCCGCCTGTCCACTTCACCCCGGTGTGGTACGTCGCGGTACGCGTCACGTGGTCGCTCCCTTCTCCACCAGGAATCGGACGTACTCCTGGAGCAAGGCCAACACATAAGCCGGTTCCGTTTCCCGAGGTACTGGGTTGTAGATGCGCACGACCTCCAAGATCTCGCGCGCGGTCGCGTCGCTCGGCGCTTTCCCCGCTTGGCGGAACTGCTCGAAGATCAGCGGTAGAGCCAGCAGGTTGACCTGCCTCGCCCCGATCATGACGTCGCGTACGGGGATTCCGGAACCGCACGAGCACGTGGCAGCGGCGGTCGCGGGTACTTCGGAGGCGGACCCTTCCCTGGCCTGCGTGCTGCCGGTGCGATCCCGGGCAGCCCCGAGGAGATCGTCCACGTGATCGGCGATTCGTTCCGCCGTCGCGGTGACGGCTCGACGTCCCGCCTCGTTGAGGCGGCGACGCCCCTCGATCCCGCCGATCCCTTGCTCCTCCGCGATCTCCGTGACGACGACCGAAGCGGCCGGCTTGCCCGAATACATCTCGGTGGCCCTCGCGGCACAACGCTTCTCGCAGCCGTCCACGGCGACCGTCGGATAGAACCGCGCGAACGCGCGATCGCCCTTGCCTCCTGCGAGGAACAGCGGCAGGCAGATCGCGACCGTGTCGCCGGGCCGCAGCCGCTCGAGCACGTCGAGCGCGGCCAGTCGTGTCACCGTTCCTGCCGCCAGCTCCTCGCCGGAGCAGGCCACGATCCCGACCTTCTTCTTCGGAAGGCTAGGCATCGTCTCCTCCCCGCCCATCGCGGATGCGGTCCACCGCGGCTGCGGCTAGCTCGGCCAGGACGCGGGAGAGTCCCAGGCCGTCCTCGTTCAGCTCGGCGATCCCCCGCGGCTTGAGCTGACGGTGACAACGATGGACCTCGAGGACGTCGATGTCCTCGGCCACCGTGCCCCCGCTCTCCTTCACGATCTTCGTGGCGCAGGCCAGCTTGCATCCGTCGAGGGTCACGGCGAGGCTTGCGGCAACCAGCGCCCTGGCCTCCGGGTCCCCCAGTACGAGCAGCGACAGGGCGACGAGCTCCGTCGCCTCGGGTCGAAGATCCTCGACCACCTCGCACGCGGCCTCGCGGCTCACGGAGCCGTAGGTCTTGCCGATTCCACTGCACGGCACGATCACTACCTTGCGGTCGGACTCGCTCATCGCTTCTTCGCTTCCTCTTCGGCTTCGCGCTTCATGAGGGCGAAGTAGGCTGGCGGATCGAGGAGGTGAACCCGAGCCGTCTCCGGGCTGCTCAGCTCGACCCGGACCAGCCAGCCGACACCGTACGGATCCTGATTGATCGCCTCCGGTGCCGTCGCCATCGCAGGATTGATCTCCACGATCGTCCCGGCAACGGGTGAGTTCAGTTCGATGCTCGCCTTGATGGTCTCGACCACGGCGAAGACGTCCCCGTCGGCGAGGATCGTTCCTTCCGGATGCACGTCGGCAAACGTAACGTCTCCACTGGTCTGCTGGAGGAAATCCGACAGGCCGATGCGGGCGAAGCTCTCTCCGCCCTCCCGCAGGACCCAGAGTCCCGCGTCCGTGTAGAAGCGATCGGTCGGAACCCGGAACGTGAACTTGTCGACCGTCGTCTCGAGAACCTCGCTCACGGCTCCGCCTCCTCCCGCACCGAGTGCCCTCGTCACGCCAGCCATTCGTGGATCTGGCCCGCCACGAGGTAGACACCTACGGCAATGAAGATCACGCCCGTCGCCACCCGGGCCCAACGCTCGATTCGAGAAAGCAGGTGGAATGCCTCGCCGACATAGCGCGTCCCCAGCGCGATCATCACGGCAAAGGCAACCACCGGGAGACCGGTCCCGATGCCGAAGAGTGCCGGAATCGCGACCGGAGACCGCGCGCTTACGGACAGCGGCACGAGGCTCCCGAAAAACAGCCCGGCCGAGACCGGGCAGAATGACAGAGCGAAGAGCATCCCGAGGAGTGCCGCGCCGAGGACACCGGCGCGCGCCGCCCGCCGTTGCAGAGCCTCGCTCAGGCCGATCCCGGGCGGACGGAACTTGATCCACCCCAGGAGGCAGGTCCCGACGAGAATCAGGATCGGCCCCAGGATCTGATTCATCCGCGTCTGCAGAAACCAAGCAACTCCAGGGATCGAAAGCAGGCTCGCGACGACCAGGGCTCCGACCAGTACGTACGCGAGAGTACGGCCCAGGGTGTAGGCCACTCCCGAAGCCAGGACCCGCCGCGAGCTGCCGAGATCCTTTCCGATGAAGGAGATCGCCGCGATGTTCGTCGCGAGGGGACAGGGGCTGATCGCGGTCAGGACGCCCAGCCAGAGTGCGGTCGAGCTGCTCGCAACGAACTCGGTCACGATCGCTCCTGGAGATAACCGCGAACCTCGTCCTGGATGTATCGAATGAACGCCTGGTCGTCCTTGAGCAGCGGCCACACCTTCTCGAGGTTCTTCCATCGGACCTGCGTGCCGTTCACGCTATCCACGACGACGACCGACTTCGTGTAGAGCTGGTAGTCCTTTACGAAATGCTGATTGGGGGGCTCGTCGATGTCCACGACTTCCCAGGTCACCCTCCCGTCCTCGATCTCCTTCGCGAAGGCGGCATCGATGGCCTGATGGGTCAGGGCTTCGATCTTCCTGCACGACACGCACCGCGCACGGTTGTGGAAGTAGAAGACGCGCACCACGTGCGACACGTTCCGGGCCGGCGAGACGGTTCCCGCCGCGGAAGCCCGAGTCCCGGGCGCCGAGGGCGAAGGACCGTCTGCCGCCAGCAGTACCAGACTGCCGAGAGCGAAGATGAGAAGCACCAGGGGCAGGTTCTTCTTGTAGTCCATGGCTACGACTCCCGTTGCGATCAGACGACCAAGTTGCGTTTCTCACCGACCGCGCCGATGAGAGGCAGGAAGTTGATCTGGCTTCCGTCTCCGGATTCGAGTTGCCGCAGGGCGTTCGTCGCACCGGGCAGGAGCTTTCCCAGAACGACCCCGACCGCCATGCAAGCCGCTACCCACAGTGCGAGGGAACGCTCGAAGAAGCTGGGGCGCTTCTTGGCGGCGTCCCAGGAGGTCGACCCCGACCTCCGGCGTGACCTGGATCGCCCCGGGATCCACCGGCTCCGAAGCGGTTCCCGCGGAGTGGAGTGCCGGGCCCTCGCCGTGACGCGTCCGCTCCCAACCCTCCGCCGCTCGGCTCCGGCAGGAGTTCCCGGTGCAGAGAAACAGCACCTCTAGCTTCGGTAGCATGCGCTCAGCTCCTCCAGATCCTGCCGGCGAACCTTGCGGATCTTCCGGGCGTCGTCGCTGAGCTTCGGATCGCCGCCGACCTCCTCCAGAACCCACCCCAGTGCGCGCCGAACGATCCGGCTCTTCGATCCGCTGGCCAGTCGATAGAAGCGCCACTTGCCCTGTCTCGTGCGCTCCACGAGGCCCGCCTGCTGAAGCAGGTTCATGTGCTTCGACACCGTCGCCGGAGCGAGATCGAGGACCCGGATGAGCTGGCAGAGGCACAGCTCACCGCCCTTCACGGCGACCAGCGCCCGAAGGCGACTTTCGTCGCTGAGCGCCTTGGCGATCGCGAGGGTTTCCCTCATGGGTGACTCCGTTGCTTCGTAGAGTGACGAAGTGTAATTGCTCCCGCGTCGTTTCGCAAGCGGCCGTCGGCACCGGAGCCCTCTCGTTCGGACACGATCCGGGTCTCGTGCCGGAGCCGGGATTCGAACCCGGACGCCGCTGCGGGAGGGATTGCAGGCCAGTACGAAAGGGACGGCGGACCGTCTCCCGCTCGCCCTCGCGTATGGGGCGACCCGGTACGTGTTCTTGCCTCGAGACTTTCCGGGAGTACCTGAGGCGCGGTTCCGACTCTGCTACAGCGCTCGAGAGTCTTCCCGCAACCAGGCATCGTACAAAGCGGCAAGATCACCCAGCGCGCGAATCGCATCGCCCCGGAACGATGAGCCGTGCATCACCGCAAGCGTCCTCGGGGACAGTTCCCCCAGCGATCGAATCGTCGCGCCGGTGGTCGGCGTGAGGCAACTGGCCCTGAAGAGCCGCTCGGCCCTTTCGGCGGGACCGACGATATCTTCCGCGGTGAGGGCCGGTCCATCGCCGGTATGTGTGAACAGATCGCCGCAGAACAGCGTGTGGGTAGTTTCTTCGAACAACACCCGGGCCTCCCATCCGTGCGGTACGTGCGGCGTATCGATGTGACGGACCCGCTTTCCTCCCAGGTCGATGACTTCGCCGTTCTCAAGCGCCCGGGGGGACCGGTCGGCCAGGTCGTTAAGGGACACCATCACGCCGACGGCGCCGTGCGCAACCTCGGCTCTCGGCGCCGCCGCAAGCCACTGGTTCATCGAGCCGCACTCGTCGGCTTCCACATGGCCGAAGGTGATCCACCGCAGCCTCGCGATCGGCACGACTCTCGAGACGGTCTCCGAGATGAGCCCGAACATCGCCCGGGGGCCCGTGTGGAAGAGGAGCGGATCGTCAGCCTTGATCAAGAACTGGTTGAAGGTGAATCCCTCGGGTGTGATCTCGGGGACAAACGTGGAAAAACGGAAGATCCCGTCAGCGATCTCGGTGGTTTTCGTCTTCATCGGAGAGCCTCCCTCTCGTTGCCGATCTTGTCACCGGGATCCGCGCTCCATGGAAACCTCGACGGAGGTGTGCGCGACGGAATTCTCGTCGGCGCTTTCTCACAGGAAGCCGCGCATTCGGTGACCCGTTTCTTGCCGGCGACGATACTTCACTTCGGCGCCCGGAGGAAGCCCCGACGCGAAACGGCATTCACTCAGGAGCCGGGCTATGGCAGACTCTTTCACCTTGGACCAGAACCTCGGCGAGGTGGCGATCGTGGACGCGATCGCGCGAGCACACGACACCCCGAGCGGGAAACCGCCTGCGGACCCGGTCTGCGCGCCCTTCGATCCGGGGATCCGGACCTCATGAAGCCGACGCGCGGATCCCCCGGGATCCTCCCGGCTGCGATCACGTTGTTCCTGGCGCCGATCGCCTGCGGGGCCCTCGCCCTGTGGGCGGCGGGGGATCCCGTCCGTGCGGCGGAGCCGGGCGGCGATCGGAACGCGGCAGGGGTCGGGGACGAGCAGGCGCCGCTCCGCCCGCGGCTCGGCCTGGTGCTGGGCGGCGGCGGAGCGCGAGGGGGCGCCCACGTCGGCATCCTCAAGGTCCTGGAGGAGCTGCGGGTACCGGTGGATCGGATCGCCGGCACCAGCATGGGAGCGATCATCGGCGGCCTGTACGCCTCGGGCAAGTCCCCGGCGGAGATCGAGACGTTGCTGAAGGGGACCGACTGGCAGTCGCTCGCCATCGACGAGCCCCCGCGGCAGGCACTGTCCTTCCGCCGCAAGGAGGACGACCGGCTGGCGCTCTTCCCATTCGAGGTCGGGATCGGAATCGAAGGGGTCAGCCTGAAGTCGGGATTCACCAGCGGCCACAAGGTGGAGTTCGTCCTTCGCTCCTGGACGCTCCACACCTGGGACATCGACTCCTTCGACGACCTGCCGATCCCGTTCCGGGCGGTGGCCGCCGACGTCGACACCGGCGAGGCGGTGGTCCTCGCTCACGGCGACCTGGCGGCGGCGATGCGGGCCAGCATGTCGACCCCGGGCGGCTTCACGCCGGTCGAGCGCGACGGCCGGCTCCTCGTCGACGGCGGCATCGCCAACGGCCTGCCGGTGGACGTGGCGCGCGCGATCGGGGCCGAGAGGATCATCGCGGTGGATGTCGGCACCCCACCCCGCGGGACCTCGGACCAGATGAGCCCCTTCGGCGTCTTCAATCGGATGATCAGCGTCCTCATCCGGCAGAACACGGACAGAGCGAAGGCGTCGCTCGAACCGGAGGACCTGCTGATCGTCCCGGAGCTTCGGGGCGTCCCCGCGGGCGCGTTCGGGTTGCTCGGAGACGCGGTGGCCGTTGGCGAGGCGGCGGCGCGGGGGCTGACGGAACGACTGCGGGCGTTCTCCGTCCCGGAGGAGGAGTACGCCGCCTACCTGCGACGACTGCGCGATACGACCGGGAAGAGCGCGGCCCGGGTGGACGCGGTACGGGTGGAGGGGATTCCGCCGTCGCGCCAGGCGATCCTCGAGCGGCGGTTCATGAGCCGGCCCGGCACGGTCGTCGAGCCGCAGAACGTGGCGCACGACCTCATGCGGCTCTACCAGGAGGGGGAGTTCGAGCACGTCGACTTCCACCTGGGCCGGGAAGAGGACCGAACCATCCTGACGTATCGGGCGACGCCGAAAAGCTGGGGGCCCGGCTATCTGAAGTTCGGCCTGGGTGTCGAGACGACCTTCTCCGGCGATTCCGACTTTAGCGCCATCGTCCACTACCGCAGGCCCGAGATCAATTCGTACGGCGCGGAATGGAAGACCATCATCGGCTTCGGCAAGCCGAGCACCGCGTTCATGGAGTTCTACCAGCCGCTTCACCCGGGCCGATTCTGGTTCGTGGCGCCGTACGGGGAGTACGCCCGAGAGCAGGAGCCGACCCTCCTGCCGACCGGAGAGCGCGAGCTGCTGGACAGCCAGCGCGCCGGCGCCGGACTGGACTTCGGCGTGAAGCTCGGCAACTGGGGCGAGATCCGCGCGGGTCTGTTGCGTGGCCGCTACTGGGCGGATCCGGTGTCGACATCATCGTTCCCGTTGCAGCAGGTCGACCTGGGCGGCTGGCGCGTGAAGGGGATGCTCGATCGACTCGACAACCCGTTCTTCCCGACCAAGGGGAACCTCACCTCGCTGGAACTGTACGTCTCGGACCATGCGCTCGGGGCGAACGACGAATACGAGAAGTTCGCCTTCTCCTCGCATCAGTACGGCGGGTTCGGCAAGCACACACTGTTCGGCTGGCTCGATTTCGGCACCGACTTCGGCTCGGACACCCCCTTCTACGACGAGTTCCGGCTCGGCGGTTTCCTGAACCTGTCCGGCTTCGCGCCGGGAGAGCTGCAAGGTGACGTGCGGGGGCTGCTGACGCTCGGCTACTACTTCAAGGTTCGGCAGTTCGGCACTCTGGGCGGGATCTACGCCGGCGCGGCGCTGCAGGGAGGCAACGCCTGGGAGGATGTCAACTCCGCCGCGTTCAGCGACCTGCTGTTCTCCGCGACCCTCTTCTTGGGGATCGACCTGCGCTACGTCCCCGTCTACGTCGGCTACGGCCGTTCGGGGGGGCATGCCGACGCCTTCTACCTGTTCGTCGGCCAGCGATTCTGACACGCTCCTTCGCACGTCACGGACGCGCTGAGGAGCCCCCGACTCGCCGTCGGTCTCCGCGTCGAATCCACGGCGGGCGCCGGCTCGCGTAGAAGTGACTCAACGCGCGCGCGCGGCCCACTTGGTAGCGGACGGCCGCGCCGATCAGCGCCAGCGTGAGCACGAAGAAGACGTGGCGGTCCACGTCGCGGTCGAACTCCATCTGCAGCCAGGTCCTCCTGAGAAAGAAGTCGGCCACGAGAAGGAGATACGACGCGATCGCCGCCGCCGTCGTGAACGTGACGAAGCCCGAGCGGAGCCAGAGGCCCGACGCGACGACGAGCAAGGGGTAGATCACGACCAGGGGGCTCGCGGCCCCGTCGGCGAGCAGAAGAAGGATCGTCACCGCCGCCACGTCCACGGCCCCCCAGGCGAAGATCCCGGCGGTCTCCCAGCGTTCGCGCTTCAGGACCTGCTGGAGGCCGACGGAGGCCGACGCCCAGGCCAGGATCACCAGGGAGACGTCGCGGTGCCACCCGTACTCGATCGTGCGGGATAGGTAGTAGTTCTTGAGCTCGATCAGGTAGAACAGCGTCAGGCCGGCCAGCCGGATCGCGAGCGGCGGCTCCCGGCGCGCCCAGCGGACGGCGCGGCGGACGAGACCGGGCGGTCGCGCCTCCACCGGCTCGTCAGCCAGGAAGCGGTCCAGGTCCTCTCCCATGGCCGCCGCTGTGGAATAGCGGGCCGAGGGCTTCTTGGAGAGGCACTTGAGACAAACCCACTCGAGGTCGCGCGGCACCCGCCGGTTCAGCTCCCGGGGCCGACGCGGATCGCGCTCGATCACCTGCATCAGCGTGTCCATCGGGCTGTCGGCGAGGGCGGGAGGCCGACCGGTGAGCAGCTCGTACAGGATCGCGCCCAGGCTGTACACGTCGCTCCGGGCGTCCATCTGGCCGAAACGGCCGGCCGCCTGCTCGGGCGACATGTAGCAGGGCGTGCCGGCCACGACGCTCGTGCGGGTCGCCGCGTCGTCTCCGAAGATCTTCGCCAGGCCGAAGTCGGTCACGTACGGCCGGTCCGCCTCGTCGAGCAGGATGTTGGCCGGCTTGAGGTCGCGGTGCACGATCCCGTTGCGGTGCAGGTAATCGAGCGCCCCGGCCACCGCCCGCACGAGACGGGCGGCGTCCTGGATCGGGAGCGGGCCCTGCTCGAGGGCGGCGGCGAGGCTTCGGCCGCGCACGTACTCCATGGCGATGTACGGCTGTCCCCCGATTTCGCCGGTGTCGAAGATCTTGACGATGCTCGGGTGGGCCAGGCCCGCCGCCGCCCGCGCTTCCGTGTGGAAGCGGCGTACCTGCTCGGGGGAGGCCCACGAGCCGCCGAGGACGAGCTTGAGCGCGACCACGCGTTCGAGGCGCTTCTGGTGCGCCCGGTAGACCACCCCCATCCCGCCGCGCCCGATCTCGTCGAGAAGCGCGTACTCGCCGAAATCCCGGGGGAATTCGTGCGGGCGCGCAGGTCCGGTCGGCACTCCTTCGGGACCGGACGTGACGGTGGGGTCCGTGCTCATTTCGGTCTCCGCGTTGGTCGGGCCCTGTCTTCTTACAAGCGCCGCGGGGAGCGACCGTGGTTCGCGAGGGTCACGGACACCGAGGTGGACACCTGACACTCCCGGGGGTCGACAACCTCACACGCGATCGGACCGCCCGATCATTTCGCCGCTTCCAGCTTCGCGGCGGTTTCCGCGTTGGCCTTGCTCACCGCGGCCTTGTCCCCCGCTCCCATCGGCTTCACGTCGACCGTGACCTTGAGGATCTTGCCGCTGAATCTGTTGTCGTAGGCCTTGTAGTCCTCGGTCACCGGCGTGGCATCGTCCTCACCCACGTCCGCCGTCTCATCGGCGGAGAAGATCAACGGCTGGGTGCGTTCGATCCGTCCCTCGGCGACCTCCTTGTCGTTCAGGTAGATCGTGCCGATGCCCCCCTTGCCAAGGCCGCCGCCGTCGTAGTCGAACTCGAGGCGAATCGTCGCCTTCCCCGAGGGAATGGCTTGGCTCGCCGCGACGTTGAATCGCTGCAGGCCCAGGAAGTTGTACGTGTAGATCGGTCTGCCGTCCTTGAGATGGAGACTCCAGCCGCCGAACCTGCCCCCCTGCGCGATGATCACGCCGTTGGCCCCGCCCGCCGGGATCACCACGTCGGCGGT
>Ga0316622_100002428_pt1 | contig 12877 bp, 11 predicted proteins | sample OWC_Aug_OW2_C1_D_FD_207646 | JGI IMG/M metagenome (GOLD analysis project Ga0316622, IMG submission 207646) | Wetland soil microbial communities from Old Woman Creek delta, Ohio, United States - OWC_Aug_OW2_C1_D5_C | ecosystem: Environmental > Terrestrial > Soil > Wetlands | place: USA: Ohio... | reverse complement strand
CAGCTCTGCAGCCGGTTGATCAGGGCGGCCACCTGGCCCGAGGCCATCACGCCCTCGGCCGGGTTGCCCTCGATCATCGAGCGCTGCAGGAGCATCGGCGCGTTGGCGGCCATCACCGTCTGAGCCACGCCGCCCGTGTCGTCGCGCACGCCCTGCCACAGCACCTTCAGCGCATGTGCGCTGGTCATGCCGGTCTGCGACTTGTACTGCAGGGCGAGCTTGAGCGCGATCTGCAACCGGCGCAGCGGCGAGGCCTTCTCCAGCATCGCCAGGTACTCGTTCGGGATCATCCGCTGGGGCATGCCGTCGACCAGGTAGGAGACCTGGATCTTCTCCGCGTCCCTCGTCTTGAGGTAGCGCTCGAGGGTAGCAGCCGGCACCTTGCTGTCGGTCGTCATCAGGAAGCGCGTGCCCATCGCAATGCCCTGCGCGCCATAGGCGAGCGCCGCGAGCAGGCCGCGGCCGTCGTAGAAGCCGCCGGCGGCCACCACCGGCACCTTCACGACATCGACCACCTGCGGCAACAGCACCGTGGTGGGTACGCTGCCGGTGTGGCCGCCGCCTTCGGCTCCCTGGATCGTGATGACGTTGGCCCCCATCTCGATCGCCTTGAGCGCGTGCTTGAGCGCGCCGACCGTGGGCATGCAGACGATGCCCGCGTCTCGCAGGCGGCCGATCACCTTCTTGTCCGGTCCGCGCCCGTAGCTCACGGCGCGGATGCGGTGCTTCACCGCCAGGTCGAGCAACTGCGCGGCGTTCGGCTGGAACATGTGGAAGTTGAGCCCGAACGGCTTGTCGCCCGTGAGTTCACGCACGCGGACGATCTCGGCCTCGATGCGATCGGCGGCGATCGTGGCGCCCGCCAGGAAGCCGAAGCCGCCGGCGTTGGTCGTTGCCGCCACCAGCTCGGAGCCGGTCACCCAGCCCATCCCCGTCTGCACGATCGGGTAGCGGCAACCCAGCAGGTCACAGAGCGGCGTGTGGAAATCGGGCATCGTGTTCCGGCCTCAGCGCTTGACGACTACCGTGGAGCCGTGGCCGAAGAGGCCCTGGTTGGCGGTGATGCCGACCGTGGCGCCGTTCACCTGGCGCGCGCCGGCCTGGCCACGCAGCTGCCACGTCAGCTCGCACACCTGCGCCAGCGCCTGGGCAGGCACGGCCTCGCCGAAGCACGCCAGACCACCAGAGGGGTTGACCGGAATGCGTCCGCCGACGCGCGTCGCGCCGCTGCGCAGCAGCGCGGCCGCCTCGCCGCGACCGCACAGCTGCAGGTCCTCGATCCAGTCGAGTTCGAGCGCTGTCGACAGGTCGTAGACCTCGGCCAGGCTGACATCGCGGGGGCCGATGCCGGCCTCCTCGTACGCCTTCGCGGGCAGCGCGGCCCGGAAGCTGTGAGCCTCGGCGGCCACGGCCGAATCAGTGGCAATGTCCGGCATCTCGATGATCGCCGAGGCGAAGGTCGGCGTGACGGTCGAGATCGCAGCCACCTGCGGTGCATCGGCACGCCCGACGCGGCGCGCATAGTCGAGGCTCGACACGATCAGCGCGGCTGCCCCGTCGGAGGTCGCGCACACGTCCATCAGCCGCAGCGGGTTGGCCACCATCGGCGAGGCGGCGACCTCGGCGGCCGTGAAGCGCTTGCGGTAACGCGCGTTCGGGTTCCCGAAGCCGTGCTCGGAGTTCTTGATCTTGACCAGCGCGAAATCGTCGACCGTGTCGCCGTACAGCGCCATGCGCCGCCGCGCGTAGAGCGCGAAGTAGGTCGGGTTGGTAATACCGAGCCGGAAGCGCACCCAGTCGGGATCGTCGGGGCGCTCGCCCTTCGCCGGCGTGAGGAACCCCTTGGGCGTGGTGTCCGAGCCGATTACCAGCGCCAGCTCGCACTCGCCCGAGAGGATCTTCGAGCGCGCCGCGGCCAGCGCCTGCGAACCTGAGGCACAGGCGGCGTAGGAGGTGTTGACCTGCGCGCCCTGCCAGCCGAGCGCCTGCGCGAAGGTGGCCCCGGCGACCTGACCCGGATAGCCGTTGCGGATCGTCGCCGCGCCGCTCACGAACTGCACGGCGCGCCAGTCCACGCCGGCGTCCCTGAGCGCGGCCCGCGCCGCAGCGACGCCGTAGTCGATGAAGCTGCGTCCCCACTTGCCCCACGGATGCATGCCGACGCCGAGGATGGCGATGTCCTTGCTGCTCATACGGCCGGCTTCCACTTCCAGGCCAGGTGACGCTCGGTCGGCGTCTCGGAGAGCGTCTCGATCACGAGTTCCATCGACATGCCGACCTGCAGCGCATCGACGTCGACGCCCTGCACCACCGGCCCGAGCACGATCATCCTCTCCCGCTCGAGTTCCACCGCGGCGATCGCGAACGGCACGAACGGGTCGGGGGATATGAACGGCTCCGGTGGCTGGTAGCACGCGTTCGTGTACGACCACAGCCGGCCGCGCCGCGACAGCGCCACCTCCTCGAATTGCTCGCCGTCGCATGCGGGGTTGCGGCAGAAGCGCGACTGGCTCGGGAAATAATAGGTCCCGCAGCTCGTGCAGCGCGCGCCGACGAGGTGCGCGCCCGCCTCGTCCCGTGCGAACCAACCCTCGAGGAACGGTCGTTCGGTCTTCTCGCTCATGGTCTCAAGCTCCCAGCGCGGAGGCCCGCAGCCCGTGCGGGTCGAGCCGCGCGAGCAGCGCCAGTTGCTCGGCAGTGGGCGCCGTCGTGGTCGGCACCGCAGCGGGCAAGTGCAGCGGGAACCCGGTTGCCTGCTGCACCTGCTCCGCAGTCACGCCGGGGTGCAGGCTGCGCAGCCGCACCTGCCGGCCGGGGCCCTCGAAGTCCATCACGCACAGGTTGGTGACGATCAGCCGGATATCGATGTCCTCGAGCCGCCAGCCGCGCGCCAGTCGCGCCGGGTTGTAGCCCGCCGAGGCCACCATGTCGACCTCGCCTTCGACGAACATCTTGGTGCCGTGGTTCGGCACGAAGAACGAGTTGGCGTGGTTCATCGAGTTGCCGGGGAAGCCGCGCACGCCGAGCATCTGCGCCTTCGGCCTGCGGTAGTCGGCGCCGATCATCGAGATGTTGGCCTGGCCGTACCGATCCACCTGGGTGGGCCCGACCATCGCGTGGCGCCTGCCGCCCCAGACGTTGTCGAAGATGCGCGCGAAGCCCATGTGCGTCTCGCGCCGGATGCGGTAGTCGCCGCGCGGCCCGACCGGCACCGGCTCGCTGACGAGCCACGCCTCGCTGTCGGTCATCATCAGGTCCGGGTTCGAGGTCAGTTTGGCGAGCGATGCGGCCAGCCGCGGCACGATGCCGATGCCGGTGGCCAGCACCTCGCCGTCGTGGCGCCACGCCTCGGAGGCGGCGCAAATGATGGTATCGACCAGGGTCGTATCGGACATCGCGCGCTCCGTCAGAACACTGGCAGCGGCAACTTCCTCACCGCCGCCTCACCGCCGACACGCCGCAGGTACTCGTCCTCGCCGCAGGCGACGTAGCGCTCGAAATACTGCGCCCACCCGCCGGGTTCCTTGGCGCTGGCCACGTACTCCTTGAAATGCCTTACGTCGAACCCGTAGAGCGGCGCACACGAGGTCGGGTGCGCACCGCAGGGCGCGTGCACCACGCCCGTGGTCTGCGCGCGCTCCCAGAACACGTAGCGCGCTTCCTCGCCCTGCTCGAACACGGCCGGCTCGACCAGTTCGTCGCAGGTGACGTACGTCCGCGCTGCCGCGCGGGCGTACAGGTCGTCCATGTACAGGTCGGGGCCTCTGACCTGGCACACGCCGCGCGCATCCGCGCGGTCCACGTGCAGCAGCGACACGTCGAGCGGCAGTGCCGGCATCGCCACCCATTGCCTGTCGTCGTAGGGTGAATCGACGAGCTTGATATCGGGACTGTGCCGGAGCACGTCGGTGCCCAGCCCCACCCGCGTCGGGATGAACGGCGCGCGCATCGCGGCTGCCTTCAGCCCGAGCAGGAGCATTCCCTCGTCCACCTCCATCACCTCGATCGCCCCGGACTGCCGCGCGCTGCGGAAGTACGGTTCCAGGGGGATGAAGTCGAGCGAGACGAAGGCGAAGACCAGCTTCTTCACCTTGCCGGCGGCGCACAGCATGCCGACGTCCGCGCCGCCGTAGGCCACCACGGTGAGGTCCCGCAGCGGGCTGCGCAGGATTTCGCGGACGAGCGCCATCGGCTTGCGCCTTGGGCCCCAGCCGCCGATCCCGAGGGTCATGCCGTCGCGCAGCTGCGCGACGACATCGCTTGCGGTCATGAGCTTGTTCATGCGCGGGCCGTCCGCGGTTCGGCCAGGACGCAACGGGCGCTCCGGACCCGAACCGCAATCGCGACCGTGGCCAGCCATGGACTGTGACAGGTATGACGCCGGACCATAGGCATTCCCGGAAAGGACGACGCATGTTTTACGCGAGGGGGTGCCCGTGGGCCTACGTCCTAAAGGACTAGGACGGCCGGGCGCTGACCGTGCATGCCCGCCGCGGGTGGTGCCCGCAGACGATCCGGACGCCCCGCTTCCCGGCTCGGAGCCCTCGGCCGGGACTACTCGACGCCCCAGTCCTGGGCGTACTGGAAGCCCGGGTCCTGCTGCGCGACGATCGCGGCGGCCTGCCCCGGCAGCGCCGCCAGCACCTGGGGATGCGGGAAGATCCAGAAGCGTTCGGCCCGTATCGCCTCGAGCGTCAGGGCCGCGACCTCGTCCGGTTCGATCCCGACCTGCTGCGACCCGGCCCGCATGCCCGATCGGACCCGGCCGCTGATACCGCTGACTTCCGGGATGCCCTCCGGGCGATTGCGGTCGGCATCGAAGATCCGCGTCCGCACGGACCCCGGCGCGAGCAGGGAAACGCGCACGCAGGCCTTGATGCGCCGCAGGTCGTGGTGCAACGCCTCCGTGAGCGCGCGCACGGCGAACTTGGACGCCGCATAGGCACCCAGCATCGGCGCCGCGAGGAATCCTCCGACCGAGCCCGTGTTGACGACGTGCGCCGGCATGCCACGGGCGAGCATCCGCGGCACGAAAGCGCGGATGCCGTTCACGACGCCGTTGACGTTGACGTCCATGATCCAGCGCCACTCCGCGTCGCTGTGCTCCCAGAGCGGCCGGGGCACGAGCACACCGGCGTTGTTGAACAGCAGTTCGACGCCGCCGAAGCGCTCGAACGTGCCCGACGCCAGCGCATCGACGGCGCCCGCGTCGCGCACATCGAGCAATTGCGTGGTGGCAGCCGGCCCGCCGGTTCCCGACAGGTCACGCGCCAGGGCGTCGAGCGACTCGCGCTCGACGTCCGTGGCGATCACGCGCATGCCTTCGCGCGCACAAGCCAGCGCCAGGGCGCGCCCGATGCCGCTCGCCGCGCCCGTCACGACCGCCGTCTTGCCGCTGAAGTCCTTCATCGTGCCGTCTCCCGGGGGCATCGGAGCGCCAAACGCGTGGCTCGCGATAGTCACGCACGAGCAATTGATTTGCCAATCCTGCGCCATTTTTCGCAGACTCCGCCGGGGCGGGAGCGCGGACCGCTCGGCATCGCTCCGCCCGGCAGCGAAACTCGTGGGGACACCGCAATGGCAAGACTCGCTGGAAAAGTGACGATCGTGACGGGTGCCGCACGCGGCATGGGGGCCGTGATCGCGCGCCGCTTTGCGGAGGAAGGCGCTACCGTGGCCCTGACCGACGTGCTGCCGGAAGTCGACGCGACGGCGCAGGCCATCGGCCCCGCCGCCTCGGCCTATCGCCACGACGTGAGCGACGAGGCCCGCTGGCAGGAAATCGTCGCGGAGGTCATTGCGAAGCACGGGCGCATCGACGTGCTGGTCAACAACGCTGGCATCCTCGTGTTCAAGGACTTGCTCTCGACCACTGCCGCCGACCTGCGCAAGATCCTCGACGTCAACGCGGTCGGCACGTTCATCGGCATGCGCACCGTCGCGCCCCACATGATCAAGCAGCGCAGCGGTTCCATCGTCAACAACTCGTCGTGCGATGGCATCTCACCCGCCAACTCGCTGATCGCCTACGCCAGCTCGAAGTTCGCCGTGCGCGGGATGACGAAGGTTGCCGCGCTCGAACTCGGCCCTTATGGCGTGCGCGTCAACTCGGTGCACCCCGGCAGCATCAATACCCCGATGGTGAACCCGCAGGGCGCGCCGGCCGACGCGCTCAACCGCGGGATGGTGTGGTACCCGGCGCAGCGGGTCGGGGATCCCGTCGAGGCTGCCAGCTGCTTCGTATTCCTGGCCTCCGACGACTCGAGCTTCTGCATGGGTACGGAGCTGGTCGTCGACGGCGGCCTCATCGCCGGCCACTACTACTTCGGTCTGCCTGGCGCACCGGAAGGGGTCCTGCCGCCCAGGCGGGCGCCGCAGAAGGACTAGCGGCGCCTGCCACCGCGCTCGACCGTTGCGTCAGCGCTCCGCGCCGAATTCGCGCTGCAGTTCGGCCTTGAGCAGCTTGCCGGTCGCGTTCTTCGGCAGCGGCTCCCGGCGTACGACGATGCGGGACGGCACCTTGTAGGAAGCGAGCCGCTCGGCGACGAAGGCCTGGAGCTGCGCCTCGGTCGGGGCCGCGCCTTCCACCGGCACGACGACGGCCGCCACCGCCTCGCCGTAGACCGGGTCGGGTATCGGGATCACGGCGGCCTCCGCCAGTTCCGGGTTCTGCAGCAGGCACGACTCGACCTCCGCGGCGGCGATCTTCTCGCCGGCGCGGTTGATGACGTTCTTGAGCCGGTCGACGATGAAGAGGTAGCCTTCCTTCAGGTACCCGATGTCGCCCGTGTGCAGCCAGCCACCGCGCAGCGCCGCAGCTGTCGCCTCGGGCTGGCCCCAGTACTCGCGCATCACCGGAACGCCACGCACCTGGATCTCGCCCGCCTCACCCTCCGGCAGCGGCCGGTCCTCGGGGTCGGCGATGCGGACCTGCATGATCGGCGAGATCGTGCCGGAGCTGGTCGGCCGCGCACGGAAGCCGTCGCCCGAAAGTGCCGAAGTCACGCCGCTGGTCTCGGTCATGCCGAAGCCGATGCCCGACATCGACGGCCCGAGGCCATCGAGCACCTCCTCGATCAGGCGCTGCGGCAACCCGGCGCCGCCGAAACCGATGCCGGCGAGCGTGCGACGGATTGCCTTGAAGTCGAACGTCGGGTTCTCCAGCAGCTGCATCACCATCGTCGGCGCCCCGTTAAACTGCGTCACGCGGTGCTTCACGATCAGCTCGATCGCCTGGGCCGGGTCCCAGCGGTGCATGAAGATGAGCTTGCGGCCATTGACCAGCGTGGTCAGCAGCTGAGCGTGCAGTCCGCTCACGTGGAAGAGGGGCACGACCGTCAGCGTGGTCGGCGCCAACGCGCGGCGCATGAGTTCTTCGACGATGCCCGGGGACGACATCGCCGAGAGCGCGGCGATGTATTCGATGTTCATGAGCGACTGGCAGACCGCGAGATGGGTCGTCAGCACGGCCTTCGGCCGGGTCGAGGCTCCCGAGGTGAACAGCAGCAGCGCCGGGTCCTGCGGATCGAGCCGCACCGGCGGCGGCCCCTGGCGCGCGGGCTGCGTGAACTCGCGCCACGCATGCACGCCGCTGCCGGGCGCGGGCTCGCCGTCGCACAGCACGACTTCGGCGCCGAGCGATGTCCAGTCCTGGCCCAGCCGCTTGAGCCGGTCGGCGTCGAGGATCAGTACCCTGGGCCGGACCGTGGCGCACGCCGCGAGCAACTCGTCATGCAGGCCGAAGCTGTTCACCGGCGCCGGCACGGCGCCCGCCAGCGCGGCGCCGAGAAAGGCGATCGCCCACTCGGGCCGGTTGCGCATCGCGATCGCAACGCGATCTCCCGGCCGGACGCTGAGCCGATCCCGGAGTGCGAAAGCCAGGGCGTCGGCCTCGGCGAACACGCGCGCATAGGTCCAGGTCTCGTCCTGGTAGACGATGAACGGCTTCTCGCCGTGCACGCGCGCGGCGTTGATGAGATCGGGCAGCGTCGCCTTCGCGTGGCGGTAAGCAAGGAGCTTCTGTCCGCCGACCTCGACCTCGGTGAGTTCGAAAGGCGCGCCGGGCGCGGTCAGCTTCTCGCGCAGGTCGGCGAGCGTCTGGGTAATGGCATCCAAGCGAATTCCCCCTTTGAGTCCGGCCGGCGTCAGAAACCTCGCAGATGCGCGTAGCGATCGCGGTGGTAGGAGCCGTCGCCGAAGGTCTGTTGTAGCACGCGGGCGCGCTTGAGAAAAAGGCCGATGTCGAGGTCGTCGGTGACGCCGACGCCACCGTGCATCTGCACCGCCTCGTTCAGGGCCTTCTCGCTCAGGTCGGAGGCGCGAGCCTTGGCGAGGCTCGCGAGCGTCGCCGCGTCGGCCCGCCCGGCGTCGGCGGCCTCGAGCGCCGCGGCCAGGCTGCTGCGCAGCAGCTCGATTTCGACGTACAGCCGCGCGGCTCGGTGCTGCAGCGCCTGGAACGAGCCGATCGGCACGTCGAACTGCACCCGCTCCTTGAGGTACGTGACCGTGCGCTCGAACGCCTCGGAGATCACGCCCAGCAACTCCGCGGCGACGCACGCGCGCGCGCGGTCGAGCACGCGGTCGAGCACGGCGAACGCCTCGTCCGGCGGGCCGATGAGCGCCTCGTCGCCGAGCTGCACACCCTCGAGGTGCACGCGCGCGGCATTGCGGCTGTCGACCATCCACGTGCGCTCGACCCGAACGCCGGGGGCCGCCGGGTCGAGCAGGAACAGGCTCAGGCCCGCCCGGTGCCCGAGCGCGCCGGCAGTGCGCGCCACGACGATCAGGCGTTCGGCGACGTGCCCGTCCAGCACGAACTGCTTTTCCCCGTCGAGCCGCCAGCGGCCTGCAACACGCGTGGCCCGCAGCGCCACGCGCGTCGGGTCGTGGCGCGGTGCCTCCTCTAGCGCCAGTGCCAACAGCGCTTCGCCGGCCGCCACCCTGGGCAGCCAGAGGTCCCGCTGCGCAGCGCTGCCGGACTCGGTGAGCAGGCCTCCGCCCAGCACGACGGTCGACAGCAGTGGCGTGGCAGCCAGCGTGCGACCGACCTGCTCGAACACCGCGCCGAGCCCCTTGTAGCCAACGCCCAGGCCGCCGTATGCCTCCGGCAGCACGGCAGCGGGCCAGCCCAGCCCGGCGACCTCGTGCCAGAGCTCCGGGTCATAGCCCCGCTCGTCGCGGCGGTCACGCAGCGCGCGCAGGGCCGAAACCGGCGAACGAGCCGCGAGGAATTCCTGCGCGCTGTCGCGCAGCATGCGCTGCTCGTCGTTCAACAGGAGCGTCATCGCGACCTCACGTCGGCAGCCCGAGCACGCGCCGGGCGATGATGTTGAGCTGGATTTCCGAGGCGCCGCCGGCAATCGTGTACGACTTGGTGTAGAGCCAGAGCCGACAGACCGCGTGCTCGTCGGTGCTGAAGCCGTCGCCCTCCATGCTCAGGCCGCGCTGCCCCATTAACTGCTGCAGCAGCTCGTACTTGGCGGATTCCTGCTCGGTCTGCACGAGCTTCATGATCGAGCTGAGTCCGGAGACGTCCTGTCGCGCCAGCATCATGTCGCGCAGGCGGTGCACGGTCAGCTCGAACGCCTGCTGGTCCATGAGCGCAGCGGCCATGCGGTCGCGCCACACCGGGCCGGCCCCGACCAGGTACGGCGCCGCCGTGGCCAGCGCGTCGAGCGACGGGGCGCCGCCCTCCGAGAACCTGGACATGGCCGCCCGTTCGTGCTCGAGCAGCTTCTTCGCGACGGCCCAGCCCTGGTTGACGCCGCCGACGACGTTCCTGGCCGGCACGCGCACGGCGTCGAAGAACACCTCGCAGAACTCCGACTTGCCGCTGATCAGCTCGATCGGGCGGACGGTGACGCCAGGCGATCTCATGTCGAGCAGGATGAAGCTGATGCCCTGGTGCTTCTTCGCCTGTGGATCGGTGCGCACCAGGGCGTACATCCAGTCGGCCTTGTCGCCGTGGCTGGTCCAGATTTTCTGGCCGGTGACGATGAAGTCGTCACCGTCGCGCACCGCGGCGGTCCTGAGGCTCGCCAGGTCGGAGCCCGCGTTCGGCTCCGAGAAGCCCTGGCACCAGCGCACCTCGCCACGCGCCATCGGCACCAGGTGCTCGAGTTTCTGCTCCTCGGTGCCGAGCTCGAGCAGCACCGGTCCGAGCATCCAGATGCCGAGGTTGTACTGGGGCTGGCGGCAACCGAGCGCGCGCATCTCCTGCTCGAGGATCTGCTGCTCGCGCGGGCCCAGGCCGCCGCCGCCATACGCCTTCGGCCAGCCCGGGGCGAACCAGCCGCGGTCGCGCATCTGCTCGAACCAGACGCGGTGGTCCTCGGTGCGGAAGCTGATGCTGGACCCGCCCGACACCATGTCGTCCGCGCTCGTGATCGGCGTGCGCATCGAAGCCGGGCAGTTGGCTTCGAGCCATTGCCGCACCTCGGCACGGAACGTGTCGCTCTCGGTCACCAGTGCATCTCCTCGTTGGTCGTGGCCGCCGCGACGCTGTAGCGATAGGCCTCGTCCGCCTCGAGACGGCGCTCGACCACGCCCCGGTAACGCAGCCACGACAGGTGCGCAACCGTCTCGCCAAGCGCGAGCATGTCTTCCCCGGGGCTGCGCAAGTGGGGAAACAGCCTGGTCATGGCCTCGAAGGCCGTGCACTCGCCGCGGTCGGCCAGGACGCGCCGCAGCTCCTCGAACTGGCGCCGGTGGTGCGCGCGCAGCTGCCGCACGCGTACGCGCAGCCCTCGGAACACGCTCTGGTGCGACGGCAGCACCAGCGTGCCGTCCGCGCAAGCCTCGAGCCGGTCGAGCGATTCGAACCACAGCGCGAGCGGGTTGCCCTCGGGCTCGAAGGCATTGACCATCACGTTGGAAGTGATGCGCGGCAGCAGCTGGTCGCCGACTATCAGCAACCCGTCCTCCGCGCAGTAGAGGCAGACGTGCTCGGGCGAGTGACCCTCGCCGATCAGGACCCGCCAGCGGCGCGGGCCGATCGTGAGCACGTCGCCGCCGCGCAGGCGCCGGAACCTGGATTCTCGCGGCGGCACGAAGGGATCACGCCGCAGGTCCTCGAAGACGCGCTCGGCCCGGTCCGTCGGCATGCCCGCGCGCGCGTAGAACTTCCGCTCCTCGGGTTGCGGTACGGGCGCGGCCAAAGGGTCCGGCGCCCGCACCATCAGGAACTCGCCGAGTGACATGTACACCGGCACGCCGAAACGCTCGGTCATCCAGCTCGCCAGCCCGACGTGGTCAAAGTGGAAGTGCGTGCACACCAGCGCCTGCACCGGCGCGCCGTCGAGCTGCTCCGCCACGATGCGCTCCCACAGCGCGCGCGTCTCGTCGGTGGGGAGCCCGGTGTCGACGATGGTCCAGCCGTCGTAGCCGCGCAGCAGCCAGGCATTGACGTGGTCGAGCGCGATCGGCATCTGGATGCGCACCCAGAGCACGCCGGGCGCCACCTCGGTGACCGAGCCATCAGTCTGCGGCGCCACATACGGATACTCGAGCGCAGCGCCCGTGCGGACCCTGGACGCTCCGGCCGCTCGTGACTCGTATGCCATCACTCCCACGCGCGATCAGGTTGCCGGGGCGCCCGCGCTCCGGGCCTGCACAGTCGGCGAGAAGGTCGCCATTGCTCTCATGCACCGTAGTCTAGGCAGCGCTCCGGGCCGACCCCTCGTCCAAACAGACGATGGTGGCGCGAGCGCCTAGAACCGGGTCGGACGGCTCATGGCGTCGACGCCGCCGTCGACGAAGAACTGCGTGCCATGGACATAGCTCGAACCCGGCCCGAGCAGGAAGTCGATCGCCGAGGCGATCTCCTCGGGTCGCGCACGCCTGCCGACAGGCGCGACAAAGTTCTTGATGGCCTGCCCATACAGCGGGTCCGCCAGCCCGGCCTGCAACAGCGGCGTCTCGACGGCACCGGGCGCCACGGCGTTCAGGCGCACCCCGAGCTTGCCCCACTCGACGGCGCGACGCCGCACCGCCACCGTCAGCGCGTTCTTCGATCCCGCATAGGCCACCTGCCCGGCATATTCCCCGGAGCCCGCCAGCACCTCGGCCACCCGCGCCTCGTCCCCCGCCTCGAGCGCCGGCCCGATCGTGTTCTTCTCCCACGTCACCTGCACCGACGACACCGAGGAGACGACCACCGCAGAGGGCGACGAGCCGCGCGCAAGCGCGTCGCGCAGTCCGTCGAGCATCGCCACCGCCCCTAAGTAGTTCACGGCCGCGATCTTCATCGCGGGCTTCACGGTCGACCCGAGCCCCGCGCACAGGACCAGGCCATCGAGCTCGCCGCCGCAGCGCTCCAGCACGGCGGAGACGGCGCCGCTGCGCCCCTCCGAGGATGACAGGTCAGCGATGATGTCCGCCCCGTCGATGTCGATGCCGATGGTGCGGTGCCCGCGTTCGCGCAACAGCGCGGCTGTCGCGGCCCCGATGCCCGACCTGGAACCCGTGATGGCAATGAGTGACATGGCGCCCTCCGTTCCGTCGAAGCGTGGCAGGGCCGGCGACCCGTCGCACCTGCCAAACGGACGATGCCGTCCCGGCGCGGCGGACCGCGGGGATCCGGGCACCGCCCCCTCCGATGGGCCGCTCAGGCCGGCCGCAGGCGCAGCGGCACCCCGTCGGCCGGCCTCGGCAGCGGCACCCACTCCAGGCGCGGCGCATAGCCCGCGGGCGCCGTGAACTCGTAGCGCCGCACGAATTGCCAGAGGAAGGCCTTGACCATCAGCTCGGCGAAGAACATGCCGATGCACTTGTGCGCGCCGCTGCCGAACGGGTGGAAGCACATCGGGTGGCGTCTGTGCTCCTGGCGCGGCGGCGCAAAGCGATCCGGATCGAACGTGCCAGGGTCGGTCCACCAGCG
>Ga0316622_100002427_pt1 | contig 12879 bp, 9 predicted proteins | sample OWC_Aug_OW2_C1_D_FD_207646 | JGI IMG/M metagenome (GOLD analysis project Ga0316622, IMG submission 207646) | Wetland soil microbial communities from Old Woman Creek delta, Ohio, United States - OWC_Aug_OW2_C1_D5_C | ecosystem: Environmental > Terrestrial > Soil > Wetlands | place: USA: Ohio... | reverse complement strand
GCCCAACGTCGTCACCCTCGTCCCCCAGTACATCCTGATCCAGCGACTCGGGTGGCTCAGCACCTTCCAGGGGTTGATCGTGCCCGAGGCAGGGGTGGTGCTCGCCTTCGGGGTGTTCCTCCTCCGGCAGTTCTTCCTCAGCATCCCCACGGAGCTCGAGGACGCCGCGCGGATCGACGGGGCCAATGCCTGGCAGATCTTCACCCGGGTCATCCTGCCCCTGTCCCACCCCGCCCTCGCGGCCCTATCGATCTTCGCTTTCCGGTCGGCGTGGAATGATTTCCTCTGGCCGCTGATCGCCGTCAACAAACCCGACATGTTCCCCCTCCCGGTCGCGCTGGCCCTCCTGCGCGGTGCCTACAGCTCCGAGTCCTACGGCCCCATCATGGCTGGTGCCGCGCTGAGCGCCGTTCCCCTGTTCATCGTCTTCCTGGTCGCCAACCGCCGCATCGTCGAAGGGGTCCAACTGAGCGGGCTCAAGGGGTAGGGGAAGAGCGGGATACGAGAGAAGTAGCAGAGGCGAACTGGCGCGGAGGCGCAGCCCCCAATCGATATCCTCGCGGCACTCCCGGTGATCGACTCAGTGCGCGGCGGCCGCGATCAGGAGCTCCTGCGATTGACGGTCAAGCGTGACAAAGTAGGCGCTGTATCCGGTGACCCGAACCACCAATCCCCGATATTTGTCGGGCTCCCTTTGCGCGGCGCGGAGTGTCTCCGCGTTGACAATATTGATCTGCAGGTGCTGGCCGCCGAGGCTAAAGTAGGTTTCGATCAGGTCGCTCAGATGCTTCGTCCCGTCGGTCCCGGAGAAGAGCGTCGGGTGCAACGTCAAGGTCTGGCCGCCGCTCGGCGTCAGGTGAAGAGGCAATTTGGCCAGCGAGCGGAGCGTCGCCGTCGGGCCCAATCGATCCCGGCCCGGTGCCGGCCCCTGGTTCTCGCTCGTCGGGGTGCCGGCCAGGCGCCCGTCGGGCGTCGCCCCGGCCATATGGCCAATCCATTTGAAGCGATGGTACGTGTAGATGCCGGGCCAGCAGGCGCCGACTACGGGGTCCCGATGCTTCAGGACCTCCTGGCAGAAACACTCGGCGATCTCCGCGGCCACGGCGTCCACCTCGTCGTCGTCGTTGCCGAACTTGGGATACCGATTCAGCAGCCGCTGCCGGAGTGTCTCTTGGCCTGTGAAGTTGGCGGCCAGCGCGTCGCGGACCTCACCTAGTGCCAGCCAGCCTTCTTCGTAGACCGACCTCTTGAGCGCCACGAGGGAATCCGAGACGGTGGCCAAGCCCCCGGCGTAATTGTTGTGGTGGACGTACCGCGCGCCCCCATGGTTCGCGTCCCTGCCCCTCGCCACGCAGTCGTGCACCAGGGCCGACTCGAAGCAGAACGGCCGGCGGGCCAGGTAGTCCTCATCGTAGAACCGTCGCTTCAAGGCCACCGCGCGCGCGACCTCGTGCCCGATCTGCACCTTCACCGCCTGCATGAGGTCGGCGAACGTCCTGAGGTTCTCCACTTCTCCCGTCGGCGGACCGGCGTATACCTCGTCGACCGAGTACGCCGAGCTGTGATCCCGCAGTTCGTTCTCTAGACGGGTCGGCCTGGTCGGATAGGGATCGCGACCGTTGTTGAGGGCCAACTCCAGGCACTTGACGAGACTGTGCTGGTACTCCCGAAGTTGAGGCTCCCAGCCCGGCAGATGCGGATTGCAGCAGCCGTAGTGTACGTACCCGCGAGCATCCGCGAGCGAGACGCCCAGATTCATCAGCGACGCGATCACCACGTCGTCGTTATAGATCCCGATGCTGGCCCCCCGGCGCACGGCGTCGCAGACCCCCTGCCAGAAGCACCGGTCGATTCCCGGGTGGTAGCGCACGGTCAGGTTCGGCTCTTTGAGCCGTAGGTCGTCGATGGCCTCCAGGCAGAGGGACGACAGCTCGTTGGTGGCGTCCTGCCCGTCGGCTGTCTGGCCGCCCACCACCACGTACTGCACGCTGTCCCTACAGAGCGATCGTTTCACCGGCGTGGTGTAGTGGTCGTGGATGCCGATGAACGAGTTCATCTTGACGAACAGACATTGGAGCAGCTCGAGCGCCTCCTCGCGGCTGAGCACGCCGCCGGCAATGTCGCGCCGGTAAAAGGGGAGGACGTATTGATCGAGGCGACCCACCGAGTAGTCGCGCGCGCCGCAGACGGCGTGCAGGATGAAGTCGAGGAACCAGACCGACTGCAGGGCTTCGTGGAAGGTGCGCGCGGGCAGACCGGGCACGCGCCGGCACACGGCCGCCAAGCGCTCGAGTTCCGCTCGGCGCGCGGGATCGGCGGTCGCTTCAGCCATCCGGGCGGCTGCCTCGGCGTAACGCGTGGAGAGATCAACGACGGCCTGGCAACAGATCGCGACGGCCTCCCAGAATTCGCGGCGCGGCGCGGCGTCCTCTTCGTCGGACGCGAGAGCGGCAGTGCGCTCTACGGCCTCGCGCTTGATGTCGAGCAGGCCGCGCTCTAGGAGCACATCCCAGGCTGGCGTCAAGTGGCCGCGCGTGCGGAACCACGCCGGCTGGAAGTAGTCGGCGGCGTACGCGGCGAAGAGGGCTTCCTCGTCCGGGGAGAGGAGGATTTCCGGAGGCTCGCCCAGGATGAGGTCGTCCTCGCCGATCACCACGGACATGGTCGCCGTGATCTCGCGCATGGCGAGGGCATAGAGACGGGTGGGGCGCTCGTGACCGTGTGTCTGGTGCGCGCGGCGCAGGGCGAGGACGCGCTCCCAGAACACGGTGCGGTCGTCCACGGCAAACAGGCGCGCCCTCATCCGGGCAATGCGTTCTCGCATCGTGTTGCCTCACCCCCTGATGGTCAGAGACTGCACCACGGATCGCGACGGTCACACGGGCTGACGCTCGCGGAATGCGCGTTTCCGATCCCTTCACTGCCGCGGCGGTTCGTATCCCGCCTGCTTGAAGCGGGCCTGCACCGGCGGGCTGGTGAGGAAGCGTAGGAACGCCTCCGCGGCCTCAGGATGCGGCGTGCGCGTGAGCAGGATGCCCGTGTACGTGGTCATGGTCTGCAAGTCGCCGGGGTACGGGCCAACCAGCACGACCTCCTTGACGGAGAGGATTTCGCTGATCTGGGTCAGGCCGATCGCCTCGGTGGTCGACTTCGCCATCAGCTCCATCGCCTCTTTGCCGCCGCGGGCCGTCCGGCCCTTCTGGCGCACGGCGTCCGCGATCCCCAGGCGATCCGCCACCTTCAAGAAGTACGCGCCCGCCGTCGCGATCGTGGGGTCCGCGTAGTAGATCTCTCTCGCGGCCAGCAAGGCACGCTTCAGCTCTTCGGGGGTCGCGACCGCGGGGAGGGGAGCGCCCACCCAGACGGCGATGCCGCCGCCCACCCGGCCCAGGTCGGTTCGAGTGTTGGGCCGCACCACACCCCTGGCCTGAAGTTGCTCGATGATGACCGGCGTGACGAGAGTGAGATCTGCAGGCTCTCCGGCAAAGATCTTGTCTCGCAGCGCACCCACCGGGGCGTAGGTGAGTTTGACGGTGTGGCCGCTTTCCTTCTCAAACGTCCCCACCATGTCCCGCAGGATGGATTCGGTCGCTCCCGCGGCCAGCACGTTGAGCTCCACGGCGAACACCTCCCGGCCCGCGCCGAGCAGCAGGATGCCCACGGCGAGGCCGCACACGAACGCCACCAGGCCGAATGACGGCAGACGCCTGCGTGTATTGCTGCACACGGAACACCTCCCACGAAAGAATGTACACGGGTACACGGCGTCGGACGGCCGGGTCCCAACCCGGCACCCGCGCGCGCCGGACACCCCGGCGTGCCAACGCCGGTAGGGTACCACGGCGCCACGACTGGAGGCAACCGATGCCGCCGTGACTGCGCTTTGATTTTTCCAACTTGACTTTGCCCGCCGATGCGAGGTAGCGTCGTGCCCGGTCGAAACGCGCTCCCCGACAACACCTTCTGAGGGGCGTCGATGCTGGCTTCAGGAATCGTGGCGGCGACACCGACGGCCCTGTGGGGATAGTGATCCCCAGAGGGCCGTTGTTATTCGGAGGCGCGTAGGTGGTGCGTGAAACGTAGCGCACGTATCCGATGTCCCCTTTCACGAAGGAGGCTGCTATGGCAAAAAGCCCACCCAAGAGAACGGCCAAACGACGAGCACCGACCAGCCAAGCCAAGAAGGTGCGTGCCGCCAAACCAAGCGCTCCCCGCAAGCCTTCGGCGTCGGAGCGCCTAGAGGCGGTTGAAGTCCGAGTGGGCAAGCTGGCCAAGCAGCTCGCCGATCTGCAACGCCAGCCGGGGCCGGAAGGCCCAAGAGGGCCGGTGGGCCCTCCGGGTCCCCAAGGTTTGCCGGGACCGAAAGGTGACAAGGGCGAGCCCGGCCTGCAAGGTCTACCAGGCATCAAGGGCGAGAAGGGTGACCCTGGAGCCCATGGGCCTAAGGGCGATTTCGGGCCGCAAGGACCCGCCGGACCCAAGGGGGAGAAGGGAGATGCCGGTCCGCGAGGGGCCGCGGGACCGAAGGGCGACAAGGGTGACCCTGGCCCGCAAGGGCCGCCCGGATCCGCTACTCACGCCTGAGGTAAAGCTGCGACGGGCTGACGTCACCGTCAGCCCGTCGCCATTCCTCGTCACGCTTGCCGACGCGTTGCATCCCAGGAATTAGCCTGCTCAGATCCTGTCAAGGCGGGGGGCCTCTGGTCCGGCCGGGCGAGTGCCACGCGGAGTGGCCGCGAGGGCTGAATCTCCATGAACCGACGAGACTGCTTGAAAGCCATGGCCGGTTTCTCCGCGATGGCCGCGTACCCGTGGGGGCGTGGGGCGGATGCGTCACAGGCGCCGGGCGAGGGCGGATCGCCCGCACGCGGCCGCCCCACGCGTGTCGTGTTGGGTGGGGTCGGGCGAGGGGCATCGGACCAGGCGATGGTTTCGGTCGTACGGGCTGTCGCCGAGGCGGCGACCGATTTCTCCTGGCTGTCAAGAGGTGATGCGGTCTTCCTCAAGCCCGTCCTGAATTCCGGCAACCCTTATCCCGCCACGACCAGTCCGACGGCCCTCGCCGCCATGGTGGAGATCCTGAAGGAGCGGGGAGCCAGCCGGGTCATTGTCGGGGACATGGCGGGCATCCTCCACGTGAAGCTCTCTCCGAGGGGCGTGTCGGGCAGCTCTCGCGGATTGATGGAGACGTCCGGCATGGCCCGAGCCGCCTTGGAAGCCGGCGCGGAACTCCATTTCTTCGAAGAAGCCGGGTGGGACGCGTTCTACGAAGACAAGCCCGCCGCGGGTTCGCACTGGAAGCGCGGCCTGATGATGCCGCGCGTCCTGCACGAAGTGCAGCATATCGTCCTCATGCCCCGGTGCGCCCGCCACGCTCTGGCCGGGAGTACGTTGGGCTTAAAGGCGGCGGTAGGCTACTGGCGCACCGACACCCGGCTGGAGTACCATCGGGATGCCGCCAGCTTCCAGGAGAAAACGGCGGAGGGCAATACGGTCGACACGTTGCGCAAGAAACAGCGGTTGGTGCTTTCTCTGGCGGACAAGATCCTCACCACCTTCGGTCCTGACGAGGGGCATGTCGTCCAGCCGGCAACGGGACTGGTCATCGCGTCCGAGTCGGTGGTCGCCCACGACATGGTGTCGCTGGCCTGGCTCCTAGACAACAGGCGGGATCTCCCCCCGTCGCAGGATGCGGCGCTGAGAGATCCCTACAAGAGCCAGTTGTTCGTCAGTATCGGAAATCATTGGGTCGTCAACAAACTGGACGGAGTCGGGGCGGCCTTGTCGTCCGAAAGGCTAATGCGAAACGATATCAACGCCGTCTGGGATGATCGAGCGCTCACCCATGCCCACCAGGTGTTTGGCGGTGTACCGCGCGTCGTCCTCGAAACGGCAAATGAAGGCATTCCTGAGGATCTGAAGATACGTCTCGGCGAGATGACGACGCCGTCAGCCTGACGGAGTCGTCCGGGGTGTGCCCCGGGGACTCACATCTTCGGGATGTGAAGATTCTAAAGGCTCTAACGACTTCGCGGCACGTCTGATCTGGCAAGATCATCCGGGTTGTTCTGAAATCTTGAAGGACGATGCATTTTACCCCTTGACAAAAGACGCGACATGGATCAATTTGTTATTGACGATCCCGAGAGGTCTGAAGCTCAACCGGGAAACCCTGAAGCGGCGTCCTTGGGAAGAATCGAAATCGACCGACCGAAAGGCTGGAAGAAATCGAGGACGCCACAGGAAAGTCGAGAAAAGGGTGGAACGGGGGAGGCAAAGGGTCACTCGGGGTCGTCTTTTTTTGCTGCTGCCTCGCCGGACTCTCCTCGAAGTTTCGTTTCGTCATCCCTGCCCTAATGGTATGATCTTCCACGTGACACAGCGCGCCCAGCGACTGATATCGAAACGAATTTGTGTCTGGAGATACGTGCCGTCCTGGAGAGGAGAGCGTACGTGGGGATCATCACGATCGCCCGTCAGGCCGAGAGTGGTGGCGAGACCGTGGCAGAGCGCGTGGCCAAGCACCTCGGCCTGGCCCTCGTGCACCGTCCCCTCCTTGAGTGCCTCATCCTCGAGCACGGCCTGTCGGGACAGGAACTGGATGAGAGCGACGAGATCCAGACCGGGACCGCGGTGAGCGTCGCGGGTCAGGTCCACGTGGACTATGTCCAAGCGGTCCTTCTGGACCTCGCGGGAAAGGAAGATCTCGTGCTGGTAGGGCGGGGTGGGCAATTCTTATTCCGGGACTGTCCCTGGAGCCTCCACGTCAAGGTGGCGGCCGGCCTCGGCGCCCGCCGCTCCGCCTTGCAGCAAGTCCAGGCTCTCAGCGACGCCGATGCCGAAGCCTGGCTTGCGGAGGTGGATCGTCAGCGCAGCGACTGGATCCGGCGGCACTACGGGGCGGATTGGGAGGATCCAGCCCATTACGATCTGATCCTGCGCTCTGATCGTCTCGGCGTGGAGGGGGCGGTCACGGTGATTTGCCGCGCTGCCGAGGCTGGCAGCATCCTTGGGCACCAGACAGAGATCGCAGCCTGGATGGAGCGCCACGGTGCGGATGTCTCGGCGGATCGGGCGACCGGAGTCCCCGGTTTCGTCCACCCCAGCGAGGCGGAGTTCGCTCGTGTCCTGGACTTCTACCGGATCCGCTGGCACTACGAACCGAGGTCATTCCCGCTGGCCTGGGACGAGGCTGGACATGCGACCGAGGCCTTCACGCCGGACTTCTATCTCCCCGACCTAGACCTCTATCTCGAACTCACCACACTGAAACAGAGCCTGGTGACCGACAAGAACCGGAAGATCCGGAAGTTTCGGGAACTCTATCCCGACATTCAGCTCAAGGTCTTCTACGGACGGGACTTCCGCAGCCTCGTGCAGAAGTACGGTTTGTCCTCGACGCCGTCCAGGTCGGGAGCGGCAGGTACTCATGGCGATGAAAGACAGCCGTCATGAGCGCGGACGAACTGGGCGAGGTTCTCTTCTCGGCAGACCAGATCACTGCTCGCGTCCGGGAACTCGGCGAGGCCATCTCCCGCGACTACGCCGGACGTGAGCTGGTCTTGGCGGGGGTCCTCCGGGGGGCCGCCTTTTTCCTCGTCGACCTCGCCCGGGCGATCTCCATCCCCATCGCCGTCGATTTCATCGCCATTTCCAGCTACGGGCCCAGCAGCAAGGCCTCGGGCGTCGTACGCATCGTGAAGGACCTGGAGGAGGAGATCGCCGGACGGGACCTCCTCGTGGTCGAGGATATCGTGGACACGGGCCTCACACTGGGCTACCTCTTGCGCATCCTCAGAGAGCGCGGGCCAGCCAGCCTCAAGGTGTGCACGCTCCTCGACCGGAACGTGCGCCGGATCGTCGATCCTCCCGTTGCCTATCGCGGCTTCGTGGTTCCGGATAAGTTCGTTGTCGGATACGGACTCGATTACCACCAGCGCTACCGAAACCTGTCCTTTATCGCTGCGCTCAAGTCTCCCGCGTAACTCCTCGTGTGACGCACCGCCGGCCGCGGGCGCAGCGCATTGGGTTTGTCAGCGCCGCCGGCTCGCGTGCAACGTGCAACGGGGCAATCCGCATGGACAGCATCTACGAACAGCTGGCAGCGAAGCTCGATGAATTTCCCCACGGCTTTCCCCGCACGGAGAGCGGGGTCGAGCTCCGCATCCTCGAGAAGATCTTCTCCCTGGATGATGCCTCCATGGCGGTGCAGCTGCGCCCAATCCCGGAAACCGCGGAGGCAGTTGCTCGTCGGCTCGGCCGATCCGGCGAGGAACTGCGGCGCGTTCTCGACGGGATGACTCAACGCGGGCAGATCGTGGCGTTCCGCGTGCGGGGTGAGAAAGTGTACGGCTTGGCACCGTTCGCCATCGGCATCTACGAGTTCCAGCTCCCGCGCATGGACGCCGAATTGGCGAGGCTTTTCGAGGAATACGCCCCGCACTTGCTCGGCTCGGTCGGCGCCAGCAAGCCCGCCCTCGCCCGCGTCATCCCGGTCAACGCGCACATCGACGCCCAGACGGTGATCCTGCCGTACGAGGATGTGCGCGGGATGCTCGCCGGTGCCCGCTCGTTCCGACTCATGGAATGTATTTGCCGCACCGAGCAGGCGAAACTCGACAAGCCGTGCTCCCATCCGCTGGAGACGTGCATGGCCTTCTCGGTTCACGAAGACGCCTACGAGGGGACGCTGGCCACGGGCTATGGCCGCACCGTCACGCGGGCCGAGGCGCTGGCCGTCTTGGACCTTGCCGAGCGTGAGGGACTGGTACACTGTACCTACAACGTGCAACGCGAGCCGTTGTTCGTCTGCAATTGCTGCCCATGCTGCTGTGGATTCCTGCGCGGCGTGAGAGAATTCGGCGCGCCGCACTTGCTCGTGCGCAGCAACTGGGTATCCACGGTCTGGGCCAAGCGCTGCACGGCCTGCGGTGCCTGTGCCGGCGGACGATGCCCAATGGGCGCCATCGCAGAATCTGACGGCCGCTACGCGGTGTCCGTGGAGCGCTGCATCGGCTGCGGCGTGTGCACCGTGAGCTGCCCGGCCGACGCCATCACGCTCAGGCCGCGACCACCCCGGGAGCGGACGAGGCCGCCACGGACCATCGCCGCCTGGGCGTTTTCCCGCGCCATCCGACGCCGTGGGGCGCTGCGCGCAGCGGCTCAGTTCGGCGGTCTCACACTCCAAGCCATGTGGTCGCACCTCGCGACACGAAGGCAGGCACGGGTGGGGCAGGGTAAGGCATAGTCGGGCGCCGGCGGAAACGGACTCAGGACTTGCCTCCTGGCCGCTCTCGCGACGCGGGTCCTGGTTCGCCCTGCGGACGCGGGGCGGGTGCTTGGCGTTCTACGCGGCCCGGCGGCCTCGTCTCAGCCCGATTCGGCGAGAGTCGATTGGCGGGCTCGCCCGGCAGTTGACGTGCCTGCGGGGGCGAAACCTCGTGTCGCGCGGCTGGCGGCTTGGACGCAGCCGGAGGCGGAGCCGCCACTCTGGGCTCAGGCCGTGACTGCGGAGTCGGAGGCCGGGTCGCGGCTGAGGGCGCCTCAATCCCCTGCTTGGAGCGGCCCTGCCCCTCTTGTCTCGGGGGTGCCGGTGCTTGGCCACGATCGGCCGGCGGGGGCGACACGACGGGCCGACCGGCAGGCGGCTGGGCCGCTGTCGGCGATGGAGTCGCCACCTTGGCCTCGGGCCGCGGTTGGGGGGGTGTCTGACGCTGCCCGGGCGGCGCGGCCTGCGGGCCGCGCTCAGCGGCACGCGCGCCTTCCGGCCTCTGACGCGCGGGCGGCTGAGGGCGATCGGGCGCGGGACGCTCGATCGTGCTCTGGCCGAAGGGCGGCCGGGACAGGACCGACGCAGGTTCCCGCCGTTGAGGCGCTGTGACGAGGCGCGGCGCAGGCGCGGGGGCTCCAGCGGGCCCCACACGCCGCTCGCCTCCGCCGGCCGACTCTTCCGAGCGGTGCGGCGGACGCGTGGCGACGACTGATCGCTTCAGGTTCTCTTCGGGAGGCCGCATGCCGCGCGTGGCCGTGGGCACGAAGCTCGCGGGTGTCGCAGCGACATTGGGCGCGGTGTGAATCGGGCGGAGGCGCTGCATATCGACCTGGGTGACGCGCGCCGCCGTGATGCGGCCGTGCCCGAAGCGATTCTCGTTCACCGCTACCACGGCGTTATGCACGTGGGCGTTGCGGTACACGTTGATCTCCTGCACGTTCACCACGGTCGTTCTTTGGATGACCACGTTGTTTACGACACGCGGGCCGCCCCAGCCGCCCCACCACGGCCTGTGGATGAAGCCGGGCCGCCCCCACCATGGCACGCACGGCTCGCCCCACCCGAGCGCCACCCAGCCCACGACTGGGCCACCGATGCCGACGCCGACCTGCACGCCGGGTTCACCGAAGAATGCGACGAGGGCGGGCGCGTAGGCCGGCCTGGCCAGCACCGGCCCTGGCGCCCAGGCCCAGAAGTTGTTCACGAAGACCCACCGGCCGTAGTGATAGGGGGCCCAGCCCCACGGGGCTGTGTCTACCCAGGTCCATCCATAAAACGGATCGAGCGTCCAGGCTCCGGTGCTGTACGGGGCCCACCCGGTGGACACCCCGGTTGGCACCCAGACGGGACCGTAGGTGTCCACGACCCTCCAGTTTCCATGGTGGTCAAGGTCGTCTACGCCGTAGGTTCCGGAGGGCACATAACGGGCGCTCACCGCATCGAGGAGCGCATCCGTGCGGGCGTAGTTCCACTTGTCCCACTCATCAAGCGTCGGCGCCACGAAGGAGTTGACCTGCGGACTCTCCGTGCCCTCGACCACCACTTCCTCGCTGGCCGCGATGGCGACGGCTTCCCCGCTGGCGGGTGTGACGGTGGCGCGGCCGGCTCGGCGGGTGATGAACGAGGTCCGCTCGCCGATGACGTTCACGCGGTAGTAACCCGGATGTTCGATGGTGAAAGCCGCGTTGGGCGTGTCTACCTCAACGGTGTGCCCGGGCTCCAGCGTGCGCAGGTCAAAGGAGGCGCGGCCTGCAGTCACTTTGAACTGGATGAAGTCCGGCTCCTGGTTCTCCAAGCCGACCTGGGTGTTTGCCCACCCGCGCACGAAAGCACGGGCGCCGATCTGCAACTCCAGATTTCCCGGAGATCCGGTATAGAGCTGATCGCCGGGAGCGAGCGGCGTATTGACCTGGGCCTGAACCCACTCCTGCGCGCCGGGCCTCCAGAAAGAGACCTGTCCGTCGACAAAACTCAATCGTGGAGGCGTCCGACCAACGACGTCCTCTTGCTGGTCCGGCGGTTCGGCCCCCTGCGTGAGCGGCGGCACGCCTGTCAGCAGGCTGAGCGCCAGGATGAGTCCGATGATCGTCCTGCCATGCATTGCCGAATCCTCCAGTATTTTTCGGCGTCCTCGTTGCCCGCGCCTCTCAGAAAGGGCACGGGGCCCTTGTAGACGGTGAGGGCACCACCGCGGCCGGGCCTACTCGTTCTTCTTGTACCATCTGTTCTTAGGTACACGCGTGACCGCCAAAGTGTTTCTAAGTTAGCATTCACTTACTTAGACAGGCAAATGACGATTTCGTTCAATATCAGGAAAAATTCATAACTGACAGTATGCAAGAGTCAATTCCAAAGCATATTACGAAGTACACCTTATACAAGATATGAGGTTTATTCCGCCGGCGTAGGCGTAGGGTTCGTCCTGGACCATGATGGGCGGCCAGCGGACCTCAGGATGTCCGCCGCTTTTCCCAACCCATCACAGTAAGAAACGCTCATGATAGTTGGGGTCTCCTAGCCGGCAGGTTGCGCGCCGCCCGAATAGTTGGTACCGGGTCCGGGCCACCAGGGAGTACGCCAGGTCTCGAAGCGGGCGAGGGATGATCAGCAAGGCGGACAGGGCCTTCCAAGGGAACGGCAGGTGCCTGAATATGCGGAGGACGGCGTCCGAGCGTGTGTGCACATCGGGGCCGAGGACCAGGGCGACGCTTCCCAAGTCGTCAGGCTGCACACCCCGCCGACCCAGCAGCCTCCTGGCCGCTTCGGATTGTCGGGCCGAGAACAAAAAAAAGCTGCCGACGTCGCGGCGGAGAACGAAATGCACCCACGCATTACAGAGATTGCATTCCCCGTCGAAGATGATTACCTGGTCTGGACACGAATTGAGCTGAGCCATAGAGAATCAGCGGTTCCACAGGGGCGCAGTCGTTGCTCTAGCCTTTTTCGACACGGACCCTGCTGACGTATTTCACCCACTCGGCGCCATAGTAGTCTTCGGCCACCACTCGGAGCGGGAAGCCATGCTTCATGGGGAGGGTCGTTCCATTCACTTGGTAGGCGAGAAAAACTTTGCCGGAGAGCACATCCGCTATAGGGTAGCTGGCGCTCTTCCCGCCCTTTTCCTCGAAGGCGATGCGGGAGGCCGTCCGATCGAAATTTGCTTGCTGAAGAATGTTCTGCAGGGAGATGCCTTTCCATCGGCCGTGATTGGCGAATACGCCCGGGCAGATCAACAGAACGTTTCTCTCGGTGGACGGCAGGGCCGTGAGCTGGGCGTAGGTGAAGCTCAGGGGCTGCCCCACCTGTCCGCTGACTTCCAGCCGCCATTCGGCAAGATTCACGACCCGGTTGGTAGGCCCCATGGTTTCGAACTCTTCCAGAGGCGTGATCTCCAGATTGGTGGTGTCGAGTGCCGCCGGGTCATCGTGGATCAGGCTCGTCCGGTCTGTTCCGGCCGCCAGCACCTTTCGCGTTGCAGCCCACAGCCGCTCAGTCCAAGAGGAGAGCGCGCCGAGAAGCGCGCTGCCTGCTAGAATGCTCCCGACGGCCAGCTGGGTGAAGCACCTGCGCGTCTGCATGGTGTGTCCCCCTTTCTCAGGCAGTATATC
>Ga0316622_100002426_pt1 | contig 12879 bp, 9 predicted proteins | sample OWC_Aug_OW2_C1_D_FD_207646 | JGI IMG/M metagenome (GOLD analysis project Ga0316622, IMG submission 207646) | Wetland soil microbial communities from Old Woman Creek delta, Ohio, United States - OWC_Aug_OW2_C1_D5_C | ecosystem: Environmental > Terrestrial > Soil > Wetlands | place: USA: Ohio... | reverse complement strand
GACCCCGCCCGCCTTGCGGTCCTGTCTTGCGGCCGCTAGTGCAGAATGACTTTGCTCAGGCCGTCCGGCCCGCCGGCTCCGGACCGTATGAAGTAGACGCCGGGCGCGAGCGCCCGGACGTCGTTCGCGCCCGCTCGGAGCTCCATTGCCCGACGACCGGTGATGTCCAGCAGCACGGGCCTTGGGACACGATCCGAATTGCCGGGCAATTCGGTCATGTCCCGCGGCATCCACAGCACCGCGCGGACGATGGTCGGGCCAGCAGCCGGCATCCGCACCACGGTGGTCGGCGCTTCCTCGACTGCGCCGGGCTGGTCGCGGGTGATCGACACGATTGAGCTGTACGCGTCCACCACGTAGACGCGGTTGTGCGCCGGGTTGCAGACCATGGCGTATGACCGCGGGCCGACCGGGATGGTGGCGACAACCGCATCGCTGCTCCCGCTGATGACGCTTACCGTCCGCTCGTCCCAGTTCGCGCAGTAGACTTTGTTGCGGGCCGAGTCGTACAGCAGTGCGTTGGGATACAGCCCGACCCGCACTTTATTGATGATCGCGTTCGTCGCCCCATTGACAATCACCACGCTGTCATCGACACCGTTGTTGGTGGCGCAGTAGACCTTGTTGTCGACCGAGTTCCAGCATAGCGGGGTTCCGACATAGGTGACCGGGACAGTGGCGACTACCGCGTTCGACACGCCGTCGATTACCGCGACCGTATCACTGCCGGGGCAGGTGACGTAGACGCGGTTGTTGTTCCGGTTCCAGCAGAGGCCCTGCGGACTGGCGCCGGCCCGGATCTCGGCAACCACGTCGTTGGTTGCGCAGTCTATCACCTTCACGGTGTCGGCGAAGCCGTTCGCGGCATAGAGCCTGTTGCTGGTCGGGTTGAGACAGAGCGCCTTCGGGTCGTCGCCGAGGACTATCGAGTCGACGACGGTGTTCGTCGAGCCGTCGATGACCGCGACGTCACCGACCGTGAAGTTGACCACGTAGACCCGGTTGGCCGCCGAATTGCAGAGCACGCCTTGGACGCCGCTGCCGATCGGCACGGTCGCCACGACGTTGCTGGTCGCGCCGTCGATGACGGTCACGCTCTGGCCCGTGTAGTTGCCGCAGTAGACTTTGTCGTTGGCCGCGTTGTAGCCGAGGTGCTCGGGCGCGGCGTCGGTCGCGACGTTGGTCAACACCTGGTTGTTGGCACCGTTGATGACGGTCACTCGGTCGGCGGCGTAGTCCGCGACATAGACCTTCTCGCGCTGCGGATTGAAGCAGGCTGCCACCGGGTAGTAGCTCGTGACCACGGTATCCACCAGGGCATTGGTCGAGCCGCTGATGCCGACGGCACTGCTGGCGGCGTTGCAGGCGGCGTAGACCCGGCCGGCGGTCTTGGCGTGGCAGTAGGCCATCGGGTAGCGAGGCGTCTTGAGTCTGGCGACGACCGCGTTCGACGCGCCGCCGATTACGAAGACGCTGTCGCGATAGTAGCCGGAGCAGTAGACCTTGTTGTCGGTCGGGTTGTAGAAAAGGCGGTTGGGCATATAGACCACCGGCAGGCTGTCCTCGACCACCGAGTTGTTGGGGGCGTAGATGATGGTGACGCTGTTGTCGTAGATGTTGGCGGTGTACACCTTCTGGTCGGTGGTGTTGTAGCAGACGGCCTGCGGGGATTCGCCGACCGGGATCGTGGTGATGACCGAGTTGTTCGCACCGTTGATGACCGTCAGGCTGTTGTCGCCGTGCGACGAGACATAGAGGCGGTTGCCGTCCGGATTGTAGCAGATGCCGGTCGGCGCGTCGCCGACCGGGATGCGGGCGGTCACGGCGTTGGTCGTGCCGTCAATCGCGTACACGCTGTCAGCGGAGTAGGCCATGCAGTAGACCCGGTCGTTGTAACTGTTGTAGGCGAGCCCCTCCGGCTGGTCACCCACCGCGACGGTCGCGATGACGGCGTTGGTCGCGCCGTCGATGATAGTGACGTCGTTGGAGTTGCGGTTGGCAACGTAGACCTTGTTGCGGGTCGGGTTCCAGCACAGGACTTGCGGGCCGTCGCCGCAGAGGATGGTCTGCAGCACCGTGTTGGCGGCGCAATCGATGACGGTTACGGTGCTGTCATCGGTGTTCGCGGCGTAGACCCGGTTATTCGTGCGGTTCCAGCACAGGTCACGCGTCTGTTCACCGGTCGGGATGACGGCAGTCTTGGCGCCGGTCGCCGCGTTGAACGCGATGACACGGGCGCCGCTGTTGCCCGCGACGTAGACGGCGTTGTCGATCGAATCCCAGACGATGGACTGGGGGTAGGACGCGCCGGTCAGCGAGTCGGGCAGGAAGAGCGTGGTCTCCAGCACCTGCGCACCCGCGAGCGAGCACAGCGCGAGCGCGGCCGAGAGCAGGATCGCGGCCGGCACACGGGGGCGCCGAACAGCGGACGGAACGGAATCGGGCATTTGTCCTCCTTTGGTGGTTGCTGCTTCAGTTGCGGCGAGAGCCGCTGGAGTTGTTATACCAACATCGGCCCGGAAGTCAAACTTCCTACCAGCACTGACTCCGATATGGACGGCCACGAAAGCGCGAAAGCCGAATGAAACGGCAGCGGAAGACCCCGCACCTCTCGATCTCGTTTCCATCGTGCCTTCGTGGCTACCAATGCCGGTTCTGGGGACGGTCTACCAGCGCCGGCCGGACCGAGGTCCGAAGGGGAGCCGCCTAGAACTGCGTGGTCAGGCGGGCGGAGAGCGAGTGGGTCGCGGTTCCCGAGAACGGCAGCGCGGCGGAGTAGTTGACCTGGACGTAGAGGAACTTGAGCAGGTTGAGGTTCAATCCGGCCGCCGGGCGAAGGGAGACCTTCCACGGGTCGGGAACCCAGCCCGAGCTTGAGGCCGAGAACGTCCGTTGTTCGCAGGCCATGCCGAACCCGGCGGTGGCGTACGAGCGGGAGTTGAAGCGGAACAGCGCCTCGACGTTGGGTGTGATGCTCTGCGGGTACAGGGTCGTGGCCGCGCTGTAGTACTCCTCGTCAAAACCGTAGGTCGTTGTGAGCCTGGTGCGGAGCAGCTCGGACCAGGGCATGTTCCATTCCAAATACAGGTTGCGGCGCGTGGTCCTAGGCAGGCCGGACGCGACGCGCGAGTTGAAGAGCGCGGTGAACATGCCGAGGCGCTCGGGCTCGTACTCGGCCCGGAGTTCGTCCTCGGTCGAGGGCTTGAGCTCGGGCGGGCCGTAGTAGGCGGTGCCGCTGTTGCCCACCGTGTGCTTGGCACGCAGGGTGAGGCCGGAGAGAGGCTGGAGTTGGACCGTGCCGTAGAGAGTCCGGAGATCGTGGGCCGAGGAGATGACGGCAGAGCCGGGAAGGGAGGAGAGAGGAGAGAGGAGGAGGAATGGCCGGGCGTAGGCTGAGTCGAGGTTGCGGACGTACTCGTCGAAGTTGGAGCCGGCGCCGACCGAAAAGTTGACGACCGACAGCTTGGACCACCAGCGGCCGGGCGCGACCTGGAGGTTGTTGTAGAAGTAGCCTTCGAGCGCAAGGTCCTGGCTGGTGCCAAGCGGGTTCGCCTCGGACAGCAGGTAGTAGGAGCCGGTGTAGAATAACCCGGGTACGACGTCGACGTTGAGCTGGCCGCGGAGATCGTCTTCGCGGCGCGTCTTCTCGCCGTCGCTCGACAGTCCGTTGTTGCGGTACCGGATACTTCCCTGGACCGGGAAGGGCAGGGCGAACGTCGCCTCGGCGATGTACTCCAAAGAGCGCTCAAGTGCACTGGTGTCCAAGTGCTCTAGTGCGGTGTTTTGGACAATGCCGTTCAGCTTCAGCTTGGACTTGAGGAGCGTGAATTCGTACGCGCCGTTGACCTTGGCCCGGAGCTTGTTGCCGTCCGGCAGGCGGTCATTGGCGACGAGCACGAACCCGTTCGGGTATTTCGGATTCAGGCAGCTCAGCTTGCCGGACAGGTAGTCAGCCGCCAGAAGCGAGGAGCCGGAAGCCAGGGTGTCGGCGACGTACTCGCGCTTGGCCGAGCCGTCGAGGCGGAACTGCGATAACGGCTCGACCCCAACGGAGGCTGCCGCTGAATGGCGGAGCAGGCCGTAGCGTCGGTCTCCCGCGCCGAACTCGTTGAAGCCTGAGCCAAATCCGCGGTACTGGCCCGCGGCGCTGAGAATGCGGTAGTTCCCGCTCAGGGAGTAATCCTGCGCCAGCGCCTTGTCGGTGTTGTATGCGACCTGCGGCACGAACCGCACGTTCTTGTCGGTGCCGGTTCCGGCCTCGGCCCGGCCCGAGATGTGGACGATGTTCTCGTCTGCGACCCGCGTGAAGCCCGGCGCGAGCACTACGTTTCGGCCGATGGCCATGGTCGGCTGGCCGGAGAAGAGCAGGTCCTTGGCCGCCCAGCGCTTCGGTACCTCGACCGATGAGTAACGCACGTCAATCTGGCTGAAGTCCGTGACTGCGTCCTTCTTGAGGAAGAGCAGGGTGCCGGAGGTGTAGTCCATCACGTAGTCGGTGCCGCGGGTCATCGGTGCGCCGTCAACCAGAACCGTCTCGCTGTTCTTGACAATCGGTCTGTACGTGGTGCTGTAGAAGGTGGACTGGGAGCGGAATCTCGCATGCAGGGAGTAGAGGGAAGTAGCGAGGGTGTCGGGGACAAGCGGCGACGGGAAGCTCAGGAACCCAAGGTCGTGGTTTATGAACGCCGGGTCGACCCTGCCATCCCGGTCAGCGTCGATGCCGAATTCGGAAAGGGCGTGGACGGTGCCGGCGGTGTCGGTGATCTCAAGATCGAAGGAGCCAGGCGTAATGTCCGTGCCGAAGGAGTAGATATTCTTCAACGCGTTGCCGGCGACCGACTCGGACTGGAGCACCTGCGCGTCCGCGTCGGTCAGGAGCACGAGCGCGTCGCCGGGTTTGCGCGCGGCCTGGAAGTGGATGATGCCGCCCTGCCGGTCAAGGAAGTAGTCGATGCCGCGCACGAGCGGGTCGAAGTCGCCTCGGATGCCGCCGACCGTGAAATCGGAGCGGGTCCCGAACGTGTCGGTGGCCGAATCGCGGTCGTCGACGAAGACGGTGTCCCACTGCGGGGTGACGGGCCGGGGGATTCGGTAGAAGCTACCCTTGGCGTAGTTGACGTCGAGCAGAGTCACTTCCTTGTCCACTGAACGGCCGGTGAAGAACTCAGAGCGGAGCGCGGACTCGACTCGGCCGGCCTGCAGGTCGACGCCGCGGTCCCCGCGTTTGAGCCGCGCGTTCGCGCCGAGGACGGAGAACTGCGGGATCAGGTCGAACTCCCGGTATTCGGACATCAGCTTGCCGGCGTTCGCGCGGTGGAGCAGGTCATTTCCGACGCCGCGGTACCCGAGGCCGTACGCGACTTGGTCTTCGTCCGAGTCGTCGTAGAAGAGGGAAAGCGTGCGACCGGTCTTGTGCTTGGCCGCGACGTTGAGGTTGACGTTTTCGAGCGGGCGCAGGCGGGCGAGGTGCCAGGCGTCGAGCGCGTAGTGGAACGGGTAGGGCCACGGATTGGGGAGCCGCGCGATGCTGTCAAGGTCATCGGGCAGATAGTTCGTGGCCGAGTAATACGCCCGGCCAGCGAGCCGTATGTCAGTGTCCGGGACGAGCCTCAAGTGCGCGCCCGCATCGTCGAGATAGACGAGTTCCTCCCGCTTCGCGCCGGGGACAACAAGGTCCTCGTGTGACCAGGTTCCTTTCTGTTGGTCTTGGACCTGAATGTCACGAGCGCTCACGACGTAGATGAGGTGCGCATCGGCGTATACGCGGACGAGGGTGTCGGCCGTGAGGCCGTTCTTCTGGTTCCAGATCTTCCTTGTGTTTTCCTTGTGGTCGTAGATGATGAGGCCCAGATCGGTCGCCAGTAGCATTTCGTCGCCGGTGGCGAAGATACCGCCGATGGGCGGAATCACCTCGGCCTCGTGGATCTCGGCCCAGAGGTCAGCTTTAGGATCATACCGGAAACCGCGGCCGTGGCTGGCGACGAAGACCGAGTCGCTGAACGTCGCGAAGTCGTCGATCGCGAGCGGCCCGTAGTCCGCCCAGGAGCTGGCGGCCTTGTTGTACGCGACCAGCGTCCGCCGCCCCGCGAACCAGACCCGGCTCGGCGTGTTGATGATACGGTCATACGTGTCGGGCGGGGCCGGCATCTCGTCGATTCGGTCGAACTTGGGGTCGTAGCAGAGCACGCCCGTAGCCGCAGCAATCCAGAGCAGGCCCTTGTCGGTAAAGAGGTCGTTGACCGGGACTTCGGAGCGGATGTTCCAGGTTTCGGCGTACTTGTCGAAGCGCCGCAGGCCGGAATCGCCGCCGGCCCAGGCATACTTGTCGTCAAACGCCAGCGCCCGTGTTTGTCCGGGCAGGTCGTAGGCCTGCCAGTCGTTGATGCGCACGTCGGCCGAGGCCAAGCCGGATTCGCTTGCGACCCAGAGCACGCCCTCGTCGAGCCCAAGCGCAAGCGCGCGGTTCGAGGGCAGGCCGCTCGCCGTGGTAATCCGGCTCCAGGTCCCGGAATTGCGGTCGAAAGTGTAGATGCCGTAGTCGGTGGCGAAGAAGACGAACTCCGAGGCGTAGGAGTCGGCCGCGCCGTCGAGGATTATCGGCCGGTCGGCCACACCCTTCGCGGTCACGGCGACCAGGCAGAGAAGGAGTGCGGTCAGTTTTCGCCCTGGATGAAGCCGGACGGGACATCCTCCTGCGGTTCGTCGCCGCAGGAGCGGAGCCGGGCCTTCTCCGGCGTCTTGTACCAACCGGTCTTCTTGCGGTCCGCGGCCATCGAGAATACTTGGATTGCGGCCGGGCCTTCGACCGGGCAGCGCGACTCGCACAGTCCGCAGCCGACGCAGGCCTGCTCGTTCACGAACGGCCGGCCGAGCGTCGTGCCCAGTATCGTCTGGTTGCGCGAATCGATGGCGTTGTACGGGCAGGCCTCGTCGCAGACCAGACAGGCGCGGTCCTGTTCCCAGGCAAGGCAGCGCGACCGGTCGACCACCGCGGTGCCGATGCGCGCGTAGGTTTTCTCTTCGCGCGGCAGGTTGCGGATGGCCGCGGTCGGGCAGACCTGTCCGCAGAGATTGCAGTTCTTCTCGCATGCGCCGATGCGCGGCACGAGCCGCGGGGTCCAGAGCCCGTCAAACCCGGATTCGAGGATTGCCGGCTGGAGCCCGTTGGTCGGGCAGGCCTTCATGCAGCGGCCGCAGTGGATGCAGGCGTTCAGGAAATCGGGTTCCGGTACGGAACCCGGCGGCCGGAGCAACCGGCCCTGCAGGTTGCGGTGAATGATAGATCTTGCCAGCGGCGCCGCGACCAGGGCCGAGCCGATAGCCACCAGGGCCTCGCGGCGGCCGATGTCGACGGGCTGGGGCGCGGGCTTGACCGCTAAGCCGATGGTCCGGTCCGGGCACGCACGCAGGCACGCAAGGCAGCCGATGCACTCGGCCGCGTCGACCTTCCGGCGTCCAGAGTCGATCGCGCCGGTCGGGCAGGCTCTCTCGCAAAGGCCGCAAACCTTGCACTCCCCGCGGAACGAGAACTTGAAGATGGAGAACTTGGAGAGAAACCCGAGGAGGCCGCCCAGGGGGCAGAGGTTGCGGCACCAGAAGCGCGGGACAACAAGGCCCAGCCCGAGGATGAAGAGCAGGGTCGCGAGGGCGAGCAGTGTCTCCGTGAAGGCTGCCGGGCGCAGGGCGGAGACCAGCCCGACGAAGTACGATGCGCCGGGGTAGAAGACAAGCGCAAGCGAGCGCGAGAGGATGGCCAGCGGGTCGAAGAACCCGATGAACGACGCGCCGACAATGGCCGCAACCAGCAGGAAGATGAGCGTGAAGAACTTGCCATGACGCCAGTGCGTGGCCCGCGGGCTCTTGCGCCCTAGCACAACATCGGCCAGGTCAATGGTCGTGCCGAGCGGGCAGACGAACCCGCAGAAGAAGCGGCCGAAGAGCAACGTGGCCACGACGACGACGAGCGAAAGGAGGCCGGCGGCGAGTAGCGTGCGGGTCGCGATCGAAGTGACGACGAATACCAGCGGGTCGACGCGAAAGAAGATGTCGGAGAAGGAAGGGGAGGCGCCGTAGCGGATGCGGGCGAAGAGCAGGACAAAGAGCAGGAGTAGCGATAGCTGTATCAGCCAGCGCAGGACGCGGACGCCGGCGCCGGGCTTCGTTCTAATGGGCGCGGCTTCCGCGACCGTTTTCATCTGACAGTCGTTGACCGGAAACCGTCGATCAGACCGTGGCCTGCTTTATGTCCATCTTCGCGGTATCGATTTCGCCCAGGCCCATCTCGGCCGCCGCGACGATGTGCTTCACGCCCTTGCCGGTGAAGGACTTGTTGTACCACTGGGTGATGCCGACCGTGTACGAATCGACCGCCACCGGGTCGATGCCGGCGATGACCCGGTTCAGGCCCACGGTCTTGCCCGGTCCGCCCGGCCCGCCGCTGGTCAAGGCTCGGGTCGCGTCGATGATGGTAAGGTCCGGCCTGACGACCGAGGCGAGGTCGGCAATCGCCTGATGCAGGTTCAGCTTGTGGAGAGCGCCCCGGTCCCAGATCAGACCCATCAGCCCCTTCATCCCGAGGCTCACGCCGGTCGCGGAATGGGACTTGGCGGTCGGCAGGTTGATGAACTTGTCGGACTCGAGCACAATCTTCGCGACCCTGGCGGACTTCAGCTCCCTGCCGTTGGGGATCGGCGTATCCGCGAACTGGCGCTCCTTGGTGAGAGTGAGCAGGCTGACCTTGTCCTTGTCCACGACGGCGGCCTTGATACCGCTCTGCTCGACGCACAGCGCCGCCTCCTGAATCGTATGGTCGAAAATCACGACGCGTGCCGCGCCCGCGGCGAGGCAGAGCTGGACCACCTGCCGGGTTATCTCCGCGGTCGTGGTCGCGCCGCACTCCCGGTTGGCGGCGAAGGAGATGTTAGGCTTGACGCAGACCTTGTCGCCGGGCTTTACGAACTTGTCCATTCCGCCGAGCAGGTCGAGCGCTCCCTTGGCGAGCTTCGTTCTCACGCCGCGCGCCTCCGCGACAACCGGGCCGGCGGGCTTCCGGGGTTCGGCTCCGAACAGCGCCTTCGGCAGCATCGAAGCGGCCGCGATGCCGAGGCCGGTCTTAATGAAGTCGCGTCGATTCACTTTCGCCTCCTATTTGGTCGTGTCCCGGATGGCTGACGAGACGTTCCGGGCGAAGAGTTTGGCCACGTCCTGGGCAGCGGCTGACTTGTCCATGATGTCGGCCCGGAAGTAGAACCGGCCCTCCCGGAACTCGACCCGGTACGCGAACAGAAAACTCTCGTCGGTGCGTGCCTCGACGCCGGGATTGTCGCCGGTCCACGGCACCTCGGTGCCGGCCGCGACCGCGGCATAGACGTTCTTCGCGTTGGTCGTGTCGGCCATGTCGAAGACGCGGAGGTCGAGCTCGACCTGGGTGCCGCCAATGTCACCAGTGTAGTTCTGGAACGCACACTTCGCGAAGTGGTTGTCCTCGTAGGGCACGGCCTCGCCGTCGATAATCGCCTCAAGCTGGGTCCCGGTCTCGGCCACCTGCATGGCTGAGCTCCGCGTCCAACCGCTGATTTCGTTGTCCCCGGGCACGAGCGTGACCACATCGACCGGCTCGTTTGTCGGCCCGGTGCAGGCCAGGCCGAGCAGGACGCTGCAGCAGAGCAGTAGCTTCCTCATGTCCCTCGCTCCTAGTTGACGACCGTGACTTTGCGAACCCTGGTGGCGCCGCCGTTGTTGAGCCGCAGGAAGTAGGTTCCGCCGGCCAGCCTGCGCCCGGCCCGCCAGTCCACATTGTGCCTGCCCCGGCGGAGCGTGCCGGCGAACAGCCGCGCCTCCGTCCGGCCCGCGGCATCGACGAGGTCGAGCGATACCGGGCCCGGGCGGGATAAGGCGAACGTGACCGTGGCTCGGCCCCGCACCGGGTCGGGCGAAACCTCGAACAGACCGTCGCCGGCATCCGGCCGCCCCGCTTCGCCGACGCCGACGTTATTCAGCTCGATGAGGTTGATGTCGAGCGAGCCGAGGCTGTAGGGCGGCTCGGCCGCGACGTTGATCTGCGGCGCGTCCAACGCGGGCAGGCTGTGGAGCGCGCGCTCGGCATTGATGACGTTCTGGCCCTGCTTGTCGCAGGCGACCGGGTCTCTGCTCATCAGGATGAGCTTGGGGTTGAAGTTGGGCGAGCCGCCCGGGCCGCCGGTGTACATCCCGAACAGGCCGTCGATGAAGAAGAGCTTCTGGATGTTGTTCGGCGTGATGAGGTCGCGTATCTGCTGGTTCAGAGACGGAATCGCCGGGCTGCAGCCGCTGGAGTGCTGGAGGCTGCCGGGGCTGTTGACCGACCCGTAGTGGTTCTTCATGTTGAGGGTTACCACGCCCTGGCTGTGGGTGCGCAGGACCGCCGCGTCAATCAGGTAATCCACCATCTGCGAGAGAATCTTGCTCGGGTTCTGGCTCGAGCCGTTGACGTTGAAGGTAATGCCCGAGTCGTAGCCGACGCCCGACTCGTTGCTGCCGAAGCAGCGGACTGTGTCCGGGTCGGAGCCGGTGTACTTCGTGTAACCGCAATTGGTCAGTTCGCTGTTGGTCCGGTCCCAGACGATGATGTTGTTCTTCTTGAACGGCGTGCCGACGTCCATCTGCGCCAGCCCGTTGCAGACGCAGCGCACGACCGCCGGATGGGTCGGGAACTGCGAATTGATGCAGTTGACCTTGATGCCGATGATGCTTGAGTCGGTGATGCCGGGGAAGATGGTTTTCCATGCCTCGCCGACGTTGGGGATGCCGGCTAGCGCCTTGATCGACTCGTCCACCATCATCTGCACCACCGACTCGATGATGTTGCTGCCGCTGGTCGCGCCCTCGTGAAAGCACTGGACCACGTCGCTCGCGTCGAGCGCGGGCTCAACCCCGCGTTCGAATGCGGACAGGAACTTCGGCTTCGCGACGAGGCCGAGCGCGCCTACGCCGACGTACTTGAGAAAATCACGCCTTGATACTTCCTTCAATGCTCCTCCGTTGGACCGGTTTGGACCGACCGCGCTGAGAACGTATTGGCACCTGCAGTCACCAAGATTATCCGGTATCCCGCGAACCCGGTCAAGCGCCGCCCGGCCGCCGCTTGACCGGCGACGGGGCAGAACCTATAGTCTGGGTGTGAAAGAACGCGAACTGCCCGGAGGTAAGCACCCATGTTCGGAATAGGCTGGCAGGAAATACTGCTCATCGTCGTCATCGTCCTGCTGCTGTTCGGCGCCAAGCGGATACCCGAGGTGATGCGCTCGATCGGCAAGGGCGTGCGCGAGCTGAAGCAGGGCATGAAGGATATCGACGCACCCGAGCCTCCCAAAGAGAAAAAGGACGACCAGGGGCCGAAGGCGGACTGAGCGGAGAGTGCTCGAGTGCTCTAGTGCTCAAGTGCACGAGTGCACCAGTATGGCGGACGCTTCGGTCCTGCTGAGGAGTCCCTCGCCAGGCAATGGTCAACACCTATCGTGAACTAACGGCCTGGCAGAAGGCGTTCTCTCTCTGCCTGGACGCTTACCGGGCCACGCGACATTTCCCCAGGACCGAGGAGTACGGCCTCGCAGCGCAGATGCAGCGGGCCGCGGTCTCAATACCGTCGAACATCGCCGAGGGCTTCGGCCGCCGCACCACGCCCGATTTCCTCCGCTCGCTCTACATCGCCTATGGCTCAATCTGCGAGCTGCAGACACAGATTATGCTCGCAGCCGGGCTCGGATACTTGCAGCAGGACGTGAGCGACAATCTGCTGCAGTCCGCTGGCGATGTGGAGCGGCTGACCAAGGCGTTCATCCGGTCGCTGGAAAAGAAGCGCTGCGCCGCTCCGCCTGCCTGACCCCGGTGCACTAGCGCACTTGAGAACTTGAGCACTCGAGCACTTCCCCAATGACTTTCCTCGACCACCTGGAAGAACTCCGCAAACGCATCCTCTACTCGCTCGTCGCGCTGGGCGTTTGCGCGGTTGTCGGGTTCTTTTTCTCGCAGCGCGTGCTTGACCTGCTCACCCGGCCCGTACCGAGCCTCGTATTCCTCGCCCCGGCCGAGGCGTTCGTCGTCCAGCTCAAAGTCGCCTTGGTCACCGGCCTGTTCCTTGCGTCGCCGGTCATCTTCTACCAGTTCTGGCGGTTCGTCCGGCCCGCCCTGCAGAAACGCGAGGTGAAGTACATCGCGTCGGCCGTGGTTGTCTCGTCGCTGCTGTTCGTCGTCGGGGTCGCGTTCGCCTACCTCGTGGTCGTTCCGATTGCCATGAAGTTCCTGCTCGGCTTCGAGACGCCCAAGCTCCACGCGATGATCTCCATCAGCCAGTATGTCGGCACGGTCGGTGCGTTCCTGCTCGCCTGCGGGGTCATCTTCCAACTGCCGGTGATTATGTTCTTCCTGACCAAGCTCGGTGTCATCACCCCGAAGCTGCTGATGAAGAACCAGCGGACCGCGGTCGTGCTCGTCTTCATCGTCGCGGCGATCCTCAGCCCGCCCGACGTGTTCAGCCAGGTCCTGATGGCGATTCCCCTGCTCGTCCTCTTCGAATTGGGGGTAGTCGCCTCCTACCTGGCCAAACCCCGCCGCAACGCGGCGGACTGAAACCTCGTCCCCGCTGGAGGTGGTCGGAGCGGCCTGGCCGCAGGCGGAGCCTAGTTTACAACCAGCACCTTGCGGACCCGGGTCGCGCCGGCGCTGTTCAGCCGCAGAAAGTGAGTGCCGGCGGCCAGTTGGCGGGTTGCGCGCCAATTGACGGTGTGCACGCCCCTGGCGAGCCTGCCGGCGAACAGCCGCGCCTCGGTCCGGCCCGCGGCGTCGACGAGGTCGAGCGCCACCGGGCCTCGGCGCGAAACGGCGAACGTGACCGTGGCCCGG
>Ga0316622_100002424_pt1 | contig 12888 bp, 15 predicted proteins | sample OWC_Aug_OW2_C1_D_FD_207646 | JGI IMG/M metagenome (GOLD analysis project Ga0316622, IMG submission 207646) | Wetland soil microbial communities from Old Woman Creek delta, Ohio, United States - OWC_Aug_OW2_C1_D5_C | ecosystem: Environmental > Terrestrial > Soil > Wetlands | place: USA: Ohio... | reverse complement strand
GAAGGTGCCCGGCTCCCCCTCGTCGGCGTTGCAGACGACATAGCGCCGGTCGCTCTTCTCGCGGCGGCAGAAGTCCCATTTGAGGCCGGTCGGGAAACCGGCGCCGCCGCGGCCGAGGAGGTTCGACTTCTTGATCTCGTCGATGACCGCCTCGGGCGCGACAGCCACGGCCTTGCGCAGGCCGCGCCCCTCTTCATGGGGGCCGAACAGGACCGCGCCCGTTTCACGGATGTTGTTGGCGACCATGGACCGGACGAGCGCGCCCTGGTTGGCGCCGTCGCCGTAGTCCTTGACGAGCTCGCCGACCGGGCGGCCGGCCTTCATACCGGCCACGAGGTCCTTGACTTTGGCCTCGGTCAGCCGGGTGAAGACGACGCCGTTGATGATGGCCGCGGGCTCCTGGTCGTTCATCCCGATGCACGAGGTCGGGAAGAGGCCGATCAGGCCGTCCGGGGTCGTTTCGCCGAAACGGATGCCCGTCTCCGTCTCGAAGGCCCGGGCGACGGCGGCCCGCCCCTTCATCTGGGCGATGACGGTCGTGTTCAAATAGACCGCGTAGCGGCCGACCGAGGCCCTGGAGAAGAAGTGGTAGAAGCTGACGACGCCCTCGACCTCGGCCTCGGACAGCCCCAGCGCCCGGGCCAGCGCGGTCCGGTCCTCCCGGCCGACGCAGCCGCGCGCGGCCTGGACGTCGCGGAGCATGTCGAGGAGGCGGGTCGGGTCGCCGCCGTGCCGTCGGACGATGTCGGTGATGTTCATCATGCCCTTGCCTCTGTCTGATTTGCGCCGTCGCGCTCGACCCCGCGCCGCGGGCTTCCCTCCCTGGCTGGGGACCGGGACGCGCGGGCGGCCGGGGCGTGAAACACATCAAAATAGCACAAAAGCGCGGCCGGGGCAATTCGTAATCAGCGGCCCCCGGCCCGGTCCGGCCCGCGGGCGGGACGCGCCGCCCCGCCGCTTGCTTTTTGACTTGAAAACAAAGTAAAATTCGGCGAGAATATGCATATCCACGGACATCCCAGGAAGGAGGACTCATGGGCAAGAAGAACCTTTATCTCCTCGGCGCGATCCTTCTCGTCGTCGCCGCTTTGACCTGCTGCGCCTCTAAGCCCGACAAGGCCGTCATCGAGAGGTACTTCCACGCCATCCAGCTCAACGACGTCACGACCATGTCCACGATCGCCGTTTCGCCGACGGACATCGATTTCAAGTCGTTTGAGATCGTCAGGCTCGGCGAGGCGAAGGTCGACGCGGCCGCGCTGCCCGAGATGACGAAGAAGGAAGCCGATTTCAAGAAGAAGCTCGAGGACCACGTCGGCCCGACCCTCGACGCGAAGGACGTCCTCGACATCGCCAAGGAAGAGCTCGATAACGCCCGGACCAAGGCGGCCAAGGCCGCCGCCCAGAAGAAGGTCGACGACCTCCAGGCCAAGTACGACCAGGAATACGAGCTCCACAAGCAGCTCCAGAAGGACTATAACGACGCCAAGTCCGCGGCCGCCCGCGAGGAGGAGATCTCCATCTTCTCGCTCGGCGAGAAGGAAGTCCCCACCATCCGCGACCTGACGGGCGAGGTCCAGTCCAAGGAGATCGAGGTCAAGGTCGTCACCAAGGCGGGGGCCGAGAAGACCTATCTCTTCCAGCTCCGGCTCTACAACCTCAAGGACGAGGTCCTCAGCCGGATGCGCCGGGGCCGCTGGATCATCACCGAGATCAAGGGCTTGAGCTGAGCCGGGCTCCATCGTCCGGCCGCGGTCAACCCGTGCGCCGGCGGCTTTTCGCCCGGAACCGGATTCCCTACGGGGGATTGCCCTTCGCAAGGCCGGGGACGCTCCCTGAACGATCGGCGCATTCATGCCGGAGGTCGAGGGGGTTGACTCCGCCCTACCGTTCGGCTATAAATAGGTTTCTTTTGAGCGGGCCGTTAGCTCAGAGGGAGAGCACCGGCCTTTTAAGCCGGGTGTCGCTGGTTCGAGTCCAGCACGGCTCAATGATTCTTCCTGCCCCTGTCGTCTAGGCCGGCCCAGGACATCGCCCTTTCACGGCGGCAACACGGGTTCAAATCCCGTCGGGGGCGTTCTTCCCGTCCTTTTTCTCGGCTTCGCCGGGGGGACCGTCCGGCCTCCCCGTCCGCCTTTTCCAGAGGAGGAAGACGTACACGGCGGGGAGCTGGTAGAGGGCCAGGATGATCGGGGCCAGGATAAACCAGTAGATGTTGAAGATCGGCGCGAAAAGAAGGACGAAAGCGCCCACCCCCGATAGGGAGAGAAGGACGGCCAGCCAAAAGAGGGGATGACCGCAGGCCCGCTTCATGCCTCGAACCGGAAGGCCTTGTCCTTGAACAGACGAAGGCAGGCGTCGACGACCGCGGGATCGTAGAGCCGGCCGCTCCGGCTCCGAACCTCCTCCAGGGCCCGCTCGATCCCGTGGGACGGCCGGTAAGGCCGGTGGGAGGACATGGTTTCGACGACGTCGGCCACGTTCAGGATCCGGGCTTCGAGCAGGATCTCGCTCCCCTTGAGGCCGGCCGGGTAGCCCGAGCCGTCGATCCGCTCGTGGTGCTGAAGGACGATTCGGGCGACCGGCCAGGGGAAGTCGATCGCTTTGAGGATGTCATACCCGACCTGGGGGTGGGTCCGGATGATGGTGAACTCGATGTCCGAGAGCTGTCCGGGCTTGCTCAAGATCTCGGCCGGGATGTAGATCTTCCCGATGTCGTGGATGTCGCCGGCCATCCGCAGGCCGTCGATCTGGCCCCGGGGAATGCCCATCTCCTCGGCGATCGCGCAGGACAGCCGGCTGACGCGTCGCTGGTGGCCGGCCGTGTAAGGGTCGCGCATCTCGATCGTCAATCCCATGGCCTGGACCGTCGCGTCCAGGGCGCGCCGCAGCTTTTCGACGCCGGCGTTGAGATCGGCCTCGGCCTGCTTCCGGTCCGTGATGTCGCGGAAGACGAGGACGCCGCCGGCCGGGCCGCCCTTCTCGTCCATGATCGGGGCCAGGCTCCCTTCGATCGGCAGCGGGGGCCCCGACCGGTGGCGGAGAAGCGTCAGGCCGGACAGGACGGTCCGGGCCGGGCCGGCCGAATCGGGCCGGGGCGCCGGGATCGGGGAGATCTCGGGCCCGTCGGTCTTGAAGACCTCCCCGAGGGGTTTGGCCAGCGCTTCGCCCTGCTCCCAGCCCGTCAGCCGCTCGGCCAAGGGGTTCATGAAAGCGATCCGCCCCGCCTTGTCCGTGGCGATGATCCCGTCCCCGATGCTGTGGAGGATCGTCCTCAGCCAGCGGCCCCGCTCTTTGAGCTCCATGTCCAGCTTGGCCTTGTAGAGGGCCATCTCGATCGTGGTCTGGAGCTCGCGCTCCTCGAACGGCTTGAGGAGATAGCCGAACGGCCCGGTCCGCTTGGCCCGCTGGAGGGTCGTCTCGTCCGTGTAGGCGGTGAGGTAGACGACGGGGATCCCCAAGTCGTCCCAGATCGTCTCGGCCGCGCTGATGCCGTCGGCCCCGCCCTTGAGGACGATATCCATCAGGACGAGGTCGGGCCCGTTCTCGCGCGCCTTGCGAACGGCCTGGGCGGCCGTCGCGACCGGGCCGAGGACATCGTAGCCGAGGCTCTTCAGCATGTTCTGGATGTCCCGGCCGACCAGGCTCTCGTCCTCGACGACAAGGATACGGACTTTGGACATGGGGGCCGGGCTCTCAGATCCTGCTGTTATACTCGAGCTGCCGGAAGACGACCTCGAACCGCGTGCCCTTTCCCCTTTTTAGAAGGAGGCTTCCTTCGACCTGGGTCGTCAGCATGGACACGATCTGGAGGCCGAGGGTCCTGGCCGTCCGGGGGTCGACCCGGACCGGGCAGCCGATGCCGTCGTCGGCGACGACGAGACGGAATTTACGTGTCGCGAGCGGCCGGAGCGAAACGAGGAGCGTGCCCTTCCGGGCGCCGGGGAAGGCGTGCTGGAGCGCGTTGGCCACCAGCTCGTTGGCGATCAGGCCGCAGGGGACGGCCGTCCGGATATCCAGGGGGGAGCGGCGGAGGTCGAGGCGGATCCGGACGCGGTTGAGGTCGGTCTCCATGATGTGGGCGAGATGGATGACCAGGGCCTGGACATAATCGGCGAAATCGATCCGGGTCGCGGCGCCCGCCTGATAGAGCTTCTCGTAGACGAGCGAGATGGCCCGGACGCGGTTCTGGGCGTCCTTGAGGAGGCGGAGGAGCCTCTTGTCCGTGACCCCCTCGGCCTGGAGCCCGATCAGGCTGGCGACGACCTGGAGGTGGTTCTTGATCTGGTGAAGGATTTCGCGGAGAAACGCGTCCTTCTTGGCGAGGACGCCGGCGAGGTCCGGACCGGCCTTCTGCGCGGAGAGGGGGGCGGGTTTTCGCGCAACTCGCGTTCCCTTCGGCATGAACGGTTCCTCTCCCGGGTCCCATCATAGGACAATCTCCGGCCGATGACAAGGGGCCGGCCCGCCCGCGATCCCGGGCCCGAAAGAGGGGTTATTCCGAGAAGATGTGGAAGCCGTCGCCGCCGGCGGCCCGGGCGCGGCCCAGTGCCGCCTCGGCGCTCCGGGTCAGGGCGTCGACGTCCTCCCCGTGCCCGGGGAAGAGGCAGATCCCCATGCTGAACGAGACGGGGAGCGCGCGGCCCTTCCAGCGGACGGGCGGCTTCAAGGCTTTTTGAATCCGCCGGGCCAGCAGGGGGAGCGAGTTGAGCTTCTTGATGTCGGGCAGGAGGAGCATGAACCTGTCGTCCCGGACGCGGGCGACCGTGTCGCTCCGGCGCACGGCCGACTCCAGGCGGCGGGCGATCGCCCGGAGGACCGTGTCGCCGGGGGCGGGGATCTCGTCGGGGACGACGAGCATCAAGGCCAGCGGCAGCTTCCGGCGGCGGGCGTGGGCGATGGCCAGCGTCAGGCGGTCGGCGAAGAGGAACCGGTTGGGAAGCCCCGTAAGCGGATCCCGCACGGCCAGGCGGAAGAAGGCCTCGTCCTTCCGCTTGGCCGCGGCCGGCTGCCGGAAGATGAAGACGATGTGGCTGGGCGCCCCCGCCGTGTCGTGGAGGAGCGTCGCGGCGGCCTCGACCGTGACCGGACGGAAATCCCTGGCCGTCAGGAGCAGCGGACGGGCGGGAGTCCAGCGGCCCCTGCGGATGATCGCTTCGGGCGAGGGCAGGGCCGGCCGTCCCGTCGGTCCGGCCTGGAGGCGGAGGATCTCGGCTGCCGGCCGGCCGGGCGCCTTGGCCGGGTCCCAGCCCGTGATCCGGCCGGCCAGGACGTTCATGAACAGGACCCGTCCCTTGACGTCGGCGGCGACGACCGCGTCCTGGAGGCTGTCGAGAATCGACAGCGTCCAGCGCTCCCGCTCCAGGATCCTGGTTTCCCGGGCGTGCTTGTGGAGGGCCATCTCGATCGTGGTCTGGAGCTCCCGCTCCTCGAAGGGCTTGAGAAGATAGCCGAAGGGGTCGGTGAGCTTGGCCCGGCTCATCGTCGCTTCATCGGCGTAAGCCGTCAGGTAGATGACCGGGATGTCGCGCCGGCTCCGGATCGCGGCCGCCGTGGCGATCCCGTCCAGCTGGCCCTTCAAGACGATGTCCATCAGGACCAGGTCGGGGGGGCTGTCCTCGACCTTCTTCAGGGCCTGTTCGCCAGAGGGCGCGACCCCGGCCACGGCGAACCCGAGGTTCAGGATCATGGCCTGGATGTCGCGGGCGACCAGGCTCTCGTCTTCGACGATGAGGATCCGGGTCTTGGGCATGGGCCGGTCCGCCGCTATCTGTAGACGATCTCCCGGAACCGAACGCGGAACTCCGATCCTCCCGACCCGGCGGGCGCGGCGAGCTCGATCGCGCCGTCGAGCTGCTCGACGAGCAGGAGGACGAGCTGCATTCCGAGCGAAGTCGTCCGCCGGAAATCGAGCCCGGCCGGGAAGCCCGCCCCGTCGTCCCTGACGACCAGGGTATAGAATCCCTCGTCGGCGGGGCGGAGCTCGACGGCGATCTCCCCCCGCCGCTCCCCGGGGAAGGCGTGCTTCAGGGCGTTCGAGACGAGCTCGCTGATCAGCAGGCCGCAGGGCATGGCCGTGTTGATGTCGAGCGCCACGTCCCGGATGTCGGCCCGGAAGCGGACGAGGCCGGGATCGATCCGGAAGGATTGGAAGAGGTGCTGGGCCAGGCTATCGATGTAGCCGGCCATGTCGATCCGGGCCAGGTCCTTGGATTGGTACAGCTTCTCGTGGACGAGGGCCATCGAGCGGATGCGGCGCTGGCTCTCCTTGAGGAAGGTCATGGCCTCGCCTTCCTTGAGGTGGCGGCCCTGGAGGTTGAGGAGGCTCGAGACGACCTGGAGGTTGTTCTTGACCCGGTGGTGGATCTCGCGGAGCAGGACCTCCTTCTCGCGGAGCGAGGACCGGAGGGCCTCCTCGGACCGCTTGCGCTGGATGGCCATGGCGGCCTGGGTCGAGACGAACATCAGGATGGATCTGTCCTCCTCGGCGAAGCGGACGCCCGCCGTGTAGGTCTGGACGACCATGACCCCGATCGTCCGGTCCTTGACCTTGAGCGGGACGCCCAGCCAGTCGATCGAGGGCGCCCCGATCGACTCGACCTGCCCGCGGCGGAGGAGCTTCTTGAAGATCTCGGGCGAGGCCAGGAGGGGCTCGCCGGTCCGGAGGACGTATTCGGTCAGGCCCTTGCCCGGCCGCTTGGGCTTGACCGGCTCGTCGAACTCGTCGATGAAGTAGGGGAAGGTCAGGATGGCCCGGTCGGCGTCGTAGAGGGCGATGTAGAAGTTCCGGGCCGGCATGAGCTCGGAGATGACGGCATGGATGGAGCGGAACAGGTCGTCGAGGCTCTCGGCCGCTTGAGCCGCCTCCGAGATCCGGAAGGCGGCGTTCCGGACCCGTTCGGCTTTCCGGCGCTCGGTGATGTCCCGGACGTAGACGACGGCGACGGGGGACCGTCCCAGCCGGACCAGGCGCAGGCTGATCTCGCAGGGGAAGAGCGTCCCGTCCCTCTTCTTATTGGTCGTTTCCAGCATCATCCGGCCTTGGGCGGCGATCTTTTCGCCGATGTGCTGGAGGCGGGCCAGGACGTCGGCCGGGACGATGTCCCGGACGTTGAGCTTCAGAAACTCGGCGCGGCTGTACCCGTAGATCTCGCAGGCCGTCGGGTTGCAGTCGAGGATGCGTCCGTCGAGGGTCTCGATGAAGACGGCGTCGGTGGCCGCCTCGAACAGGGCCCGGAAGCGGGCCTCGTCGCCGCGAACGCGCTCCGCGCGGAGCCGCGGCCCGGCGCGGCGGCGGGGAGGCGCGGTCCGCGAATCGCCTTTCTTTGCCAATTCCTGTCCTATATATCAAGTCTCCGCGGACTTGTCAAAACGGGCGCCAGGGCGCGGGCGGACCGGCGGGAAGGCAGGATTGGGCGGTGCAGGGTTCGAACCTGCGACCCCCGGCGTGTAAGACCGATGCTCTACCGCTGAGCTAACCGCCCCGGCCGCCGCGAGACGTTTTCTAAGGTAGAGAAGGCCGGACCGTTTGTCAAGGAGGGCGGGGCGGGAGGCAGGGGCATTGCCCCATACGCAGGGCGTATGGGACTAGCCCAACGTCCCCGCCTTATGGCGGGAGGCAGGGGCATTGCCCCGCTTCCAAGGCTCGCGGGACTAGCCAAAACGGCCTCGGCCTTAGGGCCAGGCCGTTGAGGCATTGACATAACCGGCCGCATATGCTAAAAATAGGCTTTCTTTTTCGCCCGAAATCCATAGACCAAAGGGAAACGACAATGCTTGCGATCATCCGAACAGGCGGAAAGCAGTACCGCGTCCAGGCGGGAGACGTCCTGGACATCGAGCGGCTCGAGGCCGAGCCCGGCGCACGGGTCGACTTCGAGCAGGTCCTCCTGATAGACGACGACAAGGACACCCTGATCGGGACGCCCGTGCTCGAGCGCGCCATCGTCCGGGGCGAAGTCCTCGACCAGCACAGGGACCGCAAGATCCTCGTCTTTAAGAAGAAGCGGAGGAAGCAGTACCGGAGGACCCGGGGGCACCGCCAGTCCCTGACCCGGGTTCGCGTCCTGGCCATCTACGCGGACCGCAACGCGGCCCCGGTCCAGGAATTCGTGCCGCCTCCTCCTCCGGCCCCCCGTCCTGATGTCCCGGCGCCGGCGCCCGCGCCGCCCGCTCCCAAGCCGGCCAAGCCCAAGAAGGCGGCGCCGGTCCATGCCGGCCCCAAGGCCGGGAAGGGCGAGCGGGCCAAGGCCAAGGACGCCAAGAAAAAGTCCGCGGCCAAGAAGCCGGCCGCGGCCAAGCACGCGGCGAAATCCAAGGAGTGAGATCATGGCCCACAAGAAATCGTCCGGCAGCGCCAGAAACGGGCGGGACAGCCATTCCAAGAGGCTAGGCGTCAAGAGATACGGCGGCCAATCCGTCACCGCGGGCGCGATCCTCGTCCGCCAGCGGGGGACGCCCTTCAAGCCGGGCGCCAACGTCGGCCGCGGCAAGGACGACACGCTTTTTGCAGAGACGGCGGGCGTCGTCAGCTTCGAGCGCAAGGGCAAGCGGAACACGGTCGTTTCCGTCATGCCCGTCGCGGAGGCGGCCTCCTGAGCGAAGCGGCGGATTGAGGCGAATGCCTCGAACACTCCCGGCGGACGGCCCGAGCGGCGATGTTCGTTGACCGGGTCGATATCCTCGTCCGGGCCGGGAAGGGCGGGAACGGCTGCGTCAGCTTCCGCCGCGAATACCGCGTTCCCAAGGGCGGTCCCGACGGCGGGCGCGGCGGAGACGGCGGGAGCGTGATCCTGGCCGCCGACCCGAGCTGTCACTCCCTTTCGTTCTTCCGCTTCCATCCCCTCAACAAAGCCAAGTCCGGCGCTCACGGCGAGGGCGCCAACAAGTCCGGGAAGAGAGGCGACGACCTCGTCCTGAGCGTGCCGGTCGGAACGGTCATTAAGGCCAAGGGCGGGACCGAGGTCCTCTGCGACCTCGCCCATCCCGGCGACAGGTTCCCGGCCGCGCGCGGGGGGAAGGGCGGCCGAGGGAATGCGTCCTTCGCCACCGCGACCCATCAAGTCCCGCGCGAGCACGAGCCGGGCCGGCCCGGCGAGGAGCGGGAGCTCGCCCTGGAGCTGAAGCTGATCGCCGACGTCGGCCTGGTCGGGTTCCCCAACGCGGGGAAATCGACCCTGATCTCCAAGGTCTCGGCGGCCAGGCCCGTCATCGCCGATTATCCGTTCACGACCCTCATCCCTAACCTGGGCGTCGTCGATGCCGGGAGGCGGCGCAGCTTCATCATGGCCGACATCCCAGGGCTGATCGAGGGGGCCCATCTGGGCCACGGCCTGGGGGTCCGCTTCCTGCGGCACGTTGAGCGGACCAAGGTCCTGCTCCATGTCGTGGATGTCTCGCCCTACACGGGCCGGGACCCGGTCGAGGACGTCCGGGTCGTCGACCGGGAGCTCGAGGCTTATAACCCGGCCCTGCTCGACCGGCCTCAGATCCTCGTCGCCAACAAGACCGACCTCCTGGACGACGACGACCCCCGCCTGGCCGCGCTGCGCTCCCTCGCCCGCGCCCGGAAGCAGCCCTTCCACGCGGTTTCGGCGCTGAAGAGCGAGGGATTGGGACGGCTCGTCGCGGCGGTCGCGAAGCTCCTGGAGGCGCTCGAGGGGGACGAAGGCTGAGGCCATGCCGAAGGCGCGCATCGGGCTCTTCGGGGGGACCTTCAACCCCGTCCATTCCGGACATGTCCACGCCTCCCGGGCCGTCCGCTCCCGGCTGGGCCTCGACGAGGTGCTGTTGATCCCCTCCTACATCCCGCCCCATAAAGAGACGCGCGACCTGGCCCCGGCCGCCGACCGGCTCGAGATGGTCCGGCTGGCCGTCCAGGATTGCCCCGGGCTCCAGGCCAGCCCGGTCGAGGTCGAGGCCCGCCAGACCTCTTACGCCTACCTGACCCTGGACAGGATGAAGAGCCTTTACCCGGGCGCCTGGCTCTTCTTCATCCTGGGAACGGACGCCTTCGTCGAGATCGAGACATGGCGGGATTACAGGCATCTCCTCGAGGAGTGCCGCTGGGCGATCATGAGCCGGCCGGGCTGCGCCCGGGAGGACGCCCTCCGGATTTCGGGCGGACATCAGGCCGGCCTCAGCCGGTTGCTCGAGGGCGGCGAGCCGCCCGGAGACGACGAGCTGGTCCGCGCCCGGTTTTTCTTCCTGGACGTCGACGCCCTGGACATCTCCTCGTCCGCCGTCCGGGAAGCGGTCCGCCGCGGCCGGCCCCTGACCGGTCTCGTCCCGCCCGCCGTCGAAGCCTATATCCTGTCCCATCATCTCTATCGGAAGGACAACGGGTGACTGCCATGGAGACGCAAACGCTCAAGAAAGCGACCAAGCGAACCCTTCCCGCCGCCGTGAAGCTGGCCGTTCAGGCCGGCCTCGACAAGAAGGCCGAGGACGTCCTGGTCCTGGACCTGCGAGAGCTCGTCTCGTTCACGGATTTCTTCGTCATCATGAGCGGCCGCTCGACGCGGCAGAACCAGGCCGTCTACGACGCGATCAAGGAGGTCCTCAAGAAGAAAAAGGTCGCGTCGCTGGGCGCCGAGGGCCTCGACAGCGGGGAGTGGATCCTGATGGATTTCGGGAGTTTCATCGTCCATATCTTCTCCCCCCGGCTGCGGGAGACCTACGCCCTGGAGATGCTCTGGGGGGACGCCCCGCGGCTGTCTTTCCGGGTCGAGGCATGAGGATCAACGTCCTCTGGCCGGGGCGGACGCGCAGCCCCGAATTCCGGCGGCTGGAGGAAGGCTACCTGGAGCGCATCAACCGGATGGCGCCCTGCCGGCTCATCGTGACCCGGGAGGCCCGCGGCTTTCCCGAGAGCCGTCCGGACCGGATTTTAGATTTCGAGGCGGAGGGGCTTGAAAAACATTTTAAAGATGACTATATTATCTGCCTCATCGACAAAGGACGAGACATGAGCTCCCCGGAATTCGCCCGGTTCTTGCGGCAGCGGGAGGCGGACTCCGGCCGCCCGCCGGCCTTCGTCGCGGGCGGGTTCCTGGGCCTGGCCGAGCGCCTGCTGGCCCGGGCCGATCTCAAGCTGTCCCTGTCGCGCATGACGTTCTCCCACGAGCTGTCGCGGGTCGTCCTCCTGGAGCAGATCTACCGGTCGCTGACCATCCTCCGGGGGCGGTCCTACGCCAAGTGAAAGGACAATCCAGTGAATAAGAAAGAGCGGGAATACTATCGGAAGATGCTCGTCGAGAAGAAGCAGAAGATCCTCGTCCGGCTGAACGGCTTCTACACGGAAAGCAAGGACATCGAAACCGATATCGCCCAGGATCCCGTCGACCGGGCCGACAGTTCCTACACCAAGGAATTCCTGCTCAGCCTGTCCGACGCCGAAAGGGAGCTGCTCCTCCAGATCGACCAGGCGCTTCTTCGCCTCCATCGAGACGAATACGGCTGCTGCCTGAACTGCCAGAAAGACATCGGGAAGAAGAGACTCGAGGCGGTCCCCTGGTCGTCTCTTTGCATAGATTGTCAGGAGAAAGCCGAAGAAGAAGCGGGCTGAGCCGCCGCCTGGCCCGCGCCGCCGCGGGCGTGGGCGCGACGCTCGAGCTGACGCTTTTCCCCTCGCGCTGCAAGGTCTGCCGGGGCTGGCTCGAAACGCCGGGCGCCAAGGTCGTCTGCGGCGCGTGCCTGTCCGCGCTCGCGCCGGAGCCCGCCCCCTTCTGTCCCTGCTGCGGCGCGTTCTTCGACGGCGCCGGGGAGCCCCATTACTGCGGCGCCTGTCTCGAGACGCCCCCGCCGTTTTCGCGCCACCGCTCCCTCGGCCGCTACCGGGGCGCGCTGAAAGAGATCGTCCTGCTTTTCAAGTTCCGGGGTTACGCCGTCCTGGGGCGGGCGCTGGCCGAAGCGACCTGCGCCGCGCTCGGCCGGGAGGACGGCCTGTGGTGGGGAGAGCCGCTCCTCATCCCGGTGCCCCTCCATCCCAGGCGGGAAAGGGAGCGGGGCTACAATCAATGCTCGCTCCTAGCGCTCGAGCTGGCGAAGCGAAGCGGGCTGGAGGCCGCGGACGGGATTCTGGTCCGGGCGCGCAACGCGCCGCCCCAATCGACGCTCGAGGCGGCCGCCCGGGCTCGCAACATCCGGGGGGCTTTCGCCGTCCGGCGTCCCGCGCGGATCCGGGGCCGGACGGTCCTCCTCGTCGACGACGTTTACACCACGGGGTCCACGCTCAAGGAGTGCGCGGCGACCCTGCTCAAAGCGGGGGCGGCCGAGGTCCGGGGGATCACCTTGGCCCGGGCCTGAGCTGACGGGCCGGCGGGCAAAAAAGAGAGGCGGCGCCGGGGGGCGGCCGCCTCTTCGCTTCCGATTACTTCTTCTCGGCCGGCTGGGCCTTCAGGATCTTCACCTTCTTGGGCTTGAGCTCGGGCTTCTTGCCCATCCGGATCTTCAGGACGCCGTTCTCGTGAACCGCGTTGTTGGGCAGCGTGAAGGAGCGGTAGAACGTCCCGTAGGAGCGCTCGATCCGATGGTAGTTCTCCTCCTTGGTCTCCTTCTCGAACTTCCGCTCGCCCCGGACGGAGAGGACGTTGTTTTCCAGCGAGATCTCGATGTCCTTCTCTTCGATGCCGGGGACTTCCGCCGTCAGGACCAGCTCCTGGTCGGATTCGAAGATGTCCACCGCGGGAAGCCAGGCGCTCGAGATCATATCCTTGTCCTCGCCTCTTTGCGCGAAGGTGTCCTCGAAAAGCCGGTTCATCTTGTCCCTCAGGGTCGTCATATCCCTGAACGGGTCGAATCTGATGATCGCCATGTCTTTACCTCCTGGCAACTAATGACTAATATATTATAATATCTAAGCGTTAATTTGTCAAGTAATATGAATAA
>Ga0316622_100002423_pt1 | contig 12889 bp, 12 predicted proteins | sample OWC_Aug_OW2_C1_D_FD_207646 | JGI IMG/M metagenome (GOLD analysis project Ga0316622, IMG submission 207646) | Wetland soil microbial communities from Old Woman Creek delta, Ohio, United States - OWC_Aug_OW2_C1_D5_C | ecosystem: Environmental > Terrestrial > Soil > Wetlands | place: USA: Ohio... | reverse complement strand
CCGCGTGCCGGACGCGCGTTGTCGAGGAGGGCGACGCGATGCCCGTCGCCTGGCGACCGCGCGCAGCCCGATACGTGGAGAAGCTCGCCACGCCCGACGTCACCATCGCGGACATCCTGGGCGACATCGACCCGGTGAAGGCGGCGCGCGGCGGCCTGCACCTCTCCGACGAGCTGACCATGCACTACGGCTTGCTGCCGCGGGCCAACCGGGGCGTGTTCGCGATCAACGAACTCCCCGACCTCGCCGGGAAGATCCAGGTGGGCCTCTTCAACATCCTCCAGGAGGGGGATGTGCAGATCAAGGGCTACCCGGTACGGCTGCCGCTCGACGTGGTGATGGCCTTCAGCGCCAACCCGGAAGACTACACGGCGCGCGGCAAGATCATCACGCCGCTCAAAGACCGCATCGGATCGGAGATCCGCACGCACTACCCACTCACGCGCGCCCACGCGCTGGCGATCACCACGCAGGAGGCGTGGGTGGAGCACCGCGCCGCGGGCCCGGCGCCAGCGCCACCGGTCGTCGTGCCGCCCTACGTCCGCGAGGTGGTCGAGGAGGTCGCCTTCCAGGCGCGGCAGGACGCGAAGATCGACAAGCGATCGGGCGTGAGCCAGCGCCTTCCGATCACGGCCCTCGAGAACGTGGTGTCGAACGCCGAACGCCGCGCGCTCCTCGCCCGCGAAGACGTGGCCGTCCCACGGATCACCGACGTCCATGCGGCGATGCCGTCGATCACGGGCAAGCTCGAGCTCGAGTACGAGGGCGAGCTGAAGGGCGCCACCGTCGTGGCCGGTGACCTGATCCGGGCCGCCGTGGGCAACGTGTTCACGGGGTACCAGGACGCGGGCGACCTGCGGCCGGTCGTCGAGTGGTTCGACCTCGGCGGCACGCTGCAGCTCGACGACCAGACGCCGGCGGGCGAGGTCGTGGCCGAGACGCGCGGCATCGGCGGCCTGCACGAGGCCGCGCGCGCCATCGCCCGCACGGCTGGCGGGGACGGCTCGGTGCCGGCGCTGGCCGCGGCGATCGACTTTGTGCTCGAGGCGCTGTACGCCCAACGCAAGATCAGCCGCAGCGAGGAGGGGCGTTACCAGGCGACGGAGACGCCGCGCCGGCCCAGCCGGCCGGAGCCGATGGCAGACCCGACCTCGGGCGGCGGCCCGGGACGCAAGAAGCTCTACAACTGACGTGAAGTACCGCTACACGAGATTCACCGGCGAGGAGCTCGAGGGCCTTGACCTCGAGGACCTGCTGTCGAAGCTGTCGGACCTGCTGCTGGCGAGCGGGTACGACAACCCCTACGGCGATCCCGGCGAGGGGCACTCGGCACAGGAGCTGGCCGACGCAATTCTCGAGGCGCTGCTGACCGGCGGGCTGCTGCCGCCGGAGACGCTCGACCGGCTGATGGGCGACGCCGCAGACGGCGAGGACGGCCGCTCGCGCCTCGACGACCTGATCGATCGGATCATCGAGCAGCTCGCCAGCCGCGGCTACCTCACCGGGATGCCCCGCTCGAACGACCCGGGCGAGGTGCCGCCCGGCGCCAGCGGGCAGGGCACGGGTCGAGACGCGCCACCCGTTCGCTTCGAGGTCACCGACAAGAGCCTCGACTTCCTCGGGTACCGCGCGCTGCGCGACCTGCTGGGATCGCTGGGCCGGGCCAGCCTCGGCCGGCACGACACCCGCGAGGTGGCCACGGGCGTCGAGGCGAGCGGGGCCGCGAAGCCGTACGAGTTCGGCGACACGATGAACCTCGATCCGAGCGCCACGATCCTGAGCGCCGTGCAGCGCGCCGGCGTGCCGGAAGGCCCGCACGCCGTGGGCGTGCCGGTCATCGACGTGCAGTACGAGGACCTGATGGTGGTGCAGGGGGAGTACCAGAGCTCCTGCGCCACGGTCCTCTTGCTCGACTGCAGCCACTCGATGATCCTCTACGGCGAGGATCGCTTCACCCCGGCCAAGCGCGTCGCGCTCGCCCTCTCGACGCTGATCCGGCACCAGTACCCGGGCGACGCGCTGAACCTCGTGCTGTTCCACGACTCGGCCGAGGAGGTCCCGCTCAGCCGCCTGGCTCGCGTGCGTGTCGGTCCGTACTACACCAACACCCGCGAGGGGCTGCGACTCGCGCGGCGCATCCTCGAGCGGCAGCGGAAGGACATGCGGCAGATCATCATGATCACCGACGGCAAGCCGTCGGCGCTCACGCGTCCCGACGGGCGCATCTACCGCAACGCCTTCGGGCTCGACCCGCTCATCGTGAGCGAGACCTTCGCGGAGGTGGCCGCGTGCCGAAAGGCCGGCATCCTCATCAACACCTTCATGCTCGCGCGCGACTACGACCTCGTGGCGTTCGTGCGAAGGGTGGCCGAGATCTGCCACGGCAAGGCGTACTTCACGACGCCGCAGACACTCGGCCGCTACGTGCTGTTCGACTACCTCGCCAAGAAGACGCGCACCGTCCACTGAGCGATGCAGGCCACAACCATGCTGCCCGCGACGATCCCGATCTTCCCGCTGCCCAACGTGGTCCTGTTCCCGTCGGTGTTCCTGCCGCTGCACATCTTCGAGCCGCGCTACCGGCAGATGGTCACCGATGCCCTCGCCGGCGATCGCGTGATCGGGATGACGCTGCTGAAGCCCGGGTGGAAGGGAGACTACGAGGGCCGGCCCGCGGTGTACCCGATCGGCTGCGCCGGGCTCATCACGCATGCCGAACGGCAGTCCGATGGCCGCTTCAACATCGTGCTGCGGGGCGTGACGAAGTTCCGGATCAGCGACGAACGCCACACGGCCCCATACCGCATCGCCGTCGTCGAGGCGCTCCCCGAAGTGCTCGCCGAGGGCGACCGGGCCTCGCTCGTCGAGCGACGGGAACGCGTCGTGTCGAAGCTGGCCGCGGCAGGTGAGCGCCAGGGCCTGCACCTGCCGCTCGGTCTGCCCGACGAGGAACTGCTCAACACGCTCGCGCAGTATCTCCCCATGGCGCCGGTGGAGCGCCAGGCGCTGCTCGAGTGCGACGGCGTCGTGGCGCGCAGCGCCGCGCTGATCGATCTCCTCGAGATGCAGGTGCTCGCCGCCCCGGGCAGCTGGAGCGCGGGCGATCCGCACTGAGACGAGCGGCCTGACGCCTGACGCCTTGCGCCCAGGCCCCCGGCGTCTACCGCTTCCTGGTGCTGGACTTCTTCGCCGGCTTGGCCGGCACCGGCTGATACTCCACCCGCACGTTGCTGACGATCGCGACGGGGCGGCCCTGCGCCGAGAAGGTGTCCCGGCCGTCGAGGGTCTCGACAACGAGGCGTTCGCCGAGCACGAACACGCGGGGGACGGCGGGGGGGATCTCGACGCGGACCGGCTCGGCCCCGACAGGGGCCACCGCTTTCATGCCCCCGGGCCCCGCGCCACCGCCCACCCGATCGAACAGATCCGCGGCCGTGCGAAAACTCGCCTGGGCTGCCGCGCGACCGAGCAGGACCCCGTCGGGTCCAACCACCGCCACGGTGGTGACGTAGTCGGCAAACGCCTTGCCGGCACGCACCTGCTGCTCCGAATACGTCTGGCGATTGTGGAGGTCGAACAAGAGCGTTGCGACGCCCGTCCGGGCCGGCATCTCGACGGCCACCGCCCCCTCGATCGTCCGCCCGGTGAGCACATCGCAGAACACGCGCTGCGTCTTCACGCCCGTGCCGAGCTGGGAGGGACACGTCAGCTTCGCCGGCTCCGTCTTGAGGACCGGGGTGGCCTTGGGCTTCGGGGCCGGCTTGCGCTTCGCCGATTGCGCCGACACCTCGCCCGCCAAGGCCGCCAGCAGAGCCAGCGTGATCACCCAGGTCACACACCGCATTCGGTCAGTATAGCGGGAGGCACCAGCCGTCGGTTCGTGGTTCGTGGTTCGTGGTTCGTGGTTCATGGTTCATGGTCCGTTCGTGGTTCGTGGTTCAGGGTCTGTTCCTGGTTCCAGACCCCGCACGAACCTGCGGGGCGTCTGGCACCCATGACGGCCGTCATAGCCGGCACCGCCCGGTCGTGCGACGCTCGTGGTCGGGGGTCCTCCTGTCCCGGACAATCGGGTGAGTTGACGGTCCCGAGCCGCCAGTCGCCAGCCGCGAGCCAGACGGCTCCGTGGCGCTCGTGGCGAGTGAGCCGCAGGATGGTGCATGAGCGAGCTGATCAACAACCGCGAACACCGCATCCACACGCTGAAGTCCATCATCCGGCACCTCCACGAGGGCAAGGCGCCCGACGAGGTGCGGCAGCAGCTCGCGGCGATCGTCGGCGACACCGATCACGCCGAGATCGCCGCCATGGAGCAGCAGCTGATGGCCGAGGGCATGCCGGTCGAGGAGGTGCGCGCGATGTGCGACCTCCACGCCGAGGTGCTGCGCGACGTGATGCGGCCCGTGCAGATCCGGCCACGCATCCTCGCCGGTCACCCCGTGGACACCTTCGAGCGGGAGAATGCGGCGCTCGGCGAGGTGACCCGCGCGTTGCGCGCGGATCTGCAGCGCCTCGCCGACCTGTCGGATGGAGACGAGGCGAGCGCGATCGTGCAGGCGGTCCGAGGCCACGTGAACGCGCTGTTCGACGTCGAGAAGCACTACGCCCGCAAGGAGCTGCTGCTCTTCCCGTTCCTCGAGCAGCACGGCATCACCGGCCCCTCGAAGGTGATGTGGGCCAAAGACGACGAGGTGCGTGCGCTGCTGCGGGACTTCGCCGGGGCGCTCCGGGCCGAGGGCGTGACCACGGCCGAGTGGCGACTGCTGGCCGGGTCGGTGGGCCAGCAGCTCGTGGAGTCCGTCGAGTCGATGATCTACAAGGAGCACCACATCCTGCTCCCGCTCGCGCTCGACACGCTCACCCGCGAGGAGTGGGGCCAGGTGTGGAGCGAGAGCCCGCGGCTCGGCTGGTGCCTCGTGGAGCCGGGTGACGGCTACCGCCCGCCGGACACGCGTCTGCCGGCCAGTGCGATGGAACTGCCGCGGCAGGGGCCGCTCGCCTTCCCGGGCGGCTATCTGTCGGCCGAGCAACTGCTTGGCATCTTCTCGGTGCTCCCGGTGGATCTCACGTTCGTCGATGCCGACGACCGGGTCGCGTTCTTCTCGGAAGGGCCGCACCGGGTGTTCGCGCGCAGCAAGGCGATCGTCGGACGCAAGGTGCAGCACTGCCACCCGCCGCGCAGCGTGGATGTCGTGGACCGCATCCTCGACGACTTCCGCGCCGGCCGACACGACCTCGCCGAGTTCTGGATCGAGTTCCACGGCCGGTTCGTGCACATCCGCTACTTCGCGGTACGGTCGCCGGAGCGGCAGTACGTCGGGTGCCTCGAGGTCACGCAGGACGTGACGGGCATTCGCGCGCTCGAGGGCGAGCGACGGCTGCTCGAGTACGACCAGCCCGCGGCGCCGGCCCCCTGAGCCGTCGACGACGGCCTGACCATGGTCCCCATCACCCCCGGCACGAAGGTCGGCGCGCTGCTCGAGGCGTACCCCGCACTCGAGGAAACGCTCGTCGGCCTGGCGCCCGAGTTCGCGAAGCTGCGCAACCCGATCCTGCGGCGCACGGTGGCGAAAGTCGCAACGCTCGAGCAGGCGGCGCGCATCGCCGGCCTCGACCCGCGGGCGGTCGTGCTCGCCCTCCGGCGAGCCGCGGGGCTGCCCGACGGCGACGCCACAGCACACGCCGCATCCAATGTCGCGTTCGGGACCGAGACGAGCGGGGACGCGCCATCCTGGCTCGACGCCTCGCGGGTGCGCGTCGTGATCGACGCCGACGCGATGCTCGCACGCGGGGAGCACCCGTTGGGCGCGGTCCGCGCGGCGGTGGCGAGGCTGGCGTCAGGCGATCTCCTGCAGATCGAGAGTAGCTTCCGGCCTGTGCCGCTGCTCGACGTGCTGACGCAGGACGGCTACGACACGGCGGTGCGGGTGGACGGGCGCCGGGTGACGAGCTACGTGCGGGGACGCTGAACCAGGGACCGCCGCCGGTTCGTGGTCGCAGGTTCGTGGTTCTTGGTTCGTGGTTCTTGGTCCGTTCCGGGTTCCAGGTTCCTGGTGCGGGATCACGCTGAGAGGCCCACGACGACTGCGCGCCGCGGAGGCACTGCCGGCAGCGCACCTCGAACCGTGAACCCGGAACGTACCAAGACCCCTGAACCAAGAACCGCGAACCCGCGCGGGTCCACGCAGCGTTCGCGGTTCACGGTCCCGAGACGCACGGCACGTCGGGCGTTGCCGAGGGCACGACCAGCCGGTGCTTGATCAGCTCGAGGAACTCCGCCCGCGTCCGCGCGTCCTCGCGGAACACGCCCAGCATCGCCGAGGTCACGGCGAAGGAGTTCTGCTTCTCGACGCCCCGCATCGACATGCAGAGGTGCGTCCCCTCCATGACCACCGCCACGCCGAGCGGCGCGATCTTGTCGAGGATCACCTCGGCGATCTGGTTGGTCAGGCGTTCCTGCACCTGCAGCCGGCGCGCGAAGACGTCCACGAGCCGCGGGATCTTCGAGAGGCCGATGACCTTGCCCTGCGGGATGTAGGCGATGTGGCACTTGCCGAAGAACGGCAGGAGGTGATGCTCGCAGAGACTGTAGAAGTCCACGTCCTTGACGATCACCATCTCGCTGTAGTCCACCGTGAACAGGGCGTTGTTGATCACCTCGTCCACGTCTGCCCGGTAGCCGCTCGTGAGGAAGCGCAACGACTGCTCCACGCGCTTGGGCGTGTCGAGCAGTCCCTCCCGGCCGGGGTCTTCACCGAGATCGGCGAGCAACTGGCGAATCAGGTTCTGCATGGGGCTCCTGCCCGGCACTCGCCGGGGACCGGCTCACGGTGGGACGCACCGGCCCGCCGTCTGGTGCCATCGACGGGCGACCACGGGAGGGTGCGCCCGCGCCCGCGCCATCTCCCCGTGCGCGCCCACCGTTTGGGCGGCCACCCCTACCTCAGCCCCGGAGGGGCGGGCCCCCGTTCGCCCGATCAGTACGAGTAGAACCCCCGGCCGCTCTTGCGGCCGAGCCGGCCGGCCAGCACCATCCGCTTCAGCAGGGGCGGCGGCGCGTACACGGGCTCGCGGAACTCCTCGAACATGATGTTCGCGATGTAGTAGGTCGTGTCCAGCCCCACGAAGTCGAGCAGGGTGAAGGGCCCCATCGGGTGCCCGCACCCGAGCTTCATGCCGAGGTCGATGTCCTCGAGCGTGCCGAGCCCGTTCTCGTAGGCTCGGATCGCGTCGAGCATGTAGGGCACGAGCAGCCGGTTGACGATGAAGCCGGGGCGATCGGGCGCCGTGATCGCCTCTTTGCCCAGGCTCTTCGCGAAGTCGAAGGCGGCCCGATACGTCTCGTCGGTGGTCGTCAGCCCGCGGATCACCTCCACGAGCTTCATCAGCGGCACCGGGTTGAAGAAGTGCAGGCCCACGAACCGGTCGGGACGCGTGGTGGCGGCAGCGAGCTCCGTGATGCAGAGCGAGGAGGTGTTGGACGCGAGGATCGTGTGGTGGCCGACCACCGCCTCGAGCCCCGCGTACGCCGCACGCTTCGTCTCCAGGTTCTCCACGATGGCCTCGATGACAATGTCGCAGTCGGCGAGGTCGTCGAAGCCGGTCGTTCCCGAGAGGTTCGCGAGCGTGCGGTCGCGATCCTCTGCCGCCACCTTGCCTTTCTGCACCCCATCGTCGAGGAACTTGCGGATGCGGCCGAGGCCGCGGTCCAGCAGCGACTGCTCGACCTCACGAACCACGGTGGTGTATCCGGCGCTGGCCGCCACCTGTGCGATGCCGGCCCCCATCAGCCCACAGCCCAGTACGCCAACGGTCTTGATCTCCATCTCGGTTCTCCCCGGGGGAGGCCCGCCGCCGCGGCCGGCGAGCGAGCCACGCCCGCACGTCCGGCCTAGACCGACTCGAGCAGCGCTGCGATCCCCTGGCCGCCGCCGATGCAGGCCGACGCGATGCCGCGCCGGGCTCCGCGCCGTCGCATCTCGAGCGCGAGCGTGAGCAGCAGCCGCGTGCCGCTCATGCCGAGCGGGTGGCCGAGTGCAATGGCCCCGCCGTTCACGTTCACGCGGTCGCGGTCCAGCCCGAGCTCGCGTTCCACCGACAGATACTGCGCCGCAAACGCCTCGTTGATCTCGAAGAGGTCGATGTCGGCGAGCGACAGCCCCGCGCGGGCGAGCACCTGCCGGATGGCCGGCGCGGGCCCCATGCCCATGAACGCCGGCTCGACGCCGACCGTGGCCCAGGCGGTGAGACGGGCGAGGGGCTTCAGGCCGCGCTCCTCCACCACACGCTGGCCCGCAACCACGAGGGCCGCCCCGCCGTCGACGATGCCGCTCGCGTTGCCGGCCGTGACGGTGCCGTCCTTCTTGAAGGCGGGCGGCAGCTTCGCCAGGCCGGCGAGCGTCGCGTCGGGCCGCACGTGGTCGTCCTGCGTGACGTGCTCGACGCCCTTCCGCGTCTTGACCGGCACCGGCACGACCTCGTCTGCAAATCGCCCCTCGGCCCAGGCCCGCGCGGCGGCCTGCTGGCTGCGGAGGGCGAAGGCATCCTGCTCGTCGCGCGAGATGCCGTACCTCGCGGCGCAGTTCTCCGCCGTGATGGCCATCGGCGCGCCGCAGTAGCTGTCGGTGAGCGCCTCCCACAGCGAGTCCTCGAGCTTGCCCTGGCCGAGCTTCAGCCCGGAGCGCAGCCCGCGGATCACATGAGGCGACTGGGTCATGTTCTCGATGCCGCCGCACAGCACGAGCTGCGATTCGCCCAGCAGAATGCGCTGGGCGGCGATGACCGCCGCCTCGATGCCCGATCCGCACAGCCGGTTCACGAGGAGCGCCGGCACCTCGAGGGGCACGCCGCTCTTGAGCCCGATGTGGCGCGCAACGTAGATCGCGTCGGGGCTCGTCTGGAGCACGTTACCGAAGATGACGTGGTCAATTGCGGCCGGGTCCACGCCGCTGCGCTCGAGCGCCGCCCTGGCGGCAACGACACCCAGCTCGGTGGCCGACACGTCTTTCAGCGCGCCGCCGTACTCGGCCATCGGCGTGCGCGCCCCGTTCACGAGGTAGGTTGACATTGGCACGTTCTCCCGTTCTCCAGTTCTCCCGTTCTCACGTTCCCGTTCTCCCGTTCGCACGCGCCACTGCGGGCCTCCTGGTGTCGGAGGTCATTTCTGTTTCTGCAACACGGCCTCCGAACGTCGCAGAAAGTGAAATCAGCTCCGACCCCGTCTGAGGGCCTCAGCCCCGCGTCGCCGCGCTGCACATCGCGCGCACGTGGTCCGGCGTCGTGCCGCAGCAGCCGCCGATGATGGCGACCCCCGCCTCCACCAGGGGCCGCACGCTCTCCGCGAAGATGTCCGGCGTCTCTGGATAGACGAGCACCCCGTCGCGCGTTTCCGGGAGGCCGGCGTTGGATTGAATGAGCACCGGCGCGGGCGTCGCCGCGCGGAACTGCCGCGCCACCTCCACCATCGTCGCCGACCCGTTCCCGCAGTTGGACCCCACGATGTCCGCGCCGGCCTCGATCAGGGCTGCAGCCGCCTGCGGGATGGAGGTGCCCATCACCGTGAAGAACCCCCGGCGCGTCGGCTCGAAGGTCATCGTGGCGGCGACCGGCCGTCCCCCGCCCGCCCGCCGGGCCGCCGCCACGGCGAGCGTCGCTTCCTCGAGGTCCGTCATCGTCTCGATGCAGAAGAGATCGACGCCCGCCTCGGCGAGCGCCGCGACCTGCAGGAGGAAGCCCTCGGCGACCTCGGCCGGGTCCGCCTCGCCGTACGGCTGCAGCAGGTGCCCCGTGGGCCCCACCGAGCCCGACACCCACGCCCCCGAGCCGACCGCACGCCGGACCGCGGCGACGGCGTCGCGGTTCACGCGGCCCACCTCCGCCTCGAGCCCCGCCATGCGGAGTCGAAGCGGCGAACCGCCGAAGGTGTTGGTGGTCACGATCTCGGCCCCCGCCTCGAAGTAGAGGCGTGCCACCTCCTCGATGATCGCCGGCGCCGAGAGCGTGAGCCGCTCCGGCGCATCGCCCGGGGCCAGCCCGCGCGCCATCAGCATGGTGCCGATCCCGCCGTCACCGATGACGACGGGGCCGTGTCGGATCCGGTCGAGCAGCGGACCCATGGTCGGGCCTCACCGCACGGCCACGAGCGCACGGATGCGCTCGACGGCACTCGCCGCGTCGAACGCGTACGCGTCGGCGCCGATGTCGCGCGCGAAGTCCGCCGACACCGGGGCCCCGCCGACAATCGTGCGGATCGTCCCGGCCAGGCCCCGTTCGGTCACGAGGCGCACGACGTCGCGCATCACCGGCATGGTCGTGGTGAGCAGGGCCGACATGCCGATCACCGACGCGCCCGACTCGGCCGCCGCGTCCACGAAGCGCGCGGGGGGTACGTCGTTGCCGAGATCCACCACGCGGAAGCCGGCCCCGCGCAGCATGATCCCGACGAGGTTCTTGCCGATGTCGTGCAGGTCGCCCTTCACCGAGCCAATGACGACCGTGCCGGCCGAGGGCACGCCGGCGCCGGCGAGTCGCGGTTCGAGGAGGTCGAGCCCGGCGTACATCGCACGCGCCGCGAGGAGCACGTCGGGCAGGAAGATCTCGCGCTGCCGGAACTGCTCGCCGACGACGGCCATGCCGGCGATGAGGCCCTGCTCGAGCAGGTCGCGCGGCGGGACCCCTGCCAACAGCGCCGCTCCCACGAGTTCGCGGACCCGGTCGTCCTCGCCGAGTTCCAGATTCTTGGCAATGTCGCTGACGATGGTCATCTGCACATCCCCGATCCGGCGCCGCCGCCGTCCATGTTCATCCCCTGCACCATCAGCTCAACCCGGCCCTCGCACTCGTGCGTCAGGCACGTGTCGCAGCAGGGGTAGTCCTGTCGCGTCCGGTGCGCCGCCGCGGGCGCGTACACGAGCACACCGGACACCGACTTCAGCGGCTGCATCAGGCAGCTCTCGTTGAGCCTCACCCCGGTCTCAGCGGGCTCCAGCGCGGCAAAGAGCGCCTGTTGCCCGCTCACGTCCCACCCGCAGTAGCCCGGGCTGTACGGCAGCGCGCACCAGCCCGGCGCGCACCCGCCGAATCGGCGCACGGTCCACTCGCGCGTCACCAGCAGCGAGAGCCCGTCGGCCGCGGCCGACGCGATGCCGTCGAGCGTGTAGCCGCGCGCCGGGTCGCGGTCCGCGAACCACCGGGAAATCGCGGCCGGCACCGCCGGGCCGATCGTCGCCACGTACAGCGCCAGTCCCTCCGCACGCGCGAGCACCTGTTCGAGCGGCAGCGGTCCGAGGTTGCGCCCCTCGCCGCGCAGCACGCTGCGGAACGCCGCCGGCGTGATGTCCTCCATCACCGCGCAGGGCGTGGCGAGCGTCAAATATTCGCGCACGCCGTCCTCGATCAGTCGCCCGAGGCGGGGCGTGAGCTCACCCTCGCCGGGCAGGTCCTGCGCCTCGAGCAGTGTCTCGCGCGGCGGCAGCGACATGGGGGCCGGCCAGGTGAGGTGCCACCTCATGCTGGACGCTCCGGCAGCCGCGCCATGCCGTGCGCGGCGGCTTCACGCGTCATGCGCTCGACGAGCCCGGCCTTCCGGTCCTCGGCCAGGCCGGACGGCACGTAGGCCGCCAGGAGCCGCGCCACCTCGCTCCGCGCGCGCGGACCCAGTTCGACCGCGCCTTCCTCGGTCCACCGCGACAGGTTCGCCCGGTCGATCACGGGCCCCGGGAAGGTGATCTCCGTCTTCAGATGACGCCGCGTGTGTTTCGCAATCAGCAGGTGCTTCTCGCGGAACAGCTCCTCGAAGAGCGGCCGCGCCGGGAAGTCGTCGCGCGGCTCCATTCCGCGGAGCAGGCGGAAGGTCATGCCGCACACCTCGTTGTCGAAGACGAGCTTCTCGAGGCTCTGGCAGCTCTCGAAGTCGAGCATGCCGGGCCCTGAGATGCTGTTGATGCCCGACAGCGCGGCAAGCGTCGCGCCCATGGTCGTCTCGAAGCCGGCCTGCGCGTCGAGCCGCTTGGCGTCGCTCAGCGCGATGTAGCCCTGCGTCGGCAGCCCGAGGCGCTTCCCCACCTCGCTGTTGGCGCAGTCGAGCATCATCGTCTCCACCGCGCCCATCGGCGTGGTCTCGTAGCGCACGTCGAAGATCGCCGGCGAGCCGCCCCACAGCATCGGCGCACCGGGCCGCGCCAGCTGGCTGATGACGACGCCGCTGAGCGTCTCGGCGGCGTGCTGGATCACGCTGCCAACCAGCGTGACCGGCGCCATGAAGCCGGAGAGCGGCATCGAGATGAACTCCACGGGGATGCCGGCCCGCGCGCAGTCCACCACGTTCTGGCTCGTGACGTCGCACCACTTGATGGGTGCCGTCGGGCAGCACGAGAAGATCGTGAGCGGACGCTCGGCCAAGGCCGCCTCCGACCCGCGCACGATCACCTGCAGGTCGCGCATCACCTCGAAGGCCTCGATCGTGAACGCCCCTGTGACGACCGGCTTCTCCCCGTAGAGCAGGCTGAGGAACAGCCGATACGAATCGGAGATGCGGCTCGGCACGTCGGCCGGGATGAAGGCGGTGCTCTGCGCCGCGATGTGCGGCAGGCCGCTCACCACCTGGACGTATCGCACGTAGTCGGCGGTGGTGGGCGGGCGGATCTCGCCGGTCTCCCCGTCGAGCACGTGGATCGCCGCCGAGCCGGGCGTGAAGTGCACGCGGTCCCCGGCGAGGTGGTGCGTCTCGCGGCCGAGCACGTCGTAGAGCCGGAACTCGCGCGGCGAGGACCCGAGCGCGCGATCGACCAGCGGCCCCGGGATGAACGCCCGGTTGGTGGCCGCGTCGATGCGGGCACCGTGGTCGCCGAGCAGCGCGAGGACGGCGGGGTTGTGGATCTCGACGCCGAGGGTC
>Ga0316622_100002422_pt1 | contig 12890 bp, 16 predicted proteins | sample OWC_Aug_OW2_C1_D_FD_207646 | JGI IMG/M metagenome (GOLD analysis project Ga0316622, IMG submission 207646) | Wetland soil microbial communities from Old Woman Creek delta, Ohio, United States - OWC_Aug_OW2_C1_D5_C | ecosystem: Environmental > Terrestrial > Soil > Wetlands | place: USA: Ohio... | reverse complement strand
GCGCTACCTCATCGGCATCGGCAACTTTTCCATGGCCGATGACGGCATCGGCCTGCGCCTCATCGAGCGCATCGTCCAGGAGGGGCTCGACCGCGGTTTCGAGGCCGTCGACCTCGCCGACGAGGGATTCCGCCTTCTTTTTTACCTCAATGAAGGGACGGAAAAAATCGTCCTTGTTGACGCCGTGGAGATGGGCCTTCAGCCCGGGGAATACCGCCTTTTTAATCCGGAAGACGTGGCCTCGACCAAGGTGATGAAGCGGCTGACCACCCACGAGTCCGATATCCTGGCCATCCTCGACTTCGCCCGAAGCCTGGCCTACCGCCTCCCCCCCATCACCATATTGGGCATTCAGCCGGGGGACCTGAGCCCGCGCCCGGAGCTTTCACCGGCCCTGCGGGAGCGGTTTGACATTTACATCGGTGCGGCCCTGGAAGAAGTGGCCAAAGACGGCTAGAGGAAATCCGGAAGACGCCGGTCTCAGGCAGGAGGCTTGGCAGCAAGGGGAAGCGTTACCGTAAAAGTCGTGCCCTGCCCCACCGCGCTCTGGACGGAGATCTGCCCCCCATACCGACTCACCAGGTCCCTTGTGATGGCCAGGCCCAAACCGGTCCCTTCCTTGACCTGGGCCTTAGCGTTCGGCGCCCGGTAGAACTCCTCAAACAGATGATCGAGGGATTCCTCGGGGATGCCGATACCGGTGTCCGTGACGACGACACGGGCCATACTTCCCTCCAGGCTCAACGTGACCGAAACCCGTCCTCCTCCGGGAGTGTACTTGACGGCGTTTGATACCAGGTTGTTGAAGACGCGGTCCAGCCCCTCCGTCCCGGCGCGCACCTTGACCGGAGCGCCCTTGGGGGCTCGACATTCGAGCTCGATATGATTCTCCCGGGCCGCCATCTCGAACCGCTCGACAACCTGCCGGACGATCTCGTCGAGCCGCACCTCTTCCCATTCCTCTTTTAGGCCGATCTCATTTTTCCCGGCGGCCAGGTCCAGCAGGTCATCGATCAGAGCCTGGAGAAAATCCGCCCGGTGCAGGGCCCGATTGACGAGGTCCTTTTGCCCGTCGCTGAGGATTCCGGCATACCCTCCCGTCATTGTCCGCAACAGGCTTCGGATGACGCTGATCGGAGAACGAAGCTCGTGGGTGACCATCAGGACAAACTTGGATTTCATCTCATCAAGCTGGCCGAGGGCCCGGTAGGCCATAGCATTTTCGATGGCCACACTCCCCTCGCTCGCCATGGCCGCGAGAAAGGAGGCATCAGCTTCGGTGAAATGGTTCAATTCGGTGCTGTAAGCACGGATCAGGCCAAGGGGGCCCTTCTTCCCCCTAAGCGGGGCCGAGAGCATCGAATAAATCCCTTCCGTCAGCGCCTGGGCACGATACTGCAAGCGTTTATTGGTCCGGACGTCGTCCACCGCAACGACCTTGCCCCCCAGCACCTCTCGGACGAGCGGGTTTTGATCGATGACGAGGTCCCCTTTCCTGACGTAGGCATCGCTGAGCCCGTAAACGGCGGCGACACGCAGGCGGGTGCCGGTCTCATCCAGGAGCCGGATCGAACAGGCCCGGACATTCATAGCGTCGGCCGTGCGCCGGACGATCCGGTCCAGCACCTGCTCCAGCTCGAGCGTGGAGTTGATGGCCTGGGCACTGTCGTAAAGCGTCTGGAGCCGGCCATAGGCACGCTGCAGGTTATCGCTCAACTCGAAAACTTCCCGCTCCCTCCGGCGCAGACGGCTGTTGATATTCGAGGCGAGGTAAGCGGAAACGAACATCGCGCTGACAAAAAACAGCATCACCCCGGAGACAAAAATCGGGCGGTGGTGGAGATCGGAGGCGGCGTTGACGAGCGGAGAAAAGTGCGGCAGCCGGCCCGCATATTCCAGCCAGACCGTCGCTCCGACCAGTAGGGTCGCGCCGGCCGCGTAGGAAAACGTGGCCCGAGGGGACAGGAGAATGGCCGAGATGATGATATGAAAAAAGAAGTAGAAAAGGGCAGGGCTCTCGACGCCGCCGGAAAAATGAACGATGGCGGTCATGGCCAGCCAGTCGAGGCCGATCTGGATCTGGGTCAGGCGGTGAAGCCAGGCGATGTTCCGGGACTCTGTCCGCAGGATCCGGCGCAGGATGAAATGGAAGGCTGCGTTATACGCCAGGATGGCGGCGCCGATGATATAAAGAGGGGCCTCGGGAAGCGGCAGGGCCAATACGGACGTGGCCAGCCAGGTCGCCCCCAGGAGGCCAAGGCCCGCCAGCCAGCGGATGTTGAGAAAGCGAGCGACGATCGAGACGAGTTCCTGGTCAACCAGTCCCCGATGAGCACCTTGAGAGTTGTCCATGGTCATACTGCCGCTCAACGATCCGGCCGGCCTGGACTTGACGGCGGCAGCAGGAGAAACCCTGTCAGGCCGGATTTTTGGCCAGGTACTCGCGCACCTTTTTCAGGAGCTCGGCCGGCTCGATCGGCTTCTCGATGAAGGCGTCGACCGGCAGGTAATCCTTGTCGGGACCGAAGCGCAGTGTCGTGGTCGCATGAATCGAGGACAGCATCAGGATCGGGACTTTGCTGAACTCCTTGTACTCGGATTGGGGTTCGGGGCTGCGTAACGTGAGGCTGACATGAAATCCCTCAGTCGTCGTGTCCATCATCACGTCCAGGATGATCAAGTCGGGTTTAAAATCCTTGATTAATTGCAGGCCCTCGTTCCCGCTTGCCGCCCGGGAGACTCTGTAGCCCGCCGCCTCCAGGGGCAACCGCAGGGCATGGACCAGGTCGTCGTCATCGTCGATGATCAGGATCTTTTCGTTGGCCATGGTGAACCTCTTTCCTCTCTATGATAGGGAATGTTAAATCACCTGGAAAGACGTTGTCAAGGCGATCCGTTCAATTATCCGGCGCTGGGGCGGGCCCCCATTAGAATTCATCGGCCACGACGATTCTCTGCCGGCAGCGGCCGCAGGCATACTTGATCTGGTCCTCCCGCCGGATTCTCGTTTTGACCTGGGTCGCCGCCAGCGAGGTGAGCTCCTCCTGGTTTCGAAGAAGGAGGTTGGGGTGAGCGTAGGCCTTGGCCCCCAGGCGCTCGCGGATCCAGCGCAGGTGGTCCCGGCAGGCAATCGGCTGGCCGCAGACTTCGCAAAGGACCAGCTCTTTCTCGATGGTTTCAAAAGCTTCTTTCGCCTTCACGTCCGCCACGGCCAGGGAATAGAAACTGGTGTTCTTGATCCCTTCTCCGGTGATGCATTTCTCCTGGCACTGCCCGCATTGGATACAGGACCCGAAGTCGACCCGCAAGGTCCGGACTTTATGGCCCAGGTCGTCCACAGCCTCGATGGCCCCCGAGGGACAGACCTGGGCGCACGCGCCGCAGCCCACGCAGGCCTCCTCCTTATAGCGGGGCATCCCCCGGTAGAATCCCGATGCGGTATCCGGTTGAGCCGGGAATCGGGTTGTATACGGGGCCGAGAAAAACGAACTCAGGGCTTCTTTTATTTCGCGGAGTTTAGGCAGGAACATCGAGCCTCCTCTTTCAGGACTTGGCGTCCCGATCGGCTTTGTACATATCGACCACCGTCTCGGGAGCCAGGGGGACGCGGCTGCGGTGCGCGGCCCGCGAGATGGCGTGCGCCGCCACCGGCGAGGAAAGGAAGACAAAGGCGATACCCAAAAGGGCTTTGAAGCCGAAGCTGGTGAATCCTTCGAGTATGAAGACTCCCAGGAGCAGCCCCGCCGTGCCGAAGGTGACGCACTTTGTCGCGGCCTGGAGCCGGTTATAGACATCCGGCAGCCGGATCAGGCCGAGAACGCCCAGGAAATCGAAGCCGACGCCGATGAAAATAAATATCGTCCCGGCAACCTGTCTAATCATCGATCCGCCTCCCTTCCAGGGTCTTGGCGAAGGCCAGAGACGCGATGAAGCTGAGCAGGGCCCAGATCAGGGCGATGTCCATGAAGAATCCCTGTTTATAGAACCGCCCGAGGAGGGCCAGCATTCCGATGATGAGGATCCCCAGGATATCCACGGCGATAATCCGGTCGGCCGACGAAGGCCCGCGGACGACCCGATAGAGGACAAAAAGGGCAGAAAAAAGGCACACGTTGATGAGACTAACAAGGAGAGGAGCCTGGAGAACGAAAAAGTTCAGGTAGCCCAGCGCCCCCAAGATCAGCAAGCCGGTGCCCCAGCGGATGACTTTCATTCGAAGACCTCCCTCAGCAGGGCCTCGAACTTGGCCCCGATGATCCTGCTGTTTTCTTCCAGGTCCAGCGACCGGACCTCGATGCAGTGAATGTAGAGCTCTTTTTTCTCGGGATTCACGTCGACGGTGAATGTCCCGGGTGTCAGAGTGATGGAGTTCCCCAAGACCGTGATCGCCGCGTCCCGCGTCAGCCGGGTCCTGATCTTCACGATGCCCGGCTTGATCGGGCACAGGGGATGCAAGACGATGGAAGCGACATGGACGTTGGCCTTGATCATTTCCCAGAGGAAGACGAAAAAGTAACGAAAGGCAAAGAGGACGCGGCTGGGAATCTTACGCCGGGCGGGCGCACCCGGGACAAAGAGGAAGCGGCCGGAGACGGCCGCCACGACCGCCGCCACGACGAGGCCGGCGGCGGCCTCCTGGAGCCCGCCCATGGTGAGGGCCATCCAAACCAGAAAAGCCAGGATAAAGACCGTGATCCGCCCTCGAGTTTCGAGCTTCATCGGTTACCTCCCCAGGACAAGCGCGGCATACCCGGTCTTGTTCATGACTGCCGAGACGACCGGGTCCAGTATCCCTTCCCTTATTCCGGGCAGGACGAGCAGGCTCATCAGGACGCAGAGGACCGCGAGGACGGCCATGGCTAGGTTCATGCTCCAGCCGATTCTCTGCCCGAGCGGCTCGGCGGGTTTCTCACTCCGGAAGCCGTAGCGCTGCACTTTCATGAAAGACGCCAGCGTGAGCAGGCTTCCGATGACAGCCAGGAAACCGAAGACAGGCTGCCGGGCTTGGACGGCGGCGATGATGATGACGAGTTTGCTGAAGAAGCCGTTGAAGGGCGGTATCCCCGAGATCGACAGAGAGGCCACCATCGAGGAATGGGCGGTCATAGGCATCAGGCGGGTGATGTTGCCCATTTTTCTCAAGTCCCGGGTTCCGAGGCCCATCTCCACGGCTCCGGCGTTGAAGAAAAGAAGGGATTTGAACAGCGCGTGATTAAAAGCATGAAAGATGGCGCCGGCCATTCCCAAGGTCGTTCCCAGGCCCATCCCGATAAGGATATAGCCGACCTGGCTGATACTGTGATAAGCCAGGAGCCTCTTAAGGTCCCATTGTCCCACGGCCAGAAACACGCCCAGGAGGATGGACAGCGTCCCCAAAACCAGGAACACCTGAAGGAAAATCGCGGGGGCGCCGAGCACGTTGTAGAAAAGCCGGATCAGGACGTAAATGCCCAGGGTCTTGATCAGGACGCCGGAGAGCATGGCCGATATGGGCGCCGGAGCCGAGGAATGGGCGTCGGGGAGCCAAGCATGGAACGGCATCACCGCCGCCTTCAGGCTGAACCCCGCGAGAAGGAGAACCCCCACCCAGACCTTCAGCCCGGGGCCGAGCCCCGGGTAGGCTTCGGCGATCTTGGCCAGGGCGAGCGTTGAGGTGGAGCCGTAGATCACGGCGATGGCGATCAGGATGAGAGAGGAAGACAGCCCCCCCATCACGGCGTATTTGAAAGAGGCTTCGAACTCGTGGGCCTGGCCGCCGAAGGCGACAAGGGCAAAACCGGCGAGCAGGGCGATCTCCATGAAAACGAAAAGGTTGAAGAGGTCGCCCGTGACGAGGACGCCGTTCATCCCTGTGAGGAGGGTCATGAACAGGGCGTAATACTTCCAGTCCGACCCGAGCCAACGCATGTATCCCCAGGAGAACGCCAGGGAAGTCAAGGCGATGAGGTTGACCATGAGGAGCATGAAGACCGTGAAGGAGTCGGCGACGAGGGGAATTCCTATGGGAATCTTCCAGCCTCCCATGTTATAGACAAGCGTCGCCCCGCCCAATCCGACGAGGGCATAAATGGAAAAGCCCAGCGTGACGGCCGTCGCGGCCAGGGATATCAGGGCGGCCCCGATTCCGTCTCTCCTGGCCAGAAGGGTGATGAGGAAGGCGGCCGCCAACGGAATGATGACAAAGGACGGGAGAATCATCCTCGAAGCCTCCTTATTTTGGTGATGTCATAGGTCCGGTCCTTGCGGAAGAGGCGGACCGCCAGGGCGACCAGCAGGGCGGTCGTCCCGAGCTCGATCACGATCGAGGTGAGCACAAGGGCCTGGGGAAGGGGATCGACCATCGCGACCGCGGGTTTCCCCTTCTCCAGGATGGGATAGACCGCCTGCCGTCGGTACCCGAAAAGGACGATCATCAGGTTGGCGGCATACCCCATGATCCCCGAGGCCAGGATGATCTTGACCAAGTCCCTTTTCGTTATCAGGCCGTAGAGACCCACCAGAAAAAGCGCGAAGCAGAGGAGATAGAGTGTCATTCTTCGTCTCCACCCTCAGGGTCGTATTCGGTCAGGGCCCAGACGACGAGGAAAAGGGAGAGCCCGACCTTCAAGCCGATGACAATATTGAGCCAAGGGATGACGCCGGAGCTGTAGAGATGGAAAAGCGATCCCTTGCCCAGAAAATTCTGAAGAAAGGCGCCTCCGAAGAGGGCGCCCAGAAGCGCGATCGCCAGAAACACGAGCGGGGCTCCGGCCTCCGCCTTTTCCAGGCGGGCAATCCTCAGCCATTTCAGGGTGAAGGAGCGGCCGTAGGCGAGAACAATGCTCAATAACCCCAGGGCCAGGACCACACCGCCGCCGAAACCGCCGCCCGGGCTGAGATGTCCGAACAGGATAATGTACAGACCGTAGAGGAAGACGACCCAGAGGATGATGCGGGAGGTCGTCTTGACGATGAGACTCATACCTTGTGTCTGGTTCATCGGGTTGAACCTCCTTCTTTCCTCTGACGGCGGACGCGCAAGATGGTCAGCGCGCCAAGGATGGCCGTAAAGAGAACCGTGACTTCGCCGAGTGTGTCATACGCGCGGTAATCCAGGACAACCGCCGCCACCAGGTTGGCGGCTCCGACCTCCCCTGCCCCCTGCTGAAGGTAATGCTCGGAAGTCGTCAGCAGCGGCTGTCCAAAGGCCGGCATTTCTCTGAACACATGGACGCTCAGGCCGAAGACGGCCGCGAGCGTCACGATCGTGAGCGCCGTGAGAAACAGGTTGATCCTCGCCGGTTTCATCTCGTGGTAGTCTTTCTTCAAGAAGGCCCGGAGCAGGATGATCAGGGAAAAAATTTCAAACAGGAACTGGACAATGGCCAGGTCCGGCGCCTGGAGAAAGACGAAGGAGATGGAAACAGCGAGGCCGACCACTCCCACGGCCACGATGGAGGAAAGGATATCCTTGATTTCCAGGGCCACGATCGACCCCAGGATCATAAACCCGAGAAGAAAGACCAGCCAGATGTCGGTCGGCATGAGAGCCTCCATTTCACCTATCTTATGAGACCAAGGGCCAACAAGACGGCCAGGCCGGCCAGGACGAAGATGAGGTAAAGCGGCAGCAGTCCGGTGTGGGCCTCTTGGAGCCAGTGAGAGAAGCCGAAAGTCGCTTTTGCGCCCAGCTCGTATACGTCGAAGTACTTTTTCTCCGCCCAGTCATAGGCCGTCTTGAGCGGCCTCAGGTTGCGGACCTCATTGAAGAATTCGGTGCCGATGATGCGGAATTGCTCGGCGGGGGACTGGCCGCCGAGATAGACGTCGTCGAACCGGATCCTCCTATTGACGAGGTAGACGGCCAGGCCGAGCACAAAGCCGGCGGCGAAGAGGATAAAGATCAACTGGGGATTGTAAAAACCCAGCGCCTCTCCCGGAGCGAAGCCGGCCTCTTCGGCGGCCGGGACGATGAGCCGGCGCAGGGGCAGCTCCCGGGCGAAAACCCCGAAGGCGACGCAGAGCGCGGCCAGCAGTCCCCCGGCCAGCCATTGGTTCGACGGAGCCTCGCGAACGCCGTCGAGGCGCTGGGGCCGCTTCCCGAGAAAGGCCGAGTGCAGGAACTTCATGAAGCTGGCCAGAGTCAGCGCGCTCCCGAAGACAGCCAGAATCAGACAGACGAGAAGCCCGACCTGGAAGCCCTTGCCGAGACCCGGACCCGCCGTTTTCTCCAGAAGACCCTGGTAGATCATCCATTTCGAGAAAAAGCCGTTGAAGGGAGGAATGCCGGCGATGGACAAGGACCCGATGAGTGAAACCAGGAACGTGGCGGGCATCAATCGGCCCAAGCCGCCCAGGTCGTCCAGCTCGCGGGAACCGGTCCGCTTCTCCACGGAACCCATGGAGAGAAGAAGCCCTGATTTATAAAGCGTGTTGTTGATAAGATGGAAGAGCCCGCCGGCGAAACCCAAAGCCGTCCCGGAGCCGACGCCGATGATCATATAGCCGACCTGGCTGACGGCATGATAGCCCAGCAAGCGGCGCCCATTGTGTTGGATCATGGCCATCATCACCCCGGTGACGACGGTCAGGGTGCCGACAACGATGACGACGAACTGGACGGCGAGACCTCCCGCGAAATAGGTGGTCATCATCCTGGCCAGCAGGTAAATCCCCAGGAGCTTGTCCAAGGCGGCAGGGAGCAAAGCGGCGCTTTCCACGGGAGCCTCCCGGCAGAAATCCGGGACCCAGGTATGAAAGGGAAAGCCGCCGGCCTTGGCCAGGGCGGCGACGAGCAGACAGACAAAGGCCGCCGAAGCCGTGCCGTCCTGGATAGGAATAGCCGGGTGGCTCAAAGACCAGCTTCCTTGAGTCTTGAGCGCCATAAGGGCGAGCCCAAAAAGAAGAAACGCATCGCTCCCGCCGACAAGAATGAAAGTCTTCTTGGCGGCGGCGGGCGCCTCTTTCCCGCTCCCGAGGAGGGCGAATCCGTAAAGGGTCAGGCCGGTTAAGCCCCAGAAGACCAGGAAGGCCAGGGCATGGTCGCTCACGGCCACGCCGTTCGAGAAGGCGATCGTCAAGGGATAGAGGACAAAAAAGCGCCTTTCCGCGGCTTTCTCGACACCGGCGAGGCTGAAGATGAGGATGATCAACCCGAGCAGCTGGATCAGGGCGATAACGAGGAGCGAAGTCCGGTCAAGGGAAGCAAACGACGCCCCGAGGAATTCCAGGCTTCCCGGTGAATCGCCGAAAAGCCGGACGACCAGAACCCCGCAGGCAACGAGGCCCAGGAGCGCCAAGGCCTTCCGCACGACCAGCGGAAGAAGAAGGTTGACGATCCCGACAGCCAAGGGGACGGCGATGAGCAGGAAGAGGGGATTACTCATGGATTTCCCTCCGGATGCGGGCGGTCTTCTCTCGGGAAAGCTTGGACAGGTCAATCCGGCGGGGCAGTCCGTGAGAATCCACCATCCGGACCGCCCTTTCCGTGCAGCAGTAGCAGGGATCGACCGAGGCCAGCGTGATCAGAACATCGGCGACCGGGATCCCCTTGCAGGAGGCGGCGAAGGTCGGGATGTTGACATAGCTCGGGGCCCTCACCTTGTGCCGGATCGGACGGTTGCTCCCGTCCGTCCTCACATAATGGAAGACCTCGCCCCGGGGCGCCTCGTAGCGCCCGATCCCTTCGCCGGCGGATATCTCCTGGACATCGTTGAGGATTGGCCCCGGAGTGGTCTTGAGCTTTTCCAGGCACTGCCGGACGATTTTTATGGATTCGAGCGTTTCCAGGAGACGGACGACCAGCTTGTCGTAAACGTCCCCGTTCCGGAGCACAATCTTCTCGAACTCGACCAGGCCGTAGGCGTCCGTCGGTTCATCCTTCCGGACGTCGACCGGGAGGCCCGACGCCCGGGCGGTCGGCCCGACGGCGCAATAGTCCACCGCCGCCTGCTTGGGCAGGACGCCGACCCCCTTGAGCCGGGCTTTGAGGACGGGGTCGTCCCCGGCCGCCTTGGCGACCATGTCGATTTTTCGCCAGATCTCGTCCAGGATCTTGAGAAGCCCGGAGATGGAATCGGGGTCCACGTCGCGGCCGACGCCTCCCACTCTGAGCATCCCGTAGTGATTGCGGTTGCCGCTGATCTTTTCGAAGATCTGGAGGACGGGCTCCCGGTATTTCCAGGCCCACATCCACAGGGTGTCGTAGCCGATGAAATGCCCCGCCAGGCCGAGCCACAGGAGATGGCTGTGGATCCTCTCCAACTCCCCGATGAGGGTCCGGATATAGGCCGCCCGGGGGGGGATCTCGATGTTGTCCACGTCCTCGACGGCATGGGCGCAGGCGAGAGGATGAGAGGTCGAGCAGATGCCGCAGATGCGCTCAACCAGGTAGATCGACTGGGTGAATGTTTTCCCCTCGGAGAGGTATTCATGCCCCCGGTGCATCCAGCCGATATCCAGGTCGATGTCGACGACGGTTTCTCCGTCCACCGTGAGGGTGAAATATTCGGCCTCTTCGAGGAGCGGGTGGAACGGTCCGACGGGGATGACGGTTTTGATCATGACGGCCTCCTCAGCCGGAGCGGACGATCCAGCCCTTTGGGATGCTCCCGGGTCAGCAGACGCTCCGGCCGCGGGTGCCCGTCAAAGGTGATGCCCAGCATCTCGGACATCTCCCGTTCGATCCAGTCGGCCCCTTTGACGATCGGGGCGATCGAGATCGAGCGGGGGTTTTTCTTGTCCGTGATGACCACCCGCGGACAATAGTACTGACCGGTCGGGTCGTGGGAGAAATGGTAGAGGACTTCCAGGCCGTGAAACGTCTCCATGCCCGTGGCCGTGGACAGCCGGCAGCCCATGGTGTGGAAGAGGTAGTTCACGACCTCATGAAGATTCTCGCCGGCCACCTCGAAATAGAGCCGGCCTTTTTTGTCGATCCGCCGGCCGATGCGCGCGCCCATCTCCTTTAAGAATGTCGCTTTATCAAGCATTGAGCACCCCCATCAGCTTGGCGATAGCTTCGATCATCGCCTCCGGTTTGGGTGGACAGCCGGGGATGTACATGTCGATCGGGATCGTATCTTCCCGCCGGGCGACCGTGTTGTAGCTGTTCTTGAAGCAGCAGCCGGAGGTGGGGCAGGTGCCCACGCCGACGACAAAGAGCGGCTTCGGCGCCTGCTCATAGAGCCGGCGGACCTTGGGGGCGACCTTCTCGTTGATGACTCCGGAGAGAAGGAGAACATCGGCGTGGCGCACCGAGCCGACCAGTTTGATGCCCAACCTCTCCACGTCGTACCTTGGCGTCAGCAGGTCCAGGATTTCGATGTCGCAGTTGTTGCAGGGCGAGGCGCTGACATGAAACACCCAGAGGGATCTGGCCAGACGTTTCTTGTACCATCCCATGTTCATACTCCCATAACCGCCAGAATCACGGCGGCAAAAGCGAGCGGCGCAGCGATCTTCCAGAAAAAGCCGACGGCCTGGTCGATCCGCACGCGCGGGTTCGTATTTTTGATGATGATCATCAGGACAACGATCAACAGGTATTTGAGGACGGCCCAGAGGATTCCCCAGCCCTCGAGCCGGAAGCCGCCGAAAAAGAGGAGGATGAGCAGAAACGGATAGAGGACGTACATCATGAAATGGCTGAGCTTCCAGAAGGCCAGGAGCGGGCCTCCGTACTCCATGAGCGGGCCCTCCACGACCTCCGTCTCGGCTTCGGGGATGTGGAAGGGCGGGAGCGTCATTTTCGCCTGGATACAGAGGAGGCCGACGAGGAAAGCGATGACTCCGGAAACGGAGCCGATGAACGCCCCCGCTCCGGCCTGACTCGCCAGGAGCTCCTCCAGACGAAGCCGGTAGCCGGACTTGACGATGGGGACGAGGCAGACCAGGATGAAGGCCAATTCGTCCGCCAGAAGAAGCTTGATTTCCCTCCCCGCCCCCAGGCTGCCGTAGACGTTCCCGGTCGAGGATCCGCCGAGGATGACCATGATCGAATAGACCATCAGAAGGTACATCACGACGATGACATCCCCGCCGTATCCGGACCGGAAAAAGAGCGCGCAGCCGACCATGGCGGAAACGAGGACGATCATCCCGAAGGCCGCGAGGGGAGCCGCCACGAACAGCCAGCGAAGGCCGTCCTTGACCAGAACCGTTTCCTTTCCCAAGAGCTTGAAGAAATCGTTGAAGTTCTGGAAAAGGGGCGGCCCCACCCGGAACTGGAAGCGGGCGGAGACTTTGCGGTCCAGCCAGCCGACAAGCAACCCCAGGACGGCGGTGAACAGGAACCCCGGGAAAACCAGGAGATAGACAAAGGTGAGCCCGCTCATGGGCGTTCCTCCTTGCGCCTCCAGCTCGGACTTTTGACGGCCAGATGCTCGCCGGCGAAGTAAATATGGCTTTTGGGATCCTCCCGCTCGATCTCCTTGATGGAGAACGTCCCGGCGGGAGCCGATTTCACGCAGGCCGGCAGATAGTCCGGATCTCCGATCCGCTGGTTCAGGCAGAGATCGCACTTGGCGGTGACGTAATTGATGACCTCGGGGAAGATCGTGCCGAACGGGCAGGCCAGAACACAGCTCTTGCAGCCCACGCAGCGCATGTTGTAGCGCTTGACGGCTCCCTCCGGCTGACGCTCCAGCGCCTGCCGGGGACAGGCCGCGACGCAAAACGCATCCTGACATTGCCGGCAGTAGGCGGCGAATTCGGCGACCTCGAGGAGAGAGAAAGTCCCCGGGTTCGTCCGGTGGAACATGTACTCGCACTCGATCGCGTCCGCCGGCACACCCGTGGCGATCAGAGCGGGGATATCGATGAACAGGCGTTTCAATCCCATAGGCCCTCCTCATTCTTAATTTGGGCATAGGTGAAGACGGGGCCGTCCTTGCAGGCATAATAGCTCCCCA
>Ga0316622_100002421_pt1 | contig 12890 bp, 10 predicted proteins | sample OWC_Aug_OW2_C1_D_FD_207646 | JGI IMG/M metagenome (GOLD analysis project Ga0316622, IMG submission 207646) | Wetland soil microbial communities from Old Woman Creek delta, Ohio, United States - OWC_Aug_OW2_C1_D5_C | ecosystem: Environmental > Terrestrial > Soil > Wetlands | place: USA: Ohio... | reverse complement strand
AGGAGCGTGGCTTCCTGACCTACGCCGAGATCAACGACCACCTGCCCGACAACCTGGTCGACGCCGAGGCGATCGATTCGATCATCACGACCTTTGGCGACATGGGGATCCAGGTCTTCGACCAGGCACCCGATGCCGAGACGCTGCTGATGGGCGACAACGTGCCCACCGCGACCACCGACGACGACGTCGAGGAAGAGGCCGAGGCCGCGCTGACGACGGTCGACGCCGAGTTTGGTCGTACGACCGACCCGGTGCGCATGTACATGCGTGAGATGGGTTCGGTGGAGCTGCTGACGCGCGAAGGCGAGATCGAGATCGCCAAGCGCATTGAAGATGGCCTGAAGCACATGGTGATGGCGGTGTCGGCCTGCCCGACCACCATTGCCGAGATTCTCACGCACGCCGAGCGTATCCGTGCCGCCGAGATTCCGATCGACGAGGTCGTCGACGGTCTGATGGATCCTGGCGCGGAAGACTTCCCGACGGCCGGCGGCGACGACGAAGAGGAAGAGGGCGAAGAAACCACGGATATCGGCGCCTCGGGCATGACCGCGGCGCAACTCGACGAGCTGAAAGTTCGTGCACTCGAGAAGTTCGACCACGTCGCGAAACTGTTCGAGAAGATGCGCGTGGCCTTCGAGAAAGAAGGCTACAAGTCGCCCGGGTATTTGAAGGCGCAGACCAAGATCCTCGACGAGCTGATGAGCCTGCGCTTCACGGCCAAGATGGTCGAAAAGCTGTCGGACACGCTGCGACGGCAGGTCGACGAGGTGCGCAGCCTCGAAAAGCAGATCTACGAAATTGTCGTCAACAAGTGCGGCATGCCGCGCGCGCACTTCCTGAAGGCTTTCCCCGGCAGCGAGACGAATATGCGCTGGGCCGCACGCGAAGCCGATTCCGGGCAGCCGTATGCCGAGGTCCTGAAGCGCAACCTGCCGGCCGTGCAGGAGTTGCAAAGCAAGCTCGCCGACCTGCAGAAGCGCGTCGTGCTGCCGCTGCGCGACTTGCGCGAGGTCTACAAGCAGATGGCCACCGGCGAAGCGAAAGCGCGCAAGGCCAAGCGCGAGATGACCGAGGCCAATTTGCGGCTGGTGATCTCGATCGCGAAGAAGTACACCAATCGCGGCCTGCAGTTCCTCGACCTGATCCAGGAAGGCAACATCGGCCTGATGAAGGCGGTCGACAAGTTCGAATACCGCCGCGGCTACAAGTTCTCGACCTACGCGACGTGGTGGATCCGGCAGGCGATCACGCGCTCGATCGCCGACCAGGCGCGCACGATCCGCATCCCGGTGCACATGATCGAGACGATCAACAAGATGAACCGCATCAGCCGCCAGATCCTGCAGGAAACGGGCACCGAGCCCGATCCGGCCACGCTGGCGGTCAAGATGGAAATGCCGGAAGACAAGATCCGCAAGATCCTGAAGATCGCCAAGGAACCGATCAGCATGGAAACGCCGATCGGCGACGATGACGACTCGCATCTTGGCGACTTCATCGAGGACCAGACCACGGTCGCTCCGGTCGACGCGGCGCAGTACAACTCGCTGTCGGGCGTGACCAAGGATGTGCTGGACTCCCTGACGCCGCGCGAGGCCAAGGTGCTGCGCATGCGCTTCGGCATCGAGATGTCGACCGACCACACGCTGGAAGAGGTCGGCAAGCAGTTCGACGTCACTCGCGAGCGCATCCGCCAGATCGAGGCCAAGGCCCTGCGCAAACTGCGTCACCCGAGCCGCTCCGACAAGCTGAAGAGCTTCCTCGAGTAAGCCTGCGTGCGCGCCGCCTCGACGACATACGACCGCCGCCCCGGGCGGCGGTCGTGCGCGTTTCGGTCCTGCGGGCCGTTAGCTCAGCTGGTTAGAGCAGAGGACTCATAATCCTTTGGTCGCTGGTTCAAGTCCAGCACGGCCCACCAACTTCCACACAGACCACTCCGGCCCGACCCCTTGTCCGACTATCACGACTTTGAACACTTTGGCCTTGACCCGCGCATCGTTGCTGCGGTGAAGGCGATGGGTTACACGACGCCGACGCCTATCCAGTCCAAGGCGATCCCGATCGTCATGCAGGGCAAGGACGTCATGGGTGCCGCGCAGACCGGGACCGGCAAGACAGCCGGTTTTGCGCTGCCGATCATCCAGAGATTGCTGCCGCAGGCCAGCGCCAGCATGTCGCCGGCGCGCCATCCGGTGCGGGCGCTGATCCTGGCGCCGACGCGCGAGCTCGCCGACCAGGTCGCCGACAACGTCAAGCGTTACATCGCCGGCACGCCGCTGCGCTGCGCGGTCGTCTATGGCGGCGTCGACATGGATCCGCAGACGCAGGCGTTGCGGACTGGTGTCGAGATCGTCGTCGCCACGCCTGGCCGCCTGCTCGACCACCTGCAGAGCAAGAACACTTCGCTCGGCCAGGTGCAGATCGTCGTGCTCGATGAGGCCGATCGCATGCTGGACATGGGATTCCTGCCCGACATCTCGCGCATCCTGAATCTCCTCCCGAAGGAGCGTCAGAGCCTGATGTTCTCGGCGACGTTCTCCGAGGAGATCAAGAAGCTCGCCGCAAACTTCCTGCGCGATCCGGTGCTGGTCGAGACGGCACGACGCAACGCCACCGCCGAGAACGTCAAGCAGGAAGTCGTGCGGCTGCATGAATCCGAGAAGACCGATGTGCTGCTCGAACTGCTGCGTACGCGCGGCGAGGGCGGCGGACGCCTGACGCAGGTGCTGGTGTTCGTCAACTCCAAGATCGAATGCCGGCGGCTGGCTCGCCAGTTGCAGAAGTCCGGAGTGAACGCCGACGCGATTCACGGCGACAAGACGCAGGACGAGCGCATGAAAGCGCTCGAAGGGTTCAAGGCCGGCTCGATCGAGGTGCTGGTCGCCACCGACGTCGCGGCGCGTGGCCTCGACATCGTCGAACTGCCCGTGGTGATCAACTACGACGTCCCATTTTCGCCGGAAGACTACGTTCACCGCATCGGCCGCACGGGCCGGGCCGGCGCCAGCGGCCTGACGATCATGATGATGACCGGCTCGGACGAGCGCAGCGTCGCGGCGATCGAGCGCCTCACGAAGCAGAAGTTCGAGACAAGCGTGGTTACGCCGCCGCCGCGGCGGGAGCGCGGACGCGACGAGCGCGAGCGCCCCGGGCGTGACGAAGGACGCCGTCCCAGCCGCGAGTCCGCGCACACCGGCGAGCGAGCCCCGCAACGAACCACCCCGGCGCCTGCCGACGATTTCTTTTCCCGACCTTACGAGTCGGGCGCTCCCGCCGCGGGCGTGCCCCCCTCGGCGATCGAGAATCCGACCACGCCCAAAGCACCCGGGCGCGTAGCCGCGCTGCTCGGTGGCAAGCGCAAGTAGAAATCACCGACGTGCCGCCCGTGCGGTCAGCGTCAGCGACGAACTTGCCGCTGAAGTCTTAGTCCGTGGCCGGCGGCGGACGCTCTTCGCGGTGCCACCATTCGCGCAGGGTGCGGCACAGGCCGCGTTCATCGAACTCGAGCACGAACACCCCGTCGAGCGCGACGCGCGAACCGCTGGCGCGTCGCGTGAACGAGGCGCTCCAGTGGGCGATAACCGTGTTTACCTGCACCGCGAGCAGACGGAATCGAAACGAAACATCGGTCTGGCCCTCGGGAACGGCCGACCAGTAACGCAGCACGCCGTCCCGTCCGCATGCCGGTGGCGAAAACGGCTTTTCGAAGTACTGGCAGTCCTCGGTGAAGAGTTGCGCTGCGGCGGACGGATCGGCGCGTTCCCACGCATCACCGTAGCGCTGCAGCCATTGCTCAGCCGTCGCAGGCGTCAGAATCATTCAAGCTAATGCATCATCGAGCGCGCGCCGCCGTGCAGCCATCGCTGCCGAGCCGGCCGGCGAGAGTCGCAGGTTCATGGCGCCGATGGAACTGGTGCCGATGCCGCTGGAAACGTGATTACATGGTCGGCATCCAGCCGTATGCCGATCTTTTCGCCGATCGCGTGATCATGGTGGCTGGGCACGAGCGCAAGGACCTCGCGTCCGCTGTCGAGCCGCAGTGTGTAGATGAAGTCGCCGCCGCGGAAGACCTTGCGCAGGACTTCGGCTTTCAACGGGCTGGCGTCGTCATGGACCACGTCGTCGGGCCGCAGTAGCACCTCGACGTAGCAGCCTTTGCCGCAAGTGGCACAGCCCTGCCGGCACGGCAATGGAATATCGCCCTTGAGTTCACCCAGTTCGATGGCGACGTTGCGTGGAGACAGGACCTCGGCGGGCAGGAAGACACCCTGGCCGATGAAATCCGCGACGTAGCGCGTGGCCGGACGGTGGTACAGCTCGTACGGCCGATCCCACTGTTCCAGGTTCCCGCGATGCATGACGCCGACGCGGTCGGCGATCGCGAACGCCTCCTGCTGGTCATGCGTGACCAAAATGGCGGTCGTGCCGCTGGCCTTGAGAATCTGACGGACCTCATGCCCCAGGCGCTGGCGCAGTTCCACGTCGAGGCTGGAAAACGGTTCGTCCATCAGCAACAGCGATGGGCGCGGCGCCAGTGCCCGGGCGAGCGCCACGCGCTGCTGCTGGCCGCCGGAGAGCTCGTGCGGGAAGTTGCGCGCGTGGGGCGTCAGGCCCACGAGATCGAGCATCTCCTGCGCGCGCCGGCGCCGCGCTGCGGCGTCCAGCGCACGCAGCCCGAACGTCACGTTGCCTTCCACCGTGAGGTGGGGAAAGAGCGCGTAGTCTTGGAAAACGAGGCCGACGCTGCGACGCTCCGGAGGTGCGGTGAAGTGCGGCCCGGAGACGACGAGCCCGTCGATCTCGATGGTGCCCGCCGCAACCGGCAGGAAGCCGGCGATGGCACGCAGCAGCGTCGTCTTGCCGCAACCCGAGCTGCCGACCACGCAGCCGATCTCGCCCCGCTCGAGCGTCAAGGACAGTCCTTCGAGCACGCGGGTGCCCCCCCGGTAGTCGACACCGAGCCCGTCGATGGCGAGCAGCGTGGCGGGGCGCGTTGGTATGTCCATGATTCGGTGAGTCTAGCCGATCAAATGAGGTTAGTTCTCATTTGCATTTAGACTCCACGCTGAGCGGAGGGATTTTGGCGACGTCGGTCAGTCGAGGATCAGCAGAGGTGGGAAGCGGTTGGCCATCGCGCTGGCGGTGGGCGTCCGGGCTGGGACGTCCGCTGCTGCTCGCACTGGCTTGCGTCGGCGTCGTGGGCCTGCCTGTGCTGAGCATCTTTGCCAGCTTCCTCGCCGCAGGCGAATCCGCCGACACGCTGCGGCACCTCTTATCGACGGTGATTCCGGCGGCCCTGGCGGAAACGTTTCTGCTTGGCGCGGGGGTGGTGGCGGGCGTCGTGATCGTCGGATCTGTCACCGCGTGGCTCGCGGCCACCTGCGAGTTCGCGGGCCGGCGCTTCTTCGAGTGGGCGCTGCTGCTGCCGCTGGCGATGCCCGCGTACATCGTTGCCTATGCCTACACCGATGCACTGCAGTTCGCGGGTCCCGTGCAGACGGCGCTGCGCGAGGCGTTCGACTGGCGGCGGGGCGACTACTGGTTTCCGGAGATCCGCTCCGTGCCGGGTGGCATCTTCGTATTTGCTGTCGTTCTTTATCCGTACGTCTACCTGCTGGCGCGCACGGCCTTTCTCGCGCGAACGGCGGCCATGATCGACGCGGCCCGCAGCCTGGGACTGACGGCGTGGCAGACGTGGTGGCGGGTCAACATTCCACTGGCGCGACCGGCAATCGCCGCGGGCGCGCTGCTCGCGCTGATGGAAACGTTGGCCGACTACGGCGCCTCGGTGTATTTCGGACTGCAGACTTTCACCACGTCGATCTACCGCGCATGGTTCTCGATGGGCGATCGCCTAGCGGCCAGTCAGCTGGCGGGCGTGCTGTTGCTGCTGGTGCTGGGCCTGCTCGCACTGGAGCGCGCGGCCCGCGGTCGTGCCCGCTTCTTCACGCCCACGGCCAGCCAGCGACCGGCGCCGCGCTCAATGCTGCGGGGATGGCGGGCATTTGGCGCGATCGCCGCGTGCCTCGCGCCAGTGATTCTCGGTTTCGTCTTGCCGGTGCTGCTGCTGCTGCGCCTGCTGCTGCCGACCTGGGCCAGCGTCGAGGTGGCGCGGTATCTGCAATGGCTGGCGAATACGCTCGGCGTGGCCGTCGGGAGTTCCTTAGTCGTCCTGGCGGTCGTGCTCGCGCTGGCGTATGCGGCGCGCGCGGCGGAACGCGGAGCGCCCGCCACGCTCGTGCGGGCCTCCGTGCGACTGATGAGCCTGGGTTACGCGCTGCCCGGTGCCGTCGTTGCGGTCGGTATCCTGGTTCCGCTGGCGGGCTTCGACAACGCGCTCGACGGTTTCCTGAAGTCGCTGATCGGGGTCGGAACGGGCTTGCTGTTGACGGGAAGCGTCTTCGCACTGCTCTATGGTTACCTCGTGCGTTACTTCGCGGTCGCGTATCAATCGGTCGAGGCGGGGCTCGCCCGCATCACCCCGGCCATGGATGCCAGCGCGCGTAGCCTCGGCAGCACCCCCTTCGACACCTTTGTGCGGGTCCACCTGCCGATACTTTCGCCGTCGGTTCTGGCGGCGGTGCTGCTGGTGTTTGTCGACGTGATGAAAGAGTTGCCGGCAACACTCGTGCTGCGTCCGTTCAACTTCGACACGCTGGCCGTCGTCGCCTACCAGCTCGCGGCCGACGAGCGTCTCGGCGAAGCTGCGCTGCCGGCGTTGACCATCGTGCTCGCGGGCGTACTTCCCGTAGTGCTGCTGTCGCGCGCAATCGCGCGGGCGGCCGGTCAGGAAAAGACCTAGAGCGCGCGCGAGTTCGCGCCGCGACTCAGTGGTGCCCTGCTGGGTTCTAGTACGCTTGCCGCCTCTTCCAGTGGAGCGCCGTGCATCATGGGCTATGCATTTGCTGCGCCGGCACAGGCCGTTGTGCCGATCGATGGCTCGACCGATCTGTTCCCGGTGCATCGCATCTATTGCGTCGGCCGCAATTACGCCGACCACGCCAAGGAAATGGGCTTCTCGGAGCGTGAAGCGCCGTTCTTCTTCATGAAGCCCGCCGATGCCGTTCTTCCGGTTCCGTTCGGCAAGACGGGTGAACTGCCGTATCCGGGCGAAACCGCAAACCTGCATCATGAGATCGAACTCGTCGTCGCCATCGGGCGGGCTGGGCGAAACATCGCGCCGGCCGATGCGCCGTCGCACCTCTGGGGCTACGCCGTCGGACTCGACATGACGCGCCGCGACCTGCAGTTCGCGCTGCGCGACAAAGGCCGCCCGTGGGACGTTGCAAAAGGCTTCGACTTCTCGGCTCCAATCTCGCCGCTGAAGCCAATCGCTGTGACCGGCGAAATCACGGCCGCAGCGATCTGGCTCGAAGTCAACGGCCAGAAGCGGCAGTCGAGCGACGTCGCGAAGCTCATCTGGAGCGTCAACGAGACCATTTGCCATCTGTCGAAGTACTTCGCGCTAGTGCCGGGCGACCTGATTTACACGGGTACGCCCGAAGGCGTCGGCGCGGTCGGGCCGGGGGACGTGCTGATGGGCGGCATCGCCGGTCTCGGGACACTGCAGGTGAAGGTTGTCGAATGAAGGCCGGTCGCGGCGCGATCCGTCGCATCGCGTGGGTCGTCGGTTGCCTGCTGACGTGGGTCGTGACGCCGGCGCAGGCGCAGCCCGTCACCACGTTGAAGGTTCATCACTTTCTGCCTCCGGGCTCGACGACGCATGCCAAGCTGATCGTGCCCTGGTGCGCGAAGGTCGAGGCGGAGTCGTCGGGTCGCCTGAAGTGCCAGATCTTTCCCTCGATGCAGCTTGGCGGAACGGCGCCGCAGCTCTACGACCAGGTGCGCGACGGCGTCGTCGATGTCGTCTGGACGCTGCCCGGGTACAACGCGGGGCGCTTCCCCGCGATGGAAGTGTTCGAACTGCCGTTCATGATTGCCGATGCCGAATCCGCCTCGCGCGCGGCGTGGCAGTTCTACGAGAAGCACGGGCGCAGCGAGTTTCGCGAAGTGCGGCCATTGGCTGTCCATGTTCACGATGCCGGCTACCTGCACACGCGCGACCGTCCGGTGCGCACACTCGACGACTTCCGCGGCATGAAGCTGCGTGCGCCGACGCGCCAGACTAACAAGCTGCTGGCGGCACTCGGGGCCTCTCCGGTTTCGATGCCGGTGACGGCGCTGGCCGACGCGATGAACAAGGGCGTGCTCGACGGCGCGGTCGTGCCGTGGGAGGTCGTGCCGGCCGTCAAGGTGCACGAAGTCGCGCGCTTTCACACCGAGACCGATCCCAACGTGCCAGCGCTGTACACGGCCGTCTTTCTTCTGGCGATGAACCCGAAGACCTACGATCGCCTTGCGCCGGAGCTCAAGGCGGTTATCGACCGCAACTCCGGGCTGGAGTTGTCAACGCAGGCCGGACGCCTGTGGGAGCAGCAGAAGGCGCCGGCACGCAAGCTCGCGCAGGATCGTGGCAACACGGTCATCGTGGTCCCGGCGGCTGAACTGGCGAACTGGCAGCGTGCCGCTCAGCCGGTGCTGGTCGAATGGATCGCCGACATGAAGCGACGCCAGATCGACGGCGACGTGCTGCTGGCCGATGCGCGGGCACTGTTGGCGCGCAGCGCCGCGACCCGCGTGGCGCCCCCGCGCGACCGGCCCCCCCAATAGCCATGCGGCGCGCGCTCAGCGCGGCAGCGACCGCGTTCGCGCTGCTCGGCGGGGTCATCGTCGCGCTGGTCGCCGGAGTCACCGTGGTGTCGGTCGTCGGCCGCTGGGCCTTCGCCAGTCCGGTTCCCGGTGATGTTGAACTGGTGCAGCTCGGTACGGCCAGCGCACTCGCGCTCTTTCTGCCGTACTGCCAGCTGCACGGCAGCCACCTGATCGTCGACATCTTCACCGTTCGTTCCGGGGCCGCGCTTCATCGCCGGCTCGATGTCATTGCACATGTCGTTGCCGCGGCCGTTCTCGCGCTGCTGGCTGTGCGGGCCGCGTGGGGGGTCGAAAGCCTGCGCGCGGCCTCCGAGACCTCCATGGTGCTGGGCGTTCCGTTGTGGCTCGCTTATGCGCCGATGGTGCCGTCGCTTGCGCTGGCGGCCGTCGTTGCACTGCTGCGCCTGCGCACAGCCGGAGCCGAAGGCGTCGCCTGATGTCCGCGTGGAGTCCACTCGTGCTCTTCGCCACGATGCTGGCGCTGATGGCGTTGCGTCTGCCCATCTGGGTCGCGATGTTCGTGCCCGGCGCGGCGTGCTTCGCGGCCCTCGCCGGTGGCGAAGCGCTGCTCGCATATCTCAAGGGCATCGTCTTTGCACGATTCTCGATCTACGACCTGTCGGTCATACCGCTCTTCCTGCTGATGGGACAACTCGCAACCGAAGGCGGGCTGTCGCGGGCGCTGTTTCGCGCGGCAGCAAGCTTTGTAGGCCACTGGCGTGGCGGGCTGGCACAGGCCTCGGTGCTCGCCAGCGCGGCATTCGGCGCCGTGTGCGGGTCGTCGGTTGCCACGGCAGCGACGATCGCACACGTGGCGTTACCGGAGATGCGGCGCTACCGTTATGACGGCGGCTTCGCGATGGCGGCGCTCGCAGCCGGGGGCACGCTGGGCATCCTGATCCCCCCGTCGGTAGTGCTGGTGCTGTACGCCATCATCGCGGAGCAGAACATCGCAAAACTATTCGCGGCGGCGCTGGTGCCGGGCCTCCTTGCGGCGCTGCTCTACTGCCTCGCCATCGCGGCGCTGATGCGGTGGCGACCGGCGCTCGGACCCGCCGAGCCGCGCGTGCCCTGGCGCCAGCGCGGGCAGGCCCTGGGTGGCGTCATCCCCGTGCTTGCCATCTTCCTCGTGGTGCTGGGAGGCATCTACGGCGGCGTGTTTACCGCCACCGAAGCGGCAGCCATCGGCGTCGTGTTGACGGCCATCGTCGGCGCGCTTCGACGCCGCCTCACGTTGAGCGGAGTGAAGTCCGCATTGCTCGGGACCGCCGAAGTGTCCGGCGTGATCTTCATGATCTTTCTGGGCGCCGACATGCTGAACGGGGCCCTCGCGCTCACGCAGATGCCGGCGCGCGCGGCGGAATTCATCGGTGCGCTGCCTTTGCCGCCACTGGCGATCCTGGCCCTGGTGCTGCTGGGCTACATCGTGCTCGGCAGCGTCATGGACGAACTGTCGATGCTGCTGCTGACGCTGCCGGTCGTCTTTCCCGCCGTGATGCAGCTGGATCTCTTCGGTCTGCCACTCGAGGCCAAGGCGATCTGGTTCGGGATTCTGCTGCTTACCGTGGTCAACATCGGTTTGATCGCGCCGCCCGTGGGTCTCAACATGTATGTGGTCAGCGCGCTGGCGCGGGACATACCGATTGCGCAGGGGTACCGGCGCGTCGTGGTGTTCCTTGGCGCTGACGCGGTGCGGCTCGTGCTGCTGCTGCTCGTCCCGGCCCTGTCGCTCTGGCTGGTGCAGTTTGTTCGCTAGGATCGCGCCATGATGAAGCTCTACAACTACTTCCGCAGCTCGGCGTCGTTCCGGGTCCGCATTGCGCTGAACCTCAAGGGCCTGCCCTACGAGTACGCGGTCGTGCACCTGACGAAGGACGGCGGCCAGCAGTTCATCCCGGCCTTCCGTGCGCTCAACCCGGATGCGCTCATCCCGGTCCTCGACGACGACGGTCGGGTGCTGACCCAGTCGCTGGCGATCATCGAGTACTTGGAGGAGACCCACCCTGAACCACCGCTGCTTCCGCGCGATGCGCTGGAGCGGGCCTACGTGCGTTCGTTCGCACTCGGCATAGCCTGCGAGATCCATCCGCTCAACAACCTGCGGGTGCTGCGCTACCTGGTGCGGGAACTCGGCGCGAGCGAAGACGCGAAGAACGCCTGGTACCGGCACTGGGTCGAGCAGGGGCTTGCCGCGCTGGAGGCGCGCGTCGTGGCCGAGGGCCGCGCGGGGCGCCATGTGCTGGGCGAGCGGGTCACGCTGGCGGACGTCGTGCTGGTGCCGCAGGTCTTCAATGCGCGTCGCTTCGACTGCCGGCTCGATCACGTGCCAACTCTGATGCGCATCTTCGATCACTGCATGGAACTAGCGGACTTCATCGAAGCCCAGCCGTCGAAGCAACCGGACGCCGAGGGATGAGCGCGTCGCACACCGCTCAGCGGTCAGGCAACGCACGCTCGCGCACCGCCGCGGCCAGCTCGGTGACCGCGGTGGCATAGAAGTAGCTGCGGTTGTAGTGCAGGATCGCGCTGAAGTTCACTGTGCCGACCCGGTAGGTGCGGCTAGGCTGGCCGTTGCTGTCAAGCTGAGGAAGGTCGATGACGATCACGGCGGTATCGAGCGGCAGCAGTGCCTCGGTGCGGACGCCTGCCGACAGTGCCGCGGACCATGTCGTCCGCGCCTCGATGCCGCGACCGAGGGCATCGACGATGCTTTCGTCGGCCTCGGCCTCGAAGACGATCGGCAGGTCGCGTTGCCAGCCGTGACCGACGAGGAAGTTCGCCACCGAGCCGATCGCGTCGGTCGGGCTCGCGAGCAGATCAATCCGGCTGTCGCCGTCGAAGTCCACACCCCAGCGCCGGATCGAACCTGGCATGAACTGCGGCAGGCCGATCGCGCCGGCGAATGATCCGCGGTAGGACAACGGATCGCGCCGCTGTTCGCGCGCGAGCAGCAGGAATTCGATGAACTCCGCGCGATAAAAGTCGGCACGGCGCAGGTAATCGAAGGTCAGCGTCGTGAAGACATCAAGCGTACGGAAGTTGCCGGTGATGCGCCCGAAGTAGGTTTCGACTCCGATCACGGCGACGATGATCTCGGCGGGAACGCCGTACTCCTCCTCGGCCCGCGCCAGCGCGGCGCGGTGCGTCTGCCAGAAGTCCACTCCCGCCTGGACACGCGCGGGGTCAAGGTAGCGCTGGCGGTACTCGAGCCAGTTGCGCTGGCCGAAGGGTATCGGCGGCTGCATCAGGCGTTCGACGCTGGCGGAATAGCGTGCGTCGCGCAGCCAGCGCTCGAGTCGCGCGCGGTCGAAACCGTGCGTCGCCGCCAGTTCCTCGACAAACTGCTGCACTTCGGGGCGGCCCACATACGGGCTGCGCGCCTGTGCCGGGCGGGCGACCGCGAGCGCGGCGAGCGCGACGAGGAACGACCGGCGGCCGTGCGTCACAGCGGATTGGGGCGGGGCCGGAAGGCCCGGATCGCACGGCGCAGGGCGCGGACATCGGCGCGCGTTGCACTGGCCGAGGCCGGGGCGTAGCGCAGCTGCTCGTAACGGGCGAGCAGACGGCGCGCCAGCTTCACGTCGTCTTCGACCAGCGCGCGCTTGGTCCGGACATAGAGCTCTCGGGGTCCGCACGAGACGGAGGCCGCCACGCCGGCACGTTCGAGCCGCTCGCGCAGCAACTGGAAGGACGCTCCCAGCGGATCGCGCACCAGTCGCGGTCGCAGCGAGACGAACGCGAGCCAGGCAAGCAGGATGCCCATGATGAGCGCAAGCAGCAGGATGACGCTTTCCAGCCTGGGGGCGAGGCCCAGTCGCTCTACCAGCGCCTGCTGCCGCTCCAGCGAATAGGTCAGCACCCACTGGTTCCAGCTGTTTTCCACCGCTTCCCAGTTGTAGCGCAGCGCGCGCAGCCAGGGCACATCGGTGCCCGTTGCCGTGGATCCTCGTCCGGCCTGGCGTGCGACTTCGCCGGCTCCACTCTGTATGCGCACCGGTGCGACGACCGAGGTCGGATCGATGCGGACCCAGCCCTGGCCCTGCAGCCAGACTTCGGCCCAGGCGTGAGCGTCGGACTGCCGCACGGTCATGAAGCCGTCGACCGGGTTCTGCTCGCCGCCCTGGTAACCGGTCACGACACGCGCCGGCACCTCCAGCAACCGCATCAGGAAC
>Ga0316622_100002420_pt1 | contig 12893 bp, 11 predicted proteins | sample OWC_Aug_OW2_C1_D_FD_207646 | JGI IMG/M metagenome (GOLD analysis project Ga0316622, IMG submission 207646) | Wetland soil microbial communities from Old Woman Creek delta, Ohio, United States - OWC_Aug_OW2_C1_D5_C | ecosystem: Environmental > Terrestrial > Soil > Wetlands | place: USA: Ohio... | reverse complement strand
GGGTTGACTCAACGACCCCAAACATTGGCAGTACCTATGGTGTGTTCGTGCCGGACCTCAAGTGGACGGTGGCACAGTCGTCGTCGGGAGACGAGCGGGCACGTCGAGAGGCGCTTGTGCCGCAGGACACACGATGACTCACGGAGGGGGCGGAATGCCGACGGTGAGCGTCTTCATCGCCAGTTACAATCATGTCGCGTACCTTCCCGAGACACTGCAGAGCGTCTTGGGGCAGAGCTACCAGGACTTTGAGATCGTCGTCGTGGACGACGGTTCGACGGACGGCAGCCACGAACTGCTCTTGGACTATCAGCGGCGTTACCCGCACAAGATCCGGTGCTTCTGGCACGAGGGACGAGCGAACAAGGGAGTGACCGCTAGCTCGAATGTTGCGATGCAGAAATCCCGAGGACGCTATCTGGCGTGGCTCGGATCCGACGACGTCTGGTCGGCGGACAAGCTCGCGAAGCAAATGCATTACGTCGAGGGTCATCCCGGGCTGGGCATGGTGTGCAGCTATGCCCATGTGGTCGACGAAGACGGCAACCGCTTCCCCGGCCTGATGGGCGGGGACCTCTCGCACGACGCGTTTCGACAGCTGGTGGTCGCCAACGTCGTCTGTCCGTCGACCGTCTTGATGAGCCGTGTATGCCTGGACGATGTCGGCCTCTTCAACGAACAGCTCGTCAACAGCGATTGGGAGCTGTTCATCCGAATCGCCGCAACGTACCCGGTGGGCTTTCTCCCCGAGCCGCTGGCGGCGTATCGCCTTCATGGGCACAACATGAGTCTCACGGCTTCGCCCGAGACCAAGCTGCAACGACGGCTCGCCGTCATCGAAACCGTATTTCGCGAACGGACGTGCGCGGATCCCGGGCTGAGAACTGAGGCGCATGCCCGGGTGCAGTGGCAGGCGGTGCTTGATTACTGCACGGCCGGCCGGGTTGACGAAGCTCGGCGTCACCTTGAGGCGACACGCGCCTTGCTGAACGGGGCGCTCCCGGTCGACGGCGACGAACTCATCGCGACGGTGGTTGCGTACGCCTTGCACTCGTGTCGAGGCACGCTGGACAAAAAGATTCGCTTCGTGCGGGACGTGTTTGCGACCGTGGCTCCCCGGCGTGAGCGCAAAGCGATCGCACAATTCCACATCGGCCGAGCCTTTACATGCCGGCTGCGAGGAGACGTACGCGGTGTGCGGCGCTGCCTCGCGTCGGCGCTCTGGCATGATCCGGGGTGGCTGTGCAATCGGGGAGTACTCTCGATCGGGGCGGAAGCGTTTCTCCCTCACGGCACCTCCGGGAAGTTGCGTCGACTCGGCAGAGCCCTCGCCGAGCGGAGCGCATGAAGTATTTGCTGCGGCATCGCATCTCATGGACTGGAGCCGCGCGGACGCTCGCGGCGCTGATCGCGGTGTGCGCATCCGTGTTCGAGGCCGTAGCCGAGGAGGCGGCGACCCGCTGGAGTGCTCCGGTGAGTTTCTCGCAACAACCCGAGACGTTCTCCGATGTTCCTGCCCTGATGTGTGATCGGTACCAAACCGTCCACGCGTTCTGGGCTGAGCGCGAGGGGCAGGCGGCGGCTATCTTCACCCGGAATGACGCGGGGGGCACCTGGTCGAATCCGGCACGCGTGTTGGCAACGCGAGGTGTGCTTCACACGCACCTGTCGGGTGTGATCACGATGGACGATGCGGTCCACCTCGTCTGGACGAGCGCCGTCAGGGGCGCGTTGATGTACAGTCGTGCGCCACTCGGTCGCACGGCCAACCCGACGGCGTGGATCGAGCCGAAAGTCTTGGCGCGCGACGTCGACAGCGGGAGTCTGACCGCCGATCAGGCCGGCGTGCTTCACGTCAGCTACGGGACGTCTGATTTCGAAGCGCGCGTGCACACGGTGGCGTACATCCGCTCGGCCGATCATGGCCAGACGTGGTCCGCGTCGATCCCGGCCCTCGCGCTGGATACGCCCGTCGCGTCCACGGCGGTGACGCCGACGATTGCCGTGGACGGGCAGGGACGCGTGCACGTGACCTGGCAGCTGCGCTCGTACGCGTACGGCGCCTACTCTCGAATCGGCTACCTGCGATCGACGGATCAGGGCCGCACGTGGAGTGTGCCTGTAGAACTGGGTGCGAGTGAGACGCGGCCGGGGGTTGCGATCCCTGCGGTGTTTGCGTTTGGCGACGACGAAATCCACCTCACGTATGATGTTCCGGACCGGTTTCACCAGTGGTCGCCGGACGGTGGCGCAACGTGGAGCACGCCGGTGAGCATCATATCGCTGGGTGCGGCGTTTGGGGGCGCGAACCAGTTGACGAAGGACAGCGCCGGCGTGCTGCATGTGGTCGCGGCGGTCAGCAACGGTGTGTATCACGCGACGTGGAACGGCAAGACGTGGAGTGCGGCGGACGCCATTGATCGGCGTAATATCGACCCGCACCATCAACAGATTGTCGCGTGTCAGGGGAACCAGCTGCACGTAGTCTACGATGACCGCACGGGTGAGCACGAGATCTGGTACTCGACTCGACGCGTGACTGCACCGTCCATTGCGCAACAACCGGTGCCGCCATCCGGCGCCCTGAACGAAACACCTGATGCTGCCCACGCCATGCTGCAGCGCGGCGCACTCCTCGGCGCGATCGCGGTTCTGCTGGCCGGCGCGGTGCTCGTCTTCAGGATGATCGTGCGCCGCTAGCCGGCCGTTTTCTCTTGGGCCTGCCGCAGCAAGTCCGGTAGCTGCAGATTGGTCGGGTCGCGCAGCGGAGCGGCCTGCCAGGCGCGCCGAGCCGGGGACGGTGAAAGAATGCTCCTGCTCCCAGGAACAGCAGCAAGCCAAGGCCATTCCGTGTATGACTCTGCGCCGTGCGGTGGGCCGGTGCCTCGGATCGGTCCACGGCGTGTCGGGCCCAACTGATGACGACCCATCCGGAGGCCACGTCCGCGGACGCCACGACCCGCAGAGCGAACACCGTCAAGCACAGGATGGACCGCGTGCAGACCTTGCCTCGGCTCTCACTTGGTGAGAAGTGCATCCCTGGCGGGAGCGCAGCGCTGCTCTCGGACGGCATGGTCAAAGTCAGCGTGATTACACCCGTCTATAACGGGGCAAAGTACCTCGGTCCGGCGCTGGACAGCGTGCTGGCGCAGACCATGCGGAGTTGGGAATTGATTGTCGTGGACGATGGCTCGACAGATGCCACACCTGACCTCCTGCAGCGGTACACCGATCCAAGGATCGTCAAAGTGCGGCAGGAGCACTCAGGGGAGGCCGCGGCGCGGAACGCTGGTCTGCGGTGCGCGACGGGCGAATATGTCGGGTTCCTCGATGCGGACGATCTGCTGTTGCCCAATGCGCTGGCCGATCTGACTGCGTTTCTTGAGCAGCACCCAGCGTGCGACGTCGTGTACGCCGACGGGTACGTGCGCGACGAGAACGAACGGTACGTCACTCGGCTCTCCGATTACCGCCCAGGCAGGTACACTGGCGATGTCTTGGAGCCGATGACCTTGACGAGCTGCGTCATCTCGCTGACCTGCTTGCTGGCCCGCCGCGCGACCATCGAAGAGCGCGACATCTCATTCGATCGACAGTTGGTCATCGGCCCGGATTGGGACTTTTGCATCCAGTTGGCCCGGCACGGCCGGTTCGGTTACCTGGACGTCTTGACGTGCGTGTACCGAGTGCACCAGACGAACATCACGCGCACCTCCGGGCGCCACCGGCGCGACGAGGATTTGATTCTCGTCCGGGCGAAGGTGCTGAACGCCGCGTGGTTCTCCGAACTGTCGGTGCCCACTCGGCGGCAGCTGTGTTACCAGCTGTTGATCGATCTGCTCACCGGGCAGCCAGGGCGGCAACGTGCCGTGATGGAGAGCCAGCCATTCCGCAGTCTACCCGTAGTCGAGCAAGCGGCGCTGGTGCGGCACGTCGCTGCGGCCTACATCCTCCGCGGCACCGAGAATGAGTTCGCTCTGCACTGCTTGCGGGAGGCCCAGCGGCTGCGACCCCGCGACCGTAAGACCAATACCCTGCTGCGGATCACGCAATGGCGGTTCGGGAAGCAGGCAGTCCCGGGTCTACTACGCCTCTGGCGGCTCTGCCGCCGAGCTGCGCACGGCCTCTTGACCGTCGGACAGCACCGTCCCAAGCCTCCACCTGCAACCTTGCGGCCGGCGGGAGAGTGAGCGGCGTTTGCTGATGGGTCCCTCGTGGCCTACCTGGTTGGCCCGGCAAGACTTGCGCATCGCGCGCAAGCTGGAACTGCTCCGTGGCCGAATCCTGCGCTGGCGCGGGGCACACGCGGGCCAGCGCTTTGGCGTCGGACGCCGGGTGACGGTCGCGCACCCGGCCTGCTTGACCGTGGGCGACGACGTCACCATCAGTGCCGACTCGTACCTGCACTGTCTTTCCGAGCGCGGTGTGCGTATCGGCAGTCAGACGAGTATCGACCGAAACCTCTGGTTGCACTGTGGTGGGACACCTGAGAATCACGCGCGCGGTTTCTTCGAACTGGGTGAGCACTCATTCATAGGCTGCAACGCGGTGATGGGGGCCGGCGGAGGCATTCGAATCGGCAACGATGTCCTGATCGGCCAATGCGTCAACATCCACGCCGAAAACCACCGATTTGCCGACCGCGGTCGCCTGATTCGCGAACAGGGGCGGACCTTTGACGGCGTCATCATCGAAGACGATGTCTGGATCGGGTCCAAAGTGACGATCGTGGACGGCGTGACCATTGGCCGCGGGGCGGTGATCGGGGCCGGGGCGGTTGTCACCGAGTCGGTTGGGCCGTATGCGATTGCCGTTGGAGTGCCGGCGCGTACGATCGGCGAACGAGGCGGCTCAGCCACATGACGGTCGCATTGCCTCACCCGCTCGCCCGGCCGGGGCGTCCAGACCCCCGGTGGCGGATGTTGTCGCCAGGTGTCCGGGTGTGTACGGCGGCCATGCTCGTGTTCGCCATGATGGCGATGATGGGGTGCGCTACGATCCGCCACCTGGTTGGCCCATTTGCCCCCTCGCGGGAGCAGGTTGGCATTTGCACCTGGATGGGTTGCAAGCAGGGCGCCGTCAGTTTCTCGGTCGACGACGGCCGGACGATCTGCCGGGAGGAGATGGAACGCGCGGGTTTTAGGGGGACATACTACTACGACGGCGCGTCGACGGAGCCGTGGTTCGCAGCGTACAGTGCGAGCGGACACGAGGTCGGCTCGCACCTACGCGACCACGTGAAGAACTGCACACGCCCGCCCAAAGGCTTTCCGAATTTGACCGCCGAGACCCTGAAGAAGACGCCATACACGGATGAGGAGGTCAGGGCCTTTCGACGGGACCAGATCGAGCCCAACATCGCCGCTATCGAAGCAGGGACCGGCATGCCGGTGCTTTCGATGGCGTGGCCCTGTGGCAGCACGGATGCGGGCCGCATGGCCGCAGCTGCGTACTATTTCCTCGGTTCACGTGGCAACCATGATCCATGGGACAGCAACCTGACGTGGGTTCAGGACGTCAATGCTGCGACTCCTGCGGAGTTTCAGAATTTGAATGCCGCCAACCACTATGACCAGACTTTTGTCGATCGAGCGGCCAGCGAAGGGACGTGGGCGATTGTCACCTCGCACGAGGTGTGTGAGGGCATCGGTTACATCGGTTCGCGTCGCGATGCGCTCTGGGTCGCGCCGGTCCGGGATGTACTGAAGTACATTCTCGTCCGCAACGCGGTGCAGTTCGACACGTTTTCCCGGTCGCGCGACGTGATCAGCTTCGACGTGATCCACACGATGCGGCTGTTCCAGCGCCAGACGGTCGATGGCACGCGCCTAGCCCCGATCGAATTCGACAACCCGGTCACCGTGAAGGTGCGTCTCGAGGACGCAGCAGAGGTGAGCGGTGTGCAGGTCGACGGAGCTGGCGTCTCCTACACAGTGACGGACACGCCCGAGGGCCTCAGATTTGTGCTCTTCGATGCATCTCTGAACGTCAGGCGGCACGTCAGGGTCATGCTGCAGACGCGGCAAGCGGTGCGCGGGCGGCCCGCCGGCGCTCCACCGGCGTCGTCGTTCGGCGGCACGGTTCCGCGAGTCGCTGGGATCGTGTGATGGTGCGGCTGAACGATTTCCGTCGCCAGTGGGCGTCGATCGGTACCGAGGTCCTGGCAGCGGTTGGGCGCGTCGGCGCCGCCGGGTGGTACGTGTTGGGTGAGGAGGTGGCGCGCTTCGAGCGAGACCTGGCGGCGTCGTGGCCCGTCTCCTGTGCGGTCGGCGTCGGCAGCGGCCTCGATGCACTGGAGATCGGATTGCGGTGCCTGGCCGTCAACCCGGGCGACAAGGTGCTGACGACGCCGCTGTCGGCGTTTGCCAGCACCCTGGCGATCACCCGGGTGGGGGCGGTTCCGGTGTTCGTGGACGTCGACGGCGCCGGCCTGATCGATCTTGAACACTGCCGCGCGGCGCTGCGCAGTGATGCGACGATCCGCTGTGCGCTCCCCGTCCACCTATATGGCCATGCCTTGGACCTGGATGCGCTCGAGAGTCTCAAAGCGGAGTTCGATCTCCGCCTCGTCGAGGACTGCGCGCAATCGATCGGCGCGACATGGCGCGGGCGGTGCACGGGGAGTGTCGGCCAGGTCGCCGCCACGAGCTTGTACCCGACGAAGAACCTGGGAGCGCTCGGCGACGGTGGTGCCGTACTCACGGGGTGCCCCATGATCGCCGACCGCGCGCGGATGCTGCGAGATTACGGACGAAGTGCGACCACCGTGCACCAGCACCTCGGCCTCAACAGCCGTCTCGACGAACTGCAGGCAGCGATGCTCCATGATGCGCTGTTGCCGCATCTGCCGGAGTGGACGGCTCGGCGACGGCGGGCGGCGGCCTTGCTCCGCGAGGGCATCACGAACTCCGCGATCGAGCTGCCTTCGGCGCCAGCCGGGGCGGCCTCCTGCTGGCATCTCTTTCCCGTACTCGTCGCACCCGAGCATCGGCGTGCGTTCGTGGATCACTTGCAGCGGCTCGGCATCGAGACGGCGATGCACTATCCAACCCTCATTCCGGACCAACCCGCGATCGCTGAATACGGGCGATTCGAGGTCAGGGGCGAGTTACACAACGCCCAGCGCTTCGCGACTGGTGAGGTCTCGCTGCCGGTTCACCCGTTCTTGACCGACGACGAGATTGTCCACGTCGTTGCCGCGTGTAATACGTGGCGAGCGTAACTGCGACGAGAGAATGGCCAGATACGACAAGGGGCGGTCCAGGGTCCGGCAATCCGGGGCACGCGGGGAGGCAGAATACTTCCGCCACCCGCAAGCACTGGTCGAATCGAGCCGCATCGGTCCGCGCACCCGGATCTGGGCCTTCGCGCACATTCTCCCTGAGGCCGTGATCGGCGCCGACTGCAATATCTGTGACCACGTATTCGTGGAGAACGACGTGCGGATCGGCGACCGCGTCACCATCAAGTGCGGCGTGCAGCTCTGGGATGGCGCGGTGCTGGAAGACGATGTCTTTGTCGGGCCGAACGCCACGTTTTCCAATGATCGATTTCCCCGCAGTCGGCAGCGGCCCGCACGGTTTGCGCGGACAGTCGTGCGCGCCGGCGCCTCGGTCGGCGCCAATGCGACGATCCTTCCGGGCTGCACGATTGGCAGGAACGCCCTGGTCGGGGCCGGTACCGTCGTCACGCAAGATGTTCCAGCCAACGCAATCGTCGTCGGCAATCCCGCCCGCATCAGTGGGTATGCGGGGAGCCGCCAGGCGCGTCGCCCTATTTCGCAGGGTTCAACCACCGCTCCCACGTGGCCGGAGCACGTGCGCGGGGTGAAGCTGTATGAGGTGAGGGTCGTCACGGACCTCAGGGGTACAGTTGCGGTGACGGAAATGGGCGAGGACTTTCCCTTTCAGCCCAAACGATTCTTCACCATCTTCGACGTGCCGACCCGCGAGACACGCGGTGAGCATGCCCACAAGACCCTCGAACAGTACCTCGTCTGCATCCATGGCGAGTGCTCGCTCATGGTCGACGATGGGCGGCATCGGGAAGAGATTCAGCTGAACACTCCACGCATTGGCGTGTACCTCGCCCCAATGGTCTGGGCCGTGCAGTACAACTTTTCACGCGATGCCGTGCTCCTCGTCCTCGCCTCTGCTCCCTACGATCCAGACGACTATATTCGCGATTACGAACGGTTCCTTCTCGGCCTCACGGCTCAGCCACGCGCCGTACGCGCGCCGCAAGCCGCGCCACCGCGACGCCCGCGAAGACGATCATGATGGCATCACTCGGCAAGCGATAACGGGGGGCGGACCACGACATCAGGTGCAGCGTCGTTTCGAATCCGACATACAGATACAGCGGCAGACATGCGCGCCATTGCCGCAACGACAGCACCAGGCCGGCGATCATGAAGGGCAGATACAGCGTGAAGGAACACAGCCGGGCCAGGTTGGCGCTCATCGAGGATTGCGTCGAAGGCAGCAACCAGAAGTGTTCCGGGACGCGGCTGAGTGTCAGGCGTACAAAACGCCCAGGGTCATTGAGGATGAATCCAACGGTCGTCCGGTACAGGGCACGATCGACGGTAGGTTCGGGCAAACCGACCAGCGCCGGGGGAATTGGTGCGACGTAATTCGGGTCGAAATCGACTCCCTGGTTGGGATGGTTCGAAGAGTAGAAGAAGAATCCGCCGTTTGAGTTGAGGAGGAGGAACTCTCCGAACACCCGATAGTTCCGGACCGTCCACGGCGCGATCATCACGGCGACCACTGTCAGCGCGATCGCCGGTCCCCGCCAGCCGACGCGGCCTTTGCGCCCCCACGCAAGCCACGCCACGAGAACGGGTGCGAAGAGCAGCAAGGTTTGCCGGAACAGTGTCCCGACGCCAAGCAGCAGCCCTAGCAGCGCCCAATCGCCCGGGACGCAGGTTTCACGCATCCGCAGCGCGAGCGCCACCACGGCGAGCAGCGCGACGATGTAGAACGTCTGCGTCATGAGGGCCACATTGAAGAAGATGAGGTACCCATACGTCGCATGCAGCACGGCAGCCGCACCTCCCGCCCGCCGACCGAAGAGTCGTCGACCAATGACAAACGTCAGGCACACCCCGAGTCCGGAGAGGAGCGCCTGAACTACGCGCGCGACGAGGGGATGATGGCCGACCACCTTGTAGATCCCAGCGAGGTACAAGGTGTACAAGTACGACCAGTGGGCCGTTGGCTTGTCCGCCTCGGTGAAGGGGTACCAGGCGGTTGGAAATGAGAATCCGCGCCCGGCGACAACACGCTGGGCGAGGATGTCGTAGGAGACCTGGTCGGTCGCGCCTGACACGGGCTCGGCGTGGTCCCCGAGAACGTACGCAAGAACCAGCCGCACCGCGATGCCGAACGCGAGAGCCCCGATCACGAGCCGTGGTGTGACGCTGCGCGTGCGTGCCTTCATGCCTTGTTGCCTGCTTTCGTACCTGGCTCGCCGGCGAGCGCAACCAGGCCGCCGAGGAAGACCCACCCGAGCACACTGGCGCGGAAGCCGTCCAGGGTGACGTTGTACACAAACGGCAGCACCCAATCCCCCAGCATGCCTGCGGCAAGTGTGCCCGCCAGTCCCCCAATGGCACCGTTGACGTAGGCGCGCGCGAATCCCGTCGGCACCCGCTGCCGCAGTGTCCAGCCGAGTCGACCGACCTCCCAGACGAACCACACGAAGCAACCAAACCCGATGAGGCCGGTTTGCGCAATGATGTCGACGTAGGTGTTGTGCGAACTGAAGTGCACATACCAGCCGCGAATCGGAAACAACGGCGTGACGTGGTAGTAATTGGCCGGCCCGAGCCCCAGGGCGGGGCTCATCGCGATGACCTTGCCCAGGACACGCCATGCCTCCACGCGGGTCATGAGGCTATACTGGTTGCCCGCATCGAGGACGAAGCCGACGACGGTCGGTAGCGCTGCCGTCACGCCGAGACCACCCAGCAGCGTCACCGGCAACGCCACCCGGGGCGCGGCAGCCCACAGGGTTGCCATGACGGCGACGAGTGGCGGCACCCACCCTGACAACCACGAACGGTTCGGTACCAGGCCGACATAGAGCGCGCCGCCCACAATTGCCCCCAGGGCGAGGCGCCAGAAGACATTCAAATGCCGGTTCAGTGCGCCCTGACTGAATGCCATCGCGACCAGCCAGGTCCAGAGCAGACTTCCGGCCGCGCCCTTCTGCACGCCGAGGCCGGCCGGCAGATCCAGCCCCGGCACAAAGCAGTCGACAAGGTGGATGCCACCAATGGCCAGAAACACCGCGGTGATCACCTGCAACCATCGCAGGTTTCGAAGATAGTCCGCGGCTAACAGGAAGGCCCCGGCAGACAGGAAGAAGACCAACAGTCCGCCCAGTTGAGCACGTAGCGGCGCCGTCGGAGCGATGAACACCCAGGGTTGATTGACCACCGCAAACGACAGCGTCGCCGCCGTGACCAGCACGAGCAGAGGCGGCACGGGCCGCAGCGAGAAGATGCGGCTGCGATCGTTGTGCAACAGGTTCGGCAGCCACAGCGCCATCAGCAGGGGCACGCACAACAACGGGAAGCTCAGGGGCGTCTTGCTGCCGGTGCCGATGGCAATCGGAGTTGCCAGGCTACCGACGAGGAGCACGACGAGGCCGAGCGGCGGCCAGTGCAGGAGCGCGGCGATGCCCACCAGCCCGACCACGCCGGCCACCCACCACGGCACGCCTCCTATCGCCTGCAGCCACCCACACACGGTCACACCCGACGTAGTGCCGAGAGCAGGCGGGTAACCGACACGACCGGCCGTCCGTACCGGCCACGGCTGCCGACTCGCACAGCGCCATGCACCAGGCGCTTGACGGCCGTGCTGGCGATGATCGTGGACGCCAGCAGCGTGGCGGCGGCGCGTCCGTGGTGTTTACGAAAGAAGTGTACGCGGCCGCGGTACAGCTGGGCTTCCCGCTCGGTGGGTTGCCCGGCGCTACTCGCCCCGCCGACATGAACCACGCGCGCCGCCGGTTGGTACCACACCTGCCAGCCGGCCCGTCGCATCCGGTAGCACAGGTCGACCTCCTCACCGTACATAAAGAACGAGTCGTCAAATCCGCCCACGGCTTCGAAGGCGCTTTTGCGCGCCAGCAGACAGGCGCCGCCCACCCAGTCCACCGCCTGCGGCCCCTGGTCGTCGTCCGGCCCACAACTCGGGTAGTGCTGGCCACGAAGCCAGCGCCCGAGGCCAGACAACACCAACACTTCGCGCCACAATGAGGGGAACCGGGCGTACGAACCCTGAAACGTGCCATCGGCGTTGCGCAGCTGGGCGCCCACGATCCCGGCATGCGGCTGCGCCTCGACGACTCGGAGCAAGGCGTGAACGGCGTCGGACATCAACTCGGTGTCGGTATTGAGAAACAGCAGCTGCGCGGTCGCACTTGCCGCCGCCCCTTGATTGGCGGCCCGACCAAACCCCAAATTCTCGCTGTTGCTGACGACGCGTACCGAGGGGAACTGCGCGCGTAACATTTGAGCGGTCCCGTCGACCGAACCGTTATCAACCACAATGATCTCGACGCAGAGGCCATGCGTCGACCGTGCGATCGATGTGAGACACGCGGCGAGCAGATCGCGCGTGTCCCACGTCGGAATGATGATCGACACGGGCGGCAGCCTGGTCATCTCTGCACGGGGACGACGCCGTATAGGCGTAAGCCTTCACGATAGCCGCGGTATATGTACGCACCGACGATCCAGCGATAGATCGCCCGCATCAGGCGTTCCGAGGGATGTGCACTTTCGAGGGCCCGTGCGAGCGTTTCGGTCACCCACAGCGCCGGCCCGGAGGCCATCGCCTGACGGGCGGATTTCCGCAGGATCAGGCGGAATGTATCGCGCTGCCACGCGATCGGCTCCTTGTCCTGAAACATGGCGAGGTGAGTCTGCAACTCAGGGTGGACGTGCATGAGCCTTACAGCGCTCGTACTGGCGGCGCGCCAGCGGCGTGAATAGGTGCTCAGATCACGGATGCTGTAATCGTCGTGGTGGCCGATTGCCCTGTGCGCACGCACGAATCTGCAGCCGCGTTGGTAGGCCCGGTAGCCAAACTCTACGTCGCCCCACATGACTGAACCATCGCCAGCGACATCGTGAAGCCTTCCGACTGCCGTGAAATGTGCGTTCTTAACAGCCAACATCCCGGTGAGGCAATCTATGAATGTAATTGGCTCTATGTCTGCCCGGTCCCGCGCCGGTGGCGTCGATGTCTCGACGCCGTAGATGCGTTCGAACATCGTACACCTCGCGCGTTCAACGGGTTGTAAACTGCCCACGACGATCACCCGGTCATCTTTCAGGTGTGGCTGTGCCATCGCCTCGAGGAAGTGTGGCACGACCGTTATGTCGTCGTCCAAGAAGATCAGTATGGATCCCGTTGCCTCTGTTGCGCCCCGGTTGCGTGCGGCGGTGGCGCCCTGGTTTGCTTGGCGGAGATACCGCAGGTCAAACCCGTGTGCGTGGTCGGCTATCGTGGATGTTCCGTCAGTCGAACCGTCGTCGACGACGACAACCTCGTAGCGCTCGCGAGGGTAGGTCTGTGCCCCGAGCGCCCGGAGCACGGTCCGCAAGGAGTTGTGGCGATTGTACGTCGGTATGATGACGCTCAAGGTCGGCTGCACGGCTACCCCGCTTGCTCAGTGAATGTGCTCGGCTCTGCCAAAGCGCCCTCGGACGAAATCAAGAACGGCGCGTACCAGAGCATCCCGCTGAGGCCGCTTGTGCCGCCACTTGGGTTTGACACTCCAGGAGATCGCGCGGCGTGCCAACGTGACCAAACTGCCAACCATCTCTCGGGCCCCGAGGTGGTGCTTTGAAACGAGCAGTAAGTGATTGCGCG
>Ga0316622_100002419_pt1 | contig 12900 bp, 10 predicted proteins | sample OWC_Aug_OW2_C1_D_FD_207646 | JGI IMG/M metagenome (GOLD analysis project Ga0316622, IMG submission 207646) | Wetland soil microbial communities from Old Woman Creek delta, Ohio, United States - OWC_Aug_OW2_C1_D5_C | ecosystem: Environmental > Terrestrial > Soil > Wetlands | place: USA: Ohio... | reverse complement strand
ACTGACCGGCTTCCTTTCGCCGATGGGGGACTTCGCCCAGAAGGCCGGCCAGTTGGCGGCGGAAGAGATCAATGCCGCGGGCGGTGTGCTCGGGCGGCAGATCCAGATGCTCGCCGACGACGAGACGAACCCGGGTGTGGCCGTGCAGAAGGCCACCAAGTTCATCCAGCAGGACAAGGTGGACTTCCTTCTCGGCACCGTGAGCAGCGCCGTGGCACTGGCGGTCATGGATGTGGCCGAGCGCTACCAGAAGATCTTCTTCAACACCGGATCCAACTCGGACGATATCCGCGGGGCCAAGTGCAATTACTACACCTTCTGCACCGAGGCCTGCAATACTCAGTACGTGAAGGCCATCGGCCGTTACCTCGTCAAGGCCAAGAACTACAAGACCTTCTACATCCTCACCTCCGACTACGCCTTTGGCCATGACCTCACCCGGGTCACCCGGCGCCTCCTGAACGAGCTGGGCGGGAAGGAGATCGGACACGACCTGGTGCCGACCGGCACCGCCGACTATAGCTCCTACCTGCTGAAGGTCCGAAACGCCAAGCCAGAGGTCATCTTCTGCAACGTGGCCGGCGCCGATCAGACCACGTTCCTCAAGCAGTACACCGAGTTCGGCCTCAAGATCGACGTGGCCGGCGGCGTGACCGACACCGTCCTGATGTGGAATGCCGGGAAGGAAACGGCCCAGGGGGTCTGGACCGTTATCTGGTGGGGCGACCTCGACAATGCCTGGACCAAGAACTTCGTGACCAAGTATAGGCAGAAGTACGGTTTCCCACCGGAGAACCAGGCCTGGGGTGACTACACCAGCATCAAGGTGTTGGCCGAGGCCATCAAGATGGCCGGCACCACCGATAGCAAGAAGGTGGTCGAGGCCCTGGAGAAGATCAAGTTCGACGGCGGGAAAGGCCGCGAGCTGTATTACCGGACCTACGATCATCAACTCATGCAGCCCATGTACGTGGTCTCGATCAAGAAGACCGGTAACAAGGACAAGTGGGACATCTTCAACGTCGAGGGCGAGGTCCCGGGCAAGGAAGAGAGCCTGGAGGTCATCGCGCCAACCAAGGAAGAGAACCCCTGCAACATGAAGCGAGCCTGATCTTCCTGACAACGCCTGCCCCCCTCGACCCGAGGGGGGCAGGAGCGTTTGCGGGACTCGATCCCGCGAGGGAATCCATGGACGTCACAACGTTCCTCCAGTTTTTCATCAACGGCATCGTGCTGGGAGCGATCTACGTCCTCCTCGCCATCGGGCTGTCGATCATTTTTGGGATGATCGGCATCGTGAATCTGACCCACGGCATTCTCTACATGCTGGGGGCCTATGCGACGGTGACGCTGGCTCCCTACCTCGGCTTCTTTCCGAACCTGATCATCTCGCCGGTCCTCGTCGCCCTTTTCGGCATGGCGGTTGAGGCCGCGTTCCTGCGGAGGATCTACACGGGCGACCCGGCGTTGGGGCTCCTGTTCACGTTCGGTTTGGCCATGTTCCTTGAGCAACTGGTGCGCGCCGTGTGGGGGCCCCAGGGAATTCCCTTCCAGATCCCCGAGGTCCTGCGGGGCGCCCTGGCGGCCGGCCCGATCATCTACTCGAAGTACCGGTACTTCATCGGCCTCTGCTCCATCCTGGTCATCGCCGGCCTCTGGCTGTTCCTGGAGAAGACGTCGTACGGCATGATCATCCGGGCCGGCAGCCGCGATCCGGACATGGTCCGCATGCTCGGGATAAGCCTGAAGCCGGTCTTCACCGCCGTGTTTGGACTCGGGGTGGCCTTGGCCGCCGTGTCGGGAGTGCTAGCGTCTCCGCTCGCGGGGGTGGAGCCGGCCATGGGGACGAATACGGGCACCTTCGCCTTCGTGGTGGTGGTCATCGGCGGACTGGGGAGCTTCTGGGGCTCGGTCATTGCCGGACTGATGGTGGGCGAGGTGGAGAGCTTCTGCATCTTCTTCTGGCCCCCCATGGCCGATGCATCGAAGTTTGCCCTCATGATTCTGATTCTCTTGCTCCGGCCCCGCGGGCTCCTCGGGCGGCGATGGGAGAGATTCGAATGAAGCGCTGGCTCCTCTTTCAAAGCGGTACGGCCAATCTGGTGCTGCTGGGCGTGCTTCTGGTCCTCCCGTATGCCTTGGAGAATCTCAAGAGCACGGCCCTCATGGCCAGCCAGATCCTGATCTTCGCCGTGGTCGGCTTGGGCTTCAACATTCTGCTTGGGTACACGGGCCTCCTCTCTTTTGGCCACGGCATGTTCCTCGGCATGGGGATGTACGGCGCAACGCTGATCCAGATCCACTTCCTGAAAGGTCAGTTCGTCCTTCCCATACTGATCGGGACGGCGCTGTCCGCCCTGACCGGCGCGGTGGTGGGCTTCCTCCTCATGCGCCGCCGCGGCGTTTACTTTGCGCTCCTCACGCTGGCCTTTACGCAACTCTTCTTCACAATCTGCTATCGCTGGACCGATGTGACAGGCGGCGAGAACGGCATCTCGGGCCTCAAACGGCCCGAGAGTTTCTTCGGCCTCGATCTCCGGAGCGATTACGCCTTCTACTACGTCTGTCTGGTCCTGCTGCTGGCGTGCATGCTTCTGATCCGCCGGATCCTGGATGCCCCGTTCGGGCGGGTTCTGCAGGCCATCCGGGACAACGAAGTCCGGGCCGCCAGCGTCGGCTACAACCCGCGCCGCTACAAGCACGTGGCGGTCATCATCTCCGGCACCTTCGTGGGGTTCGCCGGCGCCCTCTTTGCCTACCTGAACTACTTCGCCTACCCCGAGGTCTTCCACTCCGCCTTCTCCGGTACCATTGTGGCCATGACCATCGTGGGCGGGATGCGGCACTTCTTCGGCCCCATCGTGGGCGGCGCCGTGTACGTGTTCTTCCAGGACCTGCTGTCCTCCTATACGAAGCACTGGATGATCTACTTCGGCCTGATGTTCATGGCCTTCATCCTGTTCTCGCCCAACGGGATCATGGGCATCCTAGAAGGCCTGCGGAGTCGTCTGCGCAACAATCGCCAGGGTGAGGAGGCCACGGGGCCTGTCGCCGCCGCGGCCGCCGGCTCCGCCGCGGATCCGGTCGACGACAATGGCGGTCGGCGCGCCGATCGCGCCCCCCTCGGCGAGGAGATCTTCCGGACGGAGGGCGTCACCAAACGGTTCGGTGCCCTCGTGGCCGTGGACGCAGTGACCATCTCGGTCCGCAAGGGCGAGTTGCGCTCCGTCATTGGCCCGAACGGCGCGGGAAAAACGACGTTCTTCAACGTCTTGACCGGCAATCTGCCCGGCGACGGCGGCAAGGTCGTCTTCAAGGGAAAAGAGATTACCGGGCTGGAGCCGCACCAAATCGCCAACCATGGCATCGCCCGCTCCTTCCAGATCCTCAGCATCTTCAAGGACCTCACCGTCTTCGAGAACATCCGGGTGGCGGTGCAGTCCCGGACCCCGTACCGGTTCTCACTTTTGGCGTCCACGGATGCGCTGCCGGCGATCAACCGCGAGGCGGAGCGGATCCTGAACCAAGTCGGCCTGAAGGCGCTCCGCAATCAAATTGCCGTGAACGTCTCCCACGGGGATCAGCGACTCCTGGAGATCGGCATCACGCTCGCCATGCAGCCCGAACTCCTTATGCTGGACGAGCCCCTGGCCGGCCTGGCGGCCACGGAGCGGGTGAAGATTGCGAACCTGATCCGCGGCTTGGCCGGTGAACACACGGTGATCCTCATTGATCACGACATCGACCAGATCCTCAACATCTCCGACCGGATCACGGTCCTGCACCAGGGCAAAGTCATCGCCGAGGGGAGCCCGGACGAGATCAAGGCGAATCCGCTGGTTCAGGAGGCGTACATCGGCGGCTTCGACCGGAAGCACCTGGTGTCCCACCCACCCCAGCGTCGGGCCGACACCCCGCTCCTGGAGGTGGAGCGCATCAACACCTTCTACGGCAAGAGCCACATCCTACACGATGTGTCCCTGACCATTTACCCCGGTGAGCTGGTCTGTTTCCTCGGGCGCAACGGCGCCGGCAAGACCACTACCTTGCACTCCATCATCGGCCTCACGCCTCCGCTCCGCGGAGACATCCGCTTCGGTGGGACGGCGATCGCCCGCCTCCAGGCCGAGCAGATCGCCCGCCAGGGAATCATGTTGGTGCCGCAGGGGCGCCGGATCTTCCCGAACCTCACCGTCCAGGAGAACCTCCAGATCGCCCTCATGCAGGCAGGGCGGAACGGGCACCCCGTGGTGTGGACCCCCGACAAGGTGTACCAGCTCCTGCCGAAGCTCGGAGAACTCCGAAGCCGTCGCGGGGAGCAAATGAGCGGCGGCGAGCTGCAGATGCTGGCCATCGGCCGGGCCCTCATGGGCAACGGCAAACTCCTCATGCTGGACGAACCGTTCGAGGGATTGGCCCCCACCATCGTCGAGGGCCTCTGGAAGGTCATCAACGATCTGAAGAAAGAGATCACGATGTTGCTCGTGGAGCAGAACGCCGACCTGGCTCTGGCGCTGGGCGATCGGGCCTACGTCATCAACAACGGGAAGATCGATTTCGAAGGGGCGGCCCAGACGCTCGTCGATAACCACGAGCTGCGCGTGAAGCTCCTCGGCGTGTAGGTCCGGCCCAGTCGGGACGGAGATCAGAACGGCGGGTGCCTGTGCGGGCACCCGCCGTTCGTGTTTTTAGATGACGGCGAGTGATTTCCCGCATCACCCACGTCGTGTCCGGCAAGGCATAAATGCCGACAGCGAAAGGTGTGCTTCTTTATCAGTCAACACGAGGGAACGAAGACCGGGTTAGGCGGACGATCAGCCCGGAGAGGAAAGACCGTAGCTCCGAGGGGACGAGGCCTCCGGGGACCGCCGCATCATCGGGGATCGTGATATGGGAAAGGACCCACGCGAGCTGAGCGGGTGTCAGGCCTGCATCCTTCTGCCTGGCCAGCTCAATCGCACCCTCCGCGCGGTGACCAGCGCGTTCCAGGGCGAGCACGTCGACGAGGTCACGGGGCTCCGCGCGCGACAAGAGAGCGCACAGCTTGTTGGCCAGGATTTCCTCCGGGGGGTCGACCCGGACAGCGCCGAATTGCCTTTTGGGTTCCGGCCCCTGCGGCGCGCGGTCGTGCACGAGATCAACAACGACCCCTTCGGTTACCCGCCGTACAAGCCGCCGCCGAAAATCAGGCGCCGTCTGAATACTGTCGACGGACGCCCCGACCTCGCCTGCGGCGGCGTGAAGCGCCACCTCTCCTTCGGCCAGCAGGTCTGCCGTGGTGAAGAGGTCGAGATCCGCCGTGTCGCGGTGCCCGATATAGTAGCCGGCCAGAGCGGCTCCCCCCGTCAGGAAGAATCGGGACTCGCGCCGGAAGAAGGCTTCCAAGAGGTCGCGCTGCAGGGGCGTGAGGCGGCTAGTGGTCAAGGAGGCCTTCCTCCCGCCACTTGGCCAAGAGGAATTCCCAGAAGGGCCGGCGGCGCCCAAGATGCGGGGAAAGCTCACCCCATCGCACCGTCACGTCGGCCGGCGTCGTGAACAACCACACGTCCGTGTCGCGGGCTTCGCGGAGGATCTTTCCGAGAAGGCGCGCGGCCTCGGGGCGCGATGCCGTGCGTAACCGCTCCCGCAGCGCCGCCACTGTCATCGGCTCATCCCACAAAAAGTATGGGACCGCCTCCGGATCCAGCAGATTCGTGGACAGCGCCACAGACATCGGGTCTCCTTTGATTCGCATGAGGTGTGACGCCACGATTCTACCTGCCAGCAGATCGGCCGTCAAACCACGCGGGTTGCCAGGTCACCCGCGTGTGTGCGATCGAGGGGCGGAGCATCGTTTTCATCAAACAGATCCTCGCCGCAGCCAGGCGAGGATCGCGTCCCGGCTCTCGGCCAGCCCCTTGTACCGCAGGGCCTCCGGACTCATCGACTCGATCGCCGAGCAGAGCGGTTCGCGGAGCTTCGCGTCTTCCCTGATCTCCTCCCCGTCTCGGAACGAGACGCGCACCGCCAGCAGGGCCGCCTCCTGCTCGGGGAAGCCCCAGAGAACCTCGCGCTCGACACGCAGGAAGAGCTGAGGATGCTGCGGGTCGAAGGGGCGTTCCCGCCACGTCCCCGGATCCACCCCGGGCGGCACCTCATGGTGGTGGTTCAGCCGGTCGTCCGTGCAGAGTTCCCAGACGAAGCGCGTGAACGGCCCGAACTTTATCATGTTGGTCACCATGCCAGGCTTCCGGAAGGTCTCCATCCCCGGCACGGCGAGATGCATGGTGACGAAATCCATGCCGACCTTCTCCTCCACCGTCCACCGGTAGGGGAAACACAGGTGGATGGCGCAGGCCCAGTCCTTGCCGTCGACACGCCGGACGACGGCCAGATCCTCTTGCACCTGGGCGGCCAAAGCATCGAGGGGATCGGCGTAGGGAGGGTCGGCCTCTATCCCCACGACCCGCCTCATCTCCGGGTCGAAGCGCAGCGTCTCTCCGCTCAGCTTGCAGTCCAGCGTGACCTCTCCACTCCGCTCGTCTAAAATAAACAGTCCCGGGTGCTCCGTCGCCAGCCGGTGGGCGATGAAGCGACACACGGTGCCGGCAATCTCGGGTGCGAACTCGCGGGTCTGGTAGTATTTGCCGAGGCGCTCGGCACGCGCCGCCTGTTTGACCTTCCGGTACGCGGCGAACCCCGCGTCGAACTGGAATGTCAGTTTGTCGGCCGGACCGTTGCCAAAGTCCGTGCCCAGGGGAATGAGGCCAGGCTTCACCTCGTATTTCCCGCTCGACGGTGGGAAATACCTCGCCGCAACCGCAGGCAAGGCGACTTCGCGCAATTCACCCATCAGATCCCCCCTCCCGTCCGCGTCAACGCGCCTGTCGCGCCCGCTCCAGGACGAGTCGCTCCATGGCGATCACCGGCGGCTCCAAGAGCTCCCCATCCAGGGCGACCACACCCTTTCCTTCGGTTTGCGCCTTTTGCCAAACCTCCAGTATCCGCTCCGCCCGTTGTACGCGCTCGGCCGACGGCGTGAAGGAGGCGTGAACGATAGGGACCTGGTCCGGATGGATGACCTGTTTCCCGACGAAGCCCATACCGGCGGCCTGGACAGCCTCGTCCCGGAGGCCGTCGTGATCCGGGATGTTGAGGTAGATGGCGTCCACGGCCTCCACCCGCGCCGCGCGGGCGGCCAATATCAACTGACAACGGGCGTGGTGGACGGTTCCCTGACCCGCCGGCCCCGGCGTGAGCCCGAGGTCCCGCAACAGGTCGACGTGGCCGAGGATGAGGCCCTGGAGGCGCGGCGTGGCGCCGGCGATGGCGTACGCGTTAAGGACCGCCCGCGCGCTCTCGATCATGGCGAAGAGCTTCAAACTCCCGGCCGGTCGACGGGTCGCCCGCTCGGCAGCGTCCAACCGCTCGTCGATCTCCCGCAGTGCGCTCGGATCGTCCACCTTGGGGATGACCAGTCCGTCAGGCTCGGCGGCGATAGCGCAAGCAAGGTCGGCCCCGAAGTGGGGGCTCGCCAACGTGTTCAGCCGGATGAGCCATTCGATCGCCGGAGTGTGGTCCGCCCGCAGCAGGCCGGAGATCCGCTCGCGCGCCTCGGCCTTCCGCTCGGGAGCGACCGAGTCCTCCAGGTCCAGAATGACGGCGTCAGCCCCGAGCGTCGGGGCCTTGGCAAGCTTCCGCTCCTCGCTGCCTGGGACGTAGAGGAAACTCCGGCGGAGATGGCGGGTCCCTTGAGTCGTCATCGCTTCAACCCCTCCACGAGGTCCGCGGAGAGCGTCCCGCGTCCGATCTCCGACACCGGACCTGTCAGCGTAAGATCCCAACTCGCCGCCACGGCCACGGTCAGCTCACCGCCAGGGCTTTCCACGGTTACCCGGCGGTCCGTGAGGCCATTCTTCACGCAGGCGGAGACCACCCCGCAGGAGCTCGTCCCTGAGGCCAGCGTCCAGCCAGCCCCACGTTCCCAGATCATGATCGAGATGCGGTCCCGGTTCAACACCTTAGCGAACTGGACGTTGATCCGCTTGGGAAAACTTGGGTGATGCTCGATCTTCGGCCCCAGGCGCTTCACCCGCGCCTCGTCCAGGGTGTCGGTCAGGATGACGCAGTGCGGGTTCCCCACCGAGACACAGGTCACGATCAACCGCTCGCCGTCCACCTCCAATGGCTCCCCCACCACCTCGCGCCGTGGGCCGGTCACGGGGATCTCCTCGCTCACGAAGGTCGCCCGCCCCATGTCCGCGGTGATCATGCGAACGCGATCCCCGTCCAGATCCAGCCTTGCGCGCACGAGCCCGCCCAGCGTGGCGATGGTGAACTCCGGCCGAGGCGCGTACCCGTGGTCCCACAGGAACTTTGCCAGGATCCGGATGCCGTTGCCGCTCTTCTCGGCCTCGCCGCCGTCTGGGTTGAAGATCCGGACGCCGAAGTCGGCCCGCTCCCCCGGCACCACCAGCAGAATCCCATCGGAGCCGATCCCGAAATGGTAGTCGCAGATGGTGCGCACTGCGTCGGGGGTGAGTGGAAAGGACAGATGCGATCCGTCCAGCACGATGTAGTCGTTACCCAACGCATGCGACTTCACGAACTCGTTCGTCGTCAACGGAGCCATGTCTCTCGTCTCCTGGTTGCGGGACAGACGCCTTCACCTGCCGGCTGAAGCCCTCGGCCGACGGCGGTGCGGGCACAGATATCAAAGGGTCCCAAGCCTGTCAAGATCAAGCTTGGATTGACACGGCTGCCCGCCCTGCGCCATGATACACCTCGATAGTGTGGGAAGGAGGTGAGGGAATCAGCGACGGCGGACGAGCGGACGAGTGGTGAAGAGGCGGACACGTGTGCGCTGTACGGGAGGAGAACCGATGCGGAAGAATACGACGCGCAGAGACTTCCTGAAGACGGCGGGTGCCGCAGCCGCGGCGGTTGGCGCCAGTGGGATTTTCGCCCCCGCCATCCTCAAGGCCCAGCGGCAACCCATCAAGATCGGCCACCTGATCCCCCAGAGCGGATTTCTTTCGCCCATGGGCGAGTACATGATCAAGGCGGCCTCCATGGCGGCGGAAGAAGTGAACGCGGCCGGAGGTGTCTTGGGGCGCGAGCTGCGCCTGGTCCCCGAGGACGACATGAACCCCGGGGTGGCGGTGCAAAAGGCCACCAAGCTCATCCAGCAGGAGAAGGTGGACGCGCTGTTGGGGACGGTGAGCAGCGCCGTGTGCCTGGCGGTGATGGAGGTGGCCGACCGCTCCAAGATGCTGCTGGTCAACACCGGCTCCAACTCCGACGAGATCCGAGGCAAGCGCTGCAACTTCTACACGTTCTCGGTGGAGGGCTCCAACTCGCAGTACGTCAACACGATCGGCCGCTACCTGATCAAACAAAAGCAGTACAAGCGCTGGTACTTCCTGACCTCCGACTACGCCTTCGGGCACGACCTGCTGCGCGTCTCGCGCGGGCTCTTGAAGAAGATGGGCGGGACCGAGGTCGGCAGCGAGCTGATCCCGACCGGCACCGTGGATTTCAGCTCCTACCTGCTCAAAGTAAAGAACGGCAAGCCCGACGTGGTGTTCCAGAATCTGGCGGGCACCGATCAGACCAACTTCATGAAACAGTACGCCGAATTCGGCATGACCATCGAGGTGGCCGGCGGCTTGATTGACACGCTGCTGATGTGGCCCGTCGGCGTCGGCGCCATCACCGGCTCTTTCCCGCTCCTCTGGTGGTACGATCTTCCCTACGAGGAGACCAAGCGGTTCTCGGCCGCCTTTACGAAGAAGTACGGGAAGCCACCCGAGAACCAGGCCTGGGGCGATTACTACGGCACCAAGGCCATCGCTCTGGCCATGCAGCAGGCCGGAACGACCGACAGCAAGAAGGTCGTCGAGGCCATGGAGAAGATCAAGTTCGACGCGGGGAAAGGCCGGCAGCTCTACTTCCGGTCGTGGGACCACCAGCTGATGCAGCCGATGTGGGTGGCCTTGGGCAAGAAAAAAGACGAGGCGAAGGACCAGTGGGACATCTGGAAGATCGCGGGCGAGGTTCCCGACAAGAGCGAGGACCTCGAGGTCATCGCCTCCACCAAGGAGGAGAACGCCTGCCAGATGACGCGGCCCTGAGGTCGACCGAACATGCACCCGCGCCCCCCTTCTCAATCGAGAAGGGGGGCTTTATTGCCCGGCGCCCGCGTGCGTGCCGGCCGCCACGCCTCCGTCTCGGGCGTCACCGAACCCACAGCGCATAGCAGCACCCCCCGGACGTCCCGCTGATCCCAAAGCAGCAGATACCCAACGCTACCCTCGCTGCTGCGCCTTGGCGCGCACCTCGGAAAGCCACGCCGGCTCGGGGTGGAGATCCGAGACGCGCCCGGCCTTGCCCACTTGCCCGGGCACCTCGTGTCCCACGATCCCGGGGAGGCTCCGCGCACACGCGAGCAGCAGCTCAAGGTTGACCCCCGTGGTGTACCCCATGGCGTCCAGCATGTGGACCAGGTCCTCGGTGCAGACGTTGCCCGTCGCTCCTGGCGCATACGGACAGCCGCCCAGGCCCCCCAGGGAGGCATCGAAACGATCGGCGCCGGCCTGGAGCGCCGCCAGGACATTGGCCAGCCCCATCCCCCGCGTGTTGTGCAAGTGCAGCGTGAGCGTGGCGGCGGGGAAGCGGCGGCCGAAACCCTCGACCATGGCCGCCACCTGGGCGGGGTGAGCCATTCCCGTCGTGTCGCAGATCGAGATCCCGCTCGCCCCCGCCGCCAGGAGGCGCTCGCTCAAGCGCCACACCTCCCCTTCCGGCACAGGACCCTCCATGGGACAGCCGAAGCACGTCGAGAGCGAGGCGTTGATCGACACCCCGCCCGCCTGCACGGCCTGGATCGTCTCGGCGAGTTGCGCGCACGACTGCTCCCGCGTCATTCGCAGGTTGGCGAGGTTATGGGTCTCGCTCACCGACATGACGAGGTTGATCTCGTCCACCTTGACGGCGACAGCCCGTTCCGCGCCTTTGAGGTTGGGCACCAGGGCCGCATAGGTCACCCCCGGCACCCGGACGACTCCCCGGAACACGTCCTCGGCATCGCTCAGGTTGGGAATCGCCTTCGGCGACGTGAACGACGTCGCCTCGATCTTTTGGAGGCCTGTCCGGCTCAGCTCGTCGATGAGCGCGATCTTCACCCGTGTCGGGACGAACGTACGCTCGATCTGGAACCCGTCCCGGGTCGCCACCTCGCAAATGACGATGTGTCGTCCATTGCCCTCGAACATTCCGGCCCTCGCCTCGGAAGCGATGGTGTGTTCGGCGGCCGATGACCGACTGCCGTACGACTGTCAGTCATTGGTCAACGATTACCCGAATTACCCGATGACTTTCTCCTCCCGCAGCGCCGCAACCTGTTCGGCCGTGTAACCCAACCGCCGCAGCACGGCCTCGGTATTTTCACCCAGACGCGGCGCCGTCGTCCGGATGGCCCCCGGCGTCGCCGACAGCTTGGGCACCACACCGGGCACCTTGAGCCTAAGCCCGTCCCTGGTCACGATCTCTGCGATCATCCCGCGGGCCGCGTAGTGCGGATCCTCGGCGATGTCTCTCGCCGAGTAGATCCGGCCCGCCGGGACCCTGGCCTTCTCCATGGCCGCAAGGATCTCCTCGATGGTCCGGTCCGCGGTCCACGCCGCGATGGCGGCGTCGATCTCCTCGACGCGCCTGACGCGGCCCTCGTTCCCGGCCAGGGTCGGATCGCTGGCAAGGTCGGTCCGACCGATGGCCCCCATGAGGCGCTTGAAGATGCTGTCGCCGTTTCCCGCGATCAGCACGTACTCGCCGTTCTTGCATGGATACGCGTTGGTCGGAGCAATGCCGGGCAGCGCGCTGCCGGACCGTTCGCGGATGACCCCGAAGGCGTCGCATTCGGGCAGGAGACTCTCCATCATGTTGAACACCGCCTCGTACAGCGCGATGTCGATGACTTGCCCTGTGCCCCCGTTGACCTCTCGGTGCCGGAGCGCCATGAGGACGCCGATCACCCCGTGCAGGGACGCCAGCGAATCCCCGATGCTCACTCCCACCCGCACCGGGACCCGACCGGGCTCACCGGTGATGTAGCGCAGGCCGCCCATGGCCTCGCCGATCACGCCGAAACCGGGCCGATCGCGGTAGGGGCCTGTCTGGCCGTATCCCGAGAGGCGCAGCATGACAAGGCCCGGATTGAGCGTCGAGAGTGCGTCCCAGCCCAACCCCCACTCCTCCATGGTCCCGGGCCGGAAGTTCTCGATGACCACATCCGTCTCGCGGATGAGTCGCCGCGCGATCTCCTGGCCCTGTGGCTGGCGGAGATCCAGCACGACGGACTGCTTGTTCCGCGACTGCACCTGCCACCACACCGAGGTCCCCTGGTGCAGCAGGCGCCACTTGCGCAGCGGGTCGCCTTCGCCGGGCGGCTCGATCTTGATGACCTCGGCACCAAAGTCCGCCAGCGTCTTGCCGGCGAACGGCCCGGCAATCAACTGGCCGAGCTCTACGACCTTCACGCCTGCGAGCGGCAGGGGTATGCCTGAAACCGACATGGATGCACTCCTCGCTCTTCTGTTCACCGAACGCTCGGCGCCTGACACGCGACCTCGCCTTCATCGGACTCAGAGCACACGACGCGTCCGGGCCACGCATATCCTGTCCCGGGATGCTTGTCAAAGAAAAAGCGGCGCCTGCTCCGGCGGCGCGCCGGTGCGTGAGACCCGTTGAGTCGCGGCGGCAGGTGTGCTACAAGAATGGCAGAGGAAACGTGCCCATGCAGCTGCTCAAGCGCATCCTTCCCATCATCGCGTCGCTTCTCTACGTCATCAGCCCCATTGACGCTCTGCCGGACTTCCTGCCGGGCGTCGGCTGGCTTGACGATCTCCTCGTCGTCGGGTTCCT
>Ga0316622_100002418_pt1 | contig 12904 bp, 9 predicted proteins | sample OWC_Aug_OW2_C1_D_FD_207646 | JGI IMG/M metagenome (GOLD analysis project Ga0316622, IMG submission 207646) | Wetland soil microbial communities from Old Woman Creek delta, Ohio, United States - OWC_Aug_OW2_C1_D5_C | ecosystem: Environmental > Terrestrial > Soil > Wetlands | place: USA: Ohio... | reverse complement strand
CATGACATTTCTCCTCCCTTTTTCCCAGCGAGTGAGCGTTCCGACCGATTTTGCATTTCGCCCCAAACGTGATTGCGGATTAATGGGGCCGCATAGCCTTGCGTAAATCACCGCGCTGAAGGAACACCGTCAGGCCGGAAGAGCGATTGCGACCTTCCCGAAATGCCCACAGGTCTGAAGCCGCCGCAAAGCCTTTTGGAAATCGGCCAGCGCATAGACCATATCCATGACGGGCTGTATCGCATGATGCCGGATGAACTTATTCATGTCTTCGAACATCGCCCGTGATCCCGTCTCGATCCCGTGAATGCGGACGTTACGCGTCACGAACTCGTAAGTGTTGATGGAGGCGGCGAGGCCGGCCAGCAGACCAATAAAGCTGATGGTGCCGCTTACCCGTACGACTCGCAGCGATCGATTCAAGTTTTCGCCTCCAACCACCTCGATGACGTGGTCAACGCCTCGACCACCGGTTCTGGCGAGAACCTCCTCTTCCCACCGCGGGACCTGTGAGTAGTTGATAACATCGGCGGCGCCGAGACTTCGAACCCTGTTGAGCTTCTCGTCGCTGCTTGACAGGACGATCGCCCGCCCGCCGAGAGCCAGGACGAATTGCAGGGCAAAAAGCGATACACCACCTGTCCCCTGAATGAGCACGAGGTCACCGGATCGGACGCCGCTGCGATGGCGCACCGCGTGCCAAGCTGTCACCCCAGCAACCGGGAGAGTCGCCCCCTCGTGATCGGTGAGGTGCCCTGGGAGGGCCACCACGGACTGCTCACCGAACACGCGATACTCGGACAGCACTCCATCCGCGGAAGCCCCGCCCAATGGAGAGACATACGTCTCGGCGTTCAATTCGCCGTCCAACCACTTGGGCAGGAAGATCCCCGCGACTCGATCGCCGGGCTGAAACCGGGTGACTTCCGCTCCTGCAGCTACGACGACGCCCACGCCATCGGACAGCGGGATGCGCGCCTCAGTCGGCTTCCACGCACCCACGCCGTTGATCACCATCAGGTCCCGGAAGTTAAGCGCCACGGCGACCATCCGGACCAGCACCTCCCGCGGACCGGGGGAAGGCACCGGGAGTTCAATCTGTTTGAGTGCGTCGATGCCGTCCCCTATAGTCGAGAACGCCCACATTAGTTTCCTCCATCCACTAAATTTCAGGCTCAATGGCACTAATGATGAGCAGAATGCGGTTCTGCGGTGTGGGCATGGTACTTATGGACGACCGAGTGGCCACGGCCTCGCGCAATGAGCCAGCGGACTGCCGGAAACGCGGCCATCCCTGCAGTGACAAGCGATAGAAGGAGGCTGCCCCAAAACCGGAAGTCGGTCAGCCCGGCATCCATCGCCCCCGGTATCATCAGCATCACGAGGTTGTCGACGACCTCCATGATTGCGATGGAAGCCGTGTCTGAGGCAAAGGCGAGCCCGAGAGCGGTTTTGATTCCTATACCCGCACGTAACAAGGGGAGCATGGTGAGGAAGTAGCCGAAAGTAAAGGCAAGCAGGATTGCGAGCCCGACTGTGCTCCAGTTGTTTAATCCTAATAGAGTGCCGATGACCATTCCCAATACCTCACCGATTGAACATCCTGTCAAACAGTGAATAGTTGCGCTGAATGCGACCCGATTCAGTGAATTATGGTTGATAGCATGTGATGCGTTATCCATCTCCTCATCGATTCCTTGCGAAACTCCAACCGTATTGTTTAGTTAGAAATAGCAAGTTGCTACACGGGCCTAATGTTGATGGCGCCGGAAAACAGATTCGTGGGGTCGTATTTTGCCTTGATTGATTTCAGCCGTATTAGATTCGGTCCGTATGCGCCGTGGAGAAGGCTGTCTTGATCTTCAATAAATCCGGGAAAATTGAGATAATCGCCTCCTCGGGTAAATCGCTTCAGATCCTCGTAGACCTTGCGTGTCCATTTAATATTCACCTCCATGTCTGCTCGGTTATCCCAGTTCGCCTCGATCCCGATCATGTAGGGCGCATCTCGTTTGTAGAAGGCTGTATCCTGATTTTTTACCTGACTCATAGCCCTTCCAAGGGTCCACACATCGATCGATGACAGCGCAGAAGGCCGCGAAGCCGTTTGCTCTGAAAGCACTTGAATGACATTTGCGTCCAATCTGTCCATATAAATCGATTTCCAGTAATAAAATTTTCCTTCCGGATAATCTGAGTCCAAAAATTTTTGAACATCCTCAAAGCGCATGGGACCACTTAAATCGGCAATGGGAGTGCCAATCGTGCGTAAGGGGGCAATAGCTTTCTCGCCTTTTTCAAACGGACCCGTGTAGCAGCTCAGCAGTATGACAACAGGCGATCCATGGTGTTTCTCCGGAACTTGGGGGACTTCTGGAGCACTCCAGTAAGTCGCTAATCCCATCAGCTCATCCGGAGCCTGCTCCATGTATTCGCGAAATGCCTGCATTACCTCTGCAGCATGTTCGAGCGCGTAGATAGGCGCAGAAAGCCAGACTTGCGGCCCTACCGGGTGTGTTTTAAACTCAAAAGAGGTCACAACTCCAAAGTTGCCGCCACCACCGCGTATTGCCCAAAAAAGATCGGAATTTTCATTGATATCGGCCCGCCTGAGTTGGCCATCGGCCGAAACGATATCCGCTGATAATAAGTTGTCTATAGAAAGCCCGTGCTTACGAAGCAACCACCCGAAGCCGCCGTGAAGCGTTAGTCCGGATACGCCGGTGGCAGAAACAATACCAAGCGGTACCGCCAGTCCAGCGGTCTGCGTTTCGTGATCAAGATCTCCCAGACGTGCTCCGCCGTCCGCGCGAACGGTTCGGTTTTGGGGATCGACTCGAACGCGGCGCATGCCTGAGAGGTCGATCACAAAACCGTTATCCGCCAAACAAGATCCGGCGACATTATGGCCTCCGCCGCGAACCGAAATTCGAAGACCGTGGTCTCTGGCGAATTTCACTGCCGAAATAGCATCTGCTGTGTCTCTGCACCTGATAATGATGCCTGGTCTCTTATCGATCAATCCATTCCAAACCCTGCGGGCCGAATCATATGAATCGTCGTTGGCGGTAATTAAACGGCCGTTAAGCCTTCGTTTCAGATAGGTTAGCTTGTCATCGCCAATGAATATGGTGCCTTCTTCTACCGTATTTAGATTCAAGCCATTCATCTCAGGTCCCCTCCCGTATTTGGTTCTTCTGCTTTAAACAAGACAACAATCAGTTATTCCTTCTCACTGCGGATAGTTCGGACAAGCTATGACAAGGTTCAAAGTAAATGAAGTGGGGTCTAAACTGTATTTCGTGCCAACTAAGCATGTATTGATATGGCCGGTGAATTCCCTTCTCGGGTTATTGAGTCGAATGCTCTAATGAGGAAAATACAGGGAACACCCCATTGTGAACATGAGCTCCGGAATTTACTCTGAGGCGACCATGAAACATGGAGGTGTAAACATGAAAAATTCATCGCATAAAATCCTGCTTTCGCTACTACTCGTCACGGCAGGGGTTTTGATGGTCGGACTGCCGACGGCTGTCCTGGCGCACTCCCAAAACGACCCACAAGCGGCCGACCCGGCGGCTCAGCGCGCCCCTCGGCTTCAGAACCTGGGGAACCACAAGTTCCCTGTTACGACGAGCTCCGAGCTTGCGCAGCACTTCATCAACCAGGGCATGATCTTGGCCTACGGATTCAATCATGCTGAAGGCTACCGCTCCTTTCGGGAGGCGGCGCGCCTCGATCCGGCCTGCGCCATGGCCTATTGGGGGATGGCGTTGGTGGGTGGCCCCAACATCAACATGGAAATGTCGGCCGAAGCTGGACCCCAGGCGCACGAATTGATCCAGAAGGCGATTACTCTGAAGAAAAATGTGTCCGAAAAAGAGCAGGCCTACATCGACGCCCTGGCGCAGCGCTATTCCGGGAAGGCTAACGCCGACCGAAGTGCCTTGGATCGGGCGTATGCCGCAGCAATGCGCGATTTGCATCTTCGCTACCCGGACGATCTGGACGCCGCCACGCTCTATGCCGAAGCGCTGATGGATCTGCGGCCCTGGGATTACTGGATGCGGGATATGAAGCCCTATCCCGAAACCCTGGAAATCCAGCGCGTGCTGGAAACTGTGCTGGAGCGCAATCCGAACCACCCTGGAGCCATTCACCTCTACATTCACACGGTCGAATTCGGGCGACCGTGGTTAGCCGAAGCGGCGGCCGAAAGGCTGTTGACCTTGGCACCGGGAGCGGGGCACCTCGTGCACATGCCTTCGCACATTTTCCGACGCCTCGGCCGTTACGCTGATGCATCCATAAGTAACGAGTACGCCATCGCCGCCGATGAGGATTACATCACTCAATGCCGTGCCCAAGGAATCTACCCTCTGGCCTACTACCCGCACAACATCCATTTCCTGTGGGACGCGACGAGCATGGAAGGGCGCAGCCAGGCGGCCATCGAGGCTGCTCATAAAGCGGCTTCCAAGATCCCGGAGGACGCCTGGCGCACATCGCCTTTGCTGCAACAATTTCTGGTGGCCCCCCTGTTTGCGTATACCCGGTTCGGAAAATGGGAAGAAATTCTCAAGGAACCCAGACCAGCTCCAGACAACCTTTTTGGGACAGGGGTGTGGCACTACGCGCGCGGGCTGGCCTTCACTGCAACCGGAAAATTGGGCCAAGCGGCCCAAGAGCTCGGCCGTCTGCAAAAAATCGCCGCCATGGACGCCGTGAGTGACCTGCGCGTGACCTTTTCCAGAAACGGGGCACGAGCGATTCTGGATATCGCCGTTGAGGTGCTCGCAGGCGAACTAGCTGCAAAGCGCGGAGACTACGAACAGGCGATTGCAAGGCTGCATCGCGGGGTGCTGCTGGAAGACAACCTGATTTATAACGAGCCGCCCGACTGGCATGTGCCCGTGCGGCAATCGCTGGGGGCTGTATTGTTGGCCTCCGGAAGAGCAGCGGAAGCGGAGGCCGTTTACTGGCAGGACCTGAACCACAACCGCGAAAACGGCTGGGCGTTGTTCGGGTTGATGAAAAGCCTTAACGCTCAGGGAAAGGAGGAACAGGCAAGTGCGATCGAACGCAGATTTCGGGACGCCTGGAGCCGAGCGGATGTCACATTGACCGCGTCGCGGTTCATGGGCGAGGAGAAGACGGCGTTGGCCGCAAGGGAGGCAACCCGATTGGAACGTAAAAAGGGCTCAGGCCGATAGGAGGAAAAAAACAATGAGGCAATCAGCAAAAAACATCGAACAGCAAGGTTCCATCAACGGCGTGAACGTGGATGAGCTGTTTAAAACCATCGATGCCGTCAAGAAAGCGCCGGTCATCGGAGCGTTTAAGTTTCGGGCCCACAACGAATGGATCGAGGGCGGACACAACCGCACCACCATTCGAAACTTCTATGGAACTCAGCAGGAACACGAACGTAATAAATCCTTTGTCTTGTATGCGGATGAGCCGGCCGTTCTTTTGGGGAAAGACAGCGCCCCCAATCCGGTGGAGTACGTTTTGACCGCTTTGGCCGGCTGCGTCACCTCCTCGATTGTCTATCATGCGGCCGCCAAGGGTATTATGATCAAATCGATGGAATCGCGGCTGGAGGGGGACATCGACCTGCAGGGCTTTCTGGGCCTCCGAGATGACGTCCCCAAAGGTTATAAGGAGATCCGGATGTACGTCAAAATCGAGGCGGATACACCTCCTGAAAAACTTGAGGAAATCCTCAAGCTTGGCCCGGCCTACTCGCCGGTTTTCGACACCATCACCCGGGCCGTACCAGTGAAGGTGCAATTGGAGAAGTGAACCCCTTGAAGGCTTTTTAGCGAAAAAGATCAGAAAAAACGCCAGAGAAAGATTTCCCCAGAGCCTTACAGCACGCCCTGTGAAGTCAGCCCCTCATGTGGCTGGCGCAGAACCGAGCAGCCCGAGGTCTGGGGAGGGCGCGTGTAACGCACTTCAACGAAGGAGGGGGAGGGAATGCTGTACCTCCTCCCTCCGGCTCGTTTAAGGAGGAATGCAATGGCAACGAAGCAGACGAGTCTGTCCTTGAAGAAAATCGGGGATCAGGAAGAGATTTTCGTGTTGAGGGCGCAGGATGCATCGGCACCGCGCAGCGTAATTCTCTGGATCGCCGACAACCTGCACGCTTCGGACGACAAGCTGCGGGATGCCTTCGAGTGCGCCCTCCGCATGCGCAAGCATCCCAAAACCAAAGCAGCAGATTGATTCCATTTTGGAGGAAATGGGCCATGTCGGACAAGCGGGGTCTTTCGAATAAAGCGAAGGACGTGCGCAGAAAGGCTCAAGAGAAGACTTGATCGATCTTGGCCGCAGAGACGCGGCGGGCCGTCGCCAGCGATGCGGGCGCCGAGTCCGACTTTGCCCGGCAAAGTCCTGTAGTGGGCGATGGCCGCACGGACAAGTCCGCCGGAGGTCTGGAAGCGCCTATCCGGGTCCTGCTGGCCGATGACCATGCGCGTTTCAGAAACGACCTGGCCCGGCTGTTTAATAAGGCGGCGGACATTCGTGTCGTCGGCCATGCCGCGGACGGCCGTGAGGCAATCGAGTTGGCCGCCAAGCTCGAGCCGGACGTCATCCTGATGGACATCGGCATGCCCGCCGTCAACGGAATCGAGGCCACGCGGGTCATTCACCGCAACCATCCGCATATCCGCATTCTGGGCCTTTCGATGTACGCGGACGAGGAAGGCGCCCAGGCCATGCGCGAGGCCGGGGCCTGCGCCTATAGAACCAAAGGATGTGCGGCGGCAGAGCTCATTACCGCCATCTATGCGTGCATTCGGCCCAGGGCATGAAGAACTCGCCAATAGGCCACAAATCGTTTTCCCGGTTGAAAGCGAGGGAACAGGTGTCGAGAAGGCGCACTCCGCTAAAAACCGGAAGCGGCAGTACCGATCGGCAGGGCGACTCTCACGGAAGTGCCCGCGTCCGGCTGGGTGTGAAGGTTGAGGACGCCGCCGCAGATTTCGCTCCGCTCCTGCATGCTTTTCAGGCCGAAACCGCTCAATTGGTCCTGGCGAGCGAAGACTTCGTCGGGATTGAAACCGCAGCCATTGTCTTCCACCTCGAATTCGAAATGGGAGGCCAGCTTTTTTAATCGGATGTAGACTGTATCCGCCCGGCTGTGTTTAGCGGCGTTGGTCATGGCCTCCTGCATCACGCGGTAGAACACGATTTTGAATTCTTCGGGTATATCCTGCTCCTCAACCTCGATTTGACGGATGACCCGAATGTTTTCGTACCGCTGGCAGAACTGTCGGGTGTACCACTCGATCGTGGCCAAGAGCCCGAGGTCGTCAATCGCCAGCGGGCGCAAATTGGCCGCAATGCGCTTGGTCTCTTTGATGGTGTCGGCCAAATGGGAAGCGAGGGTCTCCAGCGATGCCGCCCCCTCAACCGGCTCCCGCAGCGCCTGCTCGGCGGCCTCTTCCAGGCCAAGTTTGATGGCAGCCAGGCTGCCGCCGATGCTGTCGTGCAGCTCCCGCGCCACAGTTCGCCGATCTGCTTCCAGGGCTTCCAGGCTCTTGCGTGACAGATGGTGGAGTTCCGCCTGAATCTTCTTGCGGACGAGAATTTCATTTCTCAAGGCCGCCACAGTATCTTCCAGCTCCTGGGTGCGTATCCGGACTTTTTCCTCCAGTTTTTCGTTGGCCTGCCGCAACGCCTCTGAGCTGTTTCGCAGGTCCCTTTCGTTCTGCATGCGCACCATAGCCACGGCCACCTGGTCGGTCACCGCCTTCATCAGATCGAGGTCTTCCGCGCTGAAGGTCTCCCGGCTACGGGTGCCGAAGGACAGCGTGCCGAGCAGTCTGCCGTTCACACCCACCAGCGGGTGGCAGGCATAGGCCTTGATTCCGTATGACTTCACCAGCTCGGTGCGCACGTCGGGGGTGGTGGGAATGTGCTCGGCCACGATGCGAACACCGTCGCGGGCGACGCACCCGCAGACGGCAACCCCGTAGTCCAGCCACTCGATCCGGTGGGCTTCTTCTTCGGGGATACCCGCCCACGCGTTCAGCCTGAGCCGGCCCGGCTGCTCTTCGGCCACCAGAAAATTGAAAAAACAGTGGCAGTCCAGGTGGTTCATGATCCGACCGGCAAGATCGTTGACGTGGCGCTGGGGGTCGCTAGCGGCCAACAGCCCCGCCGCGGTTTCGGCGAGCAGCCGGAAGCGGGCCTCGCTCTTGCTGAGAGCCTCGTCGGCCAGCTTGTGCTCGGTGATGTCCTGGGTGATGCCGAATCCCCCCAAAAGCTTCCCATCCGCGTCGAATTCCAGCTCGGCGCGTTCACGCACCCATTTGACCGAATTGCCGACGATCAGGCGGTGTTCGATGTCGTAAGGTTCGCCTCGCAGGGCAGCGGTCCATTTGCGGTCAACGTAATCGCGGTCTTCCGGGTGGACGATCCCGAGAAAAGTCTCGTAGGACATGGGTGTTCCCTTGGGCAGTCCGAAGATCCGGTGGTTCTCGTCGGACCAGAGCAGTTCGTTGCGCTGTATGTTCAGGCGCCAGCTCCCGATCCGGCCGACGGACTGGGCCCAGTTCAGATCGGCTTGGTTTTCCCGAAGAGCCTGTTCGACCCGTCTGCGGTCCGTTACGTTTTTGAAAAACACGCTGATGCCTTCGTCGGAGGGATAAGCTCGAGCCTCGAACCATGCGTTCAGCGGCGGATAGAAAGCTTCCACGGTTTTGGTGACTCGTTCGGTCATCGCCTTCTGGTAGGCCCCCTCGAAATCGGATCCAACGGCTTCCGGGAATACGTCCCACAAGATACGGCCCAACATCGTTTCACGAGCCTGCCCGATCGCTTTGGCACCCCTTTCGTTGATGAACGTTACCCGGAACTGCCGATCGAGGCTGAAAAACCCGTCGCTGATGCTCTCCAGGATCGCCGCTAACCGATTGTGACTATCCTGCAGCTGCTGCTCCGTCGCCTTCAACCCGCTAATGTCCAACCCATAGATGCGAAAGCTTCGCGATTCCGTCATGAAATGAAGCGTCTGGTGGTACCATCGATCGCCGACGGCCACCTCCCGATGGAACGAGCCCGTCCCGCGTTGGGCTACCGATAGCTTCACGGCCTCCCAGTCGCTCAGCCAGGGGTGTTCCCTGCCGCGCTGCTTGAGATCCGGCAACAACCGCTCCGCTTGGGGGTTGCAGAACCGCACCTGTCCGTCCAGGTCTACTTCCGTAATCGGATTGGGATTGAGCCGCGGAAAGCTGGCCAGGTGGATAATTCTTTCTCGCGACGTTTCCCGTTCGGTGACGTCGGTTGAGATGCCGGACAGCAGACTCAAGCGTTGCTCCGCGTCGAAAAAGCCGATGCCGGTTTCCTCAAGGATGACGAGACTTCCATCGGGTCGCACGAGCCGGTATTTCGTGGTGTAGGACGGTCGGTCTCGTGTCAGCGTTTCCAGCAAGGCAACGAAACGCCCGCGGTCTTCCGGATGGATGCGCCGGAAGAAATTCTCACCCGAGTCGCGGAGGGCCTCCTGTCCGCTCAGGCCGAGCAGCCGCCCGCACTCCTCCGAACGCGTGACCTCGTCGGTGGCCGGGTTCCACTCGAACGCAAAGGAGCGGCTGACCTGGAGTGCCTGGCGGATGCGCAGCTCGCGTTTGCGCAGTTCCTCCTCTATCTGGCGATACTCCGAAATGTCCCGGATGATCAGATTCGTCCACTTTGTCCCGGCTGCACCGCCTTCGAACACCAGGGCTTCTACAGGAAACTCATCCCCGCTTTTTCGGCGCAGCGTCACCGATAAGTAATGGCCAGGGGGCCGCTCAAGCAAATCCTGAAAAGCGCGACGAACTTCCCCGGCCGGCGCAATCAGATCCATCAACAGCCGCCCGGCCGCCTCCGCGTACCCGTAGCCGAAAATCGCTTCTGCCTGCGGGTTCCACAGCACCACCCGGCCCCTGGAATCGAGGGAAATGACGGCGGCACGCAGGGCATCGACCAGCGTCCGGTAGTTGGATTCGGACTCGAGGTAGTAGTCGGCGACCGCCGCCTTGATGTCGAAACCTTTTTGAAGGGTCGCACGGATGGCAACCACGCAGGCCGCCAGGAGATAGACGTGGCCGAGGCTCTGGGACAGGCGCCCCGTCCAACTGAGAACGCTTCCGGGGGCCGCAATCGACACGTCGACCAGCCCCAGCGTGATGAGGCTGAGCCCCAGTCCGTAAACGCGCAGCGCCATGCTGCCGCGCCGCATGGCCTCGCGCAGGAGGAGAGCGGCAGCCACCGATAAAACGGCAATCGACAGGGTGAGGACCAACTGCCGCACCGGGGTCGTCCCCTCTCCGGTGATGTAAAAAGGCGGAACCCAATCGTAGCGGGCTGCTGTCCAGATAAGCCCGGTGAGTGCCAGAACGCCGACGAGGGCAACGGCAACCTTGCGTGCACCCGGTTCCATCCAGCTGGATCTCGGTTGCCCGGCGCTCACAGCCGCCGCCAGATGCATCAGGGAGGCCAAGAGAACGCTGAGGTTGTGCACGGTGACCGCATCGTTGGGTCCCTCGGAGCCGCCGATGATCAGGCTTGAAATCACAAAGCCCGCACCCATCGCGACCAGGCCGCAGCCGACATAGAGGAGCACGGACAGGCCGCTGGCCAGATAGCCGCGCATGGCCAGCCAGGCTCCTGCAGCCGATACGGCCGTTACCGGCACCATGTTGAGCAGCAACACCATCATCCGGTTTTCGTAGCTGACCTCCACCAGGCCGCTGAACCAGATGAGGAGCAGGGTGGATGCGGCGACTGCATAGACGGGCAGGGTCGCCGCTCGGCCGGCCCAAGAGGGCCCGGCAGTCTGAGCCGGAGCTGTCTCGGTTCTCAAAATGCCTCCTCGGCCGCAGGATAATCCTGCGGCGTCTATTCTAAACAGAGCCAGACACGCAACATTGGATTTTCAATGAGATAATACGTGATCCCTCGATAGATTTTCAAGCGGATTATGGCAGCGAAGGGGTTCTGGTTCACGGGATCTCTTCTGCTACATTGGATACGAAGATACGTTCTCGCCACGCATAAATTACAGGTTTGACCCTGTTTCCTTGCATCGCTTGCCGATGCTATTACTCCTGTCACGGCGCCTACCGGTTTTCCGGAATTCAGGCAGAGGCTCACCGAATCCTGAAACTCCAGCCGGGCAGGACAGGCTCTGAATCGATTCAACCTTTTACTGACGTTGGGTGTTTCGCGGAGGTCTTATGCTGACACCACAGGCAGCAACAGCTCCAGGTACGGTGAAGGATCTGGTGACGGTCATTGCCCAAAGCCTGGTGGACAACCCCGATTCAGTATCCGTCGGCGAGGTCTCCTCGGGTCAGACCATGGTGCTGGAACTGCGCGTGGCCAAAACGGACATCGGCAAAGTGATCGGCCGTTAAGGCAGGACCGCTCACGCCCTGCGCACCATCATAACTGCCGCTTCGGCAGAAGATAAGAAAATGGCGGTCCTGGAAATCATGGAATGATGGGATGACGCGGCGGCCTTCTGTGAGCTGACCGCCGCATCAAAATGGTGAGCCGTCAGTTGCGGAGTCAAGCGGTCAAACAGCCTTCAATGGCCAGACAATCGCCACAGCGTTTCCATATCCAAGGCGGCAGCCCCAGCGGAGCGTGCCGCCGCGCGCCTCCACGCGGCTTCTGACCGCAACGAAGGCCATCCCTCTCTGTGAACCGTCCTCCAACGGCATTTTTTGACTGCAGTCTATGTCGTCATCCAGAATCTTCAATTTAAGCGCGCCTGCGCCCGGCTTCAGAGAGATTTTCACGCGGCTCGCCCGGCCCTGCGTAATCGCCGACGACAGGATCTTCTCCAAGACCCGGAAGATGTCCGTTTTCAACCAAAGGGGAATGACGCTTTCGTCCGCCTGGATATCCGTCCGAATGCGGAGACCCGGAGCTGCATGGCGCAGGCTGCGACACAGATATTGGATGGCTGGAATGACGCCGATATCCTCCACCATCAGCGGACTCAGTCGTTTGGTCATAACCCGAACGGCGGCCACCGTGGTCTCCAGGTCGTCGATCATCTGTTTCAATTGACCGAGCATTACCGACGGGGCGTCGCCTGCGTCTGGCTGAAGCATGGCCTCCGTTCGTAGTTTCACGGCGCTGAGGCACTGGGCGATATTTTCGTTGAACTCCCGGGCCAAGGCGTCGCGTTCGGCGTCCTGGAACTGGAGCAGCTGGCCGGAGAGCCGCTTCAAAAGCTCTTCGGAGGCCTTCAGCTCCATCTCGGCTCGTTTTTGACGCGTGACGTCTATCTCGTTGCCGAGTATCGCCGGCCGGCCTTCGTGATCGATCACCGTGTTGCGGCGTTGGACCCAGATCACTTTTCCCGACTTGGTGGTGCAGCGGACCTCATACTCTTCCGGAAAGCCCTCCCCCCGGAGGCTTCTGCCCAAGACGTCCGGGACGGCCTGGCGGTCCTCCGGATGGACGAGGCTCAGAGAGTCTTTGCCGATGATTTCTGAAGGGTTGAATTCGTGGATTTCGGCGAACTTGGCATTCGCGAATTTGATGGTGTTGTCCTGGCTGATGTAAATGCCGGTCATCGAGTTGTCGATCAGGGTGCGGTAGTTGCTCTGCAACGCCCTGAGGGACGCTTCCGCGCAATCCTGCTGCCGCAAGCCGCGCAGCAGCCTCCTGCCGGCAGTGCCGATGGCCCCGAAGCCGAACAGCCACAACGCCAGAAAGGACAGCCCATGGGTGCCGAGTTCCTTCCGGCGGTACTCCAGATACCGGCCCATGGGCACCGCGAGGCTGATGCCGCCGCGAACAGTTCCGACACGATCCCCTTGAACCTCATGGCATTTCAGGCACGACGCTTCGGTTTTCAGCGGCCGCATCAGTCGCAGGTATGGACCGTCGA
>Ga0316622_100002417_pt1 | contig 12908 bp, 9 predicted proteins | sample OWC_Aug_OW2_C1_D_FD_207646 | JGI IMG/M metagenome (GOLD analysis project Ga0316622, IMG submission 207646) | Wetland soil microbial communities from Old Woman Creek delta, Ohio, United States - OWC_Aug_OW2_C1_D5_C | ecosystem: Environmental > Terrestrial > Soil > Wetlands | place: USA: Ohio... | reverse complement strand
GACTGGCACCAGGGGAAGGTGCGGGTGGATAACTTCACCCGGGCGAACGCCGGGGTCTCCATCGGGGACCGGGTCCGGATCCAGCCGGTGGAGGACGAGATCGAGGCGAAACGGGTGGTCCTGGCCCCGCCCGAGGACGTGAACCGCCAGATCCCCATCAACTTCCAGGCTGCTGCGAACAGGCTCATCGATTTCCCGGTGGTGAAGAACGACTCCGTCCCCATCCAGGCTGGGCTTCCCTTCATGCAGCCCCAGCTAATGGCCTTCAAGGCGGTGGTGGTGGAGCCCGAGGAGGCAGTGATCATCACCCGGAACACCCAGGTGGAGTTCTCGGACAAGCCCGCAGCGGGCTTTGAGGGGCTGAAGCGGATCAGCTACGAGGACATCGGGGGCCTGAAGGACGAGCTCCAGCGGGTGCGGGAGACCATCGAGCTCCCCATGCGCCACCCGGAACTCTTCCGGAAGCTGGGAATCGATCCCCCGAAGGGGGTGCTCCTCTACGGTCCCCCGGGCACAGGCAAGACCCTGATCGCAAAGGCCGTCGCAAGCGAGAGCGGGGCCCACTTCATCTCCATCGCCGGCCCCGAGGTGATCTCCAAGTACTACGGCGAGTCGGAGCAGCGCCTCCGGGAGGTCTTCGAGGAGGCCCGGCAGAACGCACCCTCCATCATCTTCATTGACGAGCTGGACTCCATCGCCCCCCGCCGGGAGGACGTGACCGGCGAGGTGGAGCGGCGCGTGGTCGCCCAGCTCCTGACGATGATGGACGGTCTCGAGGAGCGGGGGCAGGTCGTCGTCATCGGGGCCACGAACCGGGTGGACGCCATCGACCCGGCGCTCCGCCGTCCCGGCCGGTTCGACCGGGAGATCGAGATCGGCGTCCCCAACGAGGTGGACCGGGCGGAGATCCTGAAGATCCATACACGGGGCATGCCCCTTGCAGGCGACGTGGACCTGGTCCGGCTCTCCCACCAGACCCACGGGTTTGTCGGGGCAGATCTGGCCGCCCTGGCCCGGGAAGGGGCCATCCGGGCCCTCCGGCGCTACCTCCCGGACATCGACCTGGATGCCGATGCGATCCCGCAGGAGACACTGGACACGATGCAGGTCTTCTCTGCCGACTTCAGGGATGCCCTCCGGGACGTGGGTCCCAGTGCCATGCGGGAGGTGCTCCTGGAGGTTCCCCACGTGCGGTGGGAGGACGTGGGCGGCCTCGTCGCAGAGAAGGAGGAGGTCCGGGAGGCGGTGGAGTACCCCCTCACCCGCAGGGAACGGTTCGAGAACCTGGGGATCGAGCCGCCGAAGGGGGTGCTCCTCTATGGCCCGCCGGGCACGGGAAAGACCCTGATCGCCCAGGCGGTGGCTACCGAGAGCGGGGCCAATTTCATCCCGGTCCGGGGCCCCCAGCTCCTCTCCAAGTGGGTGGGGGAGTCGGAACGGGCAGTCCGGGAGGTCTTCAAGAAGGCCCGGCAGGTGGCACCTGCCATCATCTTCTTCGACGAGCTGGACGCCCTCGCCCCCTCCCGGGGATCCGACATCGGGTCCCACGTGCTGGAGGGCGTGCTGAACCAGATCCTCACCGAGATCGACGGCCTCCTCGAGCTCCGGGGGGTCGTCGTCATGGGGGCCACCAACCGGCCGGACATCGTGGACCCGGCGCTCCTGCGGGCAGGCCGGTTCGACCGGCTGGTGTACATCGGCGAGCCCTCGGAAGCGGACCGGGCCCGGATCCTCGCGATCCACACCCGGTCCATGCCGGTGGAGGGATCGTCCCTGGATGTCATCGTGCCGGTCCTCCAGGCCCTGACGGAATCCGCGCTGGAGGACATGGGGGAGAAGCTGGGGAAGGACCGGACCGTGGCTTCCGGCGATATCATGTCGGCCGCGGGAGGGCTGGCACGGCAGGAGGAGGGAAAGAAGCTCTCGCGCAAACGGGTCCTTGAATTCCTCGCCTCCCGGCACCTGGTGGTGGAAGATTCTGCCCGGGACGCCCTGATCGCCTCCCAGGCCCGATCGACCACCGGCTACGTGGGATCCGACCTGGAGGCCCTCTGCCGGGAGGCGGGGATGCTGGCCATGCGGGAGGGGGCTCTCGCCGTCACCGAGAAGCACTTCGGAGACGCGAAGGCCAAGATCCATCCCACCATGAACGAGCGCTCCCGCGAGTACTACCGCAGGATCCGGGAGTACTTCAAGGGTGGCCTCCCCATGGAAGTCCAGCCCCCGGAGTACGCGTGAGCCGGGGGATATTCCCACTTTTTCAGATCTGGCCTGTTTCTTCGAGTCCGGTTTCGGGAACTCTCCCGGGGGCTCTCCGCCGCCGCCGCTCTCCATGCGGTGTTATGTGATTGAAGTGTGTCTTTGTCTACCATCCGTGTGGTTCTACTGGAACGCTCTCGGGGGCTCCGCTCGCGCTCCGCCCCCGCCGCGTGGGCACCCCCGCCGGTGTTCCGGGACACCGTGATCTACCCTTTCCTGCTGACCGACATGGCGGGACCATCCTCCCGGGGGAGGGGCCGGGAGGGGGCTGGCCCCTCCCGCAGCATATCGATGCATCCGAAAGCTGCACAGGATTGAGGAAGCCGTAAGGAGCCCGCCCCCTCCCGCAGCATGTCCCGGACTCCCATTCCCGGCCTTCAATTCAGCCGTAAATCCCCGACTTTTCCCCGGAGAAGTATTATCCCTTTCCGGGATACACCGTACTCTAGTGAATCCTCCTGTGAACACCAAGGAGCCAGCAAAAATCCCTGCGCCCAGCGACCAGACCCGGCGTGCCACCGGCATGGCCGGCCTGGATAATGTCCTGGACGGCGGTTTTCCCCGGGGCACCACCATCCTGATCCTGGGTTCCTCCACCTCGGGGCTGGAACTGATGGGCCGCCAGTTCTGGGAACAGGAGCCCGGCGGCACCTACCTGATCCTGGATGCGGAACCCGATGAGGGGATGGTGGATGCCCGCCACCTGCCACCGGACCGGCTCGCCACCATGATGAAGGGGGAACGGGTGGTCATCGATTCCCTCTCCAGCATTGTGAAGAAGTATACGATTGAGATCACCATCCAGTTCCTCTCCATCTGCCTGCGGGATACCCGCAAGCGGGGCTCCAATATCCTCTTCCTCTGCTACAGGGATGTGCACGATCCCATGGAGATGGCCCGCATCATCCGGGCGGTGGATATCGTGCTGGAACTCGGGGATATCCCTGCAGGGACAGATACCGTCCACGTGATGGCCATCCGGAAGAACCGGGGCCACCAGGTGCCGGAAGAGGGTATCCCGTACCTTATAACTGCCAAGGGCCTGGAACCTTCGACGACCCGGCGGGTGAAGTAGGGACCGGGTACTCCACCCGGATCTCCCGGGTGGCCTCCACCATGGCCTTCAGTTTTCCGAACGCCGCTTCCCGCGGGAGCATCCGCAGTCCGCAGTCCGGGTCGATGAGCATCTGATCCGGGTTCACCACCTCCAGCCCGGCCTGGATCCGCTTCTTCACCACCGATACCTTCTCCACGGCGGGATCCGAGGAGTCGATGCACCCGAACCCGATGGACTTCTCCCCCAGCTCCTTCCGGGAGAGGACTTCCAGGTTGTAGGAGGTGCCCGAGAACTCGAAGTCCAGGACCGCCACCGGCATGCGGAGCATGTCGTCGATGATGTCGGCCAGGGTCCCGCAGACATGCAGGCAGAGGGGCACCTGCACCACCGACGAGACCACCTCGATGGCCCGTTTTCCGGCCTCCAGGTCCGCCGTCCCGGTGGAGAAGATGGGCTCGTCGATCTGCAGGAGGGTGATCCCTGCCCCCTGGAGGGCTTTCGCCTCGACGGCGAGGGCCTGGGCCAGGTCCAGGGCCAGGTCGGCCCGGTCCCGGTATGCCGGTGTCGCGATCTGGAGGGCGTGGGCCAGCGTGGTGGGGCCGGTCAGGATCCCCTTCACGAACCGGTGCCGGCTCCGGGCGTAGGCGGTGTCCGGTGCCGTGATGGGCTTCGCGGCCGGCATCACCCTGGAGACGACCCGCCGGTCCCGGATCCCGGGCAGGGCCCGTGCAAAGACCTCGATCATGTCCCCCCGGACCTGTCCGTCGGAGATGATATCGATCCCGGCCGCCAGCTGGTCCGAGACAGCGGTCTCCACGGCGCCCCGGAAGGGGTCCAGGATCGAGCGGAGCGACGGTGACCGCACCACCGGGTAGGACCCGACCACCGTCGTGGGAAGGAGCTTGTGGATGATCGTCATGGCACGAGCCGGTGCCGGTCCCGGGGAAAGAGGACCGCCTCACGGATGTTCTGCAGGTCCAGCATCGTCATCACCAGCCGCTCGGCACCCAGGCCCCAGCCGGCGTGGGGCGGCATGCCGTACCGGAAGGGATTCAGGTAAAACTCGAAGGACTCGGGTTTCAGGCCTTTCGCCCGGATCTGCTCCACCAGGTGGTCGTGCCGGTGCACCCGCTGGGCCCCGCTGGAGAGCTCCATCCGGGGGTGCATCAGGTCGAACGCACGGCAGAACTCGGGCCGGTCCGCATATGGCATCGCGTAGTATGGCTTGATGGCCGTGGGCCAGTCCGTGATGAAGTAGTGGGTGCCGATCTCCTCGCCCAGGGCCTTCTCGGCGGCGGCCCCGAAATCGTCCCCGAACTTCAGGGATTCCCCGGTTTTCCGGGCAGCGATCCCGATGGCATCGGTGTAGGCAATCCGGGGGAAGGGGGTGGCCGGCACCTCAAGCTCCTTCTTCAGCCAGGAGAGGGGTTCCGCGCAGGTCTCCGCCACCTTCCGGTACACCTCCGCCACCAGGTCCTCAAGGAGTTTCATCACGTCCTCCTGGTCGGCGAAGGAGACCTCCACGTCGATGGAGGTGGCCTCGTTCAGGTGCTTGGTCGTGTTGTGCTCCTCGGCCCGGAAGATGGGTCCGATCTCGTACACCTTCTCGAAGCCCGCCGCCATCATCATCTGCTTGTAGAGCTGCGGGGACTGGTTCAGGAAGGCCTCCTTCTCGAAGTAGGCCACCGGGAAGAGCTCGGTCCCTCCCTCGGTGGCCGCCGCTACCAGTTTGGGGGTCGTGATCTGAACAAAATCCCGTTCCCAGAGGAACTCCGAGACCGCCTGCAGGACCGTGGACCGGATCAGGAAGACCGCCGTGACCCGGGGTCTCCGCACGTCCAGAAACCGGGCGTCCAGGCGCGTGTCCAGCTCGGCCGGCACCTTCTCCACCACGTCCAGGGGGAGGGGGGTGGCGCAGGGGCTCAGGAGTTCCAGCACCTCCGGGGTGATCTCCCGGCCCCCGGGGGCCTTGTCGATGGCCTTCACCGGCCCCCGCACCCGCACCACCGACTCGCGGCTGACGGTGGAAAGTGCCGCCACCACCTCCGCCGGCGCCTTCTTCCGGTTCACCGTAACCTGGAGGATCCCGGTCCGGTCCCGGAGCAGCAGGAAGGTGAGGCCCCCCAGGTCCCGGAGCTCGTGGACCCAGCCGATGACCTCGGCGTTCGTGGACGCGGGCGTGACGGAACGGATGGGAGTATGCATGGGATCCCTCTCTTGTCCTTCTAAGGTGCGTCCGGAAGGTAAAAGGTGTTGGGATTCGGGAGATCACTCACCGCCGGGTGATCCGCAGCCAGATCAGGTAAACCCCCGCGGCGATGACCAGGATGAAGTACAGGGAACTGATGAGGGGGATATACTCGTACGAGAACCAGCGGTTGATCACGTCCTGGATGGCCAGGTAGAGCTGGAGCGTGGCGATGAGCACGACGAGAAGGATGATGACATAGAGGCCCTGCACCAGCTGGCTGTCATGGTACAGGAGAGCCCTGACTCTCCCTGTTCCGTCTCCCTGCGCCTTCCCTTCCCCTGCCCCATTCCCTGCTGGCCCTTCTGTTCCGGTACTCTTCTCTGTCATCGGTATCTCCTGGCGAGCATTGTTACCGCCGCCACCGCCACCACGGCGAGGATCCCCTCGAACCCGGGCGTCCCCATGGCAGGGGCATACCCCTCCGGGATCATCGTGGGGAACGGTGTCTCGGCGATGAACCGGGTTGTCTCGATGCTCCGGGAGACAAACCGCTCCCCTTCCCCGAGGGTGGTACCGGGCCGGAGCAGCACCCTCCCCTCGCCGCGTTTCACGATCACCTGGTTCTTCCAGAGGAGCACCTCCACCACGTAGTTGTACTGGTCCGGGACGGAGAGGGTGACCCCCTGGATCACGGTGGTGTCCGGAGCGATGTTCCCCACCGTCGTCCATTTCTTGTCGGCGAGAAGGCGCGCATCCATCTCCCGTGCCCGCACCTCCACGTCGTAGGTTCCGCTGGTCTCCGCGCCCTTGTTGGTGAAATAGATATCCGTCTGGATCGATGCCCGGCCCCCGTCCACGGCTTTCACAATGAAGTCGATGTCCTGTATCTCCACCCCCGTCCGGTAGGCGTCCGCGGGGAGCTGTTCCAGGCTCTTCACCGTGATCTCCCCGCTGGCCTTCCGTGCCTCTCCTTCGTAGACGTCGACTGTGATCCGGTAGGATCCTTCCCGGGGCAGGACAATCTCCTGGCTCACCCTCCGTGCCGCACCGCGGTCCACCGTGCCGGCCGGGTCCGTCCGTTCGGCCTCGAGGAGCCCGGTACCCAGGCTGTAGGCCTTCAGATGAACAGTGGCAGGTCCTTCCGGGTAGCCATACTCGTTCTCCACGGTCGTCGTCACGTTCAGTGTCACCGCCCCGGAGAGGACCTGCTCGGCCGCCACATCGATCCCCAGAACCGTGAGCTGGCTCTCCTTCAGGCAGCCTGCCCCCAGAGCTCCCAGGCTGAGGATGAGGAGGAGGCAGAGGAGCTGCCATGATACCCCTTTCCGTCCCACGCGTATCCCTTCAAGGGGACTACCACGGGTGGGGAGATAAAGCCTGCATATCCATTCACTGCAGGGGGACCGAATCCTGCACATCCCTTATCCCTTTCCCCGACAGAACAGCTCCCTGATGCAGGAGCCCCACCTCCGGAAGATCCTGTACTGGTGCGACCGGTGCAATGTGCCCCTGATCGCCCGCACCTGCGGCTGCGGAGCGGAGGGGAGGGGTATCCCGCTCCTGGAACCCTACGATGTCCGGCCGGTCCTCGCGGCTGACATGGCCCTCCTCCGGGACCTGGTGACCGCCCGGTTCGGTGACGTGCCGCTCCCGAAGATCCTGCTCTTCAACAAGACCGGGGGCGTGGACCGGGCTGAACTCGTGATCGCCCATGGCGAACGGTTCGGGTGGCTCACCTTTGATCCGGTCACGCGCCGGTTCCGGTTCGACCTCGCTCCGGAAGCCCTCCCTGTGGTCCTGGACCACGCCACCCGGGGCATCGTGGACCTGTCCGTAGCTGCCCCCGGTGCTGTCGGCGGCGGGCGACGGATCGGGGGGAAACGGATTCCTGTTTCCACGACCGAACCGGAGGGGACCGTCATCATCCGGCACGGTACCCTCGCCGGTACCGGAGTCCTCCGGGACGGGCACCTCCGCGTGAGGGAACTCCGGCCGGTCACTTCCTGCACCCCCCCTGACCCGGGCTGGGAGGTGGCTGTTGACCGGAACCGGTACCACCTCAAGAACATGGAGCGGCACGCCGTCCGGGCGATCCGGCAGCACCTGCACGACCGCCCCTGTGTGAACGTCTCCTTCTCCGGGGGCAAGGACAGCACCGCCGTCCTCCACATGGCCCGGAAGGCCGGGGTCACGGCGGCTTTCTTCCTGGACACCGGGATCGAGTTTCCTGAGACGGTGGCCTTCGTCGAGTCCCAGGGGGTGCCGGTGATCCGGAAGGCCGGCGACTTCTGGGCCGGCGTGGAGAAGGCCGGGCCGCCGGCCAAGGACCACCGCTGGTGCTGCAAGATGCTGAAGCTCCATCCCCTGAAGATCCACCTTGCCGCGACAGGCCCCTGCGTCACCATCCAGGGGAACCGGTGGTACGAGTCCTGGAACCGGGCGGATCTCATGCTGGAGAGCCAGAACCCGGCGAACCCCCTGCAGGTGAACATCTCCCCCATCCGCCACTGGCGGGCGCTGGAGGTCTTCCTGTACCTGTGGTGGCGGGAACTCCCGGTAAATCCCCTCTACGCACAGGGCTTCGAACGGATCGGCTGCTACCTCTGCCCCGCCATGCTGGAGTCGGAGCATGAGGCCCTCCGGAGGATGCACCCGGACCTGGCCGCCCGCTGGGACGCGTTCCTGGGACGGTGGGCCGGGGAGAAGGGATTCCCGCCGGAGTACGCCCGGTGGGGCCTCTGGCGGTGGAAGGACCTGCCCCCCAAGATGCGGGAGCTCGTCAAACTCCATGGCGTGGACCTGACCCCCGGGCCCCCGCAGCAGGCCGCTGCCGCAGTATCCCAGTCAGTTCCGGAGGCAGGGGAAGCGACCCGGGGCGATTTCCCGCTGGTAGCAGACCTGGTCCACCTGGACAGCGCCGACACCTCTGTCAGCCCGGAGCCGGTGCTCCAGGTCCTGGCCGACTTCGAGCACCACTACCGGGCCAACGTGGGAAGGGGCGTCCACCGGCTCACGCAGGTGGCATCCCAGCGGTACTGGCAGGCCCGCAAGGACCTGGCAGCATTCATCGGTGCCCGCGAAGGGATGGTGGTCTTTGCCAGGGATGCTTTCGATGCCCTGGTAACGGTGGCCCTGGGGACGAACTGGCAGCCGGGCGACCGGGTCGTGACCACCCTTCTGGAACCGGATCTCCACCTGGGCCTCTGGGAGGCGCTCCGGGCGAGGGGCGTGAAGGTCACCGTTGTCCCCCCTACCGGCGAGCTCACCATCGATCCTGCAGAGGTGGCGGCGGCCATCACCCCCGGGACCCGTCTCGTGGCCGCGAGTATTGTTTCTGGGGCAACCGGCACGATCCTTCCCATCGAGGACATGGCCGGTGCGTGCGAGAGGGCAGGAGCCCGCCTCCTGCTGGATGCCAGCCACGCGGCCGTGCGGATGCCGCTCTCAGTGGCGGCACCGGGGTGTGATTACCTGGCCCTGGACGGTCATCGGATGCTGGGCCCGACGGGCACCGGTGCCCTCTGGATGCGGGAAACGGACCTGGAACCCCGGATGGTGGGCGGTGGCATGGTGGAGAAGGTGACCCTGTCGGGGTACCAGGCGGTGGAGGGACCGGAGCGGTTCGAGGCCGGTACCCAGAACATCGCCGGCGTCATCGCCCTGGGGGCGGCGGCCAGGTACCTGGAGAAGGCCGGGAGGGTGGGGATCCGGGCCCGGGACATCGCCCTCGCCGATGCCCTGGTGGCAGGGCTCCGGGACCTGCCGGGTACCCAGGTCCATGTCCCGAAGGATCCGGCCCTCCGGACCGGGATCGTCTCCTTCACGGTGGAGGGGCTGGATCCCGCGGACGTGGCCCGGTACCTGGACGAGACCGCCGACGTCCTGGTGGGTGCCGGTGACCACGGGTACGGGCGCCTCTCGGCACACCTGGGACTCCCGCAGGGGACCGTCCGGGCCAGCACCGGGCCCTACACCACCGCTCATGACATCGAGGTCTTCCTGGCCTCCCTCGCCGAGATGCTGCGGGCCTAACTCCCGCCGCAGCCCCTGCGGTTTTCTGTGATTGAGGCGTCCCGGTATCAACCATCTGCGTGATACTGCTGGGACGCTCTCGGGGGCTCCGCCCGCCGATATTCCGGGAACCGGTGATCCATCCTGTACGGCTACCGACGTGACGGGACTATCCTCAGGGGGGAGGGGCCGGGAGGGGCCCCGCCCCCTCCCGTCAGATGCTGCGGAAAACCGAGCTCACTCCCTTTGGGGGTATAGCATGATGAAGGAAAATAAGAGGGATTGAACTGTTACCGCGCCACGATCGTCAGGGTATACGTCGTTTCGCTCCCGGTCACGTTCATCCAGGGCTGCATGTAGATTGCTTTGAACGTGAATGTACCCGCATCCTGGGGCTGGATCGTCCACGTGTGGGTACCCCCGGAACCCACCATGCCCGCCGGGACCTTGTCCGGGATGTACTCATCATGGACGATGGAGAGCCCCGGAGTGACGTTGACCTGCCAGCTGAACCCGGTCGTCGGGTTCTCCCTCAGATTGATGGTCACCATGCTGTCCTTAGCCACGGAGACGGTCTGCCCGTTGCTGGCCTCGTCGTAGACCGCAGGGGAGGTGGTGCAGCCGGTCATGAGAAGGCCTGCCACCAGGAGGCCCACGGCGAAGAGACCGGTAAGGGTAGAAGTCGGTTGCATGGACGGAAATCGGCAGCAGAGCCTATAAGGGGATCGTTGACTCCGAAAGGAATTGGAGCAATAAGCATCCGGACGTATCATGGCAGCACCCTGGATCAGGCCCCGACTTAGCTGCCCGACGTGCAGTTGATCGTATCCACGCATTTGCTCGTGCAGGAAAATGCAGGCTGGTCAAATTTCCCCCCGGACCTGCAATCCCAACGTGCTACGTTACCGGTGATACACATGTCCATCGGCGGGGCCGGTGAAGCCCCGTTGCAACATTGTGTAGCATTACAACTTCCCATGACGTCACCTCCAGATGTGCAGCTCATACTTGCAGCACATCCACCCTGGCAGTTCATCTGGGCAGCCGAGCCGGAGATACAGTTCTCACTCATGTTTTGCGGGCCGTTATTGCACAAGAGCGTCCCATTCCCGAATAAGGCGGCAGCTGGTTGAAAGAAAACAAGGAGAGGCATTTCGTAATGTCGGGGGACCATGCATTCGACCTTTCCGTTCCTAAAAGGTGTGGCGTGTGAACCGATAAAAGTCCCCGTTCCGTTATCCTTGGGAAAATCCGGCGAGATTTCGTCGGATCCGCCCCGCTGGCAGGACCCTTCTTTGATTGGCGCTGATTTCTAGCTGCGCGAATCTGGCAGAAAAGGGCAGCGGAGGGAGATAGATACAGGTGACGAAACAACTATCGATCGAGAGACCAAATGCTGTGTTAATAACCTCATGTCCTTTCCATACCAGATACCTGTTCTCATCACATTCTCCCACATCGGGAGACTCCTCGCGCTGGGGAGTGTCGCGTGCAGTCTGGGTCCGGCGAATATGCCCGGGTGTTCTTCAGGAAATACGGCGATAGCTGATTGTGGGACCGGCTGTGCACCCATGGAACTGATGTGCACTGAGGGTGTGCAGTTCGATGGGTGCAATATTGAGGTATGCTGTGAGGGAAATGCCCTTGCCAACTCGTACTGTACCTTCGGGCCGGGACCGATGACGTGTAATACGGGACCGTCGGCGAATAACTATTGCCACACAGGGAATAACCCGATGCCCAATTGCTACTGGTATTCGTGCTACGATGATCTGGGATGTTCCTGAAAGATTCTGTTCCCGCTTGAGAAGACCATCCTGCCGGTTCTCACCCCCTGATGGATTTCGCTCCCCCTGCCCGAAGGATTCCCTTGAGTACTATCCAATGGTGCAGGAACAAAGGAAAACATGCCTCACCCGTCTTCCACTGTTCCATCGACCAGTTCCGCGAGGGCGCACTCCTCGCACTGGAACCCCTGGGCCTGCCACTCGTCGTCGGTGTACTCCTCCACGCTCTCCTGGCCGCAGTAACCGCAGATCCGTCTCCTCCTCTCCCGTACGCCCTTCCTCGCTCCCATACCTCACCCCATTGCCATCTGGATCACCGTCGGGTACTTCCGGATCAGGGAGTAGACGATCGCCCTTCCCATCCAGAGTCTCCCGTCACGGATCTGCCGCAGGGAACCGATCTCCCCCAGCTCCTTCAGCGCCTCCACCGCCGCAGGATCGGTGAGGAGGCAGCTGTCCGCAACATCCGGATCGAACCGGAAGAGGACGGGGAGCCTGAGCCTGCGGTGGATCGGCTCAGGGAGTTTCCTCCCAAGCTCCACCAGGATCTCCCTGCGGAACCGGTACTCCTTCCCCTCCTTGGTCACGGATGCGGGGTTCTCCTCCCGCAGGAGCTCGGCGAGGGTCTTTCTCACCTCCACGATCCCCTGGTTGATCCGGCCCATATCAAGGGACATCCAGCGGGAGAGGACCGACTCCTCCGTGATGCGGGGGCGATAATCCATGCGGCAGCTCCCTCCAGCAGGAGACCATCTCCCCCGCGGGAGAGATGAAGGTTGCTTTTTGAACCGCGGTTGGGGGAGGGCGACCGCCACTTTCCCCCCGCGCACCCCGGGTTCTTATCCTGCGGGGGGAGAACCCTCCCGCCATGGGACCGGGCAAGGCCGAGTACCTCCGGCAGCTGACCGCTACCCTCCCCATGTTCTCGGTGGACGTGGGACGGGAGATGGAGGGGTCCACACCTCCATCCCTCTTCATCGGGGCCTGGAACTACCCGGCGGTGGATGCCGGGCCCATGATGGCGCCGGTTCACGGGGATACCCGGGTCATGGATACCCCGGAGGAGTGGATCCCGGGGAGGAAGACCCAGGAAGATATCATCGGGTACCGGATGGGTCTCGTGCGGGGAAAGCGGAGGGTGCAGGTGAACGACCGGGAATCCCGGTACGCCGGCCTCCTGCGGGAGATCGCCCTTGCCGACGGTTCGGTGGAGAGCGAGGCTGCCTTCGCGTCTGTCCCGCAGGGGTGTTCCTTCTCCGAGGACCATGCCCCCTTCGGCCCCAGCGCACCGGTGGAGCGGTTCGAGATCGGGAACGTACGGTGGGACCGGGACCTGGAGCGGGCGTTCCATGATACCGATCTCCCCGCATCGGGGGCGATCTGGGATCTCCACGGGAAGTGCGTGCCCTTTTCGTCCATCCAGAAGGCCCTCTCTGCCGGTGCCCTGGGGACGGGCCAGCACAGGCGCCTGGTTCCCACCCGCTGGTCCATCACGGCCTGCGATACGATACTCGGGGATCACCTGCTGGGGCGTGTCAGGCAGCAACCCCTGCTGGACACGGTCCGGGTCCACGAGTTCTCCAGCCTCCACAACACCTACGCC
>Ga0316622_100002416_pt1 | contig 12909 bp, 8 predicted proteins | sample OWC_Aug_OW2_C1_D_FD_207646 | JGI IMG/M metagenome (GOLD analysis project Ga0316622, IMG submission 207646) | Wetland soil microbial communities from Old Woman Creek delta, Ohio, United States - OWC_Aug_OW2_C1_D5_C | ecosystem: Environmental > Terrestrial > Soil > Wetlands | place: USA: Ohio... | reverse complement strand
CTTCGAAGGATCCTTCGACTGCATCGAGCACCGCGGCGGGGGTATTATCGCGCACCCGACGCAGCGGTCCCCGGCTGCGCGGGCCGCGCGCAGCGCGCGCCCGGTCTCCCGCCCCATCCCACCGCGAGTCTCCGTCCGCATGTTCGGCTTCATCCGCAGTTTCTTTTCCAATGATCTGGCCATCGACCTCGGCACGGCCAACACGCTGATCTACGTCCGCGGCAAGGGCATCGTTCTGGACGAGCCGTCGGTGGTGGCGATCTCCCAGGAAGGCGGACCGCACGGCAAACGGACCATCCGCGCCGTCGGCAAGGAGGCCAAGCAGATGCTCGGCAAGGTGCCGGGGAACATCGAGGCCATCCGGCCGATGAAGGACGGCGTGATCGCCGACTTCACCGTCACCGAGCAGATGCTCAAGCAGTTCATCAAGATGGTGCACCCGTCGAGCCTGCTGGCGCCGAACCCGCGCATCATCATCTGCGTGCCCTGCGGCTCGACCCAGGTCGAGCGGCGCGCGATCAAGGAGTCGGCCGAGGCGGCTGGCGCCAGCCAGGTGTTCCTCATCGAGGAGCCGATGGCCGCCGCGATCGGCGCCGGCCTGCCGGTGTCCGAGGCCTCCGGCTCGATGGTGGTCGACATCGGCGGCGGCACCACCGAGGTCGGCATCATCTCGCTCGGTGGCATGGTCTACGCCGGCAGCGTGCGCGTGGGCGGCGACAAGTTCGACGAGGCGATCATCAATTACATCCGCCGCAACTACGGCATGCTCATCGGCGAGCCGACCGCGGAAAGCATCAAGAAGCACATCGGCAGCGCGTTTCCCGGCTCCGAGGTCAAGGAAATGGAGGTCAAGGGGCGCAACCTCTCCGAAGGCATTCCGCGCAGCTTCACCATCTCCAGCAACGAGATCCTCGAAGCGCTGACCGATCCGCTGAACCAGATCGTTTCCAGCGTGAAGATCGCCCTGGAACAGACGCCGCCAGAACTGGGTGCCGACATCGCCGACCGCGGCATGATGCTCACCGGCGGCGGCGCGCTGCTGCGTGATCTCGACCGGCTGCTGATGGAGGAGACCGGCCTGCCGGTGGTGGTCGCCGAGGATCCGCTGACCTGTGTCGTGCGCGGCTGTGGCATCGCGCTGGAGCGGATGGACAAGCTGGGCTCGATCTTCGCGCACGGCTAGTCACCCTGCGCGCGATGAGGGCGGCCGCGGCGCGCCGCGGCCGTGGCGGTGGTGCCGCCTATCATCCCTCGTCACGCGCCGGGGCGCGCGCCCCGGGCGGCGAAGCCGCCACCCACTGCCATCGAAATGGACCACGGTCCCCCGCCGCTGTTCAACCAGGGCCTGTCGGCGCGAGCACGCCTGGCGTTCTTCTCCTTCCTTGCGATTGCCTTGATCGTGGTGGACGCCCGCGTCCAGGCGCTGGAGACGCTGCGCATCGGGCTCGGGTTCGTGCTGTATCCGCTGCAGCGGCTGCTGCTGGCGCCGCGCGACGCGGCATCGGCCGTCGGCGAGTACTTCACGACGCAGGGTCAACTGGTGCAGGAAAACGAGCGGCTGCGCCGCGACGCGGCCGAGCGGGCGCTGCGCGTGCAGCAGGCGGCGGCGCTGGAGACCGAGAACGCCAACCTGCGCGCGCTGCTCGGCGCCTCGGAGAGCGTCAGCGCGCCGACGCTGCTGGCGCGCGTGCTCTACGAGTCGCGTGATGCGTTCTCGCGCAAGCTCGTCCTCGACCGGGGCCAGCAGGCGGGCGTGCGGCCCGGCCAGCCGGTGATCGATGATCGCGGGGTGGTCGGACAGATCACCCGGGTCTTCCCGCTGACCTCGGAACTGACGCTGCTCACCGACCGCGACCAGAGCATCGCGGTGCAACTGCTGCGCAACGGCCTGCGCGGCGTCGTCTTCGGTGACGGCCGGGCTCTCGAACTGCGCTTCATGGCGACCAACGTGGACATCCAGGAGGGCGACCAGGCGGTGACCTCGGGAATCGATGGCCTGTACCCGCCCGGGCTGGCGGTCGGTACCGTGACGCGGGTGCAGCGAGCGGAGAAAGAGCGCTTCGCGCACGTCGAGCTGAAGCCGGCGGCCGGCGTCGACGAGCGCATCTACCTGCTCGTGCTGATGGTCGATCCGGCGCTGCAGCCGGCGCGGCCGGACGAGGACAAGCGTGCCGAGCCGCGGCGGGGTGCGCATCGATGAGAGCCTCCGTGTCCCTCGAAGCGGACTGGCTCCCGGGCAGGGAAGCCGCGCCGCGAGCGGCCAGGACGAGGGGCGCGGCGCGTGCCTCCGCTGGTGCCCGGCCGGCGGAGGTCGCAGCGGCGCGGCAGGCGAAGGAGCGGCGTTGAAATCCGGACTCTGGCAGTCGGTGCGCACGTCGTTCGCGCTGAACCGGCCGCGCAACGTCGAGCCGGTGGAGCTGGTATCGACCGGGGCGCTCGGCCCCGGTCGTGCCGCCTATCGACCGAGCGCCCTGCTGGCGCCTGCGGCACCGTCGTTCATCTGGGGGTCGCTGCTCGTTGCCCTGCTGCTGAATCTGCTGCCGGCCGGCCCGACCGCCTGGGTGCCCGACTTCCTCGCGCTGGTCCTCGTCTTCTGGAACGTCCACCAGCCGCGCCGCGTCGGGATCGGCGCGGCGTTCGCCGCCGGTCTGCTGATGGACGTCCACAACGGCGCACTGTTCGGGGAACACGCCCTGGCCTACACCCTGCTCGCCTACGGCGCCATCACGCTGCATCGGCGCATGCTCTGGTTTCCTGCGGGCGCCCAGGCGCTGCACGTACTGGCGTTGCTGCTGCTGGCGCAGTTCGTGTCGATGGCCGTGCGCCTGTGGGTCGGTGGCGGCTTCCCGGTCTGGACCTACTTCCTCAGCTCGGTCATCGGCGCGGCCATCTGGCCGCTGATTAACTGGATCCTGCTGGCTCCGCAGCGGCGTCCGCAGGAGCGGGACGAAACCCGGCCCCTCTAGAACGGCTGGAACGCGGCCCGGCCAGCCGTCGGGGCGATGCGGTCGACCTGTCGGCGGATCGGTCGCCCAGGCGCTAGTCGGTGGGGCGCTCCGGCGGCACCGGGCCGCAAAAGCTCAATAGAATCGCGCGCCATGGCAGCACCTGACGAACGCCACTGGCCGGCGCGGCCAGGCGGCGTTCCCGCATGACGGCATTCCGCAACTCGCAGCAGGAAATCGACCAGTTCCGGTCGCGCGCGGCCGTCGCGGCACTGGCCGTGCTCGCGGCCTTCGGCCTGCTCGCGCTGCGGCTCGTCTGGCTGCAGGTGATCAAGCACGACGAACTGCACCAGAAGGCCGAGGCTCAGCGAACGGCGCTGGTTCCGGTGACGGCGAATCGCGGCCTGATCCGCGATCGCAACGGCATCGTCATTGCCGAGAACTTCTCCGCCTACACGCTCGAGATCAACCCGCGCCGGGTGGATGACGTCGCGGCGACGATCGAGGCGCTCGCCGACGTGGTCGACATCCAGCCGCGCGACCGGCGTCGCTTCAAGAAGCTGCACGACGAACTGAAGGGCGCCGAGTCGGTGCCGATCCGCACCCGGCTCTCCGACGAGGAGGTGGCCCGCTTCTCGGCGCAGCGCTACCGCTTCCCCGGCGTCGAACTGCGGGCGCGGCTGTTCCGCCACTATCCGCTGGACGATGTCGGCAGTCACATGATCGGCTACATCGGCCGCATCTCGCCGGCCGACAAGGAGCGCATCGAGGCTGGGCCTGACGCGGCCAACTACGCCGGGGCGGAGTACATCGGCAAGGTGGGCATCGAGGCCAGCTATCAGCGCGAACTGCACGGCAAGACCGGCACGCAGGAAGTGGAGATCACGGCCGGGGGACGCGCCGTCCGGACGTTGACGCTGACGCCGCCCGTGGCGGGCAATGGCCTGCGGCTGTCGATCGACATTCGCCTGCAGGAGGTCATCGAGCGGGTGTTCGACGATCGCCGCGGCGCGCTGATCGCCATCGAGCCGGCCACGGGCGACGTGCTGGCGTTCGTGTCGAAACCGACCGTCGACCCGAACCTGTTCGTCGACGGCATCGATCCCAAGGTGTGGGAGGAACTGAATACCGATCTGGACAAGCCGCTGTTGAACCGGGCGCTGCGCGGCACCTATCCGATCGGCTCGACCTACAAGCCGTTCCTGGCGCTGGCGGCGCTGGAAACCGGCAAGCGCCGGGCCGACCAGGTGATCAACGATCCGGGGTTCTTCATGTTCGGCGGGCGGCGCTTCCGCGACTCGAACAAAGTGCCGCTGGGTCCGGTCGACCTGCACCGGTCCATCGTCAAGTCGAGCGACATCTACTACTACCAACTCGCCAACGACCTCGGCGTCGATACGATCCACGACTTCATGAAGCCGTGGGGCTTCGGCCAGGTGACCGGCGTCGACATCGACGGCGAGATGACCGGGGTCCTGCCGTCGATGGCATGGAAGGAGAAGCGGTTCCGGCAGAAGTGGTATCCGGGCGAAACGATCTCGATCGGCATCGGCCAGGGCTACAACGCGTTCACGCTGCTGCAGCTCGCGCACGCGACGGCCACGCTGGCCAACGACGGCGTGGTGATGAAGCCGCACATCGTCAAGAGCGTGGAGGACGCGGTCACCGGCGACAGCCGGTTGACGGTGCCCAAGGAGAGCTACCGCATCCCGCTGCAGCCGGAGCACCTGCGCATCGTCCGCGAGGCGATGGTCGACGTGAACATTTCCGGCACCGGCCGCGGCGCGTTCGCCGGGGCGCCGTACAAGGTGGCGGGCAAGACCGGCACGGCGCAGGTGATCGGCATCAAGGCGAACGAGAAGTACGACGCCAGCAAGCTCGACGAGCGCCATCGCGACCACTCGCTGTACATCGCCTTCGCGCCCGCCGGGCCGGGGGAGAAGCCCGTGATCGCCGTGGCCGCACTGGTGGAGAACGGCGGCTTCGGCGCGCGCGCCGCGGCGCCGATCGTTCGCGCCGCCCTCGACTACTACCTGCTCGGCAAGCTGCCGCCGGGCATGGCGCCGCTGAAGAGCGATCGCCTGCCGGCCGAGGCATCCAGGCCGCCGGAACCGCCGCGGCTGGCGACGGCGGCACAGGCCGGCCATGAGTAACCTCGTGCTGAAGCCGCCGCTGCTGCGCACGCCGCTGGCGCTGTGGCTGCGCGACCGCTTCGCGGCTCTCGATCCGGCGCTGCTGGCGATCGTCGCCGCGCTGGCGATGGTCGGCCTGGTCACCCTGTATTCGGCCGCCAACGACTTCCCCTGGCGGTTCACCGACCAGATGCGCAATTTCGCCGTCGCCATCGGCGTCATGTTCATCGCGGCCAATGTGCCGCCGACGCTGCTGCAGAAGGTCGCCGCGCCAGCGTATGTCGTCGGCGTGCTGCTGCTCGTCGGCGTCGAAGTGGGCGGGGTCACGGTCAAGGGCGCCACGCGCTGGCTCGACATCGGCATCACGCGCATCCAGCCGTCGGAAATGATGCGGCTGGCAGTGCCGCTGATGCTCGCCTGGTACTTCCACCTGCGCTCCGGAGAGCGCCGGGCGCTCGACTTCGCGGCGGCAGCGCTGCTCGTCGCGCTGCCGGTGGCCCTGATCGCGAAACAGCCGGACCTCGGCACCGCATTGCTGGTGCTCGCCGCAGGCGCCTACGTCATCTTCTTCGCCGGGCTGCCGTGGAAGTGGCTGGCGGCGATGGTGGCGGCCGGGCTGGCCATGCTGCCGCTGGCTTGGACGATGATGCACGACTATCAGCGGATGCGCGTGCTGACGCTGATCGACCCGAGCGCCGATCCCCTCGGCAAGGGTTTCCACACGCTGCAGGCGGCGATTGCCATCGGCTCCGGCGGTGCCTTGGGCAAGGGGTGGATGCAGGGCACCCAGACGCACCTCGAATTCATCCCCGAGCGCACCTCGGACTTCATCTTCGCGGTGTTCTCGGAGGAATTCGGGCTGGTCGGCAATCTGGTGTTGATGTCGCTGTTCCTTGCGCTGGTCGTGCGGGCGCTGCTGATTGCCGTCAATGCGTCCTCCACCTTCTCGCGACTGCTCGCCGGATCGATCGCGCTGATCATCTTCACCTATGCGTTCGTCAACATGGGCATGGTCAGCGGCGTGCTTCCCGTCGTGGGCGTGCCGCTGCCGTTCATCAGCTACGGCGGCACGGCGCTGGTGACGCTCGGCCTGGCCATCGGCTTGCTGATGAGCATTCATCGACACCGCAAGCTGGTGCAGAGCTGAACGGCCGTGAATCGATCCCCGGCGCGGCCCGAACCTGCCGCCGCGGTCCCCGTACGCGGCGCGGCGCGTCCGCGGCTTCCCGCCACCGTCGCAAGCCGCATGCGTCGGGCGCCCGAGGCCTTGAACGCGTGCCGCTGACGGTGCGTCCTTCGCATGCGATGGCGATGGCGATCGGTTCGCTGATCGCCATCGGTGGTTGCAGCACGGCACCGAAGCCGGCGTCACCGCCGCGGCCGGGCGGCTTCTACCAGGACGACGGGCCGCCGACCCGGCCTCCGGCCGACCTCATGGCCACGCCCGATGCGGTGCCGCGCATCGAGCCCTTCCACGTTGGCGCCAGCCGGCCGTACATGGCGCTTGGACGCAATTACACGCCGATCACCGAGGACCGGCCGCTGGTGCAGCGCGGCGCTGCTTCGTGGTACGGCCGGCAGTTCCACGGCAGCCGCACCTCAACCGGCGAGATCTACGACATGTTTGCCATGACGGCGGCGCATCCGACGATGCCGCTGCCCAGCTATGCGCAGGTCACCCGCCTGGATACGGGCACCTCGGTCGTCGTCCGCGTCAACGATCGCGGGCCGTTCAAGGACGGGCGGGTGATCGACCTGTCGTACGCGGCGGCCGCCCGGCTCGGCATCGTCGCGACCGGCACCGGCGAGGTCGAAGTTCGGCGGATCACGCATCAGGAGATCGCAGCGGCGACCACGCCGTCGACTCTCGCCGCCATTCCGCCGCCGGCCGCGCCGCTCTCGCCCCCGGGTCCGGCGGCTCCGGCCAGCACGGCCGACGGTCGCTGGGCGGTCCAGCTCGGCGCGTTCGCGGCAATCGACCGTGCCCAGGCGCTGCTGGCACGCGTGCAGGCGGAACTGGCCATCCGGCGCGCTGCCGGCTTGCCCGACGACCTGCTGCCGAGGATCGAAAGCGACGGCGGCCTGCATCGGGTGCTGCTCGGTTCGCTGTCCGAGCGCGACGGGGCGGTTGCGCTGGCGGCGCGATTGTCCGCCCTGCTGGGCGCCGCCGTGCCGACCTACGTGATTCCGCGCTGACCGGGCGCCGCGGCGCGAACGGCGGCGTTGCCCCGTATAGTGAATCTTCCACCCCTTCCCGGCATCCCCTGACCGGTTGCCGCAGAGCCGATGGAACTGATCCTGCTCGGTGTACTGATCCTTCTCAACGGGCTCCTAGCCATGTCCGAGATGGCCGTGGTGTCGTCGCGCAAGGCGCGGCTGCAGCGCCTCGTCGACGACGAAATGCCGGGTGCGGCGGCGGCGATGTCGCTGCACGAGTCGCCGTCCAACTTTCTGTCGACGATCCAGGTCGGCATCACCAGCGTCGGTGTGATGAGCGGCGCAATCGGCGAGGCGGCGCTGACGGAGCCGCTGACGGCATTCTTCGCCGGAGCGCCGCTGCTGGCGCCCTATGCCAGGGGGATCGCGCTGGGGTTGGTGGTGGTCGGCATCACCTACCTGTCGGTCGTGGTGGGCGAACTGGTGCCCAAGCGGCTGGCCCTGCTCAAGCCGGAGGTGATCGCCGCCTTCATCGCCCGGCCGATGCAATGGCTGGCACGGGCTGGGCGGCCGCTGGTCTGGCTGCTGTCGGTCTCCAGCGACGTGGTGCTGCGCCTGTTCGGCGCGCGCCGCGCCGAGGAGCCGCCGGTGACGGACGAAGAGATCGAGGTCCTGATGCAGCAGGGCGCGGACGCGGGCGTGTTTCACCGCAGCGAACAGGCCATCGTCGCCAACGTGCTGCGGCTGGACGAGCAGCGCATCGGCGCCATCATGACGCCGCGAGCCGACATCTACACCATCGATCTGGACGAGCCCGGGACCGCCGTCCGGCAGCAACTGGCCGACAGTCCGCATCACCGGGTGGTGGTCATCCGCGGCGGCTTCGAGAAAGTGCTGGGGGTGCTGCATGTCGGCGACCTGCTGTCGCCTGCGTTCGAGGGCCGGCCGCTGGACATCGAGCGCCTCGTCCGGCCGCCGCTGTACGTGCCCGAGTCGGTGACCACGACCAAACTGCTGGAACTGTTCCGCAAGATGCGTGCGCAGTTCGCGCTGATCGTCGACGAGTACGGCGAGGTGCAGGGGCTGGTGACCCTGACCGACGTGATGGCGTCGATCGTCGGCGACGTGCCCGACGAGGGCGTCGCCGCCGAACAGGACGCGGTGCAGCGCGACGACGGCTCGTGGCTCGTCGACGGGGCGATCGGGATCGAACGCTTCCGCACCCTGCTCGATCTCGATCCCCTGCCGGGCGAGGAGGAAGGCGCCTATCACACGCTGGCGGGGTTCGTGCTCTACCAGCTCGGGCACATCCCCGCGGTCAGCGAGCGCTTCGAGGCCGCGGGCCTGCGTGTCGAGGTGGTGGACATGGACCGGACGCGGATCGACAAGCTGATCGTGTACCGGCTCGCCGAAGACGGCTGACCGCGGCGCCATCGGCAAGGCGACGCGGCCCGGGCGGCGGGAAAGCGCTTTCGCCGCGTCGTGCCGCAACGACCGTGCCGCACGCCGCCGGCGCGGGGGCCAGCAGTGGCAGCGGCGGTGCGTTCCGCCGTGCGACAGCGCGAGCGTTGTGCGCTAGCCTGCCGGGGCCGTCCACGCCGGAGATACCCCGCCATGAACCTTGCCGAAGTTCGACGCTTCCTCGATCGCCGTTGGGACGAGGAACTGGTTCCGTGCCTGGTCGACTACGTGAAGGTGCCGGCCAAGTCGCCGGCCTTCGACGCCAGCTGGGCCGCGCACGGCCACCTGGCGGCGGTGGTGAAGGACGCACATGCCTGGGGGCAGGCGCAGCGCATCGATGGCCTGCACCTGGAGATCGTCTCGATCGACGACCGGACGCCGTGCATCTTTTTCGACGTGCCGGCGACCCAGGGGCTTGGCAATGCACGCTCGGTGCTCTTCTACGGCCATCTCGACAAGCAGCCGGAGATGGAGGGATGGCGCGACGGCTTCGGCCCGTGGCAACCGGTGCTCGAGGACGGCCGGCTGTACGGTCGCGGCGCGGCGGATGACGGCTATGCGATCTACGCGGCGCTGTCGGTGATCGCGGCGCTGGATGCGCAGGCTGTCGCGCGGCCGCGCTGCGTCGGGATCATCGAGACCTGCGAGGAGTCCGGCAGCCCGGACCTGCCGGCCTACCTGGAGCTGCTGGCACCGCGGCTGGGGGATGTGGCGCTGGTCGTCGGGCTCGATTCCGGTTGCGGCAGCTACGACCAGCTGTGGGTGACCACGTCGTTGCGCGGGCTCGTCGGCGGCACCCTGACCGTGGAGGTGCTGACCGAGGGGGTGCATTCCGGCAACGCGAGCGGGCTGGTGCCGAGTTCGATGCGCATCGCGCGGCAGCTGCTCGACCGTATCGACGATCCGGCCACGGGACGCGTGCTCGACGCCGCGTTTCACGCCGACATTCCCGCCGAGCGACTGGCCCAGGCGCGCGCGGCCGGCGAGATCCTCGGCGACATGGTGTGGAAGCAGTTCCCGTGGATCGGCTGCTCGCATGGCCCGGGAGGGCAGACCTACGCCATGCCGACGACCAGCGACCCGGTCGAGGGGATCCTCTGCCGCACCTGGCGGCCGGCGTTGTCGGTGACCGGTGCCGCCGGTTTCCCGACGGTCGACTCGGCCGGCAACGTGCTGCGGCCGAGGACCACCTTCAAGCTCAGCCTGCGGCTGCCGCCGACGGTCGATGGCGACCAGGCCACCCGGCGCCTGAAGCGCTTGCTGGAGACGGATCCGCCGTACAACGCCCGGGTGACCTTCTCGGCCGACTGCGGGGCGACTGGCTGGAACGCGCCGGCGACCGCGAGCTGGCTGGCACGCGCCGCCGACGAGGCCTCGCGCGCCACCTTCGGCCGCGGGGCCGCATGGATGGGCGAAGGGGGCACGATCCCGTTCACGCACATGCTCGGCGAGAAGTTCCCGCGCGCGCAGTTCCTCGTCACCGGCGTCCTCGGCCCGCAGTCGAACGCGCACGGGCCGAACGAGTTTCTGCATCTCGACTGCGCCAGGAAGCTCAGCGCCGCCGTCGCTGCGATCGTGGCGCAGGTGCCGGCCTGATCGGCGACGGGCACGCGCCGCGTCCGGCGCGCCGTCGCAGGTCGGCGGCTCGCGCGAGTCGCGCCTGCTGAGGCGGGAGACACCGGTGGCCGGCGACTGGCTCACGCGCGCAGGCGTGCTGGCGCGGCGTTATCCGGCCGCCATCGCCACGTCCCTGGCGCTGCTGGCCAGCCTGAGCGCGTGGGTCTACTCGGGCGTGCGCCTGGCCCTGGTCGATCTGGCCGCGGCCAACCTGCGCTCGCTGGCGGCGAGCGAGACGCTGGCCGTCGAGACGTGGATCGGCGAGAAGCGGCTGAACGTCCAGCGCTGGACGCGTGACCCCAGGGTGATCGCTGCCGTCGAGCAGTTGCTTGCGGCGGCGGGCCAAGGTGACGGCGCGCTGCGCCGGGCCTGCACCGGCGCGCCCGGCGCGTCCCTGGTGCGGGCCATCGATCTGCTCCGGCTCGAGGAGGCCGCTGCGTCGATCCACCTGGTCGATCGCGAAGGGCGAGTCCTGGCGGCCCGCGACGCCGCCCAGTGCGGCTGGAAGATTCCGCCGCCACGGTTCGCCGTCTTCGAGCTGGCGTTCCAGGGTGAAGGACGGTTTGCGGCCACGCGTACCGCGTCGGAGCGCATTGGCGTCGCCCTGGCGGCCGACCGACCGAAGATCTGGATCGCCGCGCCGGTGCGCGACGACGCCGGCGAAGTGATGGCGGTCCTCGACATCGGCAAACCGGCCGACGAGCGGTTCGGCAGGCTGTTCGCGGCCGGCAGCGTCGGCAGGAGCGGCGAAAGCTACGCCTTCGACCAGCGCGGCGTGATGCTGACGGCGAGTCGCTTCTCCGAAGCCCTGATCGAACGCGGCGAGCTTCGCGCCGGCGATTCGAGCGTCCTGCGCCAGCGGCTGCACGACCCGGAGGCCGAGGGCGAGCCGCGCCCGACGCGGCTCGTGGCCCAGGCACTGGCCGGACTCGCCGCGCAGCCGCCGCGGCTGGACGGCGAGGTCGTCGAGCCGTACCCGACCTACTACGGCGAGCGCGTGGTCGGCGCGTGGCGGTGGCTGGCACCGTACGACTTCGGCATCGCCGTCGAAGTGGCTGCGGACGAGGCCTTTGCCCCGTTGCGACGGATCGAGTGGGCCTTCCTCGCGCTCGGGGCCATCGTCGGCGGCGTCGCCTTCGGTTTCGTCGTTGCGCTGCTGCGGATGCAGCGTCTGGCCGAGGAGGCGGAGGCGGCGCAGCGGGTCGGCAACTACGAACTGCTGGAGGAGGTCGGTCAGGGCGGCATGGCGCGCGTCTATCGGGCGCAGCACCGGCTGCTGAAGCGGCCGACGGCGGTGAAGATCGTCGAACTGGCGCAGACCACGGACGAGATGCTGGCCCGCTTCGATCGCGAAGTGCGGCTGGCCAGCCAGCTGATGCACCCGAACACGGTCGAGGTCTTCGACTACGGCCGGACGCCCGAAGGGCAGCCGTTCTACGCGATGGAGTTCCTCGATGGCCTGACGCTGCAGCAGATCGTCGAGCGCCACGGGCCGATGCCGCCGGCGCGGGCCGCGCACGCGCTGCGTGGCATCGCCGGATCGCTGTCCGAAGCCCACGCGCGCGGACTCGTGCACCGTGACATCAAGCCCGCCAACGTGATGCTGTGCCGGCGCGGCGGCGAGGACGACGTGGTCAAGGTGCTCGATTTCGGGCTGGTGAAGGACACGCGCTCACCGCACACGCGCGACCTGACGCGTGCGCTGCGGGTGCTCGGCACGCCGGCGTACATGGCGCCTGAGCGGATCGAGCAGCCGGACAGCGCCGATGTCCGTTCCGACCTGTACGCGCTGGGCGCGGTGGGCTTCTTCCTGCTGACCGGCAAGGCGCCGTTCGCGGGTGATTCGGACCTGGCGCTCGCCTACAAGGTGGTCCACGTCGCGGCACCGGCGCTGTCGGCTGTGGCCGCACAGCCGGTGCCGGCCGAACTCGATGCCCTCATCGCGCGCTGCCTCGCCAAGTCGCCGGAGCAGCGCCCGGCATCGGCCGACGAGGTCGCCGCCGGACTGGACCAGCTGCTCGTCGCCCTGCCCTGGACCAACCTGCAGGCGCGCCGCTGGTGGCAGGCGCGCGACGACCGACCCGAAGCGGGCGCCTGAACCGCAGGGCCAGTCGGTGGCGAAGGCTCTGGGCAGGGCCTCGTCGTGCCGCGCGGACCGTTTGGTCAGACCCTGTGGATCCGTGCGTCACCGCCGCCTCGGGGCGCCCGGCAATCTCGGCAAGGTCACTCCCTGGCCAGCAGCGGATACAGGCGCTCGCGCGACAGGCCTGTGGCTCGTGCGGCAACCGCTGCCGCGCGGGAGGGCGGCAGCGCTTCCGCCAGGGCCTCCAGCCAGCGGCGGGTGACGGCGTCGACGTCTCCGGGGTCCGCGTCCGGGGCGTCGACCAGTACGACGAACTCGCCCCTCGGCTCGGGGCCGATGGCGTTGCCGAGATCCCGCGCCTGGCACGCCTGCACGGTTTCGAACTTCTTGGTCAGCTCGCGGGCAACGACGACGCGCCGGCCGCCGTCCAGGATCGACGCCAGTTCGCGCGACGTCGCCTCGATGCGGTGGGGCGCTTCGAATAGCACGAATGCCTCGCCGCGTGCCGCCAGTT
>Ga0316622_100002415_pt1 | contig 12911 bp, 10 predicted proteins | sample OWC_Aug_OW2_C1_D_FD_207646 | JGI IMG/M metagenome (GOLD analysis project Ga0316622, IMG submission 207646) | Wetland soil microbial communities from Old Woman Creek delta, Ohio, United States - OWC_Aug_OW2_C1_D5_C | ecosystem: Environmental > Terrestrial > Soil > Wetlands | place: USA: Ohio... | reverse complement strand
GTCGCCGGGCGAATGGCCATCCGCCGGCGCTGAGACTGCGGATCCCGCGGGACTCATCCAACTGGAGTCCCGCGGGATGACAGGGGATGGCATCACGAGACCGTGTGGACCCGCATCATGTTCGTGGCCGCGGCCGCCATCGAGTGGCCGGAGAGCATCAGGATCGTGTCGCCTTTCTCGATCAGGCCGCGTGCCTTCAGGCGCTCCTCGCCCGCGGCCAGGAGGTCGTCGGTGTTCTCGACGAACTCGGACTTGACCGGCACGACGCCCCACCACAGCGCGAGCTGCCGGTAGACGCGGTCCTCGTGGGTGACGGCCACCACCGGCACGCGGGGCCGTTGCCCGGCGACCAGGCGGGCCGTGATGCCGGACTCGGTGAAGGCCAGGATCAGCTTGCAGCCGAGCTCCTCGGCCACGGACGCCGCCACCCGGGTGAGGCTGCGGGTGACGGGCGTCCCCGGGCCGGCCGGGGCCAGGGGCGCGTCGCTGCGGCGCGCGTCGGCGCGACGCGGGCGAATCGAGCCCATGCCGTGCTCCTCGGTGTAGTCGGCGATGCGCGCCATCGTCTCGACCGTTTCCACCGGGAACTTCCCGACCGCGCTCTCCCCGGAGAGCATGACCGCGTCGGTGCCGTCGAGGATCGCGTTGGCCACGTCGGAGGCCTCGGCCCGCGTCGGGCGCGGGTTCTCGATCATGCTCTCGAGCATCTGGGTGGCGGTGATCACCACCTTGCCCGCCGCGTTGGCCATCGCGATGATCCGCTTCTGGACGATCGGCACGTCCTCGGTGCCGATCTCGACCCCGAGGTCGCCGCGGGCCACCATGACGCCGTCCGTCGCGGCCAGGATCGACTGGAGGTTCTCGACCGCCTGGGGCTTCTCGATCTTGGCGACGACCGGGGTCGCCTCGCCCATCGAGCGGATGAGCTCCTTCGCCTCCAGGACGTCCTCGGCGCGGCGCACGAAGGACATCGCCACGTAGTCCACCTGGTGCTGGACCCCGAACCGGAGGTCGCGCCGGTCCTTCTCCGTGAGGGCGGGGGTGGAGAGGGTCGCGCCGGGCAGGTTCATCCCCTTGTTGGAGCGGAGCGGCCCGCCGTCGACCACCTCGCACTCGACGCGCCCGCCCGAGACGCCCACCACGCGCAGCTCGAGGTTGCCGTCGTCGAGCAGGATCTGGTCGCCCGCCTTCACGTCGCGCGGCAGCGCCTCGTAGGTCGTCGAGATGAGCGCGGCGGTGCCCTCGACCTGGGTGTCGGTGGTGATGGCGAGCCGCGCGCCCTTCACGAGCTCGACCTGGCCGTCCTTGACCTTCCCGGTCCGGATCTTCGGCCCGGAGAGGTCCTGGAGGAGGGCGATCGGCCGGTGGAGCCGCGCGCCGATCTCGCGCGTGGCCCGGATCACCTCGAGGTGCTCCTCGTGCGTGCCGTGGGAGAAGTTCAGACGGAAGACGTTCACCCCGGCCCGGACGAGCCGCTCCAGCATCTCGGGGCTGCGGGAGGCGGGCCCGATGGTCGCGACGATCTTCGTTCGGCGCATGGTGGGCCGAGTATACGCGGACGAAGGCGGCGGTCGCGTGACACCGCGCCGGGGCCGGGGCGGGCGGGCTACGGCTTCGGGGCCTGTCCGCCGGCGCCGGCGGATTCCTCGTCGCCCGGCGGGACGAAGCTCCTCGGAATGACAGGGCGCGAGGACGGCGGGACGAGGCTCCTGTCACCGAACAGGCCTTCACCGAGGCCTTCCCGTGGGGCAGACGCCGACCCTTGGCGTCAATGAGAAGCGCTCGACACGATGGGTCATTGCCCAGAGCGACCCGCGTTCCACGCGGGTCATGACTCGGAACGGACAGGTTCCCTCGGCGCCCGTCACAGCCGAGCGCCTCGGGATGATTGACACCCCGTTCGGGCGAACGCTATAGTTCGCCGGCTCACCGCCTTGCGGCTATACGGCGGTCCCCGGATCTCATGCCCAGCTATGTCCCGATAGTGATCCTGGGTGCGGTCGCGCTCGGCTTCGGCGTCTTCACCCTCTTCATGTCGCACCTCCTGGGACGGCCCCGCCCGAGCGCGGCGAAGCTCTCCACGTACGAGTGCGGCATGCCGCCCGTCGGAACCGCCCGCGAGCGCTTCCCGATCAAGTTCTACCTCGTCTGCATGATCTTCATCCTGCTCGACGTGGACGCCGCCTTCCTCTACCCGTGGGCGCTCGTCTTCAGGGACCTGGGCCTCTTCGGCCTCGTGGAGATGGGCGTCTTCATGGCGCTGCTCGGCGGGGGCTTCGTCTACGCGTGGAAGTCGGGCGCCCTCGACTGGTAGGCAGGACAGCACGATGCAACTCAGCCCCGGCAACCAGGCCCGTTTCGACGAGATCCTGAAGCGCTACCCGGTCAAGCGTTCGGCTCTGCTGCCCACGCTGCACCTCGTGCAGGAGCAGGAGGGCTGGATCAGCCGCGAGGCGATCGAGCACGTCGCGGGTCTGCTCGACCTCAGCCCCGCCCAGGTGCACGACACCGCGAGCTTCTACACGATGTTCCGGCTGAAGCCGGAGGGGAAGACCCTCATCGAGGTCTGCACGACCCTCTCCTGCGCGCTCGGCGGGGCGGAGGAGCTCCTCGAGCACACCTGCCGCCGGCTCGGGATCAAGCCCGGGGGGACGACGCCGGACGGGAAGTTCACCGTCAAGGGCGTCGAGTGCCTGGCCGCCTGCGGCGGCGCCCCCGCGGTGCAGGTCAACGGGGAGTGGCTGGAGCACGCGACCGCCGCCGACATCGACAAGGTGATCGCGGGCGAGACGGTGCGACGCAGCTTCGAGTGGCCCAAGAGCCCGGGTGAGCACATCCTCTTCCAGAACGTCTGGAAGGAGGGCTCGACCTCGATCGAGGTCTACGAGGCCTCGGGCGGCTACGCGAAGCTCGGCGAGTGGCTGAGGACGCCTCCCGAGCAGATCGTCGAGACGGTCAAGAAGTCGAACCTGCGGGGCCGCGGCGGGGCCGGGTTCCCGACCGGGATGAAGTGGAGCTTCCTCCCCAAGGACAGCCCGAAGCCGCGCTACCTGTGCGTGAACGCCGACGAGAGCGAGCCCGGGACCTACAAGGACCGGGTGATCGTCGAGCGCGACCCGCACCGCCTGATCGAGTCGATCGTGGTGAGCTGCCACGCGATCCGCTCGCAGCTCGCCTACATCTACATCCGCGGCGAGTTCCACGTCGGCGCGCGCACCCTCGAGGCGGCCCTCGCCGAGGCGCGCTCGGCGGGGCTGGTCGGGAAGAACATCCTCGGGACCGGGGTGGACGTCGAGATCCACGTCCACCGCGGGGCGGGCTCCTACGAGTGCGGCGAGGAGACGGCCCTGATCGAGTCGCTCGAAGGCAAGCGCGGCCAGCCCCGCATCAAGCCGCCCTTCCCGGCGGTGGTGGGGCTCTACGGCTGCCCGACCATCGTCAACAACGTCGAGACCCTCGTGAACGTGCCGCTCATCCTGACGCGCGGCGCGGACTGGTTCGCCTCCTACGGGACCGAGAAGAACGGCGGACCGAAGCTGTACTCGATCAGCGGCCACGTCGCGCGCCCGGGCAGCTACGAGGCGCCGATGGGGAAGGTCACCCTGCGCGACCTCATCTACGGCGAGGGCTACGCCCGGGGCATCCGCGCCGGACACCAGCTGAAGGCGGTCGTCCCCGGCGGCTCCTCGACCCCCGTCCTCACCGCGGCCGAGATCGACGTCGCGATGGACTTCGACGGCGTGGCGAAGGCGGGCTCCATGCTCGGCTCCGCCGGCACCATCGTGATGGACGACTCCACCTGCATGGTGTGGATGGCGAAGAACCTCATCTACTTCTACAAGCACGAGTCGTGCGGCAAGTGCTCCCCCTGCCGCGAGGGGACGGGCTGGATGCTGCGGCTGCTCGAGCGCATCGAGGCGGGGGAGGCCAGGGCCTCCGACCTCGACCTGCTGTGGAAGGTGACCGACTCGATCTCGGGCAAGACGGTGTGCCCGTTCGGCGACGCCGCCATCGCGCCACCGCAGTCGACGCTCGCGAAGTTCCGGGCCGAGTTCGAGTACCACGTGCGCGAGAAGCGCTGCTGGAAGACCGTCGCCCCGACCTTCGAGGCGGCGCTCGCGAAAGGCGCGGTCCCGGTATGAGCCCCTCCCCGCTCGTCCAGGACCTGGTCATCGCCGGGGTGAAGATCGCGGTCGTGGTGGGAGCGCTGCTCGGCCTGTTCTCCCTGATGACCTGGATCGAGCGCCGGACGCTGGCTTTCATGCAGTACCGGCTCGGCCCCAACCGCACCGGGCCGCTGGGGATACTCCAGCCCATCGCCGACGGCATCAAGCTGTTCTTCAAGGAAGAGGTGATGCCGGCCGCCGCGAACAAGTGGACCTTCCTCGCGGCGCCGGTGGTGGCGGTCGCGACGGCGCTCCTGGCGGTGGCGGTGCTGCCCTACGGCCCGCCCTTCACCCTGCCCGCCTGGGGCCTGCTGCCGGAGTGGCTCCGCGGCCGGACGCTGCAGATCCAGATCGCCACGATCGACGTGGGGCTGCTGTTCATCTTCGCCATCACCGCGCTCGGCGTCTACGGGATCGTGCTCGCCGGCTGGTCGGCCAACAACAAGTACGCGCTGCTCGGGGGCCTGCGCTCCTCGGCGCAGATGTTCTCCTACGAGCTGGCCCTCGGCCTCAGCTGGGTCGGCGTCATCATGCTGGCCGGCTCCTTCCAGATCTCGGACATCGTGAACGCGCAGGCGGGAGGCTTCTGGCGGTGGAACGCCTTCCTCCAGCTCCCGGCCTTCCTCGTCTACTTCGTCGCGGCCACCGCCGAGGTCGCACGCATCCCCTTCGACCTGCCGGAGGGCGAGACCGAGCTCGTGGCCGGCTTCCACACCGAGTACTCGTCGATGCGCTTCGCCCTGCTGCAGATGGCGGAGTACATCAACATGATCACGGTGGCGGTGCTCGCGGCGAACCTGTTCCTGGGCGGCTGGCACTCGGGGATCCCGGGGATGCCGGAGACTCTCGCCGGCTTCCCCCTGGGCTTCGTCTGGTGGGGGCTCAAGGTCTCGATCTTCCTGTTCGTCTTCATCTGGCTGCGGGGGACGCTGCCGCGCTTCCGCTACGACCAGCTCATGCACCTCGGCTGGAAGGTGCTCATCCCGGTGGCCGCGGTCTGGATCCTGATCACCGCCGCCGGCGTGGCGCTCCTCCCCGGCCTCTTCCCGGTCGCGAGCCGCTGATGGACGCCATCCTCTTCTACGTCTTCGCCGCGATCGCGGTCGCCTCCGCGGTGGTGGTGATCGGCCAGCGCAACCCCATGTACTCGGCCTTCGCGCTCATCGTCACCCTGTGCTCGGTGAGCGTCATCTTCGCGGTGCTCGGCTCGCCGTTCATCGCCGCGCTGCAGGTCATCGTCTACGCGGGCGCGATCATGGTCCTGTTCCTGTTCGTGCTCATGCTGCTGAGCGTGAAGCGGGAGGAGGACACCCCGGGGCGCGGGGGGCGGACGCTGCGCGGGGTGGCGCTCGCTCTCGTCACCCTCCTCGTGCTGCAGGCGGGCGCCGTGCTGCTGCGCCACGGAACGGAGCCGGCGCCGCAGTTCGACGCCTCCACCCGGAAGATGGCGCAGATCCTCTTCTCGGCGCACTTCCTCTACGTCTTCGAGGCCACCTCCATCCTCATCCTCGCCGCGCTGGTGGGGGCGGTGGTGCTGGCCAAGAAGGAGCTCTAGGGCCATGGACCACCCGGCCTTCGTCCAGCACGCCCTCCTGCTGAGCCTGGTCCTCTTCGGCCTGGGGACGCTCGGCGTCTTCCTCCGCAAGAACGTCATCACCGTCCTCATGTGCGTGGAGCTCATGCTCAACGGCGTGAACGTCGCCTTCGTGGCCTTCAGCCGCGCGGCGGGGACGCTCGACGGGCAGGTGCTCGTCTTCTTCGTCATGGTGGTCGCGGCGGCGGAGGCGGCGGTCGGCCTCGCCATCGTGATCGCGCTCCACCGGACGAAGGACACGCTCGACCTGGACGCGTTCAGCCTGATGAAGGGGTAGACCGTGTTCGAACTGCAGACGCTCGACATGGTGCTGCCCTTCGCGATCCTGCTCCTGCCGCTCGGAGGCTTCGTGGTCCTCGCCCTCTTCGGGGAGTGGATCAAGAGGGACAAGGAGGACGCGGGCGCCGGGTACCTGGCCTGCGCCACCGTGATCGCCTCGTTCGCCCTCGCGGCCTGGACGACGGCGCGCCTCTACGGCCTGGTGGCCGGGCCCGCGGGGCTCCGCTTCTCCCAGCCCTACCTCGGCTTCGAGTGGATGGAGGTCGGGAGCTTCCGCATCCCCTTCAGCCTGCTCGTGGACCCGCTCTCGTCGGTGATGATGCTGGTCGTCACCGGCATCGGCTCGCTCATCCACGTCTACTCCCTGGGCTACATGGCCCACGACGACGACCGCCCCCGCTTCTTCTCGTACCTGAACCTCTTCACCTTCTTCATGCTGCTGCTCGTGCTGGGCGGCAACCTCCCTCTCCTCTTCGTGGGCTGGGAGGGCGTGGGCCTCTGCTCGTACCTCCTCATCGGCTTCTGGTACCGGAAGGACAGCGCCTCCGCGGCCGGGCTCAAGGCCTTCGTCGTCAACCGCATCGGGGACGCCGGTCTCATCCTGGGGATGATCTTCATCTTCCACGCCTTCGGCAGCCTCGACCTCGTGGACATCGCGGACAACGCGGGGGCCCTGGCGCCGGAGCGCCTGTGGGAGTGGGGCCCGGTGACGATCGCCTGCCTCCTGCTGTTCCTCGGGGCGACCGGCAAGAGCGCGCAGATCCCCCTGCACGTCTGGCTGCCGGACGCGATGGAGGGCCCGACCCCCGTCTCCGCCCTGATCCACGCGGCCACCATGGTGACCGCGGGCGTCTACATGGTGGCGCGGCTCGGCCCCCTCTACCACCAGTCCGAGACGGCGATGCTGGTGGTGGCGGTGACAGGAGCGACAACCGCGCTCATGGCGGGCACGATCGCGGTCGTGCAGAACGACATCAAGCGGGTGCTGGCCTACTCCACGGTCAGCCAGCTCGGCTTCATGTTCCTCGCCGCGGGGGTGGGGGCGTTCGGGGTGGCGATCTTCCACCTCTACACGCACGCCTTCTTCAAGGCCCTCCTCTTCCTCGGCTCGGGCTCGGTCATCCACGCGATGTCCGGCGAGCAGGACATGCAGAGGATGGGCGGGCTGCGCCGGAAGATCCCCTGGACCTTCGGGACGTTCCTGGTCGGGACCCTCGCGATCTCCGGCATCCCGCTCTTCGCCGGCTTCTACAGCAAGGACGAGATCCTGGCCGCGGCGCTCGGGACCGGCCACCCGGTTCTCTTCGGGATCGCGCTCTTCACGGCGCTCCTCACCGCGGCCTACATGGCGCGCCTCCTCTTCCTGACCTTCTTCGGCGAGTTCCGGGGCGGACGGGAGGCCGAGCACCACGTGCACGAGTCGCCTTGGTCGATGCTGGCGCCGCTCGTGCTCCTCGCGGCCGGATCGGTGGTCGCCGGGTACGCGCTCTTCCCGATGGCCCACGAGGGGGCGGTCCACCACGTGCGGCTCCCGGAGGTCGTCCAGCCGGCCTTCCGGCTTCCCGGGCAGGCGCTGCACCACCTGCCGTGGCTGCCGATGGTGGCGACCGCGTCGGCGCTCGTCGGCATCCTCATCGCCTGGTACCTCTACCTCTCGATGCCCGAGCTGCGGGCTTCGCTCGCCTCGGCGCTGCGGCCGGCGCTGCGCGTCTTCCGTGCGAAGTACTACTTCGACCACGTCTACGACGCCTTCGTCCGGCGCGTGGTCGTGGGCGGCAGCGACACGCTGCTGTGGACGCGCGTGGACGCCGGGCTGATCGACGGCGCGGTCAACCGCGCGGGCACTCTCACCGGGGCGATGGCCCAGACGCTGCGGCCGGTCCAGACCGGCTTCGTCCGGCACTACGCGCTCCTCGTCCTCGCGGGGGCGGTCGCCATCGTCTCCTACCTCCTCTGGTCATGAGCCCCGTGAACACGCACCTCCTGAGCCTGCTGATCCTCCTGCCGGTGGCGGGGGCCGTCCTCGTGGCCCTCACCCGGCGCGAGTCGGAGTCGCTGCAGAAGACCCTCGGCCTCCTCGTCTCCGGCGGCGCCTTCGCCCTCTCGCTCGTCCTCGTCACCCGCTTCCAGGACGTGGCCGGCCTGCAGTTCGCCGAGCAGCGGCCCTGGATCCCGGCCTGGGGCATCAGCTACCACGTCGGCATCGACGGGCTGTCGCTGTGGCTCGTGATCCTGACCACGTTCCTCACCCCGCTGTGCCTCCTCGGCTCCTGGAGCTCGATCCAGACGCGGGTGCGCGAGTTCGTCGTCTTCATGCTGCTGCTCGAGGCGGGGATGATCGGGGTGTTCGTGGCCCTCGACCTCTTCCTGTTCTACGTGTTCTGGGAGGCCATGCTCATCCCGATGTACTTCCTCATCGGGATCTGGGGCCACGAGCGGCGGATCTACGCCGCGGTCAAGTTCTTCCTCTACACGTTCGCGGGCAGCGTGCTGATGCTGGTCGCGTTCCTGGTGCTCTACAAGACCACCGGGCTCGGGAGCTTCGACCTCCCGAAGCTCGTGGCCGCCCCCGTCGACCCCGCGCTCCAGACGTGGCTCTTCCTGGCCTGCGCCATCGCCTTCGCGATCAAGGTGCCGATGTGGCCCTTCCACACCTGGCTGCCCGACGCCCACGTCGAGGCCCCGACCGCGGGCTCCGTGATCCTGGCCGGCGTGCTCCTCAAGATGGGCGGCTACGGCTTCCTGCGGCTCGCCATACCGCTCTTCCCGGACGCGGCCATGCGCTTCGCCCCGCTGGTCGGCGTCCTCGCCGTGATCGGCATCGTCTACGGGGCGCTCGTCTCGCTGGTGCAGCCCGACCTCAAGAAGCTGGTGGCCTACTCGTCGGTCTCGCACCTCGGCTTCGTGATGCTCGGCATCGCGGCCTTCACGACCACCGGCGTCGTCGGCTCCGTCTACCAGATGCTCAACCACGGCATCTCGACGGGAGCGCTCTTCTTCCTCGTCGGGATGCTCTACGACCGGCGCCACACCCGGCTCATCTCGGAGTTCGGCGGGTTGAGGGCGATCATGCCCTGGTACTTCGCGGTGTTCCTGTTGATCAGCCTCTCCTCGATCGCGGTTCCGGGCACGAACGGCTTCGTGGGCGAGTTCCTGATCCTGCTCGGCTCGTGGACGTTCAGCCCCTGGATGGTGGTCGTGTCCTCCCTGGGGGTGATCCTGGCGGCGGGCTACGTCCTCTGGATGGTGAAGCGCGTCTTCTACGGCGAGGCTACCAACCCCAGGAACCAGGGCCTGCCGGACCTCTCGCTGCGCGAGGCGACGGTCCTCGTGCCGCTCGTCGTGCTCGCGATCGTCATGGGGGTCGCGAGCCCTGCCTTCACGCGTAGGATCGAGCCCGCGGCCGACGCACTGGTCCGCCAGGTGAGGGCGCAGACCCAGCCCGTCCGGGCGGCGAGCTCTCTCCCGGCCGCTACGACGGCGGACGGGCGGCCACCTGTGGCCGCGCCGGCGGCGGGAGGGCGGCCATGATGAACGCCGTCCTGGACCTGCGGCCCATCGCCCCGGCCGCCATCGTCGCGGTGACCGGGCTCGTCGTGCTCCTCGCCCAGGCCTTCAGCCCGAGGGGCAAGGCCTCGCCGTCGTCCGCCCTGTCCCTGGCGGGGCTCGCGGCCGCGCTCGCCTCGGTGTGGCTCCTCGCGACCGGCCCCGGGCGGGGCTCGGTCCTCGCGGGGGCGGTCGCCGCGGACGAGTTCTCGCTCTTCTTCCACGCCCTGATTCTCGTCGTCGCGGCGGTCACGGTGCTCCTGTCCGGGCCCTACCTGCGAGCCAACGGGATGGAGCGGGGCGAGTACTACGCCCTGCTGCTCTTCTCCGTGGTCGGCATGCTGGGGCTCGTCTCCAGCCTCGAGCTGGTGTCGATGTTCGTGGCCCTCGAGATCATGTCGATCGCCCTCTACGCGATGGCGGGGATGAACCGGGCCCGGCCCGAGAGCCAGGAGTCGGCGCTCAAGTACTTCGTCACCGGCGCCTTCGCCTCGGCCTTCTTCCTGTACGGCATCGCCCTCCTGTACGGCGTGAGCGGCAGCACCTCGCTCGACCGCCTGTCCCGCGCGGTGGGACTGCTGTCCCCCGGCGCCGTCCCCCTCGCGGTGCTCGGCGCCGCCCTGCTTCTGGTCGGCTTCGGTTTCAAGGTCGCGAGCGTGCCCTTCCACATGTGGGCGCCCGACGTGTACGAGGGCGCGCCGACCACGGTGACCGCATTCATGTCCGCGGGCGTCAAGGCCGCGGCCTTCGGCGCGCTGCTGCGGGTGTTCGACTCCGCGCTCCCCGCGCTCGGCTCCCACTGGAGGCCGCTGGTGGCGGTGCTCGCGATCGCCACCATGATCGTGGGGAACCTCGCGGCGCTCGCCCAGCCGAACCTGAAGCGCATGCTGGCGTACTCGTCGGTGGCGCACGCGGGGTACCTGCTGACCGCGTTCGTGGCCGCGCCCGTCCTGGCGGGCGAGACCATGCTCTTCTACCTCGTGGCCTACGCCGCGGTGAACCTCGGGGCCTTCGGGACGATTGCCGCGCTCTCGCGCGACGGGAGGGAGCCGCTGTCGCTGCGCGACGTGGCGGGGCTCGCCGAGCGCCGCCCGGCCCTCGCCGCCGCGCTCACCGTGTTCCTGGTCTCGCTCACCGGGATCCCGGTCACCGCCGGCTTCGTGGGCAAGTTCTACCTGTTCGGCGCCGCGGTGTCGGTGGGGGGGGTGGGGGTGCTGCTGGCCCTCGTGGGTGTCGTCATGAGCGTGGTGTCCGCCTACTACTACCTGCGGGTGGTGGTCGCCATGTACATGCGCGACCCCGTGGGCGAGGACGACTGGTCGCCCGTCTCCCCGGCGGCGGCCTTCGCGCTGGCGTTCTCGGTCGCGGTCACGCTGCTGCTCGGCGTCTGGCCGGCGCCGCTGCTCAGCCTGGCCCGCATCGCCGCCCGCAGCCTGATGATGTAGCCGGGCTGACCCCCTTACCGCAGGCGGCTACAGCAGCGGGCCGATCACCGTCGGGTCCACGGCCACGGCGTGGAGGTAGACGCGCCACTGCAGGATTGGCTGGGGTGCGAGGCCGGTGTCGCCCGAGAGGCCCACGACCGCGGCCGCGGCCACCGGGTCCCCGGGGCGGCCGTCCACCCGCGAGAGGTGTTGCAGGACGCTGAGGACCCCCTGGCCGTGATCGATCACGACCGTCTCGCCCGAGAGCGCGAGCGGACCGGCGAACAGCACGGTGCCCGCGCCGGGTGCCCGCACCGGGGTGCCCACGGGCACCGCGTAGTCGAGCCCGCGGTGGCGCTCGCCCTGCAGCGCGTCGATCCGGCTCTCGACGTCGGCCGCGCCGGTGTACGTCCGCGGCTCTCCGAAGCCGCTCCCGGTCGCGCCGACCGGTGGCAGGAGAAGGCCGGGAGCCGGCTTCGGCGACTCGGTGCGCAGCACGGCCAGGAGTCGCCGGCCGTCGTGGGCCACCTCGGGCCGTCGCAGGAGCGCGCGCAGGTCCTCCGAGAGGGCGACGTACCGCGGCGAATAGGCCCTCGGGGCAATCGTGATCGGGATGGACACACGCTGCTCGCCTCCGCGGGCGGCGATCGCGACGCCGAGCGTGGCGGGGCCCGCCTCGGCGGAGGCGGCTACCGGGACGAGCGCCCGGGGCACGCCCCGGTCCGAGTAGAACGCGGCCCGCCGCCCGTCGAGAAGGGCCCAGGCCGTGCCGAGGCGTCCCCGGGAGCCGAGCCGGACCACGACCACGCCACCCGGGAAGGCCTGCGAGATCTCTACCCGGAAAGTCACACGCCCGACGCGCCGGACGATCTCCTGGGCCGGCGCCTCCGTGACGCCCGCGCCGGTCATCAGGCCGAGGGCGACGAGCACCGGCCAGGAGCGCCCGCCGCGCCCACCCGCCGGACGAGGACCACTCCTCATCAAACGCGGGCCGCCCGGGCGAGGGCCGCGAGGAGCGTCTCTTCCTCGTCCGGGCGCACGGTGCGCAGGTCCACGAGGACCCGGTCCTCGGCGACGCGCACGACGACCGGCGGCCTTCCCCGGCGCAGTTCCGCCGCGAGGCGGTCGGGGCCGGCCGGGCCGGGGTCGAGGGCGACGGCCACCGTGGGCACGCCGACCGTGGGCGCGGCCCCGCCGCCCACCGCGGACTCGCCGTTCACGAGGGCCGGGTGAAGCGCGGGGGCGGCCGCGGCGAGGGCGCGCGCGAATGCGCCTGCCCGCGCGCGGAGCTCCTCGAGGGGAGCGTGGACCATCCGCAGCACCGGCACGCTCTCCCTCGCCCGGCCGCTCTCGTGCTCCAGGAGCGTCGCGTCGAGCGCGGCGAGCGTCATCTTGTCGACGCGCAGCGCGCGGTAGAGCGGGTTCCTGCGCATCGGCTCGACACAGGCCCGGCGCCCGGCGACGAGGCCGGCCTGCGGCCCGCCGAGGAGCTTGTCGCCGCTGAAGGTCACGACGTCGACCCCGCCCTGCAACGCCTGGAAGGCCGTGGCCTCCGAGGCGAGCGCCCCGGGGAGCGGCTCGAGGAGGCCGCTGCCCTGGTCCTCGACGAGGGGAATCCCCGCCGCCCGCGCGAGCTCGGCCAGCTCCGGCAGCGACGGCTGCTCGGTGAAGCCCAGGATGCGGAAGTTGCTGGGGTGGACCTTCAGGATCATCCCTGTCTCGGCAGACAGCGCGGCCCTGAAGTCGGCGAGGCGGGTCCGGTTGGTGGTCCCCACCTCCCGCAGGCGCGCGCCGCCCTTGCGGAGCACGTCCGGGATGCGGAACGAACCCCCGATCTCGACGAGCTCCCCCCGGCTGACGAGCACCTCACGCCCCTCGGCCAGCGTGTTGACGGCCAGGAGC
>Ga0316622_100002412_pt1 | contig 12919 bp, 14 predicted proteins | sample OWC_Aug_OW2_C1_D_FD_207646 | JGI IMG/M metagenome (GOLD analysis project Ga0316622, IMG submission 207646) | Wetland soil microbial communities from Old Woman Creek delta, Ohio, United States - OWC_Aug_OW2_C1_D5_C | ecosystem: Environmental > Terrestrial > Soil > Wetlands | place: USA: Ohio... | reverse complement strand
CGGCAAGACCATCGTCATCAAGTACGGCGGCAACGCGATGGTGGACGAGGCCCTCAAGAGCGGCTTCGCGCGCGACGTCGTGCTGATGAAGCTGGTGGGGGTCAACCCGGTGGTGGTCCACGGGGGAGGACCCCAGATCGGCCAGCTGCTCGCCCGCATCGGCAAACAGAGCGAGTTCGTCGAGGGCATGCGGGTCACCGATAGCGAGACCATGGACGTGGTCGAGATGGTCCTGGGCGGTCTAGTGAACAAGGAGATCGTCAGTCTGATCAACCGTCACGGCGGAGGGGCGGTCGGCCTGACCGGTAAGGACGGCGATCTGATCCACGCCCGCAAGCTCAGGGTCACCCGCAAGACGCCGGAGATGGATGAGCCGGAGATCATCGACCTCGGCCACGTCGGCGAGGTCGCGAGCATCGACACCGGCGTGGTGGACATGCTGGTGCACGGCAATTTCATCCCCGTCATCGCCCCCATTGGGGTCGGCGAGGAGGGCCACTCCTACAACATCAACGCCGACCTGGTGGCCGGCAAGCTCGCCGAGACGCTCAAGGCCGAGAAGCTCATCCTGCTGACCAACACCCGCGGCGTGCTCGATCGTCAGGGGAACGTGCTGACGGGCCTCGACGCGGCCCAGGTCGACGCCCTGATCGCCGACGGCACGATCTCGGGCGGCATGCTCCCGAAGGTCCGTTGCGCGTTGGAGGCGGTGCGCTCGGGCGTGCGCAGCGCCCACATCATCGACGGCCGCGTCGAGCACGCGGTGCTCCTCGAGATATTCACCAACGAGGGCGTCGGCACCCTGATCCGGGGGTCACGGGGGCCCGGGGGATGACGCCTGCCGGGCGGTCCTCCCGGCGCCAGCAGATCCTCGAGGCCCTCGCCCGCGAACTCGAGACCAGCCCGGGCGACCGCATCACCACCGCCCGCCTGGCCGCCGTGATCGGGGTGTCGGAGGCGGCCCTCTATCGGCACTTCGCCAGCAAGGCCAAGATGTTCGAGGCGCTCACCGAGTTCGCCGAGGACTCGGTCTTCGGACTGATTGGCCGGATCCTGACCGAGGAGACCGACCCTGCGACCCGCTGCGAGCGGATCCTCCGGCTGCTGCTCGGCTTCTCCGAGCGCAATCCCGGCATCACCCGGGTCCTCCTGGGTGATGCGCTGGTTGGCGAGCACGAGCGGCTCCAGGCCCGGTCCATCCAGTTCTTCAACCGGGTCGAGACGCAGCTCAAGCAGGTCCTGCGCGAAGGCGGGGCCGCTGGCGACGGGCGCTGGCCGGCCCCGGTCCCCGCGCTCGCCGGGCTCATGCTGGCCGTGGTCGAGGGCCGCATGGTGCAGTTCGCCCGGAGCCGCTTCCAGCGCTCGCCCCTGGAGGGCTGGGAGGACCAGTGGCGGGTCCTGCGCGGGGCGCTCTTCCCCCCTTGATGCGCGGCCGGATCTCGCCCCGGGGGGAGGTCTCGCGCGAGGACGTCGTCCGGCTCGAGGAAGGTGCGGTCGCCTTCCGCCTGGTCCGCGTCCGCCGCCGTCGTTCGATCCAGCTCCGTGTCCACCCGGACGGCGCGCTCGAGGTTCGGGGCCCGTGGCGTTGCACCCTGACCGACGCCCGCTCGGCCATCCGGCAACATGCAGGCTGGCTGCGGAGCACCGTCGAGCGGGTGCGTGCCGCTGCCGCCGCGCGCCCGGCCCTCACCGACGGGACCTGGCTTCCTCTGCTCGACGACGTCGTTACGTTGCGGCTCGCCGCTGGCGCGCGGGCGACGGTGCGCCGGGAGGGCGCGGAGATCCGCGTGAGCGGGCCGGACCTGGGCGAGTCGTCCGTGCGGGCGGCGCTGACTGGCTGGTATCGGCGGGAGGCCCGACGGAGGCTACCGGCCCGCCTGTGGGAGCTCGCTGCTCCACTGGGTCTCGCCCCGGCACACATCGCGATCCGGGGCCAGCGGACGCGCTGGGGAAGCTGCTCCAGCCGGGGCACCGTCAGCCTGAACTGGCGCCTGCTCCTCGTCCCGGAGGAGCTGGCCGACTACGTGCTGGTGCACGAGCTCTGTCACCTGCGCCACCTGAGCCACTCCAGGGCGTTCTGGGCGATGGTCGCGGCGGCCATTCCCGACTGGGCCGAGCGGCGGTCCAGGCTGCGGACCCTGCAAGGCTCCTTGCCGCTTTGACGTTCCGAGCGTCGCGTGCTGACAGAGCCACGGAAACACACGGAAGCACACGGACCTGTTCGGAGCGTGAAACGGGGCGTGGCAGACTGGTTCTTCGCCAGCCCTGAACCTCTCAAGGAACAGAGCCGCTGGTGCGGGCCGTTTCTTCGCGAACACCTGGCCCGAGCGCGGGGCTGGGATGCTCAGAGCCTGTGAAATTATCACCGCAAAGACGCTGAGTCCGCAGAGATATCTATATAGATCAGCCGCCTACTATTCGACCTTTGCGCCTCTGCGGTGGATTTCCTCACAGGCTCTCAGGCCGGCATTCCCGGGCCGCGCCGCGCAACCTGGAATGACAGGGCTTCCCCCCGGCTGAGATCGGGGCTAATCAAGAATCCTCGTGCAATCCGTCCGTGTGATTCCGTGTCGTTCCGTGGCTACACACTCCCCATTCCGCCCGTGCCCCAACCGGCCTTGCGGTCCTAGAGCTCGCCCGGTTTGACGGCGCCGGTCTTGAGGGCGCGGAAGCGCTTCAGGTCGACTTCGAACTTCGCCCGGATGTCCCCCTGCTCACGCTGTTGCTCGGTGACGGACTGGCGGTTCTCGGCGATCTGGCGCTCGACCTGGCCCAGGTCCTTACGGAGGCCTTCCGAAATCCCCTTGCCGGCGCGCTCGTCATGGGCCGCCTGCTCCTGAAGCTCCCGGAGGTTCTTCTGCAGGTCCGCCACGCGGCTCTGCAGGAGCTTGATGCGGGAGTCGATCACGGCGAGCTTGCCATCCCGCGTGAGGACGAGGTCGTCCTCCGTCGTGAAGGTGTGCAGCAGCACCTTGTCCTGAGCGGCCCGCTCCGCCACGCGTTCCTTCTGGATGCGTTCCTGCTCCGCGCGTTGGCGTTCCGCCTCGATCTCCTCCGGCGTCTTCGCCCCGTCCACGTCCCGCGTCGCCCCGGACTTGTGGACCTCCGCGTGACCGCCCTGGGCGTACTCCGGGGGCACCGCGTTACCGCACTCCCGCACGCCGTCCTTGTTGGTCCAGCACTTGATTGCCGGGGCGATCGCCTTGGTCCCGGTGCTTGCCCCGGTGGGGGCACTGGCCACCGGGGGACTGAGGAGGGTCATCGCTAGCAGGCCCAGGCCCTGGAGCCAACCTCGCATAGGGTGCATCGCCGGAGGTCCTCGCATGTTCGACGCAAGGTTTTTCGGCAGTCAGCGTCCGGGATTGAGGGGGGCGGCCCCGGCGACACCGAGCCCCGAGGGAAAAACCGGCGTGCTGCCCCTTAGCCGGCCCTCACGCGGAGCTCCCGTACTGCGTGCGGTAGGCGCGGACATCCTCGAGCACGGCGAGCATGTCGGGCTTCGCCTCGAGGTACCCGACCAGGTCGTCCAGGGAGATGATGCTTCTCACCGGCAGGCCGAAACGCGCTTCCACCTCCGCGACGGCCGACAGGCTGCCGGTCCCGCGCTCCTGCCGGTCAAGGGCAATGCACACCCCCGCCGGGCGGGCCCCCGCAGATTCTATCAACGCGACCGATTCGCGCACGGAGGTGCCAGCGGAGATCACGTCGTCCAGGATCAGCACCCGCCCCCCGAGGGGCGCACCGACGATCACCCCACCCTCGGCGTGGTCCTTGGCCTCCTTGCGGTTGAAGGCGTAGGGCACGTCGCGGCCGTGCTCCTGGGCGAGGGCGATCGCGGCGGCCGAAACGAGCGGGATACCCTTGTAAGCCGGACCGAACAGCATGTCGAAGGGCACCCCCCAGTCCATGATCGCCCTGGCGTAAGAACGGCCCAGGTGGGCCAGCGCGGCACCGGTGTTGAAGAGTCCGGTGTTGAAGAAGTAGGGGCTGCGCCGTCCCGACTTGAGGGTGAACTGGCCGAACTGCAGGACCCGGCGTTCCAGCGCGAAGTCGACAAACTCGGTCTGATAGGTCTTCATGGCAGCCTCACCCGCAGGACCCCGACAGTCTAGCCGATGTGCCACCGGGGCGACCTGATAGACTGGTCGCCCCGACCCGGCCGTGCCGCGGTCCGAAGCCCGCGTCGCTCATGCCCGATACCCTGCAGCTCCTGTCCGCCGCCATGGTTGGCCTGCTGGGCGGGGTACACTGCGTCGGCATGTGCGGTGGGATCGTGGGGGCGCTGACCTTCGCCCTGCCCCCCGAGCGTCGGAGCTCTGCCGTCCGCATGTTGCCTTTCTTGCTGGCCTACAACCTGGGCCGGATCAGCAGCTACAGCCTGGCCGGGGCAGTCTTCGGCGGGGTCGGCGCGGCCGCCGTGGCGAGCCTCGGCGGACTAAAGGCCGCCGAAGGATCCCTGTCCGTGCTGGCGGGGCTCTTCATGGTGATGCTCGGGCTCTACCTGGCCGGCTGGTGGCGGGCACTCGCCCGCCTGGAACAGGCCGGGGGCGTGGTCTGGCGACGCCTGGAGCCGCTCGGGCGGCGCCTCTTGCCCGCGCGGTCCCCGCACCAGGCCTGGTGGCTCGGGATGGTCTGGGGTTGGCTGCCCTGCGGTCTCGTTTACAGCGTTCTGGTGTGGGCGCTCGCCGCCGGGTCTGCCGGCGGCGGAGCGCTCCTCATGGCCAGCTTCGGGCTCGGAACGCTGCCCGCCCTGCTGGCCCTCGGCGCCATCGCCGCCCGTCTGACCGGCGTGCTGCAGCGGACCGGGGTCCGCCAGGCGGCGGGGGCGTTGGTGGTTGTCTTCGGGCTGACCCAGGTATGGCGGGGCCTCGCGGCCTGGTAGCCGCTACTTCGTGAAGAACTGCTCGCTGAACTCGACCTGCAGCGGCTTGGCCGTCCCTTCGGGCGTCACGGTGGCCGTGAAGGTCAGTGTGTCGCCGTCGTTGGCCCGGGTGGTCCCCAGGTAATAGATGGCCCCCTGGTCCTTGACCTCTCGCATGTCCAGCTTCGAGAGCTGGTTGTTCAGGTTACGGGCATGGGCCTCGACCCTGGCCACCACGGGCTGGGCCGTCGTCCCGGCGACGTTCTTTAACACTGCGATGTTGAGCAGGACCTGGCTCTTGCTCCGGCTGATCCCGTAGCGCTGGGCGATCTCCGGCAGGAGGGCGTCGGTATTCAGCGCGTTGTAGTGGACGGTGTACTCGCCGAAAGTGACCGATTGGTCGGCGCGGGCATGCGGCGCGGCAAACGCCGCGAGGGCCGCCAGGGCCCACAAGAACGGAGCGGTGCGGGGCATGGTTTCCTCCTCGATTGATAGCGTTTCGTTGTCGTCCTTACCACCGGCCCATGGATGGTAACCACTGGCGCCCGAGGATACACCCAGGGCCGCCGCAAGGGGACCTCCGCTCAGCCGCCCGTCCCGGGCCAGCACGCGGGCGGGAGCCACTGCGGTGGCCGTCGCGGGGCCCGTATCGCGACGCGCTTCTCCCGACTGGCGTGGCCTGCCACCACCTCGACCTGCGAGCGCGGGACAGCGAACTCCCGGGCGAGGAAGCGTGCGAGGTGGTCATTCGCGGCCCCCTCCACCGGCGCGGCCGTGACCCGGACCTTGAGGCGGTCGCCCTGGGGGCCCACCACCTCGTCGCGACTCGCCCGGGGTTGGACGTGGAGCACCAGCACCAGGGCATCGCCCTCGCGCCGGCACCAGCCGGGGACCGTCACAGGAAGCCGCGGCCGAAGTCGCGGATCGGCGCTACCAGGAGCATGGATGCGAGCTGCAGGGCGACCAGCACCAGGATGGGCGAGAGGTCCCAGCCGGCGACGGGCGGCAGCAGCCTTCGAGCCGGGCGGGTGACGGGGTCGTTGAGGTCGTGCAACAGGGCCGAGAGGGGGTTGTAGGTGGCCGGGGCCACCCAGCTCAGGATGACCTGCGCGAGGATCGACACGATGTAGATGTTGATCAGAAGGCTCAGCAGGTCGGCCACCGCCAGCACCACCACCGCGACGGGGCCGGCCGCGACCCCCTGGATCCCGAGGACCAGCCAGCGCTCCACCACCTTGAGGCCGAGCATCAGGACCAGCGAAGCGACATCGACCCCGCCGAAGCCCGGAATGAATCGCCGCAGGAAGCGCAGCGGCGGCGTCGTGAGCTTGATGACGAACTGTGAGACCGGGTTGTAGAAGTCGGCCCGCACGAGTTGGAACAGGAGCCGCAGCATCACCACCAGGATGTAGAGGTCAAAGATCGTGGTGATGAGGAAGCTCGCCGCGTCGCTCAGATAAGGGCTCGCCATCAGTCCGCTCCCAGGCTGTCCCCTAATTCCGCCGCCCGTGCCCGGGCCGCCTCGACGGCCTCCAGGAATACCTGCCGGATGTCGCCCGCCTCGAGACGGGCGAGGGCGCGCTCCGTCGTACCGCCGGGTGAGGTCACGCGCGCCCGGAGCGTCGCGGGGTCCTCGCTCGACTCGAGGGCCATCTTGGCCGCGCCGAACGCGGTCTCCAGCGTGAGCAGCCGGGCCACCTCCGGGTCGAGGCCGAGTCTCACGCCTGCCTCCTCCAGCAACTCCATGACCAGGAAGAAGTAGGCCGGGCCACTGCCCGAGAGCGCCGTGACGACGTCCATCAGGCGCTCGTCCTGGACCCACAGGGTCATGCCCGCCGCGCGCATGATGGACTCGCCCAGATTCCTCTGGGCGCTGGTGACGAACGGGTTGGCGAACAGGGCCGTTGCCCCGCTACGCACGAGCGCGGGGGTGTTCGGCATCGTTCGGATGATGGGGGCTTCGTAGCCGAGCCAGCGCCGGATGTCGGGCTCGCGGACCCCCGCCGCGATCGAGACCACCAGGGCCCCGCTGGCCCGGAGCGCCGGCCCGATCTCGCTCGCCACCGCACGCAGGACCTGGGGTTTGACAGCCAGGACCGCGACCGACGCGGACGCCACCGCCTCCACGTTGCTCCCGCTCGCATACACGCCGAAGCGCTGGACCAGCTCGGCGCGTCGCTCGGGCCGAGGCTCGGCCACATGGACGTCCTCCGCTGGCCAGCCGCCCCCGATCAGGCCGCCGACCAGGCTCGCGGCCATGTTCCCGCCGCCGACGAACGCGACGATCTGCCTGCTCATGGCGCTCTCCGTGGGTCGCGGAGAGGATAGCACGGACCGCTTCGGTAGACCGCGGGAGCTGCTCCGTCACCGCAAAGGCGCAGAGGCGCAAAGGACGTAGCGGACGGACCAGAAACGAGCACCTGATCCCAGATCGGCTCAAGGTCCGGGGAACTGCCACCTCGCAAGGAACAGAACCGCCGGTGCGGGTCGTTCCTTCGGGAACGCCTGGCCCGCGCGCGGGGCTGGGACGCTCAGAGGTGCGGCGTCCGCAACGGTGTCCCGATAAATCAAGGGCCGACTGTCGCATCTCTGCGCCTTTGCGCCTCTGCGGTGGATTGCTTCACGCCCTTTCAGGCGCTAAGGCCGAAACCTGAGCGGCACCTGGGATGGAACCGACGGACCCCCGGGTCCTTCCGGATGGTTCCATGGCTACTCGCGCCGTTCGCGCGGCCCGAAGATGGCCGTGCCGATGCGCACGATGGTCGCGCCCTCGGCGATGGCGGCCTCGACATCCGCGGTCATCCCCATCGAGAGGGTGTCAAGGGCCAGCCCCCGGGCCCGAAGGTCATCGAAGTGCCGCCGGAGACGGCCGAAGGGAGTCCGCTGACGCTCGAAGCTCGCCTCCGGCGCCGGCACGGTCATGAGCCCGCGCAGCCGCAAGCCGGGAAGCCCCGCGACCTCCAGGGCCAGGCTCACCAGGCCTTCGGGCGCCACGCCGGCCTTGCTCGCCTCGCCGCTCACGTTCACCTCGATGCAAACCTGGAGCGGCGCAAGCCCGGGCGGACGCTGGGCCGAGAGTCGGCTGGCGACCTTCAGCCGGTCGACGCTGTGGACCCAGGCGAAGCGCTCGGCGATCGCCCGGGTCTTGTTCGACTGGATGGGGCCGATGAAGTGCCACACGAGCGACAGGTCGGCCAGGGCGGCCATCTTGGCCAGGGCCTCGTTGACGTAGCTCTCACCGAAATCGCGCTGACCCGCGGCGAAGGCGGCCCGGATGTCTCCGGCGGGCCGGGTCTTGCCCACGGCGAGCAGGCCAACCGAGCCCGGCGGGCGCCCGAACTGCGCCTCGGCGGCCCGTATCCGGGCCCGAACGGCCTCGAGCGATGCACTGATGGTCTCCATCGCCTGTCCTCATCCCCCCTCGCCGCTGACAGGGGCGTCCCTCGACGGCCCACGCACCCCAACGAGCGGCACCGCCCCCGAGCTGGAGGAGGGGCTGGTGTTGATCCGGCCTCCGCTTTACAAAGACCGTCGTTAGTAAAGCCACCCCGCGGGGGCGCGGTCCGGCCAACCGGCTCACCTTCCCAGGTACCCCGCTAGACTATACTTCCGTTCCATTCGGCCGATACCGTCCTTCGATTGCACCCCGACGCGCGGGGCCCTGAAGCGGATGCTCACACTCCATGGACATTGGTGAACTGCTCGCCTTTTCGGTCAAGAACGGGGCCTCCGACCTGCACCTGTCGGCGGGCCTGCCGCCCATGATTCGGGTGGATGGGGACATCCGACGGATCAACGTCCCGCCGCTCGAGCACAAGGTCGTGCACGACCTCGTGTACGACATCATGAACGACAAGCAACGCAAGGACTACGAGGAGTTCCTGGAGACGGACTTCTCGTTCGAGATCCCCGGGCTGGCGCGCTTCCGGGTCAACGCCTTCAACCAGAACCGGGGCTCCGCTGCGGTCTTCCGGACCATCCCGTCCAAGATACTGAGCCTCGAGGACCTGAACGCCCCGTCGATATTCAAACAGATCTCCGACAACCCGCGCGGTGTCGTGCTGGTCACCGGCCCCACCGGCTCCGGCAAGTCGACCACCCTGGCGGCGATGATCGACTACAAGAACAACAACGAGTATGGCCATATCCTGACCATCGAGGACCCGATCGAGTTCGTTCACGAGAGCAAGAAGTGCCTCATCAACCAGCGCGAGGTCCACCGGGATACGCTGGGGTTCAACGAGGCACTGCGATCGGCGCTTCGCGAGGACCCGGACATCGTCCTGGTCGGCGAGATGCGTGACCTCGAGACCATCCGGCTCGCGCTTACCGCAGCCGAGACCGGCCACCTGGTGTTTGGAACCTTGCACACGAGCTCGGCGGCCAAGACGATCGACCGTATCGTGGACGTCTTCCCAGCGGCCGAGAAGGAGATGATCCGGGCGATGCTCTCCGAGTCCCTGCGGGCGGTCATCTCCCAGACGTTGCTCAAGAAGACCGGCGGCGGGCGGGTTGCCGCGCACGAGATCATGATTGGCACCCCGGCCATCCGGAACCTCATCCGCGAGAACAAGATCGCCCAGATGTACTCGGCCATTCAGACCGGTCAGCAGTTTGGCATGCAGACGCTGGATCAGAATCTGCAAGAGATGGTCCGCAGGGCCCTGGTCAGCCGAGACGAGGCCCGCAAGCGCGCGGCCAACAAAGACAACTTCTGAGTCGGAGGCAGCCGTGGAACGCGAACAGGCCATCAAGTTCATGCTGGACCTGCTCCGGCTCATGATGCAGAAGCAAGGGTCCGACCTCTTTGTCACCGAAGGCTTTCCTCCCGCCGTCAAGGTCCACGGGCGTGTGAGCCCCGTGTCGAAGAAGCCGCTCACCGCCGACAACACCCGTACGATGGCCCACGCCATCATGAATGACCGGCAACTGAAGGAGTTCGAGGCGACCAAGGAGTGCAATTTCGCCATCGCGCCACCGGGCATCGGGCGCTTCCGCGTGAACGCCATGGTCCAGCGGGGCAACGCCGCGCTGGTGTTGCGCACCATCGAGACCACCCCCCCAACCTTCGAGAAGTTTGGCCTCCCCGAGATCCTCAAGGACGTGGTGATGACCAAGCGCGGGCTGGTCATCATGGTGGGTGGGACCGGCACCGGCAAGTCGACCAGCCTCGCGGCCATGATCGACTACCGCAACGAGAACTCCTACGGGCACATCATCACCATCGAGGACCCGATCGAATTCGTCCATCCGCACAAGAACTGCGTCGTTACCCAACGCGAGGTCGGTGTGGACACCGACGACTGGGACATCGCCCTGAAGAACAGTCTGCGGCAGGCGCCCGATGTCATCTTGCTGGGCGAGATCCGGGACCGGCGGACCATGGAGTTCGGCGTCCAGTTCGCCGAGACGGGCCACCTGGCGATGGCCACGCTGCATGCTAACAGCGCCAACCAGGCGTTGGATCGCATCATCAATTTCTTCCCCGACGAGCGCCGCCCGCAGCTCCTGATGGACATGTCGCTCAACTTGAAGGCGGTCATCTCCCAGCGGTTGCTGCGCACGGTCGACGGGCAGGGGCGCGTGGCGGCCTTCGAGATCCTGCTGAACACCCCGCTTATGGCAGACCTGATGCTCAAGGGCGAGATCCACGAGATGAAGGCCATCATGCAGCGCTCCAAGGAGCTCGGCATGCGGACCTTCGACATGGCGCTCTTCGACCTCTATGAAGCGGACAAGATCACGCTGGATGAGGCGGTGCGCAACGCCGACTCGGCGAACGAGCTGCGGCTGCGAATCAAGCTCGAGGGCAAAGAGGCGAAGGGGCGTGACATGCTGTCCGAGCTCGGTCACCTGGCGCTCGAGGTGAGTCCCGAGGAGAGCGGGATGATACGGTGAGCCGCGCGCTAGCGCTCCGCGCACGGTGCAGGACCGTCAGCGCGTGGTATGACCCGAACGGCCGTCTCATATGGACGTAGCACCCTATCTCAGGCTCATGGTCGAGAAGAACGCCTCGGACGTGTTCTTCTCGGCGGGCGCGCCCGTCAAGATCAAGATCGAGGGACAGACAAGGCCAGTCGGCAAGACCGTCCTCTCCGGCGAGATGACCAGGGCCGCGGCTTACGGGATCATGTCTGACGTCCAGATCCAGACCTTCGAGCGCGAGTTGGAGTGCGACTTCGCGATCTCGCTGCCCGACGCCAGCGCCCGCTACCGTGTGAACGTGTTCCGTCAGCAGGGCGAGGTCTCGATGGTGCTTCGCCTGATACCCTCGAAGATCCCGACCATCGAGGAGCTGAAGCTGCCGCTCGTCCTCGACGATCTGATCATGCACAAGCGCGGCCTCATCCTGATGGTCGGCGCGACCGGCTCGGGCAAATCGACGACCCTCGCGGCCATGCTCGACCACCGCAATAGCCAGCAGGCCTGCCACATCCTCACGATCGAGGACCCCGTGGAGTTCGTCCACGCCCACAAGCAGGCCATCGTGAATCAGCGCGAGATCGGGGTCGACACGCTGTCCTACCGCGCCGCGCTGCGCAGCTCGCTGCGCGAAGCCCCGGACGTGATCCTGATCGGTGAGATCCGCGACCGCGAAACCATGGAGGCCGCGCTCGAGCTCTGCAACACGGGGCACCTCGCCATCTCGACCTTGCACGCCAACAACGCGCACCAGGCGATGGAGCGGGTCATCAACCTGTTCCCCCAGGTGATCCACAAGCAGCTCTTCATGGACCTCTCGCTGAACCTGCGGGCGGTCGTGTCCCAACGGCTGGTCATGGGGGTCGACAACCGGCGAGTCGCGGCCATCGAGATCATGATCAACACCCCGCACATCGCGGAGTTGATCCTGAAGGGCAACGTCGACGAGCTGCGGGAGGCGATGGCGACGAGCGGGGCCAAGGGGATGCAGACCTTCGACGATGCGCTCTACCGCCTGTTCCGGGAGGGTCGTATCTCCCTCGAGGAGGCGCTCACCAACGCCGACTCGCGGGCCAACCTGGAGGCGAAGATCAACTTCGGGTGAACACCGCCCGCGCGTCGAACACCGGCCCGTCGACGCACACCCGCTTCATGGCCGGCCCTTCTGGCGTCTCGACCCTGACGGTGCAGCCGGCGCACCCGCCTACCGCGCAGGCCATGAACTCCTCGAGCGAGACCTGGCACGGGAGGTCGTAGTCGCGGGCGAGGCGCGCAGCGGCCTCGAGCATCGGCTGGGGCCCACAGGCGAAGACCTCGACCTGGCGCCGCCCGTCGGGCGACAGCGCGTCGAGCCAGGCGCGGGCCAGGTCGGTGACGTAGCCCCGGTGGCAGCCGGGGTAGCCCTGGAGGCTCGCGAGCCGGCTCGGCACCCCCAGATCCTCCAGCAGAGCCAGGGCGGCGCTGGTCTCGGCCGGTACCCCGGAGACACCGAGCCGGGACTCGCGCAGATCGAAGGGGAACGGGACCTCGGAGCCCATGAGCACGAGGGGGTGGAAGCCCTCCGTTGCCCGCAGGCGCGCGGCGAGAAAGACCATCGGCGGGATCCCGACGCCGCCGCCGAGCAGCAGGGCCCGCGGCCGCTCGCCGTGAGTCTCGAAGGGGTTGCCAATCGGGGCCAGGACGCTGAGGACCTCGCCGACGGTCCGCCGCGACAGCGCGTCCGTGCCCACACCCACGACCTTATAGAGAAACGCGAGCGACCCACAGTCGGGGTCCGCACCCAGGATGGAGAGCGGCCGGCGCATGAGGATCCCATCGCCGACCGCGACGTGGGCGAACTGCCCCGGCTGGGCCCGGCACGCGGCACGTGGTGCCCTCACCGTCAGGACATACTGGCCGGCCGGATGGGCCTCGTGGGCCAAGACCTCGGCGTCTTCAAGGGCGATGGTGGCGCGGTGGGACATGGGGGGTAGTGACTGGTGACTCGTGATTGGCGATTGGCCGGAGAAGATGGACATTCTTGCCAATCACCAATCACCAATCACCAATCACCAATCACCAATCACCAATCACCAATCACCAATCACCAATCACCAATCACCAATCACCAATCACCAATCACCAATCACCAATCAC
>Ga0316622_100002411_pt1 | contig 12920 bp, 8 predicted proteins | sample OWC_Aug_OW2_C1_D_FD_207646 | JGI IMG/M metagenome (GOLD analysis project Ga0316622, IMG submission 207646) | Wetland soil microbial communities from Old Woman Creek delta, Ohio, United States - OWC_Aug_OW2_C1_D5_C | ecosystem: Environmental > Terrestrial > Soil > Wetlands | place: USA: Ohio... | reverse complement strand
ACTGACCCACTCGGCGCCGGCGCTGGACATCAGTCTGGACATCGAGGAGAGCTCCCCGCGCTCCCTGGCCGAGTACCAGCGGCTCCCGGAGGACGAGGTCTTTGCGCGCATCCGCCAGGCCAAAGCGCAGCTCGGCCCGGCGCTGGTTATCCTGGGCCATCACTACCAGCGCGACGAGGTGATCCAGTTCGCCGACTATCGTGGCGATTCGCTGGAGCTCTCACAGCGCGCCGCCAATGTCAAGGATGCCCGCTACATCGTCTTCTGCGGTGTGGACTTTATGGCCGAAACGGCGGCCATGCTCTGCGCCCCCGAGCAGATCGTCTGCCTGCCGGCCAGGGCCGCGGTGTGCCCCATGGCCAAGATGGCCGACGCGTATCAGGCCGGGGTGGCCTGGGAGCACCTAACCGCGCTCTGGGGCGATGACCTGCTGCCCATTACCTATCAGAACTCGTACGCTGCGGTCAAGGCCTTCTGCGGGCAGCATGGCGGCGCGGTGTGCACCTCGGCCAACGCGCAGTCGCTCTTTCGCTGGGCTTTTGCCCAGAAGGGGCACGTGCTGTTCTTCCCGGATGAGCATCTCGGCAGAAACTCTGCGCTGGCCCTGGGCGTCCCCCCCGAGAAAATCGCCGTATGGAATCCCGAGGACCCGGCAGCCAGCCAGGAGGCCGCGCGCAACGCCACGGTGGTGGTCTGGAAGGGTTACTGCCACGTGCACACCCACTTTACCGTTGAGCACGTCGAGAAGGTGCGGCGCGAGTATCCTGGCATTCAGGTGATTGTCCATCCGGAGTGCCCGGCGGAGGTCGTCGCTCGCTCTGACCTGAGTGGCTCGACCTCGCAGATCATACGGGCCATTGCCGGCGCTCCGGCGGGTTCGTCCTTTGCGGTCGGCACCGAAATCAACATGGTAAGCCGGCTGGCCAAAGAGAATCCCGACAAGCTCATTGTGCCTCTGGCACGCTCTTTGTGCGGCGCTATGTATACGATCAATCCGTACAACCTGGGCTACACGTTGGAGCGCCTGCTGGTGAACGATCCGGTGAACGTTGTGCAGGTTCCTGCGGACATTGCGCGGTGGGCCAATGTAGCCCTGCAGAGAATGCTGAAAGTGAGATAACATGGATCACATCGAGACGGATGTCCTGATCATCGGCTGTGGCATCGCCGGAGGCTCTGCCGCCCTCCGTCTGGCGGAGAACCCGGAGCTGGATATCACGGTGGTCACCGCCGAAGAAGATCCCCACGAATCCAACACCTACTATGCTCAGGGGGGAATTATTTACCGCGGGGATGACGATTCGCCCAAGCTCCTGATGGAAGACATCGAGCGTGCCGGGGCAGGCCTCAGCAACCCACGCGCGGTGCGCATTGTGGCCGAAGAGGGCCCGGCGCTGGTCAGTGCCTTCCTGGTAGACAAGCTGGGCGTCCTCTTTGACAGCATACCCGGCCAGGGCATGGAGCGGATTAAAGAAGCCGCGCATTCCACCAAGCGCATCATTCACGTTGCTGACTACACCGGCCGCGCCATACAGGAAAAGCTGGTCGAAGCCCTGCGCGCCCGTCCTAACATTCACCTGCACACCCGTCAGACGGCGGTGGACCTGCTGACGCCTTCGCACCATTCCCGCAACCGCCTGGCCGTCTATGACCCGCTCTCGTGCGTGGGCGCGTATGTCTTTGACCAGGCCACTGGGCGCGTTGAGGCCTATCTGGCGAAAAAGACCATTCTGGCCACCGGCGGGCTGGGCCGCATCTTTCTCTACAGCACGAACCCGCCTGACGCCCGTGGCGACGGATTGGCCATGGCCTACAATGCCGGCGCCCGCATCATCAATGCCGAATACGTACAGTTCCACCCCACGGCGTTCTACTATCGCGATCAGGCGCGTTTTCTCGTCTCCGAGGCCGTACGCGGCGCCGGTGGGCGGCTGGTGGATGACCATGGTGAGCCCTTTATGCACAAGTACGCCCCGGAATGGAAGGACCTGGCTCCGCGTGATGTCGTGGCGCGCAGCATTCATCAGCAGATGCTGACTACGGGCAGCAAGTGCGTCTATCTGGACCTCAAGTCGTACTTGCCTGCTGACAAGATCCTCTCCCATTTCCCGGCCATCCAGGAAAAGTGCCTGGAATACGGCGTAGACATCACCCGCGATCCGATCCCCGTGGTGCCGGCAGCGCACTATCACTGCGGTGGGCTGTGGGTGGATGATTACGGCCGTTCCAGCATTCGCAATCTCTATGCGGTGGGGGAGGTATCCTGCACCGGGCTCCATGGTGCCAACCGCCTGGGCAGTGCCTCGCTGTTGGAGGGTCTGGTGTATGGCGCCAGAGCGGCCGAAGATGTCCAGCGCACATTGGGTGAGCTCGAAATCCGGCCTGATGATATCCCCCCCTGGCACGACGAGGGGCTCACCGAAGTGGCGGACCCCGCTCTGGTGCAGCAGGACATGACCACCATCCAGCACATCATGTGGAATTACGTCGGTCTGGTGCGCTCAACGCGCCGTCTGGACCGCGCCATCAGCGACTTGCGCGATCTGCAGGTGGATATCTACCGCTTTTACGCTAGCACGAAACTATCGCACGAGTTGATCGGGTTGCGCAACGCCGTGCAGTCGGCCATCATTGTGGCGTTGGCGGCCTGGGCGAACAAGGTCAGCCAGGGCTGCCATTACCGCGTGGACTAGCCCCGCACGGGATGGACGCCTTCGGCGAGATGCAGTAGCAAGGGCTACGGGCCTTCGGCCTACGTTACCCTGATCTGCGATCCTTCTGCGGTCTTGAATACGTCGATGCGCACGGGGAACGCGTCCTGCAGTTCTTCGATGTGCGTGATGACCAGGATGCGCGCAAAGTCGTCCTTGATCGAGTTGATGGCCTCGACCAGCTTTTGCCGTCCCTCGGCATCCTGCGTGCCGAATCCCTCGTCAATGATCAGCGTCTGCAACTGGGCCCCGGCCCGGCGCGCCAGGAGCTTGCTCAGGGCGATGCGGATGGCAAAGTTGATGCGGAAGGCCTCGCCTCCCGAGTACATCTCGTAGCTGCGCGTGCCGTTTTCGTCGGCAATCTTGATATCCAGGGTCTCGATGACGCTGCCGGCCTTGGTATCGCGCTGCGTATCGAAATGCAGATTCATGCGCCCTTCGGTCATGCGCCCCAGCAGGGCGTTGGCCTCTTCCTCCAGCTCCGGGATGGCCGTCTCGATGATCAGCGCCTGCAGCCCCTTCTTACCAAACGCAAGCTGCAGCTCCTCATACAGGCCGCGCTCCTCGGCCAGGTCGCGCAGTTGTTTGGACCTGTCCTGCCGCTCCTTGGCCAGATAGTGGCAATAGTCCAGTTTCTGCTGCGCGGCCCCCACTACCTGGCGTGCCCGATCTGCCTGGGTGCGCAGCTCCTCCGCCTGCTGTGACCTGTCCCGCAGGTTGCGCGTCAGCTCCTCCATCCCGCTCAGCGCCTGTGACAGCTCCGCCTGCCGCTGCTCGTCCCCTTGCAGTCCGGCTGCCCACTGCTCGCGGGTCTGCAGCAGTTGTTGCCTGTTCTCGCGCAATTGGGCGATGGCCTGCTGCGCTCTGTCCAGCTCCGCCTTGTCGCCCTCCACGGCTGCCAGACCCTTCAGGACCTGGCGTAGCTGGTCGTGAGCGGCCTGGTCATAGCCCAGGGCCGCGATGCTCTTCTCGATGGTCGCCAGTTTTCTCTGTTCTTCTGCCGCGAAATCCCGCCGCTCGATCTGTTGCAGCAGGGCCAGCAGCTTGCCCTGCTGCTCCTCCAGCTCGGCCGAGGCCTGCTGCGCCTCCAGCAGCGATTTGCTCAGCGTCGCCGCACGTCCCTGCAGGGCCGGCAGGCGCCGCAGCTCGCGTGCGCTCTGTTCCAGCTCCGCCTCCTCCGCCGCCATCTGCGCGTCGATCTCCCTGGCCCGGCTCGCATTTTTGCGGTAGAGGTCGCTTCGTTCGGCACCCGTGTTTTGGAACTCGACCAGCAGACGCAGTCGCTCCTGCTCCGGGAGGCGCTGCCCGCACAGCGGGCAGGTCGCCGTCGGCGTCTCCAGCATGCGCACCTTGTCTTTCAGCGCCATCACGTCTGCTTTCAGTTGCTCATTCTGCGTGCCGAGGCGTGACGCTTCATTGGACAGGTCCTTGCTGCGCTTTTTGCCTTCCTCAGCGCGCGCCTGCAGCGCGGCCAGCTCCTCCAGGTCCTTGCTCACCTGTACCTGGTCTGCTTCCCAGGCCGGCTGCTGCCGGGTCAGTTTCTCCAGCTCGGCAACGCGGGCCTGCAGGACGTGCTTCTTCAGTTCCAGGCTCTGCTGTGCCTCGGCCACGCGCTTCTCCAGGCCGGCCTTCTGTTCGTTCCGTGCCAGGAGCTGCGCCACCTTGGTATTGTATTGGGCATCCTGCTCCCGGGCCTGCAGCAATTGCTCGTAACCGCTCTGAATGGCCTCGCGGCGCTGCAGAATGGACTCGAAGGCGGTGACCCTCTGGTCCACACCCTGCACTTGCTCATCCAGCCCCCGCAGCTGCGCCGCGGCGGTCTGGATGCGTTTGTTGACCTCGGCCAGCTGCGCCTGCTGCCCTTCGGCGGCCTTGACCCGGTCGCGCAGCTCCTGCAGGGCGGTCTCCGCAGCCTTGACCTCCCCCACCAGGCGAGCCAGTTCCGCCTGTGTGGCTTCCAGTTCTTGCTCGTATGTGCTGCGGTGCTCCAGCTCGCGCTCGATTTCCTGGATCCGCGCCCCGACTTCGCGCTCGGCCTGTTCCTTCTCCCGCGCCAGCTCTTTGGCGCGTTGCTCGTATTCGTCGTAAATGGACAGGCCCAGGATTTCGGCCAGGATGCGCTTGCGCTCCGCCGGGGCCTTGACCGTGAACTCATCGGCCCGCCCCTGCAGCAGCAGCGCCGAGTTGATGAAAGTGTCATAGTCCATGCGCAGAACCTCGTTGATCCTGGCCTGCGTCTCGCGCTGGGTAGCGCCGGTAAAGGGGCGAAACTCCCCCTTGTCTTCGACCTGGAATTCAATCGCGCCCTTGCTCAGGCGGCCCAGCTGGCGCTTGCGCAGCACGCGATAGTGCGCATCGCCGAGCATGAACTCGAACTCGACCTCCATATCCTTCTGCCCGAGAGTCACCAGCTCATCCTCGGACCGTGCGCGCGCCCTGCCCCACAGCGCCCAGGTCATGGCATCCAGCAGCGCCGATTTGCCATGGCCGTTGTCGCCGGCCAGGCAGGCCAGGTGGATGCCCGTCAAGTCCAGGGGTGACGGCTCGCGATAGCACATAAAGTTCTTGAGTCGTATTCTGAGGGGAATCATCAGCCAATTCTCCACACCTTTCCAGTCCCGCCACGTTCAGTCCCGGCTCACGGCGGACCACAGTCCGCCGTCCCACTCTCTTGCGTGCGCACTGCGAGCAATGATACCACACATGAGCCAGCACTGCCAATGTAGGATGACTGGTGCAGCGAATTGGCTCTTGACATTTGATATAGTCCACTATACAATATGTGCAGTAGTACTGGGCAGACATCGCTCCTTATCAACGGCATGGGTCACTTTGACCGCGTCGCCGCCAACCCAAGTCGGCAAATACGTTCAGAGCCCGGTGCCGCCTGCTCATGCGCCATTTGATTCCTATTGGCGCCCCGCCATCCATGGCAGCAGGCCCACGGGTTGCGCAAGAAAACCGCTGGATGGAGGTGTGACCATGAGCTATGCGTTTATGGGTAAGATTCTGCGGGTGGACTTGCCTCAGGGCAAGATTACCGTAGAGCCCACTCGTGATGATTGGGCCCAGCAATTCCTCGGCGGCGCCGGGCTGGCGACCAAGTATCTCTACGAAGAGGTGCCCCAGGGAGCAGACCCGCTCGGACCGGCCAACAAGCTCATCTTCATGACCGGACCCCTCACTGGCACCAGCTCGCCCAGTGCCAGCCGTTACTCCGTGGTGGCCAGATCCCCCCTGACCGGCATCTGGGGACATGCCAACTCCGGTGGCACCTTCGGACCTGCTTTGAAGCGCAGTGGTTTCGACGGCATCATCTTCGAGGGCATCTCTCCCAAACCGGTGTTCCTCAAGATCATTGACGGTCAGGCCGAGCTGTGTGATGCCACGCCGGTGTGGGGCAAGACCGTCTCCGAGACGGAAGATTGGATACAGGGCACCTCTCCAACTCGCCTCACGGTCGCCGCTATTGGCCCGGCGGGCGAAAACCTGGTACGCTATGCGGCCATCATCAACAACAGACACCGCGCCGCAGGGCGTTGCGGCCTGGGAGCGGTGATGGGTGCCAAACGGGTGAAGGCGATTGCCTGCGCCGGCCAAGCCCCCATCCGCCTCGCCGACGAAAAACTCTTCCAAGAAACGGCCAAGAAGCAGATCGACTACCTGAACGAATCGCTGCTCAAAGTCGCTTTTGAGAGCTTTGGCACGAACATCGTCTCTGACATGGTTGATGTTCACGGTGGGTATCCGGTCCGCAATTGGCAGGCAGGCACTTTTGAGCAGATTGACCAGGTTAACGCACAGGCCCTGTCCGACAAGGTGCTCGTCAGTCAGGTCAGATGCTTCGCCTGCCCTATCGCCTGCGGCCGGGGCACAGAGATCCGCGAAGGCAAGTGGGCTGGCCACCACGGCGAAGGCCCTGAGTACGAGACCGCCAACATGTTCGGCGCCTGCTGTGGAGTGGCCGATTTGCAGGCCATTACCATGGCCAACTACCGCTGCAATGACTATGGCCTCGATACCATCAGCGCTGGCTCCTCCATTGCCTTTGCCATGGAGTGCTACGAAAAAGGGATCCTCACCAGGGAACAGACAGGAGGCCTGGAGCTCCGATTTGGCGACGCAGATTTGGTGGTGGACCTAGTGGACAAAATCGCCGCTCGGCAGGGCGTGGGCGACCTGCTGGCCGAGGGGACGAGGATCATGTCCCAACGCTTGGGTGGCGGCTCGGAACGCTTTGCTATGCACGTCAAAGGGCTGGAGCTCCCGGCCTATGATCCGCGTGCGGCCAAGATCACCGGCCTGGGTTTTGTGACGGCCAATCGCGGTGGCGATCACATCACCGCCTATGTGCAACTCCCAACCTTTGTCGATATGCCCATGCTGGTCGTCGAGAACAGTGCCATCCGCGATCCTTTTGTCGCCAATCCAGAGGAGGCCAAGGTCGTGGTCGACATGGAAAACGCCCTGACTGTGTTTGATGCTGTCGGCGGCTGCAAGTTTATGGGCATCATGCTCAGCGCCGACGACTACGTTGGGCTCATCGCCAGCGCCACCGGCTGGCCCTTCGGGCTGCAGGACTTTAGGACGAGTGGTGAGCGCATCTACAACCTGCAGCGGGCCTGCTGTGTGCGGGAGGGCATCAACAGGAGCCAAGATCTATTGCCAGCACGCCTCATGGAGGAACCACTGCCCGCTGGTCCTGCGGCGGGAATGGTCATCGAGCGCGATACGCTCGAAGCGATGAAGTCGGCCTACTACGGGTTCCGTGGATGGGATCAGGAGACCGGCACCCCCACGCCGAAAAAGCTACACGAGCTGGGGCTCGACGACTTGATTGCAGATATGTGGTGAGAAAATGGTCACTTATCTTGAGAAACCATGGCTAAAGAGTTACAAGCTGGGACCCTACAAGCTGGACCAGACCCTGGCACCCTATCCGCAGCAACCTGTGTTTCAGGCCCTCGATGACGCTGCTTTCCACTATCCAGCACAGACCGCCGTGCTTTTTCTCGGCAGGTCTCTCAAGTACCCGGAGCTTAAAGCCCAGGCCGATAGGTTGGCCTCCTCACTGGCCGCCCTGGGGGTGCAGCCAGGCGACCGCGTCTGCCTGTTTCTGCCCAACTGCCTGGAATTTGTCATCAGCGATTGGGCGATTCTGAAAACGGGCGCTGCGGTGGTGCCTACCAGCGTGTTGCGCACCGAGGAGGGGCTGGCCCACGAAGTGGGCACGTCTGGAGCCAGGGTGGTCATCTGCCGGGAAGAAGCCCTAGAGCGCGTGCTGGCGGTGCAGGCGCGGTGTAACATTGAGCACATTATCGTCACCTCCACAGTCGGCTACGATCTTGAGGGCATTTCTACCTCTCTGCCCAAGGGGGTGCACGACTTTCGTCGGCTCTTGGCCGAAGGCGATGCGACGCCTCCCAGTGTCCAGATCGATCCCGCTCAGGACCTCTGTGAGTTGGCCTTCACCGGCGGCGCTACTGGGGTGCCCAAAGGCGTGATGGTCACGCATGCCAATCGCTTCAGTTGCGTACGCCAGGGGATCCCGTGGGTTCTGAAGCCGGTCCTGAGGGGGTTTGTTGGCAAAGCCTCGGTGTTGACTGCGATTCCGCTGTTCCACAGCTACGGGCACTATACGTTGCAGTCGGCCGCCCACCTGGGCCTGCGGGTGATCGTGCTACCCGACCCCCGTGACACAGGGATGCTGGTCGAGCAGATTGAACGGCATCGCCCGTTCCTAATACCCTTAGTGCCCACCCAGCTCATGCGCATCGCCCACGCCAACCTGGGCCGCATGAACGTGCTGCCACTCAGCGCTTCAGCACCGTTGCCGGCCGAAGTTGCCGAGGCTTTTCGCCAAAAGACCGGCGCGCCGGTCTCTGAAGCCTATGGCCTGACCGAGACCTCGCCTCTGACTCACTTCAATGTATCGGCGTTTTCCAAGATCACCGGCTTTATACCTGAGCTGAAGACCGGCATCGGCATCCCATCTCCAGACACCGAATGCCTGCTGCTCGATCCAGAAACGGGCCAGGAGGTCCCCTTTGGCCAACCCGGTGAGATCGTGGTACGCGGGCCGCAGATCATGAAGGGCTACTGGCCTCAGGCGGGTTCCGGCCTCACCGCCGATGGCTGGCTCCATACCGGCGATATCGCCATCATGGAAGACGATGGCTATTTCCAGCTCGTCGACCGTGCCAAGGATATGGTGAACGTTTCCGGCTTCAAGGTCTATACCACCGAAGTGGACCAGGTGCTCTTCAAGCATCCAGCAGTCCTGGCGGCTGCTGCCTTTGGCGTGCCAGACCCCGACGCCCCGGGCAGTGAGCGCGTGATGGCCGTGATCCAGTTGAAGGAGCAATTCCGCGGCTCCGTCGCCGAGGAACAGATCCGCGCCTTTTGTCGAGAACACCTTGCCCCCTATGCGGTGCCCAAGTACGTCGAATTCCGGGACGAACTGCCCCTGACCGTCAGCGATAAGATATTTAAAAAAGTGTTGCGGGATGCCGCGATTGCCAAGTTCAGGGAACGGGGCGAGACCCCATCCCAATGAGCAGAGATGAAGATCTGGGTTAAAGGTTATCTTGGCCTTGAAGCTGCAGCCGGTGGCAAGCCGTTCGTCGAATTCGGCGCCGACCGGGTGACTCTCCGGGACCTGCTGGGTCAGCTTGGGCACCCAGCGGACGAGAAACTCGCAGCGCGGGGCGCAGGTAGGCGCCTCATCATCCTGGTCAATGGCCGCCACACCTCTCATCTGCCCGATGGGCTGGACACAGTCCTCAAGGACGGTGACCACGTGGCCATCTTTCCGCCTGTTGCCGGCGGCTAAACTCCCTAATTGCATATCCGGTTGGTTGACGTATCTTAGCCGAACGGGTATAATTTGCACCAGCCACGATCCGAATCCATTACCCAAAGGAGGGGCCAATGTTCAAGTTTGCAAGCGAGGAATGGGTGCAAGCCTTCAAAGAGGAGATCAATGCCAGCCAGGGCTATGCGGAAGCAGCCAAAACCTGGGAAGGCGACTTTTACTTCATCGTTGACCCAGGCGGGCCGATTGCCCAAGAGATCGTCATGTATCTTGATTTGTGGCATGGCAAATGCCGCGATGCCTTCATCTGCGCGGACCGCGCAGCGAAAACGCCCGCCTTCGTGATCAACGCCCCCATCACTGCCTGGCGGAAGGTCATTGATAAGAAACTCGACCCCGTTCAGGGCATGATGACGCGCCAGCTCAAGCTGCAGGGCGACATGATCAAGATCATGAAGGCAGTCAAGGCCGCCAAGGAACTCGTGGAGTGCACAACCCGCGTGCCCACCGAGTTCCCGGAATAGGCGAACGGTCGTCATGTGGTACTTTAACAGCCCCCTGATTGTGTTTGGTGAAGAAGCCCTCAGTGAGCTGACCAGCATCGAGGGCCACCGAGCCTTCATCGTGACCGACGCCCACATCGCCCACTTGGGCTATGTGGATATAGTGGGCGAAAAGCTGGCCACAGCAGGACTGCAGTACCAGGTGTTTGCCGAAGTCGAACCGGATCCCTCGCTCGAGACGGTGCGGCGTGGCGCCGAGCTGATGCGCCAGTACCAACCGGACTGGATCATTGGCCTCGGTGGGGGCTCTTCTATGGACGCAGCCAAAGCGATGTGGGTGCTCTACGAGCACCCGGAGATGGTGCCTAATGAGATTAACCCCATCGTGCCGATGAAGCTGCGCCAGAAGGCACGGCTGATCACCATCCCGACAACCAGCGGTACCGGCGCGGAGGCTACCTGGGGCATCGTGCTGACCGACACTGCGGAGCAGCGCAAGCTGGCCCTCGGCTCGCGTGAAAATATCGCCGACATGGCCATCGTCGATCCGGTGTTTGTCGCCGGGCTCCCGCCGCAGATCACCGCCGACACGGGCATGGACGCGCTGACGCACGCGGTGGAAGGCAACACCGGGGCCTGGCACAACGACTTTTGCGATGGATTGTGCCTCAAAGCCATCCAGTTGGTCTTTGACTATCTGCCGCGGGCGGTGGCGGACGGCAAGGATAAGGAAGCGCGCGAGAGAATGCACAATGCGGCGACCATTGCCGGTCTTGGCTTTGGTAACTCGATGGCCGCGATGGCTCATGCCATGGGCCACTCGATAGGTGCTGTGTTCCACACGCCACATGGCCGCGCTGTCGGCCTCGTGCTACCCTACACCATAGAATTCACCGGCGAGGCTATGGCCGAGCGCTATGCGGACATTGCCCGTCTGGTTGGAACAGCGTGCGCCTCGTCGCAGGATGGCCCGCGGTTGTTGGCGCAGACGATCCGCGCATTGGCCAGGAGTATCGGTCAACCACTGTCGCTGCAGGAGATGGGCATCAGCGCCGAGCAATTCGAGGCGGCGCTACCTAAACTCGTCGAGAATGCTGAAAGCGATGCCACGCTGGTAGTCAGCGCGCGCATTCCCGATAGTGCCGAAGTGCAGCGCTTGTACCGCTACATCTTTGCCGGCAAATCAGTGGATTTCTAGAGGACGATACAGGATGCAGGATACAAGATTCAGGGGGCAACGCCCCCCATCTGGTATCCTGCACCCTGAACCCTGCACTCTATACCCTAAACCCGATGCCCGAAACCCTTCCCTAATGAGGCCACATGCACGGCTTAATCGGTTCTTGCCCGCCTTCTATCGCGTGCGCGGCTGGGATCCGCACACTGGCATGCCTGCGCGCGAAAAGCTGCAAGAACTGGGGCTGGAGGGCCTGGCACAGCAGAACTGATCTATAGACCTTCGTAGTGACGACTTGCGTCGTTGCCGCCAGCTCAACGACGCAAGTCGTCACTGCGAGCCCATTTCACACCCGTTTAGAGAATGTAAGAGGGTTGTCTTGGAACGAATCGCCCCTGCCCCGCGCGGCCCACGAATCGCCCATCCTCCACAATGACTTGCCCACGTAACAGGACGGTGCGCGGGTACCCCTGCACGGTGCGCCCCTCATACGGGCAGTAGTCCACCTGCTGGTGCAGATTCCGGTAGGACAGCGTCACTTGCTTCTGCGGATCGTAGATCACCAGATCCGCATCAGAGCCCACCGCGATCGTCCCTTTGCGCGGATACAGGCCAAAGAGCCGTGCGGGAGCGGTTGCGCACACCTCTACGAATCGCTGCAGGGAAAGGCGGCCCTTCCCCACGCCTTCGCTAAAGAGCAGTGGCACACGCGTCTCGATCCCTGGCGCGCCATTGGGGATCTTAGCGAATGAATCGCGCCCTCGCACCTTCTGCGTTTCATAGTACCACGGGCAGTGGTCGGTAGAAACGACCTGCAGCTCGTCCTGCGCCAGTGCCGGCCACAGCACGTCCCAGTTCGCCTTGTCGCGCAGGGGCGGCGACAGCACGAACTTGGCCCCTTCAAACCCCGGGCGCTCATAGTCATCCTGCGACAGGAACAGATACTGCGGGCACGTTTCCGCGTACACTTGCTGGCCGCGCTGCCGGGCGGCGCGCACCGCTTCCAGCGTCTCGCGGCAGGTCAGATGGGCAATGTACAGCGGGCTGTGCACCAGCTCGGCCAGGATCAGCACACGGTTGGCCGCTTCCGCCTCCACCAGCGCCGGGCGGCTCTGAGCGTGGTACTTGGGTGCCGTGTGCCCCTGGGCCAGGAGCTGCGCCGTGAGATACGCGATCGCGTGGTCGTTCTCGGTGTGGACCATGGGTAGCATCTGGCAATCGCGCGCGGCGGCCAGGAGGGTCAGGAATTCCCTGTCTTGCAGACGGATACCATCGTACGTGGTGTAGAGCTTGGCGCTGCTGTAGCCCGCCCTGGCCAGAGCGGGCAAAGCGGCCAGGGTGCTCTCCGCCGCATCCGCCAGCGTCAGGTGCAGGGCATAGTCCACCGCCACCTGGCCGTCGGCCTGGGCATGCCGCTTTTCCACCCATTCCGCCAGGTCCTGCCCGCGGCAGTTCTCGGTGAAATCAATCACGGTGGTGGTGCCACCGCAGGCCGCGGCGATGGTGCCCGTGGCAAAGTCATCGCCGGTGACCAGGTCACCGATGGCCATCCGCAGGTGCACGTGCGCGTCCACCAGGCCGGGAAAGACATAGTGACCGGCGGCTTCGATCACGCGGTCGCCCTGCAAATCCTGCGCGATCGCGGCGATTCTTTCACCCCAGATGCCCACATCGGCGACCCTGGTGCCATCCGCGGTGACCACCGTTCCGTTTTT
>Ga0316622_100002410_pt1 | contig 12922 bp, 10 predicted proteins | sample OWC_Aug_OW2_C1_D_FD_207646 | JGI IMG/M metagenome (GOLD analysis project Ga0316622, IMG submission 207646) | Wetland soil microbial communities from Old Woman Creek delta, Ohio, United States - OWC_Aug_OW2_C1_D5_C | ecosystem: Environmental > Terrestrial > Soil > Wetlands | place: USA: Ohio... | reverse complement strand
GACCTTGGCCCCCACAATATCCACACCAGCAATCCAGAAATCATCGATGAAATGAAGGTTCTGCTGGATGGCGATCTTCTCACCAACAAGGCGAAGTCACAGATCTATTTCAGGGATAAATTTGTCGACTATCCCTTCAAAGGGCTTTCCGTCTTTACTTCCATAGACCCATTGACGGCGGTTCTCTGCGGTCTGGATTTTGCCAGGACCCGCCTCCAGTTGAGACTAAACCCCGGTTTGAACGGATATAATTACGAGTCTTGGGTTACGGAGAGATTCGGTAGGAAACTCTATAACATCTACTTCGGGCCATACACCGAAAAGGTATGGGGCGTCCATCCATCACAACTGTCCCCCATCTTTGCGAAGAAAAGGATTGCCGTTCTTTCGCTTTTTGATCTCGTGAAGCGATATGTCCTCGGGATGAAGGGGCGGTATCATTCTGAAGACCCCGATCATGTGGGGAGTTATTATCCACGATACGGCATCGGACAGCTCATCGACATCCTGGCGGCGCAGATGGCAGAGGAAAGGGCAAGGATTCTGAGTGGTCATGAGGTTATAGCCGTTGAAGCCGACGGGAACAAGATAAACGCACTCGTGTTGCGAGATGCCGCCGTTGAGCGGCGTCTCGAAGCTGATTTTTTCATCAATACGATGCCCCTGACGGAACTTATCAAACGCATGAAGCCATCGGCGCCGAGGGAGATTTTAGAGATCGCAAATCAACTCAGGTATCGCTCGATGATTTTCCAGTATTTGGTTGTGAGGAACCGGGATGTCTTCCGAACACCCTGGGTTTATTTCTCCGATGCAAGTTTCCCCTTCAACAGAGCCTACGAACTGGCAAAATTCAGCCCCGACGTCGTGAGCGACGGGCTCAACGGCCTCTGCTTCGAGATCAGCTGTTTCGAAGGTGATACGCTTTGGGAAAGCGACGATCACGACATTTTCTTGTCCGTTGTTCAGCCCATGGTCAGGAATGGTTTTATCAGGGAGTCGGAGATTGTGGACGGCTTCACCGTGCGCCGGGAATTCGTATATCCCGTTTTTACAATGCATTACGAAAGACAACTGAAAGAACTGATCAGGTATCTGGGACGGTTCAAAAATATTGTTACTTTCGGGCGCCAGGGTCTTTTCACATACGTGAATGTAGACAACTGCATGGAGATGGGTGACGAACTTGCCCATTGGCTTGTGGGTCAGGCATCGGCAAGTCGGCGGACACTTTTCTCCCCTTATGTGCCTGACAGCAGTGTCTGGTATTGATATGAGAGGAGTTTCAAATAGCAAATTCCTACGCTGTGGTCTCGATGTGACAATCTGGCCGCTGGCAAAGATTGTTTTACCCGGCGTGATCTCCATCGGCGATTCGGTTATCATCGACGATTTTGTGTTCATCGTGGGCGGTGTAAAAACTGTCATCGGGAGTTTCGTCCACATCGCGTCATTCACTTCCATCACCGGCGGCGGAGAATTCGTCATGGAGGATTTTTCGGGTCTCTCCGGAGGCGTCCGAGTCTATACCGGCAACGAGGATTATCTGGGAGGTTCTCTGACGAACCCGGCTGTTCCCGCGCCCTACCGTGTGCCATCGCGGTCATTTGTGCGCATCGAGAAGCATGCGATCATCGGCGCCAATGCGGTTGTCCTGCCGGGTGTTACCATCGGTGAAGGGGCTGTCATTGGGGCAAACGCTCTCGTAAAACAGAATTGTGAACCTTGGACGGTCTATTTCGGAACACCCGCTAGGCCCGTGAAGGTCCGGCCGCGAGAGAGAGTACTCGAGCTGGAATCGCAGCTTCGGACCGAACACTATGAAGAGAGAGGGAACTACATTTCCAGAACCAGGCTAGCGGCATTGAAAGAGCGTACTATATGAAAAGTAAAGATATCCCGGCCATCCTTCAGGGAACACCGCTTTTCGATAAGCCCTATCATCTGGTGAGACCACTTCTTCCTCCGCTACAGGAGCTTATGCAAGGGCTGGAGGAATTGAATGAAACGAGGATGTTCACGAACCAGGGCCGGTTTGCCGTCGAACTCGAGCGACGTATCGCCTCGATGATAAATGTGAAGCACTGCGCTCTTTTCTGTAACGCCACGATTGCCATCATCTGCCTGACACGCTGTCTCGGACTTAAGGGAGAGGTCATTATCCCGTCCTTTACCTTTGCCGCGACAGCACATGCCCTTGTCTGGAACGACATTTTGCCCAAGTTCGTCGACATCGACGGTGAGAGCCTCATGCTCGACCCGAAGAAGGTTCAAGCGGCCATGACAGACCGTGTCTCGGCGATCATGCCGGTCAATATCTTCGGAAGGTGCTGCGACCATGAGGAACTTTTGGAGATTGCGAGAGCCGATAACGTCCCTCTCATCTACGACTCTGCCCAGGCCTTCGGAACCCGATACAAGGGAAAGCTTGTGGGTTCCCTGGGTGATGCCGAGGTTTTCTCTTTCCACGCAACAAAGCTCTTTCATACCGGCGAGGGAGGTGCTGTTGTTACTAATGATACGGATCTCTATGAGAGATTGTGCCGGATGAGAAATTTTGGATTCAAGGGCTATCTGAACTGTGTGGAGCTCGGCATGAACGGCAAATTGGATGAACTCTCTGCGCTTCTCGGGTTGAAACTTCTAGATCGGCTTCCGAACCAGATCGCCAACCGTCAGTGGGTCTTTCAGCACTACCGGGAGAGCCTGAAAAAAATCAAAGGGATCGTTATTCCCAACGGGAAGAAGAACACGGAGACCAATTATTCCAATTTCTATGTCACCATCGAGCCGGAAAAGTTCGGACTGACCAACCTGGAACTGAATTATGCCCTCATGTCCGAAAACATCGTGACCCGGTGTTACTTTTATCCGCCCGTCCACAGAACAGTTTATTACAGGGATCTGCTCGGCGAGAGTGTCCCGGATCTTCCAGTTACCGACCGGGCATCTCTTCATGTGCTCTGCCTTCCGGTTTATGGGGATATGCGCGTGGATGAACTGGCAAAAGTTGTTGAGGGGATCCAGCGCTGTCAGGTCTTCGCGAAGGAGATAAAGGAAAAGGTCGCCCCCTGCATCCCCAGGAACTGGGAATCCATGCAGACATTTGAGAAACATGTGCCGGACAGAAGGGCTGTTGCAGGCCCTGAAACCTTAAGGTTGAGGGCGTAAGAAACGGAATGATATAGCGATCATCACTACAGCGGATCAACGTGTCCGGAGAACAAATGAAAGCAATTATGAAGAGCAAAAGAAAATTCTGGAGTTTCTTTCTCACCATCTTCCTCCTCTGTCCAATGGTGGGGCTGGAGGCGCGGGCGGATTACCGGCAGGTGGCCGGGTTGATGGACCTCAGGAGCACCTTCAGTGACGGGGCCTACGACGTGGACACGCTGGCCAGGATGGCAAGGGAGAGGGGATTCGAGGTTGTTGTCGTCAACGATCATGACGTGATGGCCATGGAATACGGCATTCCCCCGCTGAGGAATGTGCTCAAGAATCGCGAAGAGCGGAATGCCATCAATGCCGCCGGGGCGGTTCAGTACCTCAAGGCGATACAGGAAGCAGAGAAGAACAACCCGGGAATGATCATTATCCCCGGGTCGGAGTCGTCACCTTTCTACTACTGGACGGGGAGTATGCTCGATGGCGGTCTGACGGCCAACAATCACGAAAGACGCCTTCTCACCGTCGGGATGGAAAGCCCTCAGGACTACGAAGGCCTCCCCATACTGCACAACGGATTTACCAAGCGATACCTCTCCATGGCCTTCACGGAGCTTGTCCTCTTCGGGTTCGCCTTTATCACCGGAATCGCACTCATCATCTGGCGGGGTTTCTACAGGATTGGCGGTGTCGCCCTGGCGCTTTTGAGCCTTGTCTTCGCCTGGAACAGCAACCCTTTCCGAAGCTCCCCCTACGATCCCTATCATGGCGACCAGGGCATTGCCCCTTATCAACACTTCATCGATGATGTGAGTTCGAGGGGAGGGATCACTTTCTGGAACTATCCCGAGACGAAATCGGGCGTCCGGGACCTCGGACCCATCAAGGTCAAGACGGAACCCTACCCGTGGGTGCTTCTGGATTCGAAAGGTTACACGGGGTTTGCAGCGCTCTACGGGGACACGATCACGATCACGGAGCCCGGAAACCTCTGGGACAAAGTTCTCATTGAATACTGCCGGGGATACAGGGAGCGACCGCCCTGGGGCATCGCGACGGCCGATTACCACAAGGAGGAGCATGCCGGTGAAAAACTGGGAAATTTCCAGACCATCTTTCTCGTGAAGGAAAAAACCAAGGGGGCTGTCCTTGAGGCCATGAAAGCCGGAAAGATGTACGCCTACCAGGGGGCGTACCCCCGCTCTGTCCGCCTGACCGAGTTCTCCGTGTCGGATTCGGCAGAGGTGACAAAAGGTCTCTCGGGGGACGACATTGTCGTCCAGGGACCGCCGAGGATCAAAGTTGCGCTCACCGCGTCGGAAGCATTAGACCAACCGGTGCGCGTGCGCCTCATTCGGTCGGGTCAGCTGATCGAAACCTTCGATGCCAAGCTGCCGATGACGGTAAACTACGAAGACGAATCCGCGGCGATCGGAGAAAAGTACTTTTACCGGATTGACATGCAGGGGTGCGGCATCCTCGTTTCCAACCCGATCTTCGTGAAGTGTGAGGCCTCCGACGAGCCGGCACCGCAGCATCGTAAGAAGATCAAGAAAGCAAAGCATGACAGTAAGAAGACAGGAGAATACGAGAAAAAGATATGATCGTCTCCGTGCATCAACCGCAGTACCTGCCCTGGCTGGGTTATTTCGACAAGATCGACAAAGCCGATGCCTTTGTCCTTCTGGACAACGTCCAGTTCAAGAAAAACGAGTGGCAGAACCGCAACAAGATCAAGACGGTCCAGGGTTGGATGTGGCTCACCGTCCCGGTGCTTTATAAATTCCCTCAACTCATCAACGAGGTGGGCGTGAACAACACCGATCGCTGGCAGCACAAGCAGAGGCAAGCACTCGTTTCCAATTACAGGAAGTCGCCCTTCTGGCAGATGCTGGAGGGGTTCTTCGAGGAAACCTTCTCGCGGCAGTGGACCATCATTTCTGAACTCAACATCCACGTTGTGGAAAAGCTCGTCAGTCTTCTGGGCATCGAAACACCCGTCCATGTTGCTTCCGAGATGGGGACCTTTCCTGAAGATCCCGACGAGCGGCTCATCGCTCTCACGAAGCACCTGGGGGGCGACACCTACCTCGCGGGAAGCGGAGGGAAGGATTACATGGACCTTGCGAAGTATGAGAAAAACGGTATCCGGGTTATCTTCCAGGAGTATCATCACCCGACGTACGGCCAGCTCTACGGGCAGTTTGAGCCTTACATGTCTGCCATCGACCTTCTCTATAACCACGGGGAAAAGAGTCTCGACATCCTTAGGGGGAACGGCAGAACGTGAAAATGAAGATACTCGCCATCGGGGCCCATCCGGATGATATCGAGGTCGGCTGCGCCGGCAATCTCATCAAGTATACCCGGGACGGCCATGATCTCTATCTTCTCGTCATGACGAACGGCGAGCGGGGCGGCGAAGGTGGTATTCGCAAGGAGGAACAGGCCCGCGCCGCGGAGCGCATGGGCGCGCGGGATCTCCTCTGGGGCGGCTACCGGGACACGGAATTGACGCCGAACATGAACCAGATGGTCTATGACATCGAAAACCTGATCAAAAAGATCACGCCGGATTTCATCTTCGTAAACTACGGCAATGACACGCACCAGGACCATCGTTCTCTTGCCAAGGCCACCATCTCAGCCACGCGATACGTGCGCAACGTTCTTTTCTACGAAGGGCCCACGACGGTTAACTTTTCGCCCCTCCTGTTCGTAGACATCCATAAGACGATTGAAGAAAAGATTGCCATCCTTCTCGCTCACAACTCGCAGGTCATGAAAACAAACATCGAAGGGCTCTCCGTTGTCGATGTCGTGAGGTCCACGGCGATCTTCCGCGGTATCCAGGGGCGCGTTCAATACGCCGAGGGGTATATCCCCCTCCGCGTGTTCATCAACATGTAGGCAGGTCCATGATCTCTCATTCCCGACCGACATTGGATGACAGCGACCGCAAGGCCGTCCTGAGTGTCTTGGAATCGGGCCATCTGGTCCAGGGAAAACAGGTCGCTCGGTTTGAGCGGGATCTGGCCGCCTTTGTCGGAACGAAACGCGGTGTTGCCGTGAGTTCCGGGACGGCGGCGCTGCATCTCGCGCTTCTCGGCCTCGGAGTCGGTCCGGGGGACGAAGTGATATTCCCCACCTTTGTGTGCGGTGCGCTTCTCCAGGCTGTCTCGTACGTGGGGGCGACACCGGTGCTCGCGGATGTCGATTCAAGGACTTTCAATCTTGACGAGGGGGATCTGAAAAAAAGGCTCACGAAAAAAACGAAGGCTGTCATCGTACCCCACATGTTTGGACTGCCTGCGGACATGGAGGAGATCCTTTCCCTCGGAATTCCCGTGATCGAGGACTGCGCGCAGGCCATCGGGGCGAAATACAACGGTGCCAGGGTAGGGTCTTTGGGGAAGGTTTCGATCTTTTCCTTTTACGCGACAAAGATGCTCGCCACGGGCGAGGGGGGCATGGTTCTTTCTGCTGACGAAGACCTCCTAGAGAGGATTCGTGATCTCCGGGATTACGATGAGAGGGAGAACCACCTGATTCGCTTCAACTACAAAATGACGGATATGCAGGCTGCCCTCGGGGTCAGTCAGTTGAGGAAACTTCCTCTCTTCATCTGGCGGAGAAGGGAAATCGCCGAATGCTTCAACCGGTGCCTTGACGGCGCGAGCGCTATCCCGCCTGTTGATCCGCCTGGGCGTGAACATGTTTACTACAGGTACGTGGTTCTACTCGACGGTGATGTCGAATCCTTCATTGATGACATGCGAAAGAGACGCATTGACTGCCGCCGTCCCGTCTTCAAACCCCTCCACAGGTATCTGAACCTATCCGGTTACCCCGTGGCGGAAGACGTCTGGCGAAGGAGCGTTTCCGTACCACTTTACCCATCCATGATGAACGGCGAGAGGCGGCTCATCACCGATCAAATGCAGTCTCTTCTTGCGCGAAAGGGGTGTTGAAGATGACACCGGCAGAATACAGGGAGGTTTTTCCGGCCAGGGTCTTCTGGATCGTCTCGGCGGCGGTCTCCTGCGCTCTCCTGATGCCCTTCGCGCGGACCTACTTCTTCGATCTGGGGATCCGGTGGCTCTACATCCTCCTGTTTTCCTTTGCACTCGCCGGTGCCATTACCCCCGTCGTCAAACGGATCGCCCTACGCCTGAACATGGTGGATATGCCGGGGGGGCGAAAGATCCACGAAAAGAAAACACCCCTTCTTGGAGGGGTACCCATCATCATCGCTTTCAACGCCGCTTTGTTCGCAAACATGATCCCCGACAGGGACATGGTTGTTCTGCTGGCCGGAGGACTTGCCGTTGCGGCCGTGAGCATCGTCGATGACTGGAGGGAGATCCCGGCCCGGTTCAAGCTTCTCGCCCAGATCCTTGTTGTTCTGTTGCTGATCCACCAGGGCATCGTCCTTGATCTTTTCCCCATCCTTGAAGCCTGGGGGAAGGTCTTGAACGTCGTCTTCACCATAATCTGGATCGTGGGGATCACGAACGCTATGAACTTCATCGACGGGATGGACGGGCTGGCCGCCGGCGTGGCCGCCATCATTTCCTTCTTCATGGGTGTCGTGGCTTACCAGACCGGCCAGATAGTGATGGGATGGATCGCCATCGCCCTCCTCGGGAGTTGCCTGGGATTTCTCCCATACAATTTCACCCGGAAGCGCCGGGCCTCCATCTTCCTGGGTGACACCGGGAGCACATTTCTCGGCTTCACCCTGGCGGCTCTTGCCGTGAAGGGAGAATGGTCTTCCACAAGCGAGATCGTGTCCTTCTCGGCGCCGGTCCTTATCTTCTGGATCCTCATCTTCGACATGGCCTACATCACCGTGGAGCGGATCCTGACGGGGAAGGTGAAGACCTTCCGGGAGTGGCTGGACTACGTGGGGAAGGACCACATCCACCACCGCTTATATGAATTGCTCGGAGATCGGAGGAAAGCGGTCCTCTTCATCTATTTCTTCTGCGCTACCCTGGGAATCAGCGCCGTCGCCCTTCGCAACGCCCGGCCCATCGACGGGATCCTCCTCGTTTTTCAGGCCTTCCTGATCACGGTCATCGTGTCCATCGTCGAGTACTCGGGGAGGAAACGCGAGAATGGTCATGCCGCAGTCGAAGCTCCGGTGCGCAAAAAGAAAGAGGGCGAAGCAAGGGAATCAAGGCATGAAGGGGGGACTGTTTCGGAAGGAGCGTCCCGGCCGCAGAGCGCAAGCGCCTCGCAAAAATGAGATAATACAACGACCACGTTGATCGGGCGGTAAAAGAAAAGGATCAGGAAACCTTCCCGAGCCTTTTATGTTTTGCCTGTACCCTTGACCCTCAACCCTTGACCCTGAACCCTTTACCCTGCTTTCTCCGTCACGATCTTCGAGAAGTCGGCGACTCGGTAGAAGAGTCTCGCGATCGCCTCAAGGAGTGACAGCCGGTTGAGACGGACCTTCTCGTCCTTCGCCATGACGAGCACGCCCTCGAAGAAGCTGTCCACCGGTTTCCGGAATTTCACCAGATGCGCCATGGCCTCGCGGTATTCGCCTCTCTCCAGGAAGTCCTCTATTTTCGCCTCCAGTTCCATCCAGGCGTCGTAAAGATCCCGCTCGACGTCGGTCTCGAAGAGGGTGGGGTCGACGGGGCCGCCCTTAAAGCCCTTGAGGATGTTCACTACCCGCTTGAAGGCGATGGCGAGGGGCTCGAAATCGGGGTGGCCCTTGATATCCTCGACGGCCCCGATCTTGACTATGGCCTTTCCGATGTCGGAAATACCCAGCGTCAGGACGGCATCGACCACATCATAAGGATGCCCCTGTGAAATGAGCTGGTTTTCCAGCCGGCCCCGGAAAAAATCGAGGACGTCGCGCTTTGTCTCCTCAGGCGGCCGCCTGAGCCTGGTCCCAAGGATGGCCATGCTCCGGTCGATCAGATCAGGGAGGTCCAGCCGGTATTTCCTGTGCAGGATGATGTTAAGGACGCCGAGAGCCTGACGCCGGAGGCCGTAAGGGTCAGCCGTCCCTGTTGGGATCTGGTTCACGCCGAAGAACCCCACGATGGTGTCGAGTTTGTCAGCGATGCTTACGATGGCTCCCTCGTCCGTCTCCGGCAGTTCCCCTCCCGCCTGCGTTGGAAGGTAGTGCTCATAAATAGCCTTTGCCACTACGGGGTCTTCCCCCTGGATGAGGGCATATTCCCGCCCCATGATGCCCTGGAGCTCCGGAAATTCGTAGATCATCTGCGTCTCGATGTCCGCCTTGGCAAGACAGGCTGTCCGGTCCACGGTGTCTTTCAGACCCGGGTTGATCCGCTTGGTGATGTAGGCCGCGAGTTCCCTGAACCGCACGACCTTGTCGTAGGAGGTCCCCAGCATGGAGTGGAAGACAACCTTCCGGAGTTTTTCGAAGTGCTGATCGAGCGGAACCTTCTGGTCCGCCTCGAAGAAGAACTTGGCGTCGGCGAGCCGCGCCCTGATGACCTTTTCATTCCCCCGGGCCACCACGGAAGGATCGCGTGCGATGGTGTTGTTGATCGTGACGAAGTGGGGGAGGAGCTTTCCGGCCCCGTCGATGACGGGAAAGTAGCGCTGGTGCTCCATCATGGTCGCCGTGAGGACGTCCTTCGGGAGTGTAAGGTAGTCTTTCTCGAAATTGCCCACGACGGCAGAGGGGTATTCAACGAGGAAGGTCACCTCCTCGAGGAGTTCGTCGTCGCGAAGGATCTTCCCGCCCGCGCCGGCTGCCGCCTGTTCGGCCTGTTCGAGGATGATCGCTTTTCGTTCCTCGGGGTCGACGATGACAAAGGCCTTCCGGGTCTTCGCCAGGTAATCCTTGATGCTTTTCACCTTGAAGGGACGGGGGTGCATGAAACGGTGGCCTCGGGTGCGGTCGCCGCTTGTGATGTTTTCAACCTTGAAAGGAACGATCTCGCCGCCGAAAAGGGCCACGATCCAGTGGATGGGCCTGACGAAGCGTATGTCGAGGTTCATCCAGCGCATGGACTTGGGGAAGGGGATGGAGGTGATGAACCGGGTGAGGACGGCCGGCAGGAGGTGCTTCGTTTCCCCGCCTTTCGTTTTTTTGCGGGCCAGAAGGTATTCACCCTTGTCCGTGGTGACGGTCTTGAGTTCCGCGACGTCCAGACCCTGTCCTCTGGCAAACCCCAGGGCGGCGGGGGTGGGGTTCCCTTTGTCGTCGAAGGCCGCCTTTTTTGCCGGCCCGATCTTTTCAATGACCTGGTCTTCCTGGCTTGCGGCGACCTTGTAGATAAAAAGGACAAGCCTTCTCGGTGTGGCCAGGGTTTTTATCTCCCCGTGACCGATCCGGAGATTGGCGAATTCCTTCCGGATGATCTCATCCATGTCCTTGAGGGTCCTGGGCAGAAACTCGGCGGGGATCTCCTCTGTTCCGATTTCAAAAAGAAGCTCTTTAGACATCTAAAACTCCTGTGGCCCATGGGGCCAGGGTATCGGGTGAAGGGTTACGGGTAAAGGGTGAAAGAACTAGGGCCACTGGCCCCTTGCTCACCACTATCCACTCATCACTGACCACTATTTCTTGCGCCATTTTCCCATCAGCGGGAAGCCCATTTTTTCCCGCTGTTTGAGGTAGCCTTCCGCCGTGAGCCGGGCGAGGTTTCTCACCCGCCCGATGTAGTTCGTGCGTTCCGCCACGCTGATGGCCCCGCGGGCATCGAGGAGGTTGAAGGTGTGTGAACACTTGAGGCAGTGATCATAGAGGGGGAGCACCAGCTGCCTTTCGGCCATCCGGAGGCCTTCGGCCTCGTACATATCGAAGAGTTTGCGGAGCATGTCGATGTCCGCCTGCTGGAAGTTGTAGTGAGACCACTCCACCTCGCCCTGGTGGTGGACGTCTCCGTACTTGATGCCGTGGGCCCACTCCAGGTCATAGACATTGTCGATACCCTGCAGATACATGGCGATCCGTTCGATGCCGTAGGTGATCTCGGAGCAGATGGGATCGAGGTCCACTCCGCCGACCTGCTGGAAATAGGTGAACTGGGTGATCTCCATGCCGTCGAGCCACACTTCCCAGCCGAGGCCCCAGGCACCGACGGTGGGGGACTCCCAGTCGTCCTTCACGAAGCGGATGTCGTGATCCAGGGGATCGATGCCGAAGCTCTTGAGGGACTCGAGGTAGAGTTCTTGGATGTTCATGGGGGAGGGCTTCATGATCACCTGGTACTGGTAGTAGTGCTGAAGCCTGTTGGGGTTCTCGCCGTACCGGCCGTCCGTGGGTCTCCTTGACGGCTCCACGTAGGCCACGTTCCAAGGCTCGGGGCCGAGAGATCGCAGGAAGGTCGCCGGGTTGAAGGTCCCCGCGCCCACCTCGAGATCGTAGGGCTGCTGGATGATGCAGCCCTGTTTGGCCCAGAATGTGTCAAGGGCAAAGATCAGTTCTTGAAAGGTCACGTCGTCCTCCCGGTATAAAAAAGCGTTTAAACTGGATTTTTTGATCGGTCACACAGGCGCGACAAGTAGCATTATGGCGGGGCCAAAGTCAAGGGAAATCAAAGTACCGTTTTCCTCATATCATCAAGGACTTTGAGAGATTTGAGGGCCTTGCCGAGGAGGTGTTCGATGATGGCGCCGAGGACGGCGCGGCTCTCCCTGGCCGTCCGGTCGGAGACGACAAGCCTCGAGATCATCTGAAGTTCCGTTTGTGATCCCGCGATGAGTGTTTTTAGTGTTCCCGGTGTGACAAAGAGGGTTGTCGCCGAGTTTTTGAGGCAGGTCCGGCAGCGGATCCCTCCCTCGGCCGGAATAAACGCGGGCTCGCTGATCTCGTCGAGTTGTTTACTGCAGGCAAGGCAGCTCCGGATGTGGAGATCATAGCCGGTGAGCTTCAGAAGCCTCATCTCAAAAAATCTCTCGATGCCGGGCTGCAGGGCTTCGCGATTCAGAATCTCCAGGAAGTCCTCGAGGAGGCGGAAAAGTTCGGCGTTCTTCTTCCCTTCAACACTGAAGCCGTCGACAAGCTCGGCGAGATAGGTGGCAATGAGGGTCTTTTCCAGATCTTCCCGGATGCCCGGGTGGTGGGAGACAACATCGGCGCCCTCGATGAGGGAAAGTCCGCCCCGGCCGCCCCTCGAGAAAAGGACATTCGAGAGGGAGAAGAGCTCCAGGGAATTGGCGAACCTTCGTTTGCTTCGCCGCGCGCCCTTGGCGATCCCCTTGAGTTTCCCGAGATCGACGGTGAAGAAGGTGACGATCCGATCAGACTCCCCGTAGTCCAGGTTTCGAAGAACGACGGCCCTTGTTTTCTGAACGTTTCTACCAATCATTATAAGGGTTGTGAGTTGTGTGTTGTGAGCAATAAAAACGTGAAGCGAAGTATGGGAAAATATTATTCATTAGAAACACTCGTAGCTATTCACGGTCAGTGAATTTCACGACACCGGCGACGATGGTGTGTGTCACCTTCCCCTTCAACTGCCAGCCGCCGAAGGGGGAGTTACGGCTCTTGGACCGGAACTTCTTGACGTCCACGGTCCAGGCCTTTTCGGGATCGACGATGGTGATGTCGGCGTCAGCGCCCGGCTTGAGCGTCCCCTTGTTCAGCCGGAGGATCTTCGCCGGGTTGAGACTCATCTTTTCGACCAGCTGCGTAAGCGTCAGGATGCCCTCGTCAACGAGGCGGAGGCTCAGCCCGAGGGACGTCTCCAGGCCGATGATGCCGTTCGCGGCGTATTCGAACTCCACTTCCTTTTCGATGGATGACTGGGGGGCG
>Ga0316622_100002409_pt1 | contig 12923 bp, 13 predicted proteins | sample OWC_Aug_OW2_C1_D_FD_207646 | JGI IMG/M metagenome (GOLD analysis project Ga0316622, IMG submission 207646) | Wetland soil microbial communities from Old Woman Creek delta, Ohio, United States - OWC_Aug_OW2_C1_D5_C | ecosystem: Environmental > Terrestrial > Soil > Wetlands | place: USA: Ohio... | reverse complement strand
CTGGGCAACGGCTTGCCGATCGGGGCCTGCCTTGCGCGGGGTGCGGCCGCGGAGCTGATGCGCCCCGGGAGCCACGGCTCGACCTTTGGCGGCAATCCGCTCGCCTGTCGGGCTGCCCTCGCCGTAGTCCGCACGCTGCAGGACGACAACCTGGTCGGGCGGGCGGGGCAGGTGGGGGCCTACCTGCAGGGCGTGCTGCGTCAGGCACTCGAGGGTGTGGAATGCGTGCGGGAGGTGCGGGGCAAGGGTCTCATGGTCGGGGTGGAGTTGCGCCGGCCGTGCGGCGAGCTGGTGCAGCGGGCCCTGGCCCAGGGCCTCTTGCTCAACGTCACCGCCGAGCGCGTCATCCGGTTGTTGCCGCCGCTGGTCCTCGATCTGCCCCAGGCCGATCGGATCGCCGCGGTCGTCGCCGCCCTGGTGCGGGAGCTCTGCGCGCAGCCTATGGCCTGAGCCCGAGTGATGACGCGACATTTTCTTACGCTGCTCGACCTGGCCCCGGCGGAGCTCGAGGCCATCGTCAGGCGGGCGATTGATCTGAAGGCCCAGGGCCGGTCGGAGGACACGTCTGACCTGCTCAAGAATCGGCTCCTCGCCCTGGTCTTCGAGAAGTCCTCCACGCGCACCCGGGTCTCGTTCGAGGCCGCGATGGTCCAGTTCGGCGGCGCCGCGCTGTTCCTGTCGCCGCGCGACAGCCAACTGGGACGTGGCGAGCCGGTGGAGGATACGGCCCGCGTTCTCTCGCGCATGGTTGATGCCGTCGCGATCCGTACCTTCGAGCACGACAAGCTCGAGCGCTTCGCGGCCTATTCCAGCGTGCCCGTCATCAACGCCCTGACCGACCGCCACCACCCCTGTCAGCTGCTCGCCGACATCCAGACGTTCGTCGAGCATCGCGGCTCCATGGCGGGACGCACGGTGGCGTGGATCGGGGACGGCAATAACATGTGCAACTCCTACATCCAGGCGGCCCAGCAGCTCGGATTCGACCTCCGTGTGGGCTGTCCCGAGGGCTTCGAGCCGGACCCGGAGGCGGTCGCCCTGGCTGCCGATCGGGTTACCATCGTGCGGGACCCTCGGGAGGCGGTAAGGGGGGCGGACCTGGTCGTGACCGACGTCTGGGCGAGCATGGGCCAGGAGTCCCAGCAGGCCAGCCGGCAAGAGCGCTTCGCGCCCTATCAGGTGAACGAGCAGCTCATGGGGCTGGCCCACCGCGATGCGGTCTTCATGCACTGCCTGCCAGCGCACCGGGGGGAGGAGGTCACCGAGGAGGTGCTCTCCGGACCGCACAGCCTGGTCTGGGACGAGGCCGAGAATCGGCTGCACGCCCAGAAGGCGTTGCTAGAGTTCCTGCTCTGCAGACCGAACTGAGGGACGGGATAGCGCCTGTACCCGCTTTGTGTCAGGTGGGCGACCATGGCCTTCCGTCTCGAGGTTGAGGAACTGTTCTGCGGTTACGCGGCCCAGGCCGTCGTCAGGGGGTTATCGATGGCCGTTGAGGACGGCGCGCTCGTCTGCCTCCTCGGCCCGAGCGGTTGTGGCAAGACCACTGTCTTGCGGGCGATCGCCGGCTTCGAGCCGGTCAGCAAGGGGGAAGTGCGGATCGCCGGCGCGATCGTCTCCCGGTCGGGCTACACCCTCGCGCCAGAGCGTCGCCGCCTGGGCATGGTCTTCCAGGACTACGCGCTGTTTCCGCACCTGAGCGTGACCGACAACATTCGCTTCGGGATGCGCGGGCGGTCACGGGTTGAGCAGGCCGCGTTGACGGACGAGCTCCTCGAGCTCCTCGGCCTGGCTGGCCTCGGGTCGCGCTTCCCGCATGAGCTCTCCGGCGGGCAGCAGCAGCGGGTGGCACTAGCCCGAGCGCTGGCCTCGGACCCGGCGATGGTGTTGCTCGACGAACCCTTCTCCAGCCTCGACGTGGACTTGCGCGAGCGCCTGAGCGCGGAGGTGCGCGACATACTCAAGGCGCGTGGGACCACCGGTATCCTAGTGACCCACGACCAGCACGAGGCGTTCGCCCTCGGTGACCGCATCGGGGTGATGCGGGACGGTCGGCTGCTCCAGTGGGACACGGCCTACAACCTGTACCACCAGCCGGCCGACCGGTTTGTCGCCGACTTCATCGGTCAAGGGGTTTTCCTGCGGGGGATGGCGGTGGCCAGTGACGCGGTGGAAACGGAGCTTGGTGTTGTGCGCGGCCGAGTCGCTCGCCGGTTCGTGCCCGGGGACCGGGTGGACGTGCTGCTGCGCCCGGACGACGTCGTCCCGGCGGCAGACGGACCGGTGTCGGCCACGGTAGAGCGCAGGGCGTTCAAGGGGGCCGAGATCATGTACGCCCTCCGCCTGCCTTCAGGCACGAAGGTCCTCGCGATGTTTCCGAGCCACCGGGACCACCTTGTCGGCGACACGGTGACCGTTCGTGTGGTGGCCGATCACCTGGTCACCTTCGCCGCAGAGTCGACCCGTGAGGATCCTCATCAGTAACGACGACGGCTACCAGTCGCCGGGGATCACCTGTCTCGCGCGCCACCTCGCGCCGCTCGGGGAGATCCACGTCGTCGCCCCCGAGCGCGACCGCAGTGGAGTGAGCAACTCCCTGACGCTCGATCACCCCCTGCGGCCGCGACGGGCGGAGAACGGCTTCGTCTTCGTCGACGGCACGCCAACCGACTGCGTGCACCTGGCCCTCACCGGCCTGCTCGAGGAGGAGCCGGACCTGGTGGTGGCGGGAATCAACGCCGGCGCCAACCTCGGCGACGACGTGCTCTATTCCGGTACGGTCGCGGCCGCCATGGAAGGCCGGTTTCTGGGCCTGCCGGCCATCGCCGTCTCTCTGGTCGGTGACCGGTTCGCCTATTACGAAACCGCCGCTGAAGTGGTGCGCGGCCTCATCGCCAACCTGCACGCCGCGGCCATCCCCCCGGACACAATCCTGAATGTCAACGTGCCGGACATCCCCCGCGATCGGCTCGCGGGGCTCCGCGTGACGCGACTCGGTAACCGCCACCGCGCCGAGCCGGTGGTGCGGGGGCGGGACCCCCGTGGACGCGAGATATTCTGGGTGGGGCCGGCCGGTGCGGAGCAGGATGCCGGACCAGGCACGGACTTCCACGCCGTCGGGGAGGGCAGCGTCTCGGTGACGCCTTTGCACGTGGACCTGACCCGCTACTCCGCAATGGAAGATGTGGCACGCTGGGTACGACGTCTCGGCCTTCCATGACGGTCCCGTACACAGGCATCGGCATGACCTCCCAGAGGACGCGTGACCGCCTGGTCGAGCGGCTCCGTGCGCAGGGCATCGCCAGCGCGGCCATCCTCGAGGTGATGCGCCAGACGCCTCGCCACATCTTCGTGGACGAGGCGCTCGCGAGCCGCGCGTACGAGGACACGGCCCTGCCCATCGGCCATGGCCAGACCATCTCCCAACCTTATGTCGTCGCGCGCATGACGGAGGTCTTGCTCGGAGAGCGGCGCCTGGAGCATGTCCTGGAGGTGGGCACGGGTTGCGGCTACCAGACGGCGGTCCTGGCCCAGCTCGTCGGCACCGTCTACAGCGTGGAGCGCGTGCAGGCTTTGCTAAAGCAGGCACGCGAGCGCCTGTACGCGCTGCGCCTGCACAACGTCCGCCTGCACCATGCGGACGGTGCGCGCGGCTGGGCCGAGCACGCGCCCTACGACGGGATCATCCTGGCCGCCGCACCGCCCGCCTTGCCGGCGGCCCTATGCGAGCAGCTGGCGTTAGGCGGGCGGCTGGTGGCGCCCGTGGGCATACGTGGATCCCAGCGCCTGATGCTGGTGGTCCGCGACGAGTCAGGGCTTCAGGAACAGTCCCTGGAGGCCGTCAGCTTCGTGCCCCTCATGGCGGGGACTGGGTAACGGGGGGCCTTCGGCGTGCCTACGCGGCTCCTCGCCAGCGGCGTAGCGGCTCTGCTGATCGCGGCTTGCAGCTCCACCGCGCACCTCCCCGCCAAGGTGCCTGATCCCCTGCCCGCCAGTGGGTCGTACACCGTCGAGCCCTCCGACACGCTGTACGGCGTCGCGTCCCGCCACGGCCTCGATTTCCGCCAGGTGGCTGCGTGGAACGGCATCCGTCCCCCCTATCTCATTTATCCTGGACAGCGCTTGCGCCTGACGGCGCAGGACGGGGGGAATCCATCGGGACAGGGCGCCGGCGGTACCGCGCCGTCAATCGCGGTGGCAACGCCGCCCGACCCCGCCGCGGACCGCCAGCCGGCGCTTGTTCCCCATCCGCGCAAGGGACAGAAACGGCCGCAGTCGGGCCCGACGGGCAGTGATCAGACGCTCGCTTGGAGCTGGCCCGCGCGCGGCAGGGTCGTGCGTCGCTTTGCCGAGGGCGGCAGCAAGGGGCTCGACATTCGGGGAAGCCCGGAAGCGCCCGTGCGCGCGGCGGCCGCGGGCCGGGTGGTGTACTCGGGAAGTGGACTTGTCGGATATGGCAAGCTTATCATCGTTCGACATAACAACACTTATCTTAGTGCCTACGGGCACAACGAGAGGGTGCTGGTGAAGGAGGGCGACCCTGTGGCGCGCGGTCAGCGCATCGCCTACATGGGCCGGAGCGGTGCGGACGGGGTGAAGCTTCACTTCGAGATCCGCCGCAACGGCAAGCCTGTTGATCCCCTTGTTTACCTCCCGTCCCCTTCACCGCCAAAGGAGGATTCGGATGTTTGAGCGGGACGAGGAACGGGAAGAGTTCCCGGAGCGTGATCCGGAGCCTGACCCGGACCTGATCTCCGAAGACGACTTCCTGGAGACCGACTTCTCGGACGGGTTTCCGGAGGAGGACGCGCTTGTAATCCCTGAGGGGTCGGTGCTTGGCGAGGATGCTGTGTCCATCCTGGGCCGGGACATCCCGGACGGGGAGATGGATGCGACGCGCCTCTACCTTAGCGAGATAGGCTACTCGCCCCTGCTGACGGCAGAAGAGGAGATCCGCTTCGCGCGCCAGGCGCAGCGGGGCGACGCTGAGTCACGCAAGCGGATGATAGTCAGTAATCTGCGCTTGGTGGTCAAGATTGCCCGCCGCTACATGAATCGTGGCCTCGCCCTGCTCGACCTCATCGAGGAAGGCAACCTGGGCCTGATCCGGGCGGTCGAGAAGTTTGACCCGGAGCGGGGTTTCCGTTTCTCCACCTACGCGACGTGGTGGATCCGCCAGACCATCGAGCGGGCGCTGATGAATCAGACCCGCACTATCCGTTTGCCGATACACGTTGTCAAAGAGATCAACGTCTACCTACGAGCTGCCCGCAAGCTCGCCCAGCAACTCGACCGCGAGCCGGTCGCGGAGGATGTTGCCGACCTCCTCGACAGGCCAATCAACGAGGTCAAGCGCATGATGGGGCTCAACGAGCGGGTGACCTCGGTCGACGTGCCTCGCACCCCCGATACGGACAAGTCCCTGCTCGACTCCATCCCCGACGAGCAGAACACCGATCCGTCAGTGCTACTGCAGGATCGCGACGTGCAGGCGCACATCGACCTCTGGTTGTCCAAGCTGAACGAGAAGCAGCGGGCGGTGGTCGAGCGCCGGTTCGGGCTTCACGGTCACGAGAGCGCCACCCTGGAGGAGGTCGGGAACGAGTTGGGGGTTACCCGCGAGCGGGTCCGCCAGATCCAGATCGAGGCGCTCCGGCGTCTGCGCGACATCCTCGAGAAGGAGGGGTTCTCGATCGACACCGTGTTCGAGGGCTAGCCCGCTTCCTCGAGCGCGCCCAGGGCCAGGGCCGTCGTAATGCGCCCGGGGCTCAGGTCTCTCCGACCAATAGGGCCGCGGCGACCCGCCGTCCTTCGGCGACCAGGATGTTGAAGGTGCGGCAGGCTGCCCCAGTGTCCATGACCTCCACTCCGATGCCCGCGGTGAGGAGTGGCGCCAGTACCGCTGGGGCCGGAAATCGCTGACGTGCCCCCGAGCCGAGGATCACCACCTCGGGTGCCATTTCCAGCACGGACTGCAAGTGCGAGGCATCGAGCTGCCCGATGGAGCGCGGCGGCCACCGCCGCACGAGCTGCGACGCGGTCAGGACGACGCTCTCAGTGAGCACCTCATCGTTCACGGTGACCTCGCCCGGACGATAGGCCGTGATGCGGTAGCGGGCATCACCCGTTTCGAGGTGCAGCTTCACGTCTCCTGTCCTCTTACCTACGTCCGCTAGCGGCCCCGACGGGGCTCCGGCATACTATACGCCCCATCATTGTGCACGGGAGGACGCGTCATGAGATTGATTCTGTTGGGTCCGCCGGGGGCGGGGAAGGGAACGCAGGCCAACTACGTCAAGGATCGATTCGGCATCCCCCAGATCTCCACGGGTGACATGCTCAGGGCCGCAGTCAAGGCGGGAACCCCCCTCGGCCTGCAGGCGAAGCAGATCATGGACGAGGGCGGGCTGGTGTCCGACGAGATAATCCTCGGCCTGGTTTCGGAGCGCATCAGGCAGCCGGACTGCGCCAACGGCTTCCTGTTTGACGGCTTCCCGCGGACCATCCCACAAGCCGAGGCGATGAAGCGCCAGGGCGTCGACATCGACTACATCGTCGAGATCGCGGTCGACGACAACGAGATCATCCGGCGCATGAGCGGCCGCCGGGTGCACCTGGCCTCGGGGCGGACCTACCACGAGGTCTTCAACCCGCCCAAGGTTCCCGGTAAGGACGACGTGACAGGCGAGGACCTGATCCAGCGCGACGACGACCGCGAAGAGACAGTCCGCAAGCGGCTGGATGTCTACCACAAGCAGACGGCGCAGCTGGTCGACTACTACTCCAAGCTGGCCGCCTCGGGCGATCCGCGTGCGCCAAAGTATGTGCGGATCGAGGGTGTCGGCGCGGTCGAGGCGATCCGCGACCGGATCTTCAAGGCGCTCAGCTGAGCATCGAGCACCGGTGGCGGCAGCGTGCGCCACCGGTTCCACCCCTTCGCCGGCAGCCGCCGCGCGAGCCTCTCGGTCTTCTCGTCGGAACACCTGCCAGTGCGCGCGAGGCAGTTGGCTTGTGAGTGCGGTCTCGCACCTCGCGACAGAAAATTCCTCTGACTATGTCTTGACCAGTTGTTTTTTTGAACTACATTACGCAGTAACGTTTCAGATCATCGAACGTTCAGGCAATTCACTCAGTTCAATCGGCGATAGTGCAGGGGGAAGACCTAATGGCTGCAACGAGGAAGACGGGAACCAGAAAGAGTGCTGCTGGGCGCCGGTCCACGAGCAAGCCGGCCGCGAAAAAGACGACCCGACGTGTGGTGAAGCGTGCGGCTACGACCAAGCGCGTGAGCGCCGGGCGGCGCGCGGCTGGCAGGCCGGCGGCCGGGCGCCGGGCGACCCCTGCGCGCGCGGCGCCTAAGCGAGGCCGGGCTGCGGCCCCGGCGGTGAGGGTGGTCGACGATCGGACGGCGAGGCTCGCTGCGCGAATGGAAAAGGCGAAGGCCAAGCACCTTGCGCGAGAGGGCAAGCGGTTCGAGCGGGAGTTCTGGCGGAAGGAGCGCATGAAGGACACGGCCCGCCTGCGTCGCAAGCGCGAGCGCGTGCGTGCGAAGAAGGAGGCGGCCGGCGCGACGGTCGCGGCGGCCGCGCCGGCTTGAGCTCACTCTCTCGGTAGCATTCCGTTCCCATGACCAGCGGCGGGCGGGGGGTGACCCTCGGCCCGCCGTGGCTCGGACCGTCGCAGCAATCCCATGCTGTGGTCGCCGCAGGTGCCGAGGCACGGACCGGGCTGGGCTTGACGGGGCGGGGCGACGGGACGCACAGCCGCGCACGCGCTTGGATGCACGGCGTGTCCCGACAGCCGCACGCCGGAGCGTGTGGCGCTGCTTGCGAAGGCCCTGGTAATCAGTCCCTCAGGCTGATGATCGGCCAGTGACGGGCGCGCGCCACATCGCGCAGCGTCCCATCCGGGTCAACCGCCACTGGATGGTCGACGCGCTCCAGCAAGGGCAGATCATTGTGCGAGTCGCTGTAGAACCAGGTCTCGGAGGCGCGCAGGCCCTGCTGGCCCAGCCACTCCGCAAGGCGCTCGACCTTACCCGCAGCGTATGAGGGCGTGCCGGTTACCTCTCCAGTGAACTCTCCAGCGACCACCTCGGGCTCCGTCGCGATGAGGTCCTGAACCCCGAGCAGGGCGGCGATGGGCGCGGTGATGAAACGGTTGGTGGCGGTGATGATAAGGAGCTTGCGCAGTGCGTGACGGTGCTCCTCAATCAGCGTCTGGGCGCGCGGCAGGAGTAGAGGGCGGATGCGCTCGTCGATGAAGCGAGCCCGCCAGCGCAAGAGGTCGGTCCGGGGAAAACGCGCAAGTGGGCCGAGCTGGAAGCGCAGGAAGGCGTAAATGTCGAGCGTGCCGGCGAGGTAGTCCTCGTAGTACCGCTGGTGGCCTTCGAGGTAGGCCTGGCGGTCCACGATGCCGAGGTCAGCGAGGTACTGACCCCAGAGATAATCGCTATCGCCTGCGATCAGGGTGTTGTCGAGGTCGAATATCGCCAGTTTCATGGGGGCTTGGGGGGAGAGGGGGCAGTAGCCCCGGCGCCTCTCCCCGCGGGGTTTGCTGTCCGTTGGGGCTTGTGCAAGAATCCTACCAGAGGAACGAGGCGCGGCAAGCCGTGGTCGACGCGGACGGCTACAGACCCAATGTGGGCATCATCCTGGCGAGCTCCCGCAGCCAGCTGTTCTGGGCGCGCCGGGTGCGTCAGGACGCGTGGCAGTTCCCCCAAGGCGGCATCCGCCGAAGCGAGACCCCGGAGGAGGCCCTGTTCCGGGAGCTGCATGAAGAGGTGGGCCTCAGCAGCGAGCATGTAGAGGTGATCGGCGCGACCCGTGGCTGGCTGCGCTACCGGCTGCCCGAGCGCTACATCCGACGGCACCGGGATCCGGTCTGCGTGGGTCAGAAGCAGCGCTGGTACGTCCTGCGGTTGATCGGAGACGAGCGAGAGGTCTGCCTGAACCGCTGCGGGCGGCCGGAGTTTGACCAATGGCGCTGGGTGGACTACTGGGAGCCGGTGCGGGAGGTGGTCTTCTTCAAGCGCAAGGTGTATCGGCTAGCGCTCGAGGAGCTGGCGCCGCTCGTCTGGAGGGGCGCGACTCCCCCACCCGCCCCGCCGCGGCATCCCTTTCAGCCACCGCCGATTCCCGCGGGCCCGCTGGCCGCGGCTTCAGACGCCCCGTCCCCCGGCCCGACAGGCGTCTAACGCGCCGCCCCTGCCTATCCTGACCGTGCAGGTCTGGCTTTGATGCCAGTCAACGCCCCCCTCGGCGGAGGCGGAGCGGGCTGCTATAAGATTTTTTGCGTTGGCGCGGTACCTGCGTCCCAGGGGGGCGTGGGCGGTACTTCGTGGGCCTGAACCCGGGACCTTGTGGCAATGGCTCTCCGCCCTGGGGTCTGCAGCACGGCTCTCTATGAACATCTCCGGGATCCTGGTCGTGGTGCCGCCCGAGCGTTACGAAGAGGCGGTCGTTGCCCTAAGCGCCCTGCAGGGAATAGACGTCCATCACTCTGACCCAGTGACCGGTCGCATCGTCGTTACCCAGGAGGCCGGGACGGTTGGGGAGGAGGTCGCAGGCCTCAGGCGCATCAAGTCCCTTCCCTTTGTCACCCTCGCGGAGATGGTCTACCACCACTTCGAGGAGAGCGACGAGGCTGTCGCAGGGCTTCCCCCCGAACTGGAAGAGTCCGGTGGGTTGCCACAGGTCCCGCCCTATTTAAATGAGTAGCCGGGTGTCACCGGCCCGGCGAGGCTCGCTACTCGAGGAGGCTGGCTATGGCTGTTTCCCGTCGTGATTTCCTAAAGAGCAGTGTCGCCGCGACGACGGCCCTCACGGTTGGGCTGCCGCTCAGCGAGTCCGCCCGGGCCGCGGCCGGGGCAGGCGAGGAGGGGTGGCAGTGGGACAAGGGCGTGTGCCGGTTCTGCGGCACGGGCTGCGGGATCATGATCGCGACCAAGGACGGCCGAGTGGTCGCCACCAAGGGTGACCCGGACGCCCCTGTGAACAGGGGCCTCAACTGCATCAAGGGCTACTTCAACGGCAAGATCATGTATGGCAAGGACCGCCTCACCCAGCCGTTGATGCGGATGACCGCAGGGAAGTTCGACAAGAAGGGCAAGTTCACCCCCGTCACGTGGCAGGAGGCCCTTGACGAGATGGAGAGGCAGTTCCGCAAGGCCTACGAGGAGAAGGGACCGACCGGAGTGGCTATCATCGGCTCGGGCCAGTATCTGGTGCAGGAAGGCTACGTGGCTGCGAAGCTGATGAAGGCCGGCTTCCGCAGCAACAACCTCGACCCCAACGCGCGTCACTGCATGGCCTCCGCGGTGGCCTCCTTCATGCAGACCTTCGGAGTCGACGAGCCGCCCGGCAACTACGAAGACATCGAGCATACGGACATGGTCGTCGCCTGGGGCGCCAACATGGCCGAGGCCCACCCGATCCTCTGGTCGCGGGTGACCGACCGCAAGCTTGGCAACCCGAACGTCAAGGTGGTCAACCTGACGACCTACCGGAACCAGACCTCGGGCATCGCCGACCTGGAGATCATCTTCCGGCCCGGAACCGACCTGGCCATCACCAACTACCTGGCCCGGGAGATCGTCGCCCGAGGTGCCGTGAACAAGGAGTTCGTCGATAAGCACTGCGTCTTTGCCACCGGCCCGTACGACATCGGCTATGGCATGCGGCCGACCGACAAGTTCGCCTTCCCGGCGGAGAAGGACATCCAGGCCAAGGAGCTGAAGGTCAAGCTGGACAAGTACGAGGCCATCGCCCAGCGCCGCCAGGAGGGCGAGGAGGTCGAGCAGAAGAGCGCGGGCAACCCCGACGCCCACTGGCTCATCAGCTTCGAGGACTTTAAGAAGGGTTTGGATCCCTACACGCTCGACTTCGTGGCCGAGCTCTCGAAGGGTGACCCCGACGAGCCGCTCGACGCCTACAAGAAGAAGCTGCAGCAACTCGCGGAGCTCTTCATCGACCCGCAGCGCAAGGTGAGCTCGTGGTGGACTATGGGCTTCAACCAGCACTACCGGGGGACCTGGGTCAACGAGCAGGTCTACATGGTGCACCTGCTGCTCGGGAAGATCGCCCAGCCGGGCAACGGGCCGTTCTCATTGACCGGCCAGCCCTCGGCGTGCGGCACGGCCCGGGAGGTGGGTACCTTCGCCCACCGCCTGCCGGCTGACATGGTGGTGATCAACCCCAAGCACCGGGAGCGGGCCGAGGGGATCTGGAAGCTTCCCGCGAAGACCATCAACCCGAAGGTCGGCAGCCACATCATGAAGATCCTACGCGACCTGGAGGACGGGTCGGTCAAGTTCCTCTGGGTGCAGGTGAACAACCCGTTTCAGGCTTCGCCGAACGCCAACCACTGGCTGAAGGCTGCGCGCGAGATGGACAACTTCGTGGTCGTCTCGGACGCCTACCCGAACGTCTCCGGCAAGGTCGCCGACCTGATCCTGCCGGTCGCGATGATCTTCGAGAAGTGGGGTGCCTACGGCAACGGCGAGCGCCGCACCCAGGTCTGGCGCGAGCAGGTGCCGCCTCCGGGCGAGTGCCGCAGCGACGTAGCCCAGATGATCGAGTTCTCCAAGCGCTTCAAGCTGAAAGAGGTCTGGGGCGAGAAGCCGGTGCCGGGACTCAAGGAGGAGGGGTACGAGGACGGCAAGCTGCCGAGCGTCCTGGCCGAGGCCGAGAAGATGGGCTATTCGCCCGAAGACACCCTCTTCAAGGTCCTGTTCGAGACCGAGGAGAACAAGAAGGTGAAGTGGCCCGACCCGGTCGCCAAGGGCCACGACAACCACACGGTGAAGCACCTGGGCGTCGACTGGTTCGTGGAGAAGGCCCTCTACAACGAGTACCGGCAGTTCACGCTGAAGTTCCAGCACGACCTGGCGGACTTCGACACCTACTACCGGGACGACGTCCGCGGCCTCAAGTGGCCGGTCATCGATGGCAAGGAGACCCACTGGCGCTTCAACGAGCAGTATGACTCCTACGTGCCGAAGGGGGCGGGGTTCGCGTTCTACGGCAAGGCCTTCAAGGAGCTGCCCCAGGGTGACCTCGACAAGGTGACCAACCCGGAGAAGGTCAAGCTCGACAACAAGGCCAAGATCTTCTTCCGGCCCTACGCGGCGCCGCCCGAGCAGCCCGACGCGAGCTACGACCTCTGGTTCTGCACCGGCCGGGTGCTCGAGCACTGGCATACGGGCACCATGACCCGACGGGTGGAGGAGTTGCACCGGGCCTACCCGGCCGCGCAGATCTGGATGCACCCGAAGGACGCCGAGGCGCGGGGCGTGAAGCGCAATGACCTCGTCTGGATCGAGTCGCGCCGCGGCAAGATCCAGGCCGTGGTCGAGACTCAGGGCCGCAACCAGATGCCCCGCGGCTATACCTTCGTGCCAATGTCCGACGAGGGGGTGTTCGTCAACAAGATCTGCCTCGACGTGACCTGCCCGCAGTCGAAAGAAAGCGATTTCAAGAAGGCGGCGGTGAAGGTGTACAAGGCCTAGGGGCGTGGTAGCGGCGGCCGGCCCTTCAGGGCGGTCGTCGCGTGCCTCGGGGTGGCCTGGCGCCGCACGGTTCGGCCAGGCCACCGCGAGCCACGCCCCCGCCGCGGGGCCGTCTCGACGCGTGTCATAGCTGCTCCTTAGAGTTCCTGATCCGTGGCCACCAGCACGCCATCCCGCCGCGAGTTTTTCGTCAGGGCCGCTCAGGGGGTGGCGCTCGCGGCGACCGGGGGGCTGGTCTGGCTGTTCCTGCTTCAGCAGCAGGCGCGGGCGACGCCCTTCGCCCTGCGGACGCCCGGGGCTCGGCCCGAGGACGACTTCGCCGGGCTCTGCATCAAGTGCGGGCAGTGCGTCAGGGCCTGTCCCTACGACACGCTGCGGCTCGCCGCGGCCGGCGACACGATCCCGATCGGCACCC
>Ga0316622_100002408_pt1 | contig 12924 bp, 10 predicted proteins | sample OWC_Aug_OW2_C1_D_FD_207646 | JGI IMG/M metagenome (GOLD analysis project Ga0316622, IMG submission 207646) | Wetland soil microbial communities from Old Woman Creek delta, Ohio, United States - OWC_Aug_OW2_C1_D5_C | ecosystem: Environmental > Terrestrial > Soil > Wetlands | place: USA: Ohio... | reverse complement strand
AGTATTTCATTTGTTCATGATGCAAGATGGCAAAGCGATCAAGCGGAAACTGAAGCGGTCTGAATTGCTGGCATTCATTGCTCAACTGCCGCCGAGCCTGATCGCACTGGAAGCCTGCGGCGGCTCGCACCATTGGGCGCGGTCGTTCCAACAACTGGGTCATGAGGTGAAGTTGCTGAACGCCCGTTATGTGAAAGCCTTTGTGGTCGGCAACAAAAACGATTTCAACGATGCCGAGGCGATTTTCACTGCGGCGCGGCAAGCCAACAAACGCACGGTGGTCATTAAAAACATGGAACAACAAGATCTGGCCATGGTGCATGGCATACGCCAGGGCAAAGTCGAGGAGCGAACAGCCTTGATCAATCAGATTCGCGGGCATTTGGCCGAACGGGGGATCGTGTTGCCGAAAAGCGCCAATCAAGTCAGGAAACATTTGCCGTCGATTTTGGAAGACGCTGAAAATCAACTGTCGACGCTCAGCCGCTCGCTGTTTGCCGAACAGTATCAAGCCCTGGTGGCGATGGATGCGGCCATCAAAGCCTTGGACCGGCAGATCGAAGCGCTGTGTCGGCAAAATGCCTTGAGTAAACGCCTGGTCGCCATTCCAGGTATTGGCCCGCTCACCGCCACCTTGGCCGCAGCCGACGTGGGCGATGGCAAAGGTTATGCGTCCAGCCGCGATTACGCCGCCAGCTTGGGCGTGGTGCCCAGGCAGCACAGTAGCGGTGACCGGCAAGTCTTGCTGGGCATCAGCAAACGCGGCAATCGGCGCTTGCGCACCTTGCTGATCCACGGGGCAAGGGCGGTATTGAAATACTGCGGCGACAAGAGCGACCCGTTGAGCCGATGGCTACAAGCCCTGATCGAACGGCGCGGTTATAACAAGGCCGCAGTGGCGTTGGCCAACAAGAATGCCAGGATTATCTGGGCGCTGGCTACACGCCCCGGCGAGTATGCGGCCCAAGTGGCCTGATTGCGTGAGGTCCGGGTTATCCACCCTTTGCCCAACGCCTCCACGCGAGTGAAGGGTTCCGGCGTCGGGCAAAGCGTGGATAACCCTCAATCCGGTGCAGGACAAGACAAACAGAGTTCAACAGATTGCGGAGGCAAGTAACTCAAAAGTGATGACATTCAACAGGTCAGACCGGTGCTTTTTAATTCCGTTCAGCCCAGAGATTCTTAGAAATCGGTAGGATGGTAGTGAAAAAAGCGCGCGGATAGATTCATCAGGGTCCGAAGGTCAATTAAGCGCCTTCATCAAGAGACCGAATATATGGCTGCAATCTCGATCTCTGTTGGAACATCATTTTGAGCATTCTTGGCTTGCAATTGGGGAGGAGTCCATATATGTGCATAACAACGTGAAGCGCGTCGATCGCGATTGATGCGCCTCCTATCGTCGGCAAGGCCGTAAGGTGTAACCATATTGCCCCGCATGGGATCGTTTAATATTCTATACCTTTAGCGCATCAAATTTCGGCTTGTGTACACCCTCACTCCAGCCCTCTCCAAAAGGGCTAGAGAGAAGATATGCCGCAATTTGATGTGCGATGACTAAAAATCGCATGTTCACAACTCATTCCAGCTAAAGCCGCGTCGCTAATCAAACCGCCGCGCATCCTCCGGCAGCTTGTCGAAAATCGGGTGTTTGGAGATGCCATAGGATTCAGGATAAAACACCGCCCCCAGATGCAAGCCATAGGGTGGCGCTGTCGAGGCGGCTTGGGTTCGGTCCTTGATGTCCAACAGTTGCGAGGTCCATGTTTCCGGTTGCTTGCCTATACCGATTTCCATCAACACGCCAGTGATGTTTCTGACCATGTGGTGCAGGAAGGCGTTGGCACAGATATCGATAATCACGAGCTGATCCTGGCGGTAAACGTCGATGAAATGCATCATTCGATTAGGACTAAGCGACTGGCAACCTTGGGCGCGGAACGAGGAAAAATCGTGTTCGCCGATTAAAGATTGCGCGGCCCTATGCATTTTATCGGCATCCAATGGCTGGTAACACCAGGTGGCCTGCGTCCTGAGCAAGGCGGATTTCATCGGCCGATTCAGAATCACGTAACGGTAGAAACGGGCGATGGCGCTATAACGGGCATGGAAATCGCCGACGGCGGGCCGGACCCAGATGATGCGAATATCGTCCGGCAATTGGCTGTTGCCGCCCATCATCCAGGCGCGCAGATCGCGCTCCACTTCGGTATCGAAATGCACCACCTGCTCCAAGGCGTGCACGCCGGCGTCGGTGCGGCCGGCGCAAATCACCGTCACCGCTTGATTGGCGATCTTGCTCAACGCGGTTTGCAACTCACCTTGCACGGTGCGCTTGCCTTCCTGCCATTGCCAGCCGGCGTAAGCCGTGCCGTCGTATTCTATGCCTAGGACGATGCGTTTCATGGCGCTATGCTATTCATGAATAAACACCCTGCAACCGGCTTCGACGGCGTCGAACAACTCGACGACATCGGCATTCTTCATGCGTATGCAGCCGTGAGAAGCCGGTTCGCCCGTCATCAACTCATCCGGGCAACCGTGGATATAGATGTAGCGCCAGGTGCTGTCGACCTCTCCGTAACGGTTCTTGCCGGGTTCCAGGCCGCCCAGCCAGAGGATGCGGCTGAGTATCCAGTCGCGCTCGGGGAATTCGGCGGCCAGCATTGGCGAATAGATTTCGCCGGTCGGGCGGCGGGCCTTGAACACGGCGTTGAGCGGCAAGCCCGAGCCGATCTTGGCGCGGATACGGTGCCAGCCGGTCGGCGTGCATTCGCTGCCCTTTAATTGGCCAGGACCATTCTTAGCGGTGGAGACGGGATAGTCTGCCAGCACCTTGCCATTCACCAACAGGCGCAGGCGTTGTGCGGCAATGGAGATGTCCAAATAGCCCTCACCCCGGCCCTCTCCCGGTGGGAGAGGTGGATTGGACGGCTCGTTGCCGAATGGGGTGAATGATTTCGCTCCCACACCGTTAACCATCATTTCACGAATAAGGCGATGGATTCGACATGCGCGGTCTGCGGGAACATATCCATCACGCCGGCCTTGACCAGCTTGTAACCCAACTCGTTGACCAGGATGCCGGCGTCGCGGGCCAGTGTCGACGGATTGCAGGACACATAAACTATGCGCTCCGGCTGCCAATGCTTGAAGTTGTGTAACACTTCCGAGGCGCCGGCCCGTGATGGATCGAGCAAAACCTTGGTGAATTTTTGCCGGCTCCAGGGCAGCTCCCGCACGTCCTTGCTCAAGTCGGCGACATGGAATTCGACGTTGTCCAGTTGGTTCAGGCGGGCGTTTTCGCGGGCATGTTTCACCAGCGGCAGATCGCCTTCCACGCCGACTACATGGCCGGCCCGCGTCGCCAAGGGCAAGGTAAAATTGCCCAGGCCGCAAAACAAATCCAGCACCCGGTCTTCCTTGGTCAGCTCCAGGGCATCCAGCGCCCGCGTCACCATCTTCTTGTTAATCTCATAGTTGACCTGGGTGAACATCGCCGGGCGGAAGTTGAAGCTCACACCTTGTTCCGGCAACGCATATTTCGGGATCACTTCCGGCTCGCCGTCCAGCGGGACTATGGTGTCCGGGCCTTTAGGTTGCAGGCAGATGCTGACCTTATGCCGCTGGGCAAATTCGCGCATGATTTGCTTGTCGGCCTCGGTCGGCGGTTCCAACACCCGAAACGCCAGCACACACTCGTTGTCGCCGATCGCGACTTCGATCTGAGGAATCTTGTCCTTGATGGTCAGGCCGGCAATCATCTCGCCCAGCAAGGTCAGCTTTTCGCCGACGATGGGATGCATGACCTTGCACGAGTCGATTTCGGCCAGATACGGATTGCGCCGTTCTCTGAAACCGACCAGCACCCTGCCCTTCTTCGCCACCCATTTCACGCCCATCCGCGCCTTGGTGCGATAGCCCCAGTGCGGGCCGGTCAAGGCTTCCCAGATTTGCGGAATTTCGACCTTGCCGATGCGCTTGAATTGTTCGCGCAACAAATCTTCCTTGAAATGAATCTGCTCGCCGTCGTCAACGTGCTGAAAGCTGCAACCGCCGCAACTGCCGAAATGCGGGCATTCGGGATCGACGCGGTGCTCCGAGCGGGTGATGAGTTTTACGACCTTGCCTTCCGCGTAATCGCGGCGAATGTCGGTGTAGACAAACTCCAGAGTTTCGCCAGGCAGGGCTTCGTCGATAAACACGACCTTGCCGTCGACGTGGGCCACGCCTCGGCCGTCATGGGATAAGGATTCAATGGTGACTGTTACGGGGTCTTGCGGAAGTTTTTTCTTGTGGGCCATTTTTGATGCGATGATAAATCAAATGCGTAGGCCGGAATAAGCGAAAGCGTTTCCGGCGAAACGGGATGCCGGAAACGCTTTCGCTTATTCCGGCCTACATAAATCAGGTTGGAAAGATGCCGGTGGACAGATAGCGGTCGCCGCGGTCGCAGACGATCGCCACGATCAAGGCATTTTCCAATTGCTTGGACAATTGCAAAGCCGCGTACACCGCGCCGCCGGAGGAAACGCCGGCAAAGATGCCCTCTTCCGCCGCCAAGGCACGGGTGGTATTTTCGGCATTGAGTTGATCGACTTCGATGATCCTGTCCACACGGCCGGCATCGTAAATCTTGGGCAAATATTCCTGCGGCCAGCGGCGTATGCCAGGGATTTTCGAATCGCCCTCGGGTTGTACGCCGACGATCTCGATAGCCGGATTTTGTTCTTTCAAATATTTGGAAGTCCCCATGATGGTTCCGGTTGTGCCCATGGAACTGACGAAATGCGTGATTTTACCGTGGGTATCGCGCCAAATTTCCGGGCCGGTGCCTTCGTAATGAGCGAGCGGATTGTCGGGATTGGCGAACTGATCCAATATCCGGCCCTCGCCGCGCGCTTCCATGGCTCTCGCCAGATCGATGGCTGCTTCCATGCTGCCCTTGGCAGGTGTCAAAATGATCTCGGCGCCATAAGCCTTCATCGAGGCGATGCGCTCGGCGCTCATGTTGTCCGGCATGATCAGCGTCATCTTGTAACCCTTGATCGCGGCCGCCATCGCCAGGGCGATGCCGGTGTTGCCGCTGGTGGCTTCGATCAAACGGTCGCCGGGCTTGATCTCGCCACGGGCTTCGGCATGCTGGATCATGCTCAAGGCCGGCCGGTCCTTGACCGAGCCCGCGGGATTATTGCCTTCCAGCTTGACTAAAATGGTATTGCCGTTTGCAACCGGCAGGCGTTGCAAACGCACCAAGGGCGTGTTGCCGACAAAGGATTCGATAGTGGGAAAATTCATGTGTGTATTAGGGTGACAATCAGCCGACAAATTATAACAAATCCAACATTCTTAACCGTAGCCATCTACGGCGATATTTTGATCTATAATCCGCTCCCCGCTTCAATTAAACCAACCGTGACATGGAACCCATAGCCCTTAACAGCCCTGAACTCTACATTAACCGTGAACTGAGCCTCTTGGAATTCAATGTTCGCGTGTTGGCACAGGCCTTGGACGAAAAACTGCCTCTACTGGAACGGCTCAATTATCTATGCATTTCCTGTTCCAACCTCGACGAATTTTACGAAGTCAGGGTCGCCAGTTTGTTGCAGATGGCGCAGATGGACCCGAACGTCATCAGCACCGACGGCTTGACCATCAACGAACAGTTGGACAGAATTTCCGTCAAGGCTCACAACCTGGTCGCCGAACAATATCGCATCCTGAACGAAGTATTGATTCCCGCCCTGGAAACCGAAAATATCCGCTTCTTGCGCCGCGACCGCTGGAGCGCTACTCAAAAAGCCTGGTTGGAAAAATATTTCAACGAGGAGTTACTGCCCATCCTGACGCCGGTCGGCTTGGATTCGGCCCATCCCTTCCCGCGCATCCTCAATAAGAGCTTGAATTTCATCGTCTCGTTGACCGGCAAGGACGCCTTCGGCCGCAACAGCGGCCGCGCAATTTTGCAGGCGCCGCGCGCCTTGCCGCGCATCATCCAGTTGCCGGCCACCGATACCGACAGCGGTCCGCACGACTTCGTGTTTTTGTCATCTATCATCCACGCCTTCATCAACGACTTGTTCAACGGCATGACGGTGAAAGGTTGCTACCAGTTCCGGGTCACCCGCAACAGCGACTTCTTCGTCGATGACGATGCGATCGACGACCTGTTGCTGGCCGTGGAAGGCGAACTGGCGATGCGCAATTACGGCGACGAGGTGAGGCTGGAAATCGACGCCAACTGCCCGGAAGAAACCTCAAACTTTCTGCTGGCCCGCTTCGACCTGACACCGGATCGGCTATTCATGGCCAGCGGCCCGGTCAACCTGAGCCGGGTGCAGGCGCTTTACAACCTGATCGAGCGGCCGGAATTGAAATTCCCGCCCTTCAAACCCAACGTGCCGTCGGCGTTCAGCCGCAACCGCGATTTTTTTGCCAGCATCCGCAAGCAAGATATTCTGTTGCACCATCCCTTCGAATCGTTTACGCCGGTGGTGGATTTCATCCGGCAGGCGGCGATGGACCCCGACGTCATCGCCATCAAGCAGACCTTGTATCGCACCGGCGTCGATTCGCCGGTGGTCGCCCAGTTGATCAAGGCCGCCCGCGCCGGCAAGGAAGTCACCGTCGTGATCGAATTGCGCGCCCGTTTCGATGAAAAGGAGAATATCGGCCTGGCCGCCAAGTTACAGGAAGCCGCGGCGCATGTGGTTTACGGCGTGGTAGGCTACAAGACCCACGCCAAAATGTGCCTGGTGCTACGCAAGGAAGGCAGTATCCTGCGTAACTACGTGCATTTGGGCACCGGCAATTATCATCCTCAAACCGCTCGGCTTTATACCGATTACGGCTTGTTTTCCAGCGAGAAGGAGTTGGGCGAGGACGTGCGCCGGGTATTCATGCAATTGACCAGCCTGGGCAAGGTCAGCAAATTGAACAAGCTGCTGCAATCCCCCTTCACGTTGCATCATGGCCTGTTGAAAATGATTGAAAAGGAAATCGAACAGGCCAAGAAAGGCAAGCCGGCCAAGATCATCATCAAGGTCAACGCCGTGGTGGAGGAACAGTCGATTCAGGCCCTTTACCGCGCCTCGCAAGCCGGCGTAGAAATCAAGATGATCGTGCGCGGCATTTGTTGCCTACGTCCGGGGGTTCCGGGCGTTTCGGATAATATCGAGGTGCGCTCCATCGTCGGCCGCTTCCTGGAGCATACCCGTGTCTACGCCTTTTATAACGGCGGCGATTGGGCGGTTTACGCATCCAGCGCCGATTTGATGACCCGCAATATGTTCCGGCGCGTTGAAATTTGTTTTCCGATTACCGACAAGAAAATCATCGAACGCATCCTGGGCGATCTGGATGGTTACTTAAAAGACAATTCGCAGGCCTGGCTATTGCAAACCGACGGCCAATATCAGCAGGCTCAACCCGGCGACTGGCCGGTTTTTCAGATACAGACTGAATTGCTAAAAACCTTCTGCTAATCATTTCAAATTCATGAGTAGACCCAATCAAATTCGCCAGGTAGTGCTCGATACCGAAACCACCGGCATCAATCCCAAGGAAGGCCACAAGATTATCGAGATCGGCTGTGTCGAGCTGGTCAACCGCCGCCTGACAAACAAGCATTTCCATGTTTACTTGAATCCGGATCGGGAAATCGATGCCGGCGCGATCGAAGTTCACGGTATCACCAACGAATTCCTACAGGACAAACCCCGATTTGCGGATGTCGTCGACGACTTCATGGCCTTTACGCGTGGCGCCGAGTTGATCATCCATAACGCCCCGTTCGACGTCGGCTTTCTGAATCATGAGCTGTCCTTGCTGAAAAGCGAAAATCGGACCGTGGAAAGCAATAGCACGGTGTTCGACACCTTGACCTTCGCCCGCAAGAAGCACCCCGGCGCCCGTAACAGCCTGGATGCGCTATGCAAACGTTACGGCATAGACAACAGCCACCGCGAATTGCACGGCGCGTTGCTCGACGCGGAAATCCTGGCCGACGTCTACTTGTTAATGACCGGCGGCCAGGCATCCTTGCTGGACGAAGGCGACACGATGGGCGGTACTCAACAACAGGCCATCGTCCGCCTGTCGGCCGACAGGCCACGGCTCAAGGTGATTCGCTGCACGGAGGAGGAACTGCACGATCATCAACAGCGGCTGGCAAAGATCGCCAAAGCGGGCGGCCAGTGTATCTGGGAACAATGAAGATCACCATTCAACGAAGAAGACTTGTTGGACAGGGCATTCATACGCTGCCTAGCGTTGAAATTGCTCCATAACCTAACTCTACTTTGTCAGATTACCTTGCTAAGCTGTCATTCCGGCATTGGATTGCCGGAATCCAGACACCAAGGATGGGTTCGGCCTTACCATCCTTGGCTCTGGATACCCGCTTCCCGGCGGGTATGACGAACTCATGGATAATCTGACAAAGTAGAACTAAGGATTCGGCTAAAAATAACTTTCCGAAATAGCCGTTGCTCGCCAAACCGTTCGTGCTCGACTGCATGGATGCAGGAGTTAGGGCAACGCATGGAGCAGTTGCCGAGAGCAAAGTCGAAGCATGAACCTAAAAAGAGTAGTTGGGCCTTGAAAAATCCCGTTCGTCCTGTCGAAAGGGGAACGGGATTTTTCAATCACCCAACGGGTGGGTGTGGATTTTTCCGCCCATCCTTCGACAAGGCTCTCCTGAGCGAAGCCGAAGGGATAGGGAACTGATGTGCCGAAATTTGACGTGCGATGACTATATTTATGGCCAAATCCAGAAATCAATCACCAGGGCATCTCAAAACCCGATTTACGATTGCGGCTTTAACGCCGAAGTGGAATTATCCGAGCGGGATACGCCGCCAAGATTTTGCACCGAAACCGGCCTAATTCTCCACACCCGAGTCCCCCTGCTAACACTGGTTGTTTCTTTATTCTCCCTAGCCTTTGGATTTTGATCGAATTTATGGGTTTGAAACATGATATTTTTCCTTCGAGTATGAGTATTTCGGAGCAATTCCGATCTTGTTCACCACGTACCGGCAATGGTTAAAACAACCGTCAAACAGCCGCCGCGCACCGTCCTGTCTATTGGGGAAACTCCGAACAAGTCCTTCGACTGGGCTCTCCAGGACCAAGCCGAAGGGCTCAAGACAAACGGTAATTGTCTGATTCCGTTCCCGGTGAACCTGTCGAACCATGAATGGAATGAACTTATTCAGAGCTCCCTTTGGTTTATGTTTATTGACGGGCGTTCATACTTTACTTGATTTGACCGGTCCGAAACTGTGAACAATTCCACTTGGAATTTGGTTGGAAATAACTTACATACTTGCAAATCAGGCCCAGGCCATGAGTGTGCTGCAAACTTATACCTATCGCGCATCAAATCCGGGCACCTCAATTCCCTCTACTGCTGGATGCCTACATGGATGTAGGTAGTAGGGCAATGCAGGAGCTATTGCCGAGAGAGTTGGTAAGGAGAATCTAAAACCGAAATTTAAGGTATATTTTTACCGAAACCCTAAGCGCCGCCGGCCATGGCCAGAGCCTGCCAGCCATAATCGCCCGAAGGGTTGGCCATTGACAGGGAACTGGAGCGAACGCAAACAACCACCTCGGCTTCGGTGTAGTGATGCACGAATTGCGAGCTGTTGACGATGGTGTTATCCCATACGCTAACAGTCACAAGGTATTCGCAAGGCAATAATTGACTGGCGGCGGAAATACATGACGTATCCAATTTCCAGCCATGTCCAAGCGTCGATTCGGTTGGCGACGAGTTTGGAAGCGCCGGGTTTGTCACCGGCTTTATCGGTAGCAGGCTATTCGTAGTCGTTTCGAGTGCCCAGGCCCCAAAGTGGCCATTGGGATCATAGGCAACGAAATGCCCACTCACCGTAGAGTCACGATCGAAGTCATTGCAATCCAAAGTCGCAAAGCTCCTGCCGATATGAATAGCCGCGATCGGTGCCTGATTGTCCAGCTGAATGCGGAGCCAGTCGGTTGATGCCAGTATCGCCGATATCGAATCGGCCAGCTCTAGTTTGATTTCCCAAAGCTCGTTGCGTTCGGATGCTATAAGGTTGCCCGATTGCCAGTTGCCTAAAACCGAATAGATATTCTGATCCGGGTGTAAATAATTCACCCACCCGGTACCCAGTTCTGGGGAAACCCAGAGGGTGCCGCCGCCAAGCGCCAAATTTCGGGTAACAACAAAAGGCGACATCAACGGCTCGCCGCTGCCGGACGAACCCGCCTTGCGAACCAGGAGCCTATATTTGTATCCCGCCATATGGAAACACAACGGCGCTTCGGCATTGACGTAGATATCCCCGCCAAAAGCGCACCGCCGGGAGGCCACCCAGGGATCGGCCGGCGAGCCTGTTTGGGAAAACGGCGCATTCGGAACCGTCATACCGTCGCCGCCAACATTGATATAGGCAACCCCGATACCGCCTATCGTATCGATCGCGGGTTGATCACCCAAAATCCGGCCGGGTTTAATCTCAAAAAACGTATCCAGCCGATTGCCCCAATGCGGTACTTCGTGTGGGTCGGTATCCGAGGGCCGGACATTCCATGAAAGCACCGCACGCAACCGGCCAATCCTGGCTTCCTTGCCGGACCGGCGATGTTCGCCCAGTCGAGCCGGAACGCCCACCCAATAATTCAGGCCGTCCGCCGGGATTGTCGCGATGTCGTGAACCCTAACGCCGACCGTCGCCAGGTAAGTCCATTCGCCATTATTATCCCAATCGACCCAAAAGGCGACGTGTTCCATACTCCCATGCTCGCAATGACTGCCTTGATAACCGGCGGGGCGTTTAATGGTGAAATTGGCCACAACCCATTCACGGTTATAGTCGAGTCCGAGTCCGCACAACTGCTCATAGCGCACATCGCCTTGCGGTTTTGCCAATTCCGAAACGATGGTCTGCCAATCGAGACCGTTAGCCTGGTATTGCTCTAATTTGGCTTCGTCCACCATGGGATCGTAAAGTAATGAACTCGCCAGCGTCGCCTGCACATCCGCCATTGCGAAGCGATGCGGTTCCACCGTGCAACCGCTATGCTGATGCTGGTAGAGTTTCGCGAGCGTTTCTATGGACCTATGCAAGGGTGTCGAGAGATCCCGCCTGGTATTCCCCAGATAACCCAGTTCATCGGACAATACCGCCTCCGAGTCAATTGTTTTGATTAAATCGTTGGCAAATTCGATCAGCTTGCGTGGTCTGGGCGCAATCTGAATATGCCTTTCGACGACATTGCCCCACACTGACTGCCAATTCGGATCGGTCGGCGGCATCACTTCCCACGACAAAATCGCCCGAACCTTGGGGACCACCGATGGATTGCAACGATCGCGATTCGGTCGGTGTTCCAAACTGATGGCATAACTAAGCGGATAGCCTTCACCATCTATTTCATTGGCCAAGTCATGGGCCTTGAAGGATGCAATACCGACATCCTGCCAGCCCTTGCCATAATTGACGAAAAATCGCACAAATTCCGAACTGCCGCCATTGGAAATACAGCCGTTGTAGCCGCGTGGCATTTTGATTTTCACGACGGCTTCCAGCAAATCGAGATCGGGGTTGTAGGCGACGCAACTGATTTCCTCGTACCGGGTATTGCCGACAATTTTCAAGATCGACGCCTGTTTACTGGCAGGCAGATTGCCAAAGAAATTGGGATTGACGGCGAGCAGTTGTTTGAACTGCTGGCGTTCCGTTTCTATCTCGATTGAGTTATATTTTTCGGACATCGTAATGACCCTACGGTGGTTGCTAATCGGGGAAAGTGCCGCCACAACTTTTTCCCATTTCGCGCTAACTGATAAGATGAAAATGTGTCTCGTCGGAAGTCCAGTTTGGCACCGGAAACAGTCTATTAAGGCCGGGGCAAAACTTTTGTGTGTTAATCCATCGGGAAAAGGTGAATAATTCACAATTGACGGGCTATTAAAACCCGCGAGCAATTCTGGAATTTTGAATGGCTGAAAAATCCCGTGCCAACGAGGTGTCGGTTTTACCTGCTTTGAGAACTAAGATGACGCTTTTAACCCCTGCTCGATCACACTATTTCCCGACGATGCCCGGCATTGCCGCTTCACGCCCGACAGACCGATACATGATCGTTAATGACTCTCGCGGGTAGCTTTCGCCATGCAACAAGTATTATTGTCGACCCTTGCCAAAATCCCTTTCCTTGCCAAGTTACCGGATGAAGCGATTGCCGCCTTGGCGACAAAAGCCAAAGTGCTCAGATTTCCCAAACAGGCCGTGATCATCTCGGAAGGCGACGAGACCAGTTCCCTCTACATCATCCTTACCGGAAAAGTACGGGTTTTTGGCAGGGACGATAAAAGCAAGGAAGTTACCTTGTTGGTTGAGGAAGCCGGCCAATACTTCGGCGAATTGGCCTTGCTCAGCGACGACCCACGCTCGGCGGCCGTCGAAGCATTGGAGCCGACCGTCTGCGCCGTGGTATGCAAGGCGGATTTTATCAACTGGCTGAAATTGCACCCCGACGCCGCCATCGCCTTATTGGGCGTGCTATCCAAAAAAGTCCGCTACTTGACCGAAAAAGTTAAGCAAATGGCGCTATCGAACGTTTACGAGAGAACCATCAAAGCGCTTCAGGATATGGCCGAGCCGGAGGGCAATATTTTCGTGATCCGCGACAAGCCGACTCAGCAAGAACTCGCCAATATGGTTGGTTCATCGAGGGAGATGATCAACAAGATCATGAAGGAGTTGACCAAGGGCGGCTACATCGTGGTTAAGGGCAAATCCCTCAGAATAGAAAACAAGCCGCCCGCTTCCTGGTAAATCGCCCTCGCATCCACCAATACCCGTCATAAAAGCGCACGCAGACTGAATAACGGTAGGTGCGAAATCATTCGCTCGTCGGCCTTAAGGT
>Ga0316622_100002406_pt1 | contig 12926 bp, 15 predicted proteins | sample OWC_Aug_OW2_C1_D_FD_207646 | JGI IMG/M metagenome (GOLD analysis project Ga0316622, IMG submission 207646) | Wetland soil microbial communities from Old Woman Creek delta, Ohio, United States - OWC_Aug_OW2_C1_D5_C | ecosystem: Environmental > Terrestrial > Soil > Wetlands | place: USA: Ohio... | reverse complement strand
CCCGCCCATGCATCGCGACGGACCATACGGGGGGAGGGATTGCCCGATCCGGCTCATGGTCAGGTTCGGCCTGATGATCGTGCTGTCGTGTCTTGTCCTGGTGACGGGGTCCTGCACGAAGAAGGACGAAAAGGCGATTGACAAGGCCGAGGTCAAAAGCCCCGCCCCCCACTTCGCACTGAGCGACCTCAAGGGGACCCAGGTCAAGCTCGATGAGTACAAAGGCATGATCGTCATGGTCGAGTTCTTCACCACCTGGTGCGCCCCCTGCCAGATGGCGGCGCCCGAGGTCCAGGCGCTCTACGAGAAATACAAGGACAGAGGGTTCGTCGTACTCGGCGTCACGATCGAAGGCAGGCAGGAGGAGGCCCTGAACTCCTTCACAAAACAGCACAGTGTCACCTACCCCATACTCATTGATGACGGTGCGACGAGCAGGCGCTACGAGGTCTTCAGCATCCCCACCAGCTACCTCATCGACAGGCAGGGCGTAATCATAAGCAAGCACATGGGTTACAACCCCGATCTCCCCAAGGCTCTCTCCAGAGAGATCGAGGCCCACCTATAGGCCCGACCGGTCGCGCCGGACGGTTTGGAGCAGCGTGTCCCACCTATACAGTCGACGGCCTGTGCATTCCATGTCGGGGCATCGAGCAGGGAGGAACAACAATGTTTGAAAGCCTGAGCGAGAAACTTGACGCCATATTCAAGAAGCTGAAGGGCAGGGGTCTCCTCAAAGAGGAAGACGTCGATCTGGCCCTCAAGGAGATCAGACTCGCCTTGCTCGAGGCAGACGTGAATTTCAAGGTCGTCAAGGACTTTGTCCAGCACGTCAGAGAGCGGGCCGTGGGCAAGGAGGTTCTCGAGAGCCTCTCACCGGGGCAGCAGGTGGTCAAGATAGTACACGAGGGACTTTGCGAACTCCTGGGCGCCACAAGCACGCGAATCCATCTGGCGCCAAACCCGCCCACGATCATCATGATGGTCGGCCTGCACGGTTCGGGGAAGACCACGACATCGGCAAAGCTGGCCCGTATCTTTAGACGGGAGGGCAGAAGGCCGTTACTTGTTGCTGCCGACCTCCAGCGGCCGGCCGCGATCGACCAGCTTGTGACCCTCGGCAAACAGATCGATATCCCAGTTCATCATTCTAAGGAGATCAAAGACCCTGTCCAGCTTTGTGAGGACGCCCTCAAGCGCGCCCGTACGGAAGGCCGGGACATCGTGATCGTAGACACGGCCGGCAGGCTGCACATCGATGAGGAGTTGATGACCCAACTCACACAGATCCGGGATCGCGTGCAGCCCCAGGAGGTCCTTCTCGTCGCCGATGCCATGACGGGACAGGACGCGGTGACGATGTCCAAGACTTTCAATGAACGCATTGGCGTGGACGGGATCATACTGACGAAAATGGACGGTGACGCCCGGGGCGGCGCCGCGCTCTCGATTCGCCAGGTCACCGGAAAGCCGATTAAGTTCATCGGCATAGGCGAGAAGATCGACATGCTCGAGGCCTTTCACCCCGAGCGCATCGCCAACAGGATTCTCGGCATGGGGGATGTCCTCACGCTCATTGAAAAGGCCCAGAAGGCGTACGATCAGAAAGAGGCCGAGAAGCTCTCGGCGAAGCTACTCGAGGAAGCGTTCTCCTTTGAGGACCTCAGGGACCAGCTCAAGAAACTCCGGAGTATGGGGCCCATCGAGAACCTCCTCGGCATGATACCGGGCATGGGCAAGGCAGCGAAGGACATCAAGGTAGACGAGAGGGAGTTTGTCAAAATAGAGGCCATCATCAGCTCTATGACGCCCGAGGAGCGGAAAAACCATGCACTGCTCAACGGGAGCCGGCGGAAGCGTATTGCCCTGGGCAGCGGAACACACGTCTCCGACGTGAACAGGCTGGTTAAGCAATACCTCGAGATGAAGAAGATGATGAAGGCCTTCAAGAGCGGAATGGGCAGGAAGGGCTTCCGTCTGCCGAAGATTTCGCCCTTCTGACCCCGCCTCTTTGAATTGGAAGCTCTTCATGTAGTAATATAAAAATTTCGGAAATGAATCAGTGCGGGAGGTGTTGTTTTGGTTAAGATCAAGCTGACGCGGATGGGCGCCCACAAGAAGCCCTTCTACCGCATCATTGTGGCCGACTCGCGGGCGAGACGAGACGGCCCGTTCATCGAGATTCTCGGTACCTACGATCCCAAGAAAGAACCGTCGGAAATAAAGGTGGATATCGAACGGGCGAAGCACTGGCTCGGCAACGGGGCCCAGCCGACTGTATCGGTCAAGAGACTCCTGCAGAAATCCGGCGTACAGTAGCCCGGGCTACAATCGGGATTGAGAGGGAGGACCTCTATCCCGCGGTGTTCTTCCAATGCGATGCCGACAGAGGTGAGGGGATGAGGACCTTGATCGAGATCATGGCAAAGGCACTGGTGGATCGGCCTGAGGAAGTCAGAGTTGCCGAAATCGACGGCGAAAGAACGACGGTGTTCGAACTGAGGGTCTCCCCAGGCGACCTTGGCAAGGTGATCGGGAGGGAGGGCAGAACAGCACGTGCCATGAGAACGATCCTTGGAGCAGCGGGAACAAAGGTCGGCAAGCGGTACGTCCTTGAGATAGTAGAGTAGCCTGAGAATGTTCGGGAGTGCGGGGGGCGTTTCATGTAAACGCCCCTTACTGTTTATGGAGCAAGAAGAAAGACCGGAAAGCGACAGAGGCGACGATAGGGCGCTGGTCACGGTGGGCATGGTTTTGAAGGAATGGGGGGTCAGGGGGGAGGTTCTCGCGCGGTCCCTCACCTTTGATCCCGCCCGGTTCCTGGAACTTCGAGAGGTGGTGATCGAGTGCGGGGGGAGCAGGGAAGGTAGGACGATCGAGTCAGTCTCGCTCAGGAAAGGCCGACTGGTCCTCAAGCTCAGCCAGTGTGAGACCCCTGAGGATGCCCGCCGCTACCGGGGAGCGACGATCAGGATAAGGCAGACTGAGAGCCCTCCGCTGCCGGAAGGTGTCTTCTACCATTACCAGATCGAGGGGCTTGAGGTCTATACTACCGCGGGCGTCTGTCTCGGCCGGGTCGTGGAGATCATGGAAACCGGCAGTAACGATGTCTATGTCGTGCAGGGGAGGGGGCAGGAACATCTCATCCCTGCCATACGGGACGTGATCGCTTCCGTGGATCTCAATGCCGGCAGGATGGTCGTCAGACCTCTTGCTGCGGGTGAGTAGACGATGGCTGTGATTTTCGATGTTCTAACGATCTTTCCGGAAGTCATCAGGAGCTACCTTGGCGAGAGCATTGTCAAAAGGGCACTTGAGCGAGGCTTGGTAACGGCGGACGTGCACAACCTCAGGGACTTCACGACGGACAAGCACCGGAGCGTCGATGACTATCCCTACGGCGGCGGATCGGGCATGGTCTTTAAGATCGAGCCGGTCTGGAACGCCCTTGCTCATATGCGGGGGGACGGAGCGGAGCGATTGGTCGTGCTCCTGAGCCCCCAGGGGAAGACCTTTGATCAGGAGAGGGCCCAGGCGCTGTCGCATGAGACCAGGAGGATCGTGCTCATCTGCGGCAGGTACGAAGGCGTTGACGAGCGGGTCAGAGAGGCGCTGGTGGATGAGGAGATCTCCATTGGAGACTACGTGCTCACTGGTGGCGAACTGGCCGCTTTGGTTATAATAGACAGCGTCACGCGCCTGATCCCCGGCGTGCTGGGTGATCAGGACTCAGCGAAAGAGGAGTCCTTCTCCTGGGGTATACTCGACTATCCCCACTACACGAGACCTCCTGAGTTCAGAGGGATGAAAGTCCCGGAGGTCCTTCTCTCGGGGAATCACCGGGAAATCGAGCGGTGGAGACGACAGGAAGCTCTCCGGAGGACCTTTCGGATGAGACCGGACCTTCTCGGGAGGGTCAGCCTCTCGGAGGAAGACCAGAATATCGTACGAGAGCTTTGCTCGGAACAGCGCGGCACTGAGAACACGGGAGGGCAGCTATGAACTTGATACAGAGTGTTGAAGAGGCGTACAAGAGGGAGGTACCACGCTTCCGGGTAGGAGACACGCTCAGAATCTACGTGAAGGTGGTCGAGGGCGATAAGGAAAGGCTCCAGCCCTTCGAGGGGATTGTCATTGCCCGTAAGGGCGGGGGGCTCAGGGAAACCTTCATGGTGAGGAAGGTCTCCTTCGGCATCGGGGTAGAGAGAATCTTCCCCGTCCATTCGCCTTCCATCGACAGGATCGAAGTCCTCAAGCAGGGCGATGTGCGAAGGGCCAAGCTCTACTACCTTAGGAGCAAGAAGGGCAAGGAAGCGAAAGTCAAAGAGAAGGAGCGGCAGAGAAAGGAGACCCCCAGGGCCTAGGTCTGTCCGGTGGACCCCTTCGATTTTGACGAGTCAGTCAGAACACGGGGGTTCCCCCTTATCGCCGGCGTTGATGAGGCGGGAAGGGGTCCCATAGCCGGGCCTGTTGTGGCCGCCGCCGTGATCCTCCCCCGGGGAGTGAGGATCGAGGGTGTGAGGGACTCGAAGACAATAGGCCGGACCGAACGTGAGGATCTCTGCAGTCAGATACGACAGCGTGCCCTCTCAATCGGCATCTCAGCGGTAGGACCGGATGAGATCGACCGCATCAACATACTGAGGGCAACCGTCAGGGCTATGACCGAGGCAGTCATGAAACTCGGCCTCACGCCTGATATGGTCCTGATCGATGCGCTCTCCCTCCCCTCCCTCTCACTGAGGCAGGTGCCTCTTGTCAGGGGTGACGCCGCAAGCGCCTGCATCGGCGCCGCATCGATCGTCGCCAAGGTTTACAGGGACGGGTTGATGAGAGATTGTCACGCTTTGTATCCTCACTACGGCTTCGAGAAACACAAGGGCTACGCAACTAAGAAACATCTGGAGATGGTGGCCCTCCACGGGCCCTGCCCGATTCACAGGAAGACCTTCCAGAGCATATCGAGCCTCGCACTTCCTTTCGGGCGAGCATGATGCAGACTGATCCAGAGTCATCCATTGCGGTAGGTCAAGAGAGGACGGACGAGGCCCTTGAACTCCTCTGGGTTCTCGACGAGGAGGGGCACCAGGAGGAGGGCCGGTTCAGGTTGTGCTCTGATGATGCCGATGTGGATGCCCTTCTCCGGGTGCTGGTGGCTGACGGCCTTGTGACCCTTCAGGGCTCCTCGATACTCCTCAGCCAGAGAGGCCGTCACCTCGCGCGGGGACTCATCAGGAGACACCGCCTTGCGGAGCGGCTCTTCACCGATGTCTTTGACCTGTCCAAGGAAAATGTTGACGACGACGCCTGCAAGATGGAGCACATCCTCAGCGAGGAGCTCACCGAAAGCGTGTGCACCTTTCTCGGCCATCCGCCGACCTGTCCTCACGGTAAGCCCATACCAAGAGGGGAGTGTTGCAAGAAGTACACCGTTGACATCCGCCCGGTGGTGACGAGGCTCACCGAGTTCGGGGTGGGACAGAAGGCGAAGATTGTCTTCATCACCCCTTCAGAAATGGGGCGGCTCGGCCGCCTGAGTTCGATCGGCCTGGTGCCGGGCGCCGTCATCCGGCTGATCCAGAGAAAACCCTCCGTGGTGCTCCAGATCGATGAGACGACGGTCGCCATCGACCCTGAGCTCGCCAAGGAAATGTTCGTGAAGAGGGTTTCCTAGTCTCTAGGGCTCATGACTCGCCTCCGCATCGAAGTGAAGGGCATCGTCCAGGGAGTCGGGTTCCGTCCCTTCGTCTATGGCCTCGCCCTTAGTCGGGGCCTCAGCGGCTACGTCAAGAACACCTCCGAGGGCGTCCTCATCGAAGTCGAGGGTGACAGGGCCGATGAGTTTCTCCGTTCGCTGACCGCCGAGGCTCCTCCCCTTGCCCGCATTTTCGCCATCCGGAGCACGCCCGTGCCTCCCGACGGCTCCGCGGGTTTCAGGATCATCGGCAGCGCCGACGGCACGAGCTTCACCCACGTCTCTCCCGATGTGGCGGTCTGCGAGGACTGCTGCAGGGAGCTCTTCGATCCCCGGGACCGTCGGTACCTCTATCCCTTCATCAACTGCACGAACTGCGGGCCCCGCTACACGATCACGCAGAGAGTGCCCTACGACCGCCCCAATACGACCATGGCGGTCTTCGGCATGTGCGAGGCCTGCGAGAGGGAGTACGACGACCCGTCGGACCGGAGATTCCACGCCCAGCCCAACGCGTGCCCGGTCTGCGGCCCCAGAATCGAACTCAGGGCGGGAAACAGGTCCTCTGTTGCGGGATCAGGTGCGGATCCTGTCGGGCGAGCCATCGGGCTGCTTAAGGATGGCGCTATTGTGGCGGTCAAGGGAATCGGGGGCTTCCATCTGTGCTGCGATGCCACCAACGCCGGTGCTGTCAGGAGGCTTCGGTCCGGGAAGAGGAGGGTCAACAAGCCCTTTGCCCTGATGGCCGCCGACCAGGACGGTGTCAGGAAATACTGCCGTCTCGCGCCTGATGAGGCAGAGACCCTCGGTGACAGGCGCCGCCCCATCGTGCTCCTGGAGAAGCGGGATGACGGGCTCCCTGCTGAGATCGCCCCCAACAACCGTTTCCTGGGCTTCATGCTCCCCTATGCACCGCTGCACCATCTTCTCTTTCACCAGCCCCTCACTGCCATCGGCGCGACAGGAGGGCACTGCGGACGCCCGCACTTCGATGCCCTTGTGATGACGAGCGGCAACCTCTCGGAGGAGCCGATCGTGATTGACAACGAAGAGGCCCTTTCAGTGCTTGCGGGGATCGCAGACGCCTTTCTGCTGCATAACAGGGACATCTTCATGAGAGTCGACGATTCCGTGGTGAGGCCGGTGAGATCAGAAGGCGCACGCGGCAGGTCCATCGTGATGCTGAGAGGCGGGTTTTCGCCGGAGCCCGATGGGGCTCGCAGCGCACCGAACATCTCCTACGTCCGGCGTGCACGGGGGTACGCACCAGAGCCGGTGTGCCTTGTTGAGGACGGACCCGACGTGCTCGGCTGCGGAGCCGACATCAAGAACACCTTCACTGTCATGAAGGGCGGCTACGCCATCATGAGCCAGCACATCGGCGACATGGAGAACCTGGAGACCCTGCGTTTCTTTGAAGAGAGCCTCGACAATCTGAGGCAGGTCTACCGCGTCGCGCCCGAGGCGCTGGGACATGACCTCCACCCCGGCTATGCGTCGACACGGTGGGCCCTCCAGTTCAGCGCGAAGACCGGGGTGCATGCCTTTGCCGTTCAGCACCACCACGCGCACATCGCTTCTGTCATGGCGGAGAGCAGGTGCACGGAGCCTGTGATCGGCATCGCCTTTGACGGTACCGGCTATGGAACTGACGGCACTCTGTGGGGCGGGGAGTTCCTGGTATGCAGCAGGGTTGGCTTTGAGAGGGCCGGACATCTCAGGTGTATTCCCTTGCCGGGGGGTGAGGCCGCGATTAGGCAGCCTTGGCGTACGGCGGTCAGTTGCCTCAGTGAGTGCCTGGAGGCCGGGAAACTTCAGCAGTTTCTTGCGGCAGCGGGGTTCCTGGATGCCTATGGGGCGGAAAGAGTGCGCCTTGTCCTGGAGCTTGCCGGAAAGAAGCAGTTCTCTCCGCTCTCCTCGGGGGCCGGGAGGGTCTTTGATGCCGTGTCGGCGCTGATCGGCATCTGCGGCGTCAATACCTTTGAGGGAGAGGCGGCCATAGCTCTTGAGAGCCGGATCAGAGACGGGGCGGTTTTCAGCGAAGAGGAGACCTATGGCTTCAGCCTCTCGGATACAGAACCCTGTGTCGTTGATCTCTCCGACACCTTCAGAGCGATCGCCGAAGAGGTCCTGCACGGGGAGGATCATGGCGCGATCTCGCAGAAATTCCATAACACGTTCATTGCACTCATCGGCGAGGCGGTACAACGTATCGCGTTGCGGAGGGGGATCCGAAAGGTTGCCCTCAGCGGAGGAGTGTTTCAGAATGCCTATTTAATGGAAGGCGTGACGGGAGTACTTGAACGTCTCGGGTTCGAACTCCTTCTTCACCGGCAGGTGCCCTGCAATGACTCCTGCATCTCTCTCGGCCAGGCGTATGTCGTCAGGGCCTTGCTTGACCGCAGCTGAGGGGCTCCCGGTATCGCCCATAGTCTCTCATCTCTGCAAGAAAACCGTTGCCTGGTGCCATTACGGGGTGCACACGGCAGAGCTCTGAGAGGGCGGCGAGACCCTGTTTCTTCTCTTTATACGTTAATAAAAATTATCTATAAGCCAATTCTTGACATAACTGCTTGTACTGTATAAAATTTACCAAAATTTTGACAGAGGAGGAGCATTATGGGAGAGGAGAGCCTGTACGAAAGTCTTTCTCGACGAGGGGTTTCCCGGAGGGACTTCCTCAAGTTCTGCACGGCCATGGCTGCGGCACTTGCGCTGCCGTCATCGATGGTGCCAAGGATTGTGGAGGCCCTTGAGAAGAAACAGAAACCCTATGTGGTCTGGCTGGAGTTCTCGGACTGCGCGGGTGACTCCGAGTCGATTCTAAGGGCGGCACACCCCTCTATCGCCGAGGTCGTGCTGGACATCATCTCGCTTGAGTATCACGAAACCATCATGGCAGGCTCGGGTAAGTACGCCGAGAAGGCCCTCCATGAGGTTGTCACCAAACAGAAGGGCAAGTACATCGCCGTGGTCGAGGGCGCGATTCCCATGAAAGACGGCGGCATCTACTGCACTATTGCCGGCCGCACCGCACTGGAGATCGCCCGTGAAGTCTGCGGGAGCGCTGCCGCCACACTTGCCGTTGGCTCCTGCTCGAGCTGGGGAGGGCTCGCGAGCGCCGCTCCGAACCCGACGGAGTGCGTCGGCGTTGGAAAGGCGGTGCCGGGCATCACCTACGTCAATCTTCCGGGCTGCCCCCACAACCCCGAGAACATGACGGCCGTGATCGTCCACTATCTCACCTTTGGTTCCCTGCCCGCGCTCGACGCAGAGCACCGTCCCCTCTTTGCGTACGGCAAAAGGATCCATGACAACTGCGAGAGGCGGCCGCACTTTGACGCGGGACAGTTCGTCAGGAAGTGGGGCGACGAAGGTGCCCGGAAAGGATGGTGCCTCTACGAGATGGGCTGCAAGGGTCCCCAGGCCTACTTCAACTGCCCTACCATACGGTGGAACACCGGTACGAGCTGGCCTGTCCAGGCAGGGCACGGCTGCATCGCCTGTGCTGCCACGAACAACTGGGACGCCTTCGGTTCCCTTTATAGCAGGCTCCCCAACGTGCCCGGCGCGAGCTACCAGACGACGGCTGATAAGATCGGCCTCGGCGTTGCCGCCGTCGCAGCAGCCGGTGTCGCTGCTCATGCGGCCATCAGGGTTGCGAAGGGAAGCGTCAAGGAACCCGAGGAAAAATAAGAGGACAGAGAGACAAGGAGGATAGAGTATGCCAAAGATAGCGATAGATCCAATCACCAGGATTGAGGGCCATCTGAGAGTCGAGGCCCAGGTCGAAGGCAACAAGGTCACCGACGCCTGGTCGTCGGGGACCATGTGGCGAGGCATTGAGATCATGCTCAAGGGGAGGGACCCGCGGGAGTGCTGGGCCTTCACCTCACGTTTCTGCGGGGTTTGAACGACTGTTCACTCCCAGAGCTCCGTGAGAGCTGTGGAAAATGCGGTTGGCGCAGTCATCCCGGACAACGCCAGGATCATCAGGAACATCATCAACGGCATCCAGTACGTACAGGACCACACGATCCACTTCTATCACCTTCACGCCCTCGACTGGGTGGACGTGGTGAGCGCCCTGAAGGCTGACCCGGCGAAGACTGCGTCCCTCGCCCAGTCAATCTCGGACTGGCCTATGTCGTCGCCGACCTACTTCAAGGCAGTACACGGCAAGCTGAAGGCCTTTGTTGAGAGCGGACAGCTCGGCATCTTCGCCAGCGGCTACTGGGGCCATCCCGAGTACAAACTCCCGCCCGAGGCGAACCTCATGGCCGTTGCTCACTACCTCGAGGCCCTGGAATGGCAGCGCGAGGTTATCAAGATGCACGCCATCCTCGGCGCGAAGAACCCTCATCCCCAGACCTGGCTCGTGGGCGGCATGTCGATCCCCGTGGACCCGAACAGCCAGAACGCAATCAACGCGCATACGATCGCTGTGCTCAAGGACCTCGCCGCGAAGGCCCACGCCTTTGTTGAGAAGGTCTATATTCCTGACCTGCTTGCCGTTGCGTCCTTCTACAAGGAATGGGCCGGCATCGGCGGTGGCGTCGGCAACTACCTCTCCTACGGTGAGTTCCAGAACGACAACGTTAGTAATACGACGAACTGCTGGCTCCCTGCTGGCTTTATCAGGGGCAAGAACCTGGCCAAGGTGGAGCCGGTCGACCACAAGAAGGTCACCGAGGACGTCGCCTTCGCATGGTACAAGTATGCCGGCGGCGACAACAAGGCGCTTCATCCCTGGGACGGCGAGACGGTTCCGAACTACACCGGGCCGAAGCCGCCCTATGAATTCCTCGACACCGCGAAGAAGTACTCCTGGGTCAAGGGCATTCGCTACGACGGCCTGCCCACTGAAGTGGGACCCCTCTCAAGGATGCTGATCGCCTACGCGAGCGGGCACAAGAGGGTGAAGGAAGTCGTCACCATGGTTCTGCAGAAGCTGGGCGTCGGTCCCGAGGCTCTTTTCTCGACCCTTGGCCGGACCGCGGCTCGGGGCATCGAGACCCTCATCACGGCTGAGATGCTGCCGGTCTGGATCGACGAACTGACGGCGAAGATCAAGAGCGGCGACCTCAGGATCCAGGACAACAGCAAGTGGGATCCTGCGTCCTGGCCCAAGGATGCCAAGGGCTACGGCTTCCATGAGGCCCCGCGCGGAGCCCTCTGCCATTGGGTCGTGATCAAGGACGGCAAGGTAGCGAACTATCAGGCCGTGGTCCCCGGGGGATGGAACTCGGCCCCGCGGGACGCGAAGGGCCAGAGAGGGCCCTACGAGGCAGCGCTCGTCGGGACGCCGCTCAAGGATCCGAACCGGCCGCTGGAGATCCTGAGAACTATCCACTCCTTCGACCCCTGCATGGCATGCGCTATCCACGTCGTCGACTCGGAGCGAAACGAGCTGTTCAAAGTGAAAGTGCTATAGGAGGCAGCCACCATGAAAAGGGTATATGTCTGGGAGTTTCCCGTACGGGTGACCCACTGGCTGAACTTCCTCAGCATCGTCACCCTTTCGTTCACTGGGTTTTACATCGGCAACCCCTTCATCTATGCGGCCTCGGAAGAATCCTTGGTGATGGCCACGATACGGTTCATCCATTTTGTGGCGGCCTATGTGTTCACGGTGAGCGTGCTGGTCAGGGTTTACTGGTGGTTCATGGGCAACAGGTACGCGAAATGGAACCAATTTGTGCCGACGGACGGCGAACGGTGGAAGAATCTGGTCGACACGGCGTTGTTTTACGCCTTCCTGAAGAAGGATCTTCCGCATTCTCCGGGCCACACAGGGCTGGCGGGCCTGACGTACTTCGCGATCTTCGGCCTCTTTGCCCTAGAGATCATGACCGGCTTCGCCCTCTATTCGCAGCAGCAGGGTGGCGGGGCAATCTGGACGCTGATGGGCGGGTGGCTTCTGAGCATCATGAGTTCCGGGATGGTGCGGTTTCTCCACCACATCACCATGTGGCTGATCTGGGTCTTCGTGATCTTCCACGTGTACATCTCGTGGCACAACGACCGGGTCGAGCGGAATGCACTCATGAGCTCCATCTTCAGCGGCTACAAGACGATGGATGAGCACTAAAATCCTGTTGCTCGGACTGGGCAACATTGTGATGAGAGATGATGGGGTCGGGGTCCATGCGGCAAACGTCATCAAGGAGCGGTACAGCTTCACTCCTGATGTCGAGGTCCTTGACGGCGGGACCCTGGGCCTCGACCTCCTTCATCGCTTCGAAGGCCGTGAAAAGCTCCTCATACTCGACGCAGTCAATTTCAAGCAGGAGCCGGGCTACATCGGGATTCTCGAAGACGATGAGATCCCCGCGAAGCTCTTTCAGAAACTCTCGGTCCACCACATAGGCCTGTCAGACCTTCTCTTTGCGGCCAAGTTGAAGGACCTGACGCCCGCAAAGATGCGGCTGATCGGCATCCAGCCCGAGATCATTGAAGTGGGTCTGGAAATGACCGATGCCGTGAGTGGTAAAATGGAAGACCTGATCGGGTGCGCGATCAAGACCCTGGAGGAGTGGAACGTCACATGTGTCTTGCAGTCCCCTCACGCATAGTCAGTATTGACAACCTTCTGGCGACAGTGGACGTGTATGGCGCCCGCAAGGAGGTGAGCCTCATCCTCCTCCCTGAGGAGGCGGAGGTCGGTGAGTATGTGCTCGTCCATGCCGGATTTGCCCTCCAGAAGATTGACGAGGAAGCCGCACAGGAGTCTCTGAAACTCATAAAACAGGTGGCGGACATGCTCGAGGAACAGGACCGCGAGACCGGTCTCGAAGACCTCGACATGCCGTCACTTCGTTATTGAGCGCAATCACTTAATCGCCTGTCGTTACGGCCCCGCCTCCCTTCGTGTCACATCCCCTGTCGTTGCCCTCGTCAGGTTCTGTCCCCCGACGCTTTATTGCCTCCTCGGCGCCTCGGACGTGTGAACCGCGGCAGGCAGGATGCGTCAGAGAAGCGGTCGCCGTTTATGCGTGAGAAGGGATTGCATGGGCGAAGGAGCGACGACAGAAGAAGGGCTTCTTCCAGCGCTACTGCGATAGCGTGTTCCAAGTGCGGGAGCACCCTTGCCGAGATCCCAACCCTGGGAAAGGGGCGCTTTTTTCATGTCGTTTAAGTATAATATATGCTCTGTACAGATCTCTGTGAGGAGGCACTAGATGTCGGATAATGTTGATATTCGGTGGCATGGCCGGGGAGGGCAGGGGAC
>Ga0316622_100002404_pt1 | contig 12929 bp, 9 predicted proteins | sample OWC_Aug_OW2_C1_D_FD_207646 | JGI IMG/M metagenome (GOLD analysis project Ga0316622, IMG submission 207646) | Wetland soil microbial communities from Old Woman Creek delta, Ohio, United States - OWC_Aug_OW2_C1_D5_C | ecosystem: Environmental > Terrestrial > Soil > Wetlands | place: USA: Ohio... | reverse complement strand
CGTCGCCCATGGCCAGGGTGAACGGGACCCGCTCTGCTGGCTGGAATGGCAACAGCCTGGCGTTGGGGCGGCCCTTGCAGAACTGTTCCAGTTCAGCTCTCCGGGAACCGCCGCCGACGAACACGAACTCGATGCCCCCGTCGTCCCGGAGAGAATCCACCGCGCCGAACAATCCGGAGACGTCATGCGTGGAGCCCAGGTTGCCAGAGTAGAGGACCGTCAGTTTGGTCCGTTGACCGCACTCCTCAGCCACCGGATTGCCCGCTTTCGGGAGCGGGCGTAACTCGTTGGGGTCCACCCAGTTGGGGATACAGTCGATCGGCTTGCCAGTCGGCAACTGCCGCGAGAGCACGTCGCACATCACCGGGGCCAGGGACACTACGACGTCGGCGGATCGGTAGGCCATCCGGTTGAGGGCATACCAGGCACGGATCACGGGGTGGGTTTCTCGCAGAAGCCCCATTCGGAACACGGCCTCAGGATAGATGTCGAGGACAACCACCAGGTACGGCCAGCCGCGGATTCGCTTCAGGATCCAGCCGAGCCATGGAAGGAACGGCGGGTTGCTGTTCAGCAGCACGACGGATCGACCGCGCACCCGCACCGCCTGAAACGTCGCCCAGGCCATGAACGCCCACCACGACACGAACCGGCTCGTGGCAGTCGAGTTGTCGTAGGCCGGCCCCTGGCGCACCTCGAGACGATCGTCACGGTCCAGAGGGTAGCTGTTCCCGCCGATGAGGATCGTGGGCCCGAACTCACGGGCCACCCGCCGCGCCAGATCAAACACGATGCGGCTGGTGGACTGGCTGATGAAGAGCACCCGATGGGCGCATCGCATCTCAGCCCCTGCCTCCTGCCGACGCCGAGGCCCGCCGATACGCTTGGGTCAGCAGAGGCGCCACGGCTTCCGGCCAGTAACGCTCCGCCCGCCTCAGGCCCGCTTCCCGGAGCTGCTGGCGGCGGGCAGGGTCTTCCTGCATCAGCTGCATCGCCCCGGCGATGCTGGCTTCATCGGTCGGCTCGAAGTAGAGAGCCGCCTCGCTCGCGAACTCCCGAACAGGGGGAATCGCCGACGCCGCGACCGGGCACCCGCAGGACATCGCTTCGAGGACAGGAATGCCGGCGCCTTCGTAGACGGACGGGAACACCAGGGCCGACGCCGCTGCATAGAGCCGTGGCAGTTCCCCCCTGGGCAGCGGCGGCAACTGGACGACCGAGTCCCGCAGCTCCAGTTCCGAGAGCGCCGCTTCAATTTCGCGCTCGGCGCCCCTGGGATTCCCCCGAAGCACCAACGGCCATGCCGGCACTCCCGCGTCACGCAGGCGGCGGTAAGCCCGGAGCAGCACGCGGTGGTTCTTGTGCGGGTAGTAGTGCGCCACGTAGAGCCAGTATTGTTCGGGGAGAGCGTGGCGGCGCCTGAACTCGGCCGACTGCTCTCGGGCTGCCACGCGAAACGTGGAAGGCACGATCGGGGGAATGACGATGATTCGAGCTCGGCTGGCCCCCAGCTCCTGGCACAGGTCTGCGGCTGTCGAGTCTGACATCGGCAGCAGGACCTGTGCGCGGCGCACCGTCCTGCGCATCGCCATCTGCAGATAGCGGCGCTTTGCGGGCGAAAACCCTGCACGGGCCCGGAATGCCTGCACATCGTAGAACGTGACCGCGCTTGGCACGCTGTTGAACCACGCGTGCGTCGCCGCAAACCAGTGCATGCAGTCGAGATCCCGCCTTCGGGCCAGAACCTGCAGCAGGGTGTTCTCGTACGCGATCCGCCATGGCCGCCACGCGGACCTGATGCGTACGACGGCACGCTCGAAGTTCCGGCCCTGCGGCACGAGGCTTTCACTGGCTTCCGTCACGAACGCGACATACGTGTTGTCGGCGTCCCACTGCGCGAGCGCCGCCAGCAGTTCCTCGATGTAGTTCCATACGCCGCCAATCTCCGGCAGCGCGTGGAGCAGGTTCAGGCCGATTCGCATCGCGCGACTCCCACAGTCGCCCCGGGCACGGTCCGCCTGCCGGCTTGATCGGCCGCGCGGCCGGCGCCCGGCGTCTGACCTGCCCGGGCGCGACGCTTGAGAAACCGTCGGCGCTCAGCGGTCGCGGCGGCGGCCTTCGGCGGCGTGAGGCGCGCCTGCGCGTAGAGCAACACTCCCGCGACGAGCAGCGCCGGAAGCACCATTTTCGTGAGTGGAATGATCTGATACAAGACCGAGTATTTCAGCGTCAGCACGCAGGTGGCGTAGCAGTAGACATAGATGGTGAGCGCCCACCACCGCCCGCGTCTCCGCAGGAACCAGCGTGTCAGCCACGCGAATAGCGCGCCGTTCAGCAGGCCTCGGACTGCCAGGTCGGGCTCGCCGCCCCACAGCCCGCTCTCCGCCAAGACGCCAAGCGTGGTCGGCGGCACGATGGCCTGGGGAAAGTAATTCCGCGCGTACCAGTACTGCGGGTGGTAGGTGACGTGATCCACAAACGGCACCACCGCGATGAACTCCCAGAAGAACATCCTCCACTCCCGCGGCGGCAGTGTGCCCTGCGATCGTTCCCTGTACACATGGAAGCTCGTGGCGAAGACCGCGTCGAACTCCGAGCCTTGGATACCTCTCTCCTCCCTCGCCTCGAGCAGGGCGCGCTCGACGTCGTACGCGGCGTTCCGGAGGAATCCCACCGTCGAAAACACCATGGCCATCACAACGAGTGCCGCCGCACCCTGTTTCAGGCTGATCTGGCGCACCCGGTGCTGGTAGAGGCCGAACACCGCCAGAAGGATCGTGAACGCCTCAATGCGAGAGCCAAGCGAGCGCCAGACCTCATAGGTGCAGATCAGCACCGTGGACACGACGATCACGGCTCGGTACCGCCGATACCGGCTGAACAGCATGACGAGGATGACGAAGTAGCCGCCGCCCTTCAGGACCCCGGCGAGCCCGATCAGTTTGGTCGTCACCCACGACAGGTGTTCGAAACGCGTGTAGTACTCCACGTACTCCGTGAACGATTGCGACAGGTACAGATCCAGACCGATGGAGGTCACCACGACCAGCGAGAAGGCCGCGATCGTGAGGCCCGACGGCAGTCGCGGGGCATCGCCGGTGACCTTCGGCGGCAGCGGCAGCGTTCGAACAGCGAGGAAACCGATCGCGACGACGGAGTTGAAGAGCGTCTGCCGCCAGAAGTGCGTTCCGAGTTCCTCCGCCGTGGGATAGGACGCCGCAAAGAGCACGGCGTCAAAGCTCTGCGGAATCGCAAAATCCAGCAGGAGGACCTTCATCGCTGGCACGACCGTGTATGCCAGCGCAAACGAGAGGTACACGAAGCCGAGTTCGCCAAAGAGCCTGCCGCCCGTGCGCAGCCACAACACCCGCGTGAACATCCCGAAGACCGCCACGCTGACCAGAACGGGCCAGACGACCAGCATCTGCCTGGAGCTGAGCAGCACCATCGCCAGGATGCCGATGCCCGCGGTTAGGCCCGCAATCGCGACAGCCTCCAGCAGGCCCTCTCTCGATCCGGCGCGCGGCAGGGCCGCGCGTCTCGTTCGGCCTTGTTCCATCACTCGGGGTTACCGGACATCGTCACGCAGACCATCTCGCGGCCCGCGCCGCGCCGGAGAACAGCTGTCGTCCTCCGTCTGCGTCCACAATGAGGCTGGAGGAAAGGGCCTCCTGCCGCGCAGGGCGCGGCTGCGGTATCGAAGCGACCGCACCAGAGTCCTGAACAGCGACGCAGGCGCCAGTTCGAGGTAGGCTTGGTACACCACCTGCGCCGCGTACGCCGCGTCGAAGATGTTGTGCACGCCGAACGCCGATGCGTCGAGCAACATCGCGTTCGCGTTGACTCCCGTGCCGGCAAACTGGCGTCGCGCGTTCTGCCTCGGGATTCGCTCGACCTCTCGCCGGAAGAACGCCCCAAGGCCATGCTGAAGGGCGATCCGGTTCAGGATCGTCAGTTCTCGGAGAATGCGCTCGTCTCCGAAGAGCCCACTGGCCAGCTCGCGAATCCCGTTCCGCAGCAGTTGCCGGTAGTCGATCGGCGGGAACGTGCCTCCCCACCCCGGCAGGTCTCGTGCCGTCAGCAGGAAGTCCGCGGTCATCAGCGTGATCAGCGGCGAATAGGGCTGACCGGCCAGTTCTCGATGCATCTCCCTGGACGAGGCTGCGCCGAAGAACTGTTCGGAGATGCTCTTGGCCCGCTCGTCGTTCGACAGGTACGCGAGCCCCTGAGAGCCCGCCGAGGCGCCATAGATCGAGTAGGGCCTGCCGGAGAACGCGTAGCTGGACACCTCGCCGGCGAGCACGATTCCGGAGTACCCGTCGGGGGTGGGCGACGAATAGAAGCGACCGTCCCGTGACCGCCGGCGCACCTGCTCAACCAACGAGGTCGCCACGACCCCCTTCACGTAGAACATGGGGCACTCAACGTCGCCGAGGTAGTGAAGCGTCCTGGACTGCCGTCGCAGGAAGCGCCGAGACTCGACCATCCTGAGGCCCGTGTGACGAGACACATTCAGCTGCCCGCTCGCGCTGTTGACGTGCGGATAGGAGTAGATCGGCGCCGGCCACGTCAGCAGCTGTGTGCCGGTTTCGCGGAGCGCCTCGTGCATGCCCCGAATCCCGCCGGGCATCAATCCGTCGTCTCCCCCCAGGGCGATGACAAAACCCGGCTTCACCTGCGCCAGGGCCCGTTCGAAGTTCTCCTTCATGCCGGACTGCGAACCGGTCGAGGTGTAGCGGATACGAGGATCGAGGCGGGCGGCCTCTTCAACGATCTGGCGGGTATGGTCGATGCTGCCGTCGTCCGACACGACAACCTCGAATGGTTCGTAATCCTGCAATGCGCATGTTCGCAGCGTGTGGCGCAGGTACTCCGCCCTGTCCTTGGTCGGAATGATGACTGTGAAGCGAGGTTGCGCGTCGCTCGCGATCGAACCCTTCATCTTGGATGTTCCAGAGAGAGGCCGGCCGGGCTACCGGGTGTGCTCGACGTGCCCCGTGTTCGAGATCGCGTCAGCGCCCGCGACGCGCAACGAGGATCTCCTGCACGGCCGCCCGCATCAGCGCGCTGGTACGGGTTCAGGACCGGTCCTCCCTCCACAGCGGCAGGAGACTCGCGATCGCCAGCAGGCCCGTGGCGCCGAGCCAGAGGGCCAACGACCAGCGCCCCAGGTGCGCCGGCACGATGAACCGGGAGACCGCGACGATGGGCCCGCAGCACAGGAGAGGGGGCACGAGGACGACTCGCCACCAGTGTCCCATCTCGCCCGGCAGGAGGCGCCGGTGCATCAGCCACAATCCCAGCGTCAGGTCCGACACCCCATGGACCACCCACACGGAGGTCGCACCCACGGTGCCCCACAGCCGGATCGTCCACCACAAGGTACCAGCACCGATGGCGAGCGCCCCGGCGATCATCATGGCATGCAGGCGTGTCCACCCATGCGCCTGCTGAAACGCCGCGGGCAGCCACATCAGCCCGGCGCACCCCACCCCCAGAAGCAGAAGACGAAACGCCGCGACGGTTGTCTGGTCAGCGTTCCCGAGCCAGGCCGTGAAAAGCTCCGGCGCGAACACCCAGCCCATCAACGCGGCCGGTATGATCACCTGCGCGACGATGCGGCAGCCGTCATAGTACTCCCTTCGAAGCGTCGCCTCGTCTCCGACCGCCTGCAACTCCGCGAATCGCGGGAAGTAGGCCCGGTAGAAGGGCTGGATCCCCAGTTGAAGAAGGCCGGTGGCGGCCCAGGCGACCGAGTATTTGCCCAGTTCGACTGCCGGCAGCAAGGTGCTCAGGAAGAGGCGGTCCACGTTGCCGAGCAGTACGGCAGCCATCGTCGTCGTCGCCATGCCCGCCGAGAAGCGCCACACCTCCCGAAGCAGCGTGGCCCGGAAGACCGGACAACCGTTGTCAACGCCCCCGAGTGTCTGCGACAGCGTGGCGCGCGTCGCGAAGGTCTGTACGCCAGAGGCGAGGGCCTGGACCAGGAAGTAGGATGCCAGGTCGGTCCCCCACAGCAGGATAGCGAGCCCTCCGCCATGTCGCAGCGTGTTTCCGCCCATCTGAAGCAGGGCAAGGCTCCCCTGGCGCTGCAGGCCAATCAATCCGCTGGAATACAGCGCGCCGGGAAGCTGCAGACCCAAGGCCAGCGCCATCCACTCGACTGACCGGGCAACCTGACTGGCCGGAAGCGTTTGCGGCTTCAGCCAGTCGCGCGCGACCCAACCCGCAGCGACGAACAGGAGGACGGCAAGGGATGCGGCCAGCGGCCAGTAGACCCACTCCAGCGTGCGAAGGAGGTTGCGTCGGCGTGCATTCCCGTCCGGCAAGCTCTGGGCCGACGCGAATTCCCTGACGAGCGTGGCCCCCATGCCGAGGTCGAGGAGCGCGAGCACGACCTGGAGGAGCACCCAGAACCCGACCAGGCCATAGCCTTCCATCCCGAGGATGGATACGTACCATGGCGTGACGAGTACGATCAGCAGGCCGTTCCAGCCGACCGCCAGGGTGTTGGCCCCGACGTTCCGAGCCAGTTGACTGCCGGAGAGCGCGGCGATCCGCGCAACGGGCGACTTCATCTGGGGCGTTGGATCGTGCGGTCCGCCTCGCCGCGGGCCCATGTCATGTATTGCGCAAGCCCGTCGCTCATCTCGATGGCGGGCCTGAACCCGAGGGCGGCCTCCGCAGCGCTGATGTCAGCCAGACTGTGACGGACATCGCCCGGCCTCGGGGGTCCATAGTCCACGGAGGGCGTGATTCCGCTGGCGGCGCTAAGCTGTTCGATGAGATGGTTGATGGTCACGCGGGTTCCGCTGCCGAGATTGAATGCCCCGCTGACGTTACCTGCGGTTGCCGCCCTGAGGTTGGCTTGGACGACATCCGCCACGTTGATGAAGTCCCGCGTCTGCTCGCCGTCGCCGAACACGGTGAGGGGCTCTCCGCGCAGCATGCGAAACGCGAAGATCGGGATGACGTTGCCGTACGCGTCGAACCGCTGATTCGGGCCGTAGACGTTAAAGTACCGGAGGCAGACGGCCTCGAGCGCGTGCAGTTTGGCATAAGCCAGGCACAGCTTCTCGCCGCACAGCTTGGTGCTGCCGTAGGGCGTGTCCGGTTCTACCGGATGGTCCTCGCGGATCGGGATCGTCTTCAATTCGCCGAAGATGCCGGCCGACGACGAGGCCACGATCTTCCGGACACCACTGGTGCGCGCGCCTTCGAGAACCCGCAGCGTGCCGAGCACGTTGGACTCGGCATCGGAGATTGGATCGTCGATGGATCGTTTGTTGCCGACAGAGGCTGCCAGATGGAACACGACGCCGGCGTCGCGCAGGGCGTCAGCAACGGCCGCCGGGTCTCTGATGTCCCCTTCGATCAGGCGGATACCCGGGTACGGGTCGAGATTCGCCAGGTAGCCGGAACTCAGATTGTCCAGGACCGTCACGTGACAGCCGAGTTCTACGAGGGCTCCCACGAGATTGGAGCCGATGAAGCCCGCTCCCCCGGTCACGAGCACGCGCTCGCCCGCCAGCGTTGCGATCCTGCCGTTGTGGGTCATAGGTCTCATGGATGGAAAGTGCCCGCCAGGGGGTGCCGGATCAGAAGGCTGCATAGACGAAGGGCCCGACCTGTGACGGCGCGAACAGAAAGATGGACACGACGAAGAGGGTGATGAGGAAGGCCCCGGCAACCGTCACGCGCGCCGGTACCAGGTACGTGCCGGCCAGCGGCCATTCCGCGGCCCTCAACCCCAGGGCCTCCCGCAGGCGCGCGGCCGCTCCCTGCACTGGCGTCCAGACCGGCGCGTTACACCAGCGCGTCACGAGGTGCCCCAGCAGAACGGCCGCCGCGCAGATCGGCAGCCATGATGGATACCAGGGAAAGGTCCTGCTCGCGCCAAGCCCGAGCAGACTCGAATAGACCCGGCCCGCATCGGTCATACTCGACGCCCGGAACGGGACCCACGCGAGGGTTACGAAGGCAAAGGTCAGTGTGCGCGCCAGCCAGGTCGGCATGCGCCGCGTGCGCCGCCCGCCGCCCCGCCACATTCTGTGGCCCGCGAGCGCGAGGCCGTGCGCGCCTCCCCACACGAGGAAGCCCGCCCCGGATCCGTGCCACACGCCCGCGAACAGCATGGTGACGAGGCTGACAACGCCGTAGTTGAGCAGTTCGCCCGAGCGCCGCGCCACGCCCAGCGCATCGATCCGCCGCGAGCCGACGTACGCGAGCGGCAGGAACACGTAGTCTCTGAGCCAGGTCGACAACGTAATATGCCACCGGCGCCAGAACTCGGTGATGTCTGCCGAGGCGTAGGGCAGGTTGAAATTCCGCGGGAGGTCGACCCCGATCACGCGGGCTGCGCCAATCGCCATGTCGGTGTAGCCGGAGAAGTCGCAGAAGATCTGCAGCGAGTACGCGAGCACGCCGGCGGCGACGGTCCAGGGCGGGTAGAGGCCGGGGGCGGCGAACACGGGGTCCGCGATGGTCGCCAGCCGGTCCGCGATCAGCATCTTCTTCGCGAGCCCCTGCGCAAAGACGCTGGCGCCCTCAACGACACCTCTCCAGCGCAGGCCGAGTCCGCTTTCGAGTTGGGGAAGCAGCTGGCTGCCCCGGCTGATCGGCCCCGCGACGAATGCCGGGAAGAAGCACAGGAATGTGGCGTAGCGCGTCCAGCTCGCGCAAGGCGCTGCCGCGCCGCGGCGGACATCGACAACAAAGCCGAGTGAGCGCAGGGTGAAGAAGCTCAAGCCAACAGGCACGACCCACTGCATCCCGCTGGACGCGTGCCACGAGGCGCCGGCCGACCAGCCGGCGAGGCCCTCCCACAGTCCTCCGACGCGCCAGGCAAGCAGCAATCCGACGTCGACCGATACGCTCGCGCCGATGAGCAGCCGGCGCAACCCCAGCCGGGTCGTGGCGGCGAGGCGCCGCGCGATCAGGAAGTCGGAGGTGGTGACCAGCAGCATCAGGACCAGCGCACGACGGTCCAACCAGCCACAGAGCAGGAGCGACGCCACCAGCAGCACGGGCACGGCGGCGCGGTGCTGCCTGTGTGCCGAGGGCCGGTCCTGGCGGCGGAGAGCTGGCTCGGCAGACACGCCGGTCACAGCTTCCCTTCCGCATGGAGTTTCAGCAACTCCCGCGTGAGCGCGCGCGCGGCGGCAGCATGTCCTTGCGCATTCATGTGTCCCGAGTTGAGTGATGTGTTGGGGAATCCGTACGGGGCAAGGCCCTTCTCCGCGAGGCCCTCATGTTCATCCTTCGAGCACGCCAGGCTGACGCCCAGTTCCCGCGCCGCCTGCTTGATGACCGCCTCCTCGCGCGTGTCCCGGCCCGGGTCGAGGGGGTCGAATCGTCCAAGCAGGAGGATCGTCAAACGCCCATCGAAGGCCTCCGCCAGCATCCGGAGTTCCTCCTTGACGGGGAATTCTCCGGGCCATGCGGTCTTGGCGAAGACGCGTGGATCGGGGGGAGCGGGCTGGCTGTTCCGCCGCGTGGCCCCGGTCAGTTCCTGCCAGCGGTGGAGGCTGAAGCCGACCAATGCCGACTGATTCCTCAGCCACCGCATGAACACCCGGAGGGAGTCGTCTGGCACCGGCGGCACGCGCACCACGTCGACGGGACATGCGGGACAGGTCCGCCGGAAGTGGGTTCTGTGTGTCTGCCACGTCTCCTCGTAGAAGTCCCGGCCGGTCACCTGCACCACGGTCCATGCCGGCGCCGAGGTTGTCCGGTAGGTCGGGGCGTTGGCCACGTAGTCGGCGACCGACAGGCCGGATCGTCCGACGTTGAGCACGGCCGCGGGCACGCCGGCGGTGTCGAGCGCCCGCTCCACCAGCGTGGTGTAGACCTCGTCGTCCGTTACCTGGAACGCTTCCGTGAACGAGTCCCCGATGCAGAGAATCGTGAGCCCGGTGCGCGGTCCGAGCGAGGCGGCGCGCCGCGCGCCGCCCTTGTCGTAGCGGGCGACGCCGTCGCCTTCGACGCGCGAACGGAAGGTGTGCCCCGGTTCGACGACCGAGCCGAGCACAGGATCGTAGACCGAGCGGTAGTTGAAGTACCAGCGGCTGATACCCTCGAGCACGAGCAGCGCCAAGGCTCCGCCGACCGCCAGCGCGAGGACGGCTCTCGCCACGCGGATCGTCCGCGCCGGGATCATGAAGGACGTCGAGGTGTCTGCACGTGTTTGAATGCCGGAGACCGCTGCGGTTCGCGATCGTGACGCCCGCCCGGCCTTCCCGAGCCGCGGGTGCGGAGGGTCAGGTCTGCTCGCTCCACACAACGCGACGCACATAGTCGGTGTAGCTCAGGATCACCCGGACGACCTTCTCAGACACGTTCGGCACGTCGTAGTCTCGCACCAGGTGAAGGCCCCGAACGGTGCCGCGCGGCTGACTGGCGAGAACGTCAAGCCCCTGCTGCACGCGTGCCCAGTTGAATCCCGTCATCATCACCGCGCCTTCTTCCATGCCCTCGGGCCGCTCGTGGGCGTCCCGGATGTTCAGCGCGCGCAGGTTCAGAATCGATGCCTCCTCGGTTATCGTACCACTGTCGGACAGCGTGGCCACCGCATGCAGTTGGAGTGCCACGTAGTCTGTGAACCCGAATGGTTTGTGGAGTTCGACGAGCGGGTCCAGCATCACGCCTTCGCGTTCGATGCGTTTCCGCGTGCGCGGATGCGTCGTCACGATCACTCGCTTGCCGAAGGTCCCGGTGAGGCTGTTGAGAATCTGGACCAGTCCTGCGAAGTTCCGCTCGGAGTCGACGTTTTCCTCCCGATGGCAGCTCACCAGGAAGTAGCCGTCCGGCTCGAGCCGTTCCCGGGCGAGCACCTCTGAGCGGTCGATCTTGGGCATATAGTAATGGAGCACCTCGAACATGGGGCTGCCGGTCGTCACGACCCGGTCCGGGGCCAGGCCCTCGCGTAGCAGGTAGTCACGCGAAATCGCGCTGTACGGCAGGTTGATATCGGCAACGTGGTCCACGATGCGGCGGTTGATTTCCTCCGGCACCCGCATGTCGAAACAGCGGTTCCCAGCCTCCATGTGGAAAACAGGAACGCGACGGCGCTTGGCGGGAATCGCAGCCAGGCAGGAGTTGGTGTCGCCGAGGACGAGCACGGCTTCTGGCTTGACCTCGCCGAGAACCCGGTCGACCGCGATGATCACCTGGCCAATCGTATCGGCCGCCGTCGGCCCGGCTGCGCCCAGATAGTGATCCGGGCCGCGCAACTCGAGATCGTCAAAGAACACCTGGTTCAGTTCGAAGTCGTAGTTCTGTCCGGTATGGACGACGACATGGTCGGTGTGACGATCGAGGACCGCCATCACTCTGGACAGCCGGATGATCTCCGGCCTCGTACCGAGAATCGTCATCACCTTGAGCCTAGCCACGCAGCACCTCGCTGAAGTGAGTGTCCGGGCGCTCTCGATCGAGGATTTCGGAGGCCCAGAAGAGGACGATCATCTCGGTGGCCCCGACGTTCTCGATGCTGTGCGTCATTCCGGGCGGAATGTCCACCACCGTGAAGTCCCTCCCGGACACGCGGTGCTCGGTGACCTCGCCGGCAAGGATGGGCCTGAATCGGATCACGGCGTCACCCTCCAGCACGCAGAACTTCTCGACCTTGGAATCGTGGTAATGATTCCCCCGCGTGACGCCAGGCAGGGTCCGTGAAACGAACACCTGCCCGAAGTGGGGCGACTTCAACAACTCGGCCAGGGTCCCTCGCACGTCAGTCCGCCGTTCGAGGTCGTAGGCCAGGTCCGCAGGAGGGATGTACGACGTGTAGGTTCCCAACAGGCGGCGGGTGAAGGGATCCGTGGCGTCGGCCACCTCGAGCGTCTCACGCATGGCGCGGAAGCCGCGAATCCGGTCTGCCAGCTTCCCGAGACTCGCCGTGAAGGTGGGGTGGACCTCACCGCGCCTCACGCCGGCGGCCCGGCCTTCAAGATGCGTCATGAACTGGGAAACGACGTCATCAACATGGACGAGTTCAACGGTCCGGGCCGGGTCGGAGATCGTGATTGGCAGGCCGCGCGCGATGTTGTGGCAGAATGTCGCCACGACGGAGTTGTAGTCGGGCCGGCACCACTTGCCGAAGACGCCCGGAAGCCGATAGATGACAGCCGGCGTTCCGGTGCGGGCGGCATACGTCTCGAGCGCCCGCTCGGCTGCCAGCTTCGATCGGCCGTAGGCGTTGTCGTGAGTCGCCTGGGTCGACGAAGCGAGAACGATGGAGGGCCGAGGTCCCCCTGCCGTCGTCGCATGCGCAAGGACCGCAAACAGCGCGTCAAGCGACCCGACGTTGCCAGTCTCGAACTCGGCCTCGTCGCTGGGACGGTTCACGCCCGCCAGGTGAAAGACCACGTCGGCACCGCCCGCGGCTGAGAGCCAGTCGTCGGGCGTCGACTCGATGTCCAGTGCGGCGACGTCGACCCCAGCCCGGCTCAAGGCGACGACGAGGTTCTGGCCGATGAAGCCCCGCGCCCCGGTTACCAGTGCCTGCAATGCCGACTCCTCGTCGTTTCGTACACGTTCCGCCGCTATTCCGCGATCTTCTCGCCGGCCAGCGCGCGCTGGACAACGTCGAGGCCGAGCAGCATCTGAGTCAGCTCGTCAACCGAGAGGCGCTTCGTGTTGTGGCTGTTGTAGTCGTCCTTCACCGACACCTCGGCCCGCCCGGTATCGAAGTACAGGCCGTAGTTGAGGTCGCGGTTATCGGCCGCCACCCGGTAGTAGTCGCCCATGTCTTCGGCCTCCGCGAACTCCTCCCGCGTGAGCAGCGTTTCATAGAGCTTCTCACCATGGCGGGTGCCGATGACCTGGATGGGATTGTCGGCGTTGAAGACGCGCTTCAGCGCCTGCGCCAGCGTTTCAAGCGTGGCGGCCGGGGCCTTTTGAACGAAGGTGTCGCCGGCATGGCCGTG
>Ga0316622_100002403_pt1 | contig 12932 bp, 22 predicted proteins | sample OWC_Aug_OW2_C1_D_FD_207646 | JGI IMG/M metagenome (GOLD analysis project Ga0316622, IMG submission 207646) | Wetland soil microbial communities from Old Woman Creek delta, Ohio, United States - OWC_Aug_OW2_C1_D5_C | ecosystem: Environmental > Terrestrial > Soil > Wetlands | place: USA: Ohio... | reverse complement strand
ATGAGCAAGGAGAAGTTCGTACGGACGAAGCCCCACGTGAACATTGGGACGATCGGGCACGTGGACCATGGGAAGACGACGCTGACGTCGGCGATCACGCTGTATTTGTCGAAGAAGGGGATGGCGCAGGCGCGGACGTTCGACTCGATCGACAACGCTCCGGAGGAGAAGGAGCGTGGGGTGACGATCAACACGGCGCACGTGGAGTACGAGACGAAGGCGCGGCACTACGCGCACGTGGACTGTCCGGGGCACGCGGACTACATCAAGAACATGGTGACGGGCGCGGCGCAGATGGACGGGACGATTTTGGTGGTGGGGGCGGACGACGGTCCGATGCCGCAGACGCGGGAGCACGTGTTGTTGGCGCGGCAGGTGAACGTGCCGTACATCGTGGTATTCATGAACAAGGTGGATTTGGTGGACGATCCGGAGCTTCTGGACCTGGTGGAGTTGGAGGTGCGGGAGCTTTTGTCGAAGTATGAGTTTCCCGGGGACGTGATTCCGGTGATTCGGGGGAGCGCGCTGGCGGCGATGAACAATCCCGACGACGCGGGGGCGACGAAGCCGATCCAGGATTTGCTGGACGCGGTGGACAGCTACATTCCGACGCCGGAGCGGGCGATCGACAAGCCGTTTTTGATGCCGATCGAGGATGTCTTTTCGATCACGGGGCGGGGGACGGTGGGGACGGGGCGCGTGGAGCGGGGCCAGGTGAAGGTGGGGGAGAAGGTGGAGCGGGTGGGCATCCGGGAGACACGCGAGTGCGTGGTGACGGGTGTCGAGATGTTCCGCAAGCTGTTGGACTCGGGGCAGGCGGGGGACAACATCGGGGTGTTGCTGCGGGGGATCGAGAAGGCGGATTTGGAGCGGGGGATGGTGTTGGCCGCGCCGGGGTCGATCACGCCGCACAAGAAGTTCAAGGCCGAGGTTTACGTCTTGAGCAAGGAAGAGGGGGGCCGGCACACGCCGTTTTTCACGGGCTACCGGCCGCAGTTCTACTTCCGGACGACGGACGTGACGGGATCGATCAAGCTTCCGGAAGGCCGGGAGATGGTGATGCCGGGGGACAACGTGTCGGTGGACGCGGAGCTGATCACCCCGGTGGCGATGGAGAAGGAGTTGCGCTTCGCGATCCGCGAGGGCGGCCGCACGGTAGGCGCGGGCGTCGTCGCCGAGATCATCGAGTAGCGCGGAGATCGTCGCGCCAGCGGGGGCGCGGGGATCACCGGGCAACGGAGGAGCCAAGTGGCCGGGCAGAGGATCAGGATCAAGCTCAAGTCGTTCGATCACGAGGTGCTCGACAAGTCGGCAGGCGAGATCGTCAACACCGCCCGGCGGACGGGCGCGATGACCTCGGGCCCGGTGCCGCTTCCGACCCAGCGCTCGGTCTACACGGTGCTGCGCTCGCCGCACGTCGACAAGAAGTCGCGCGAGCAGTTCGAGATCCGCGTCCACAAGCGGCTGATCGACATCAGCCAGTCGACGCCCCAGGCGATCGACGCGCTGATGAAGCTCGAGCTGCCGGCGGGCGTGGACATCGAGATCAAGTTGTTGTGAGAACGGCGCGCTCCGCGGCGCGGCCCGGATCCGGGCGCGCGGCGAGGCGGGTGAGGGGCGGCGGAGGAAGCGCGGCGGCGCTGCGCGAGACCGGCGCCCGGTGGAGAGCCGAGAGATGCCAGGCTTGATTGGACGCAAGATCGCGATGACGCAGGTCTTCGCCGAAGACGGCCGGGTCGTGCCCGTGACCGTGATCGCGGCCGGGCCGTGTCCCGTCGTGTGCGTGAAGACCCTCGCCAGCGACGGCTACGCCGCGGTGCAGCTCGCCTTCGGGCCGAAGCCGGCCGCGAAGCTGCCCCGTCCCGAGCGCGGCCATCTGCAGCATCACAAGATCGAGCCGCACCAGGTGCTGCGCGAGCTGCGCACGGGCGAGACCTTCGCGCCGGGCGCGGTGCTCGACGTGAGCATCTTCACCCCGGGCGAGCGCGTCGACGTGATCGGCACGAGCAAGGGCCGCGGCTTCCAGGGCGTCGTGCGCCGCCACCACTACAAGGGCGGCCCCGAGACCCACGGCTGCAAGACCCACGACATGCCCGGCTCGATCGGCGCGAGCGCCTGGCCGTCGCGCGTGATCAAGGGCCGGCGCCTGCCCGGCCACATGGGCATGGCGCGCAACACGGTCAAGAACGTCACGGTGGTCAAGATCGACCCCGAACGCCACCTGCTCCTCGTGCGGGGAGCTGTCCCCGGCGGACGGAACTCGCTCGTCGTCGTGCGCAAGCGTTCCGACAGCCGGAAGGAAGGGTAGCCATGGCTGCGGCCAAGATCTTCACGCCGGCCGGTGAGCCGCAAGGGGAGGCCACCCTTCCCGAGGCCGCCTTCGGCGCCGATCCGAACGAGCACGTCCTCTGGGAAGCCGTGCGCAACCACCTGGCGAACCGTCGCCAGGGCACCGCCAAGGTGAAGCACCGCAGCGAGGTCTCGGGCGGCGGCAAGAAGCCCTGGCGGCAGAAGGGCACCGGGCGCGCCCGCTCGGGCTCCTCGCGCTCGCCGGTGTGGGTGGGCGGCGCGCGCGCCTTCGGGCCGACGCCGCGCGACTACGGCTACACGCTGCCGCGCAAGATCCGCCGCCTCGCGCTGCGCTCGGCGCTTTCCGCCAAGGCGGGCGCCGACCAGGTGCGCGTGGTGACCGATTTCCACGTGGCGGAGGGGAAGACGCGGGAGGTGGCCCAGGTGCTGAAGAGCCTGGAAGTCCACCGGCAGCGCTGCCTGCTGGTCGTTCCGGAGCACGACGCCGATCTCGCCCGGGCGGCGCGCAACATTCCGTCGCTCCAGGTGCGCGAGGTCCGGCTGCTCAACCCCTACGAAGTCCTGCACGCCGAGTGCCTGCTGATCATGCAGTCGGCCGTGCCCAAGCTGGAGGAGGCCTGGGGGGCATGAACCTCGAGCCGCGCGCAATCGTTCGGCGGGCGATGATCACCGAGAAGGGCGCCCAGTTCCGCGAACAGGGCAAGGTGGGCAACCGCTACTTCTTCGAGGTGCATCCCGACGCGAACAAGATCCAGATTGCTCACGCGATCAAAACCATCTTCGGCGTCGACGTGGTCCAGGTGCGGACCATGAACCACGCCGGCAAGCCGAAGAGGATGGGTCGCTTCGAGGGACGGCGCTCGCATTGGAAGAAGGCCGTCGTCACCCTGAAGACCGGCCAGAAGATCGACCTTTTCGAGGAGGTCTAGGCCGGTGCGGGGTGAGAGGTCCGCGGGCGCCGCGGACCGGCTTTCGGGAGATGGAGCCGTTCGAGAGGAGCAGCGAGCATGGCATTGAAGAAATTCAAGCCCACGACGCCGAGTCTGCGGTTCATGACCGTGAGCGATTTCTCCGAGCTGACCAAGAAGGAGCCGGAGAAGTCGCTGCTGAGACCGCTCCGGCGGGGCGGCGGGCGCAACAACCTCGGCCACGTGACCGTCTGGCATCGCGGCGGCGGCCACAAGCGGCGCTATCGCATGGTCGATTTCCTGCGCGCGAAGCACGGGATCCCGGCGCGCGTCTCGGCGATCGAGTACGACCCGAACCGCTCCTCGCGCATCGCGCTGCTGGTCTACGCCGACGGCGAGAAGCGTTACATCCTCGCGCCCGACGGGGTGAAGGTGGGCGACTCGCTGATGGCGGGGCCCACCGCTGAAGTGCGCGATGGAAACTCGATGCCGCTGCGGGGCGTGCCGCTCGGGACGACGATCCACAATCTCGAGCTCGTGCCCGGCAAGGGCGGCCAGGTGGCGCGCTCGGCGGGGGCCGAGTGCCAGCTGATGGCCAAGGAAGGCAAGTTCGCCCATGTCAAGCTGCCGTCGGGCGAGGTGCGCATGTTCGACCTCGACTGCTACTGCACGCTCGGCAAGGTGGGCAATCTCGACCACGAGAACGTGGTCATCGGCAAGGCGGGGCGCAAGCGCTGGATGGGCAAGCGCCCGATCACGCGCGGGGTGGCGATGAACCCCGTCGACCACCCCATGGGCGGCGGCGAAGGGCGCTCCTCGGGCGGGCGGCATCCGTGCACGCCCTGGGGCAAGCCGACCAAGGGCTACAAGACGCGGCGGCGCAAGAAGTCGTCCGACCGGCTGATCGTGCGGCGGCGGACCAAGTAACAAGGCGGAGAGGTTGCGATGGCGCGTTCGCTGAAGAAGGGTCCCTACGTGGACGGGCGGCTGCAGAAGCGGGTCGAGGAGCTCAACCGCACCCGCGAGAAGCGCGTGCTGCGCACCTGGTCGCGGCGCTCGATGGTCGTGCCCGAGTTCGTCGGCCACACGCTCGCGATCCACAACGGCAACAAGTTCGTCCCGATCTACATCACGGAGAACATGGTGGGGCACAAGCTCGGGGAGTTCGCCCTGACGCGCACCTTCCGGGGACACGCCTCCGACAAGGTGACCAAGAAGAAGTAGGCCGGCCGGGGGCCGGGGCCGCCGGTGCGGGGGCAAGCCCCGCCCGGGGCGCCGCAGGGCAGGAGACCGAACCATGGAAGCCAGAGCCGTCGCGCGTTTCGTGCGCATCTCGCCGCGCAAGGCCGACCGCGTGTTGCGCCAGATCCGCGGCCAGCAGGTCGAGCGGGCGCAGGACATCCTCGCCCTCAGCCCGCGCTCCTCGGCGCGCACGATCAGCAAGGTGTTGACCTCGGCCGTGGCCAACGCGGCCGGCAAGAACGAGGGACTGGCGGTCGAGCGGCTGGTCGTGAAGACCGCCATCGCGGGCGACGGCCCGCAGCTGAAGCGCATCATGCCGCGCGCGCAGGGGCGGGCCTACCGCATCCTGCACCGGCTGTGCCATATCACGATTGTCGTGACGGACGAGGCGTAGGGCGGGCGGCGCCCGCACCCGGCCGCAGGCCGGGGGCGCGGCGGCTCGGGAGGTTCTCTTGGGACAGAAGACGAATCCGATCGGCCTCAGGCTGGGCATCGTCCGCACGTGGGACTCCCGCTGGTACGCGGGACGCGCCTACGCGGATCTGGTCGAGGAAGACCTGATCATCAAGAAGTACATCCGCAAGCGCCTGCAGAACAGCGGCGTCTCGCAGATCGTGATCCAGCGCTCGGCCAACCGCGTCGATGTCACGATCCATACCTCCAAGCCGGGCATGGTCATCGGTAAGAGCGGCGCGCAAGTGAATCAGCTGCGCGATGAGCTGCAGAAGGTGACCGGCAAGGAGGTCTTCCTGGACATCAAGTCGGTCGACAATCCCGACATGGACGCCTGGCTCGTGGCCGAGGGCGTCGCACGCCAGCTCGAGATGCGCGTCTCCTTCCGCCGCGCGATGAAGCGGGCGATCTCGTCCGCGATCCGCTCGGGCGCGAAGGGGGTGAAGATCCGCTGCTCCGGCCGCCTGGGCGGCTCGGAGATGGCGCGCACCGAGGAATACCGCGAGGGCCGCATCCCGCTGCACACGCTGCGGGCCGACATCGACTACGCCCACGGGACCGCCTACACGACCTACGGCACGGTCGGGGTCAAGGTCTGGGTGTTCCATGGCGAGCGGATCGGCCGCGAAGAGGAAGCGCCGGCGACGGGATTCGTCGCCCGTGGGGCCGCGAGAAGGGGGCGTTAGGCCATGTTGCAGCCGAAGCGGAGCAAGTTCCGCAAGATGCAGAAGGGCAACCGCAAGGGTAAGGCGATCCGCGGCAGCTCGCTCGCCTTCGGCGACATCGGCTTGAAGGCCATCGAGCCGGCCTGGGTGACGAGCACGCAGATCGAGGCGGCCCGCGTCGCGATCAACCGCAAGATCAAGCGCGGCGGCAAGATGTGGATCCGCATCTTCCCCGACAAGCCCTTCACCAAGAAGCCCGCGGAAACCCGCATGGGCAAGGGCAAGGGCGCACCCGAGGGCTGGGTGGCGGTGGTCAAGCCGGGCCGGATCCTGATCGAGCTCGAGGGGATCCCTGACGAGCTCGCGCGCGAGGCGCTCGCGCTCGGGGCGGCCAAGCTGCCGGTGAAGACCAGGGTCGTGGGGCGCGAGGCGTTCGCTTCGCGGCTGTAGCGCGCCGGGCCGCGCCCCGCGGACGGGCGCGCGGCGGGCGGCGCCGGAGGACGAGACGAGATGAAGGAGAATCGGCCGCGGCATCTGCGGGAGCTGACGCGGGAAGAGGTCGAGCTGCGCCTGCACGATCTGCAGGAGGAATTGCAGAACCTCCGCTTCCGCTCGGCGCTCAAGCAGGAAGGCAACCCGCTCCGCCTGCGCGAACTGCGCCGCGACATCGCCCGGGTGAAGACGCTGCTCGCCGAAGATCAGCGCGGCACCCGGCGGTTGGCGACGCACGAAGGCAAGGCGTGAGGAGGCGGTAGCACATGGAGCAGCGCGGACAGAGAAAGATCCGGGAAGGCGTCGTCATCAGCACCTCGATGAAGAAGACGGTGGTCGTCACCAAACGGCGCCAGATCCCGCACCCGGCCTACGGCAAGTATGTCAGCCGGGACAAGAAGTTCTACGCCCATGACGAGCGCGAGGAGTGCCGCGTGGGCGACCTCGTGCGGATCATGGAGACGCGCCCGCTCAGCAAGCTGAAGCGCTGGCGCGTGACGGAGATCCTGCAGCGGGCCGAGTAGGCGGCGCGAGATCCGGAGTCGACCGCGCTCGCGGGTCGGGGGACGAGATGGCGGGGCGGAGGAAGGACGATGATCCAACAGCAGACGATGTTGACGATCGCCGACAACTCGGGCGCGCGGCGGGCGATGTGCATCAAGGTGCTCGGGGGCACGCGCCGGCGCTACGCCAGCGTCGGGGACATCATCGTGGTCGCGATCAAGGACGCGCTGCCCAACGGCGCGATCAAGAAGGGCACCGTCGCCCGGGCCGTCATCGTGCGCACCAAGAAGGAGGTGCGCCGCAAGGACGGGTCCTACATCCGCTTCGACGAGAACGCGGCGGTGATCATCGACGCCAACAAGGAGCCCAAGGGCACGCGCATCTTCGGCCCGGTCGCGCGCGAGCTGCGCGACAAGGAGTTCATGAAGATCGTCTCCCTGGCCCCCGAAGTGATCTGATCCAGCAGGAGGTTCGCGGTGGATATCCGGGCGGGCGACACAGTCATCGTGGTGAGCGGTGACGAGAAGGGCAAGATCGGGCGGGTGATCGCCATCTTCCCGAAGAAGCAGCGCGTGCTGGTGGAGAAGATCAACATGATCAAGCGCCACACCAAGCCGCGCTCGCAGACGCAGATGCATGGGGGCATCATCGAGAAGGAGGCGCCCATGGCCGTCTCCAACGTGGCCCTCTACGACCCGAAGTCGAAGAAAGCGACGCGGGTGCGCTACCGCATCCGCGAAGAGCAGGACGGCAACCGGAAGATCAAGGTGAAGGACCGCCTCTCCGCGCGGACGGGCGAAGTCCTCGAGAAGCCGGTGCACAAGGCCTAGGCGCGGGAGCGTTCTCCCGGGCGCCGGGGCCCGGCCGCGCGGCGCGGTCCGGGCCGCGATGGGGGATTCGAGAGCGATGGCGAAGCAGGACGAGAACCAGCGGCCTCAGGGCGCGGAGCAGCCGGCCGGCGGCCCGGGGGACGAGGCCGGGGCCCCGCAGGCCGAGGGCCGCGAGCCCAAGCAGCCCAAGGGCGAGGGCAAGCCCCCCAAGGGGGAGGGCAAGCCGCCGAAGGGCGAGGGCCGGCCGCCGAAGGGCGAAGGCAAGCCGCCCAAGGGCGAAGGCGAAGCGCCCAAGGGCGAGATGCCGTCCGGCAAGGGCGAGGGCAAGGCCGCGGGCAAGGGCGAGGGCAAGGCCGCGGGCAAGGGTGAGAAGGCGGGCGGCAAGGGCAAGGGCAAGGGCAAGCCGGCCGAGCCCGAGGTGCACGAGCCCGCTCCCGTCCCGCGCCTGAAGATCCTCTACGATCGGGAGGTCGTTCCGCAGCTGCGCAAGCGCTTCGGTTACACGAACGCCCACCAGATCCCGAAGCTCGAGAAGGTCGTCCTCAACATGGGCGTGGGCGACGCGCTGCAGAACCCGCGCTTCCTGGACGCCGCCGTCGAGGACATGACCGCGATCGCCGGACAGCGGCCGGCCATTCGCCGCGCGCGCAAGTCGATCGCGAACTTCAAGCTCCGCGAGGGCCAGGCCATCGGCGCGATGGTCACGCTCCGCGGCGCGCGGATGTATGAGTTCCTCGACCGCCTGATCAACGTTGCCGTTCCGCGCATCCGCGACTTCCGCGGTTTGCCGCCGCGCAGCTTCGACGGCCGGGGCAACTACTGCTTCGGGATCCGGGAGCAGATCATCTTTCCCGAGATTCGTTACGACAAGGTCGAGAAGATCCGTGGAATGGACGTCGTCGTCGTGACGACCGCGAAGACCGACGAGGAGGCCCTCGAGCTCCTCAAGGCCATGCGCATGCCGCTCCGCGAGAGATAAGAGGGAGGTTGCCGGGCGTGGCGAAGAAGTCGCTCGTCGAGAAGTGGAAGCGGACGCCGAAGTTCAAGGTCCGCAAGTACAATCGCTGCCGCCGCTGCGGCCGCTCGCGCGCGTACCTGCGGCGTTTCGGCATGTGCCGCATCTGCGTGCGGGAGCTGGCTCTCCGGGGCGAGCTGCCCGGAGTGGTGAAGGCGAGCTGGTGAGCGGAGCCGGGCCGGCGCGGGCGGACGCGGTCCGCCGCGGCCGGGATCCCGGTTGCGAGCACGGTTTCGGAGGATGAGAAGGAGATCGCACCGATGAGCGTCAGCGATCCGATTGCGGATTTTCTGACCCGGATCAGGAATGCCTCGCGGGTCCATCACGAGCGGCTGGACGTACCCGCCTCGCGGCTGCGCGAGGAGATCACGCGGCTGCTCGTCCGCGAGGGCTACGTGGCCGACTACAAGCGCATCGCGGACTCGCGCCAGGACGTGCTGCGCATCTACCTGCGCTACGACCGCGAGGACGGCACCTCGGTGATCGAGGGCCTGCAGCGGGTGAGCACGCCGGGCCGCCGGGTCTACGTCCGCAAGCACGAGATCCCGCGCGTGCGCGGGGGATTGGGCACGGCGATCCTGTCGACGCCGCGCGGCGTGCTGAGCGACAAGGAAGCCCGGCGCGTGGGCGTCGGCGGGGAATTGCTGGCCAGGGTCTGGTAGCGGGCGCGGCCGGGGAGGCCGCAGGCGAGGGGACGATGTCGCGCATTGGCAAGAAGCCGATTCCGATCCCGGACGGGGTCGATGTGAAGGTCGCGGGCCGCCACGTGGCGGTGAAGTGCAAGAGCAACCAGCTGGAGTGGACCGTCGCCGGACCGCTCGAGGTGGCCGTCGAGGGCAAGCAGCTGCGGGTCTCCAACCCGGCTCCGAGCAAACTCTCGAACAGCATGTGGGGCTCGACCCGCTCGGTGCTGCGCAACATGATCACCGGCGTGCAGGAGGGGTTCACGAAGAACCTCGAGGTCGTGGGCACCGGCTACCGCGCGACCTTGAAGGGGCGCACCCTGTCGCTCGAGATCGGCTTCGATCATCCCGTCGAGTACACCGTGCCCGAAGGCGTGGACATCTCCGTCAAGGACCGGCCCGTGCGCATCAGCCTGCACGGCTGCGACGCGCAGCACGTCGGGCAGGTGGCGGCCGAGATCCGCGCCCTGAAGAAGCCCGAGCCCTACCACGGCAAGGGCATCCGGTACGAGGGCGAGCATCTGCGCAAGAAGACCGGCAAGTCCGGCGCCTAGCCTCGAGGAGGAGTGGGGACCATGAAGTCGATCGCGAGAGAGCGTCTGCAAAGCCGCACCAAGCGCCGCGTGCGCATTCGCAAGCACCTCTCCGGCACCGGAGAGCGGCCGCGCCTGTGCGTCTTCCGCAGCCACGGCCACATCTACGGGCAGCTCGTCGACGACGTGCAGGGCCGCTCGCTGCTGGGTGCCTCGAGCTTGAGTCCCGAGCTGGCCGGCACGGTGAAGGGCATGAAGAAGGTGTCTGTCAGCCGCGAGGTCGGCAAGCTGATCGCCGCGCGCGCGCTCGCGCACGGCATCTCGAAAGTCAGTTTCGACCGGGGCGGGTATCTGTATCACGGCCGGGTGAAAGCGTTGGCCGAGGGCGCCCGCGAGGGCGGTCTGGTGTTCTAGGGCCCCGTTCGATTCCCAGGCGGAGCCAGGAGGTGGCGTTTGAATCATGATCGGCACGATCGCGGCGAGCGGCCGGAACGCGGCACGGAGCCCGAACTGATCGACCGGCTCGTCCACATCAACCGGGTGGCGAAGGTCGTCAAGGGCGGACGGCGTTTCAGCTTCAATGCCATTGTGGCCGTGGGCAACAAGGCGGGCCTGGTCGGAGTGGGGCTGGGCAAGGCGAACGAGGTCGCCGACGCGATCCGCAAGGCGAACGAGGCGGCCCGCAAGCAGACCTTCACGGTGCCGCTCATCCGCGGCACGCTGCCGCACGAGATCCTCTGCGAATTCGGCGCGGCGCGTGTGCTCCTGCGGCCGGCCTCCCCGGGAACGGGAGTGATCGCCGGCAGCGCGGTGCGGGCGGTGTTGGAAGTGGCCGGAGTGCAGGACGTGCTCGGGAAGAGCCTGGGCTCGAGCAATCCGCACAACCTCGTGCGGGCGACCGTGACGGGGCTGCGCCAGCTGCGCAGCGCCCGCAGCGTGGCCCGGCGGCGGGGCATGCGGTTCAATGACGTGCTCGGGATCTCTACAGGGGGCAACCATGGCGAAGTTGAAGATCACCCAGGTGCGTAGCGGCATCAACCGCCTGGGCGTCCAGAAGCGCACCATCCGGGCGCTGGGCATCCGCCGGCTGCATCAGACGGTGATCCACGAGGACACCCCGCAGATCCGGGGGATGATCGCGGTCGTGCGGCACCTCGTCAAATTCGAGAAGATCGCCTAGAGCCGCCCGGCGCTGGACGCGCTCCGGGGTAAGGAGTCGAGCATGAAGCTGAATGAGTTGCAGCCGGCCCGGGGAGCCACCCACGCGCGCAAGCGCCGGGGCTGCGGCACCGGGTCGGGCCACGGCGGGACGTCGACGCGCGGCCACAAGGGATCGCAGAGCCGCAGCGGCGGATCGCTCCCCGCCTGGTTCGAAGGCGGCCAGATGCCGCTGCAACGCCGCATTCCCAAGCGCGGGTTCACCCAGCCGAACCGCCGCATCTTCCAGGTCGTGAACCTGGAGGAGCTCGCCCGCTTCGGCGCGGGAGCGACGGTGGGTCTGGCCGAGCTACGCGAGGCGGGCCTCATCCGCAAGAGCGGACTGCCGGTCAAGGTGCTCGGCACGGGCGAGATCGCTCACGCGCTCACGATCCAGGCGCATGCGGCCAGCCGCAGCGCGATCGCCAAGGTCGAGGCGCGCGGCGGCAAGGTGGAGATCCTCACCCGGGGATGACCCTGAGGAGCAGTCATGTTCAGTAAGCTCGAATCGATGTTCCGGATTCCGGAGCTCAAGCGGCGGATCCTCTTTACGATCGCGCTGCTCGTGGTCTACCGCTTCGGCGGGCACATCACGACGCCCGGAATCGACGGCAAGGCCCTCTCCGATTGGTTCGCGCAGAACCAGGCGGGCGGGCTCTTCGGGCTGTACGACCTGTTCGCCGGCGGCAACTTCCGGCGCGCAACCGTGTTCGCCCTCGGGATCATGCCCTACATCAGCGCTTCGATCATCCTGCAGCTCTTCGGCGCGGTGATCCCGTACTTCGAGCGGCTGCGCAAGGAAGGCGAGGCGGGGCGCAAGAAGATCACCCAGTTCACGCGTTACGGAACGGTGCTGCTCGCGCTCATCCAGTCCTACGGGATCAGCATCTACCTGGTCAGCATGGGCGGCGAGATCCCGGGTCTGATCCGCATGAACAGCTTCGCGTTCCAGATCCTGACGATGTTCACCCTGACCGTCGGCACGATGTTCATCATGTGGCTGGGCGAGCAGATCACCGAGCGAGGCATCGGCAACGGCATCTCGCTGATCATCTTCATCGGCATCGTCGCGCGCTTCCCGATCGAGCTGATGCAGACCTGGCGTCTCGTGCGGGCGGGCGACATCAACCTGCTCTTCATGATTCTCCTCCTCGCCGGCATGGTCATCGTGACGGGCATCGTGGTCATGATGACCCAGGCGCAGCGCAAGATCCCGGTCCAGTATCCCAAGCGCGTCGTCGGCCGCCGCATGGTCGGCGGGGTGAGCACCCACATTCCCCTGCGGCCGAACACCGCGGGCGTGATCCCGATCATCTTCGCCCAGTCGATCATCGTCTTCCCGAGCACGCTGGGCAGCTTCTTCCAGGACAGCACGGTGATCGAGACCCTGATGCGGGTCTTCAGCCCCGGGCACATCGTCTACATCGTGCTCTATTCGCTGATGATCATCTTCTTCGCCTACTTCTACACGGCGATCGTGCTGAACCCGGTCGACGTGGCGGAGAACATGAAGAAGTACGGCGGCTTCGTCCCGGGCATCCGCCAGGGCCGGCCGACGGCGAACTACATCGACCGGATCCTCACCCGCATCACGTTCCCCGGGGCGCTCTACCTGGCGGCGATCGCGGTGCTCCCCGACATCCTGATCTACCAGGCGGGCATGCCGTTCTACTTCGGCGGCACGAGCCTGCTCATCGTCGTCGGCGTCGCCCTCGACACGCTGCAGCAGATCGAGGGCCACCTTCTGGCCCGCCACTACGAGGGCTTCCTGAAGCGCACCCGCCTCCGTGGCGGGCGGCGGATGTAGGCGGGGGGAACGGGGCATGCGCATCGTTCTCATGGGGCCGCCGGGATCGGGCAAGGGGACCCACAGCACTTGGATGCAGAAGGACCTCGGGATCCCGCAGATCTCGACCGGCGACATCCTGCGCGACGCGGTCGCGGCGGGGACGCCGCTGGGCGCGCAGGCGCGCGGATACATGGAGAGCGGCGGGCTCGTGCCCGACGAGGTGATCCTGGGCCTCATGCGCGAGCGACTCGCCCAGCCGGACGCGACGAAGGGGTTCATCCTCGACGGCTTTCCGCGAACGATCCGGCAGG